>OGCK01000007.1_pt1 | contig 41727 bp, 32 predicted proteins | sample 1570051 | NCBI WGS metagenome assembly OGCK01 (sample SAMN06266181, study PRJEB24510) | hot springs metagenome | isolation source: hot spring sediment | place: USA: Zodletone Spring, Oklahoma | collected 2013-12-03 | reverse complement strand
TAATGATACGGCGACCACCGAGATCTACACTATCCTCTTCGTCGGCAGCGTCAGATGTGTATAAGAGACAGATCTAAACGCTTCGATCTTCTCCAAAATACTCCCGATCATCTGATCGATCGTTACACCTTCGGCATAAGAGACCGTAAAGCCTGCTGCGACCTTGTGTCCCCCTCCGCCAAAAGCCTTTGCCACCTTTGAAACATCAACACTCTTGCTTCTAAGGGAGATTCGCAGCCCCTCCTCCAGCTCCATCACAAAACAGGCGATCTCTACCGTAGCCAGCTCCCTTGCATACTCCACGATACCGTCCATATCCGGGACAGTGGCTCCCGAGGCCGCGATATCCTCTTTTGTGACATAGAGTGATGCAACTCTCGCCTCATGGTGCAGGCTTAACGATGCCAGCGCCCTCTGCAAAATACGGAAGGCACTCAAAGGTTTTCTTTGGGTCAGGTTCTGTGCTACAAAAGCGGGATCCGCACCCGCCACTACAAATGCTTTGGCGACATCCAATACCTCCGCCGTAACACTTGAAGTAGTAAAGTATCGGGTATCGGAGAGCAACGCGGTGTAAAAACAGGTGGCTGCAGACCGGTCGATGCGATAGAGCTCCTTAAAAAGCACATAAGCTGCCTGCGAACTTGAAGCAAGTTTGGGCAACACAATATTGACCGTACCGTAATTCGTATTGCTTTGATGATGGTCGATATTGATGAGTTCCCTGCCGCTCACATCAAATCCCAGCCGATCCGGACTCCCGCTGTCACAGGTGATCACCAAACCCTCTTTATAATCCATCTTATGTTTGATCTTTTTGTAATGCGGTAAAAAGTCCAGATACCTAGGCAATACTTTTGAAGCATTCACCACTTCGATCTTTTTGCCCTTGTGGTTGCAAGAGAGGAGTTGATAGATACCCAGTGCTGTACCGAGGGCATCTGCATCGGGATTGATATGGGAGAGTATCGTAATACTCTCTGCTTCCGCTATCTTCTTCCGAACTTCATCGTAAGGCAGAGCCAATTCTGTTTTACCTTCCAAGCTATTCTACTTTCATGGAGAGGTCGATCCAGTTGGCCTGATGGATAATGCTTCCTGAACTGATCGCATCCACACCTGTATCGGCGATCTCACGTATCGTCTCAAGTGTGACATTTCCGCTCGCCTCAAGCAGGATGTGCGGATAGTTTTCATCTCTGAAGGCCACCACTTCACGGGTCTCCTCCAGGCTCATATTGTCGCACATGACGATATCCGCCCCGGCCTTCATCGCACGTTTTACCATCTCCAGGGTCTCACACTCGATCTCCACCTTGGAGGTAAAGGGTATTTTCTGGCGCACCTCTTTCATAAAGCTCTCCAGATCATCGATCGTTCTAAGATGTGTATCTTTCAGCATCAGGCAGTCATCCAAGCCCATCCGATGGTTCAAGCCCCCGCCGCAGCGTACCGCATACTTTTCGAATTCGCGCAGCAATGGCCTTGTCTTGCGTGTATCAAGGAGTTTTACTCCGGTCCCCTCGATCGCCTTGACATACCGGTTCGTCAGTGTAGCGATAGAACTTGCATGCAGTGCCACATCCAGCAGCGAACGTTCAAGGGAAAGAATGGTCTTCGACGGACCATAGATATCCATCAGCCTGTCACCTTTGCAGAAGGCCTCACCATCATCGATCGCCCACTCGATATGCAGGCCGTATATCTTCTCAAAGGCTTCAAGATACTCACGCCCGCCAAATACCCCGTCACTTTTAGCAAGGATATAGGCCCTGATCGCTTTGGATTCGCTGATACGGGAGAAGAGATCTCCTCTCCCCACATCTTCCGCTACCATCGCCTCGATAAATTTTCTTTTTGTCACCCGAAAAATCTCCTTTTCATTGAGCAAAGCCCAGTGAAAATTCCTCTCACTAAAGCTTTGCCTATTGGCAATAATGAAGTGTTACTTTATCGCCAACATACGTTCTAGCGCCAGATTGGCATACTTCACGGTATGCGGGTCCACAACGATCTCATTGATGGGGTTGCCATCCTCGATCGACTTGAGCGTCAGATAAAGGTCCTCGAGTGTCGTCTCGTTCATCGTCGGACACTCCGGCTTCGTTGAGGAGAGTACATAGGTATTTTTCTCTCTCATACGGTGAACCAGGTTATACTCTGTGCCGACCGCTACCTTCTGTTCGGGATCAAGATCGTTGACATACTTGATCAACTGCGAAGTGGATCCCACAAAGTCCGCTATCTTGACGACCGAAGTGTCGCACTCCGGGTGTACGGCGATCTTGATACCCGGATATTTGTTGCGGTAGAAGGCTACATCCTCGACCGTAAAGAGCTGGTGCACCGAACAAAAACCGTTGAAGCAGATCACATCGGCTTCTTTGGGATCACACTCCCCCACCCCGATCACACAGGACTTTAACCCCATGCTGTTTGCAAAGTTCTGCCCCAGGCAGCGGTCCGGTACGAAGAGGATCTTTTTGCCGCTTTCAAGCCCTTTTTCGATGATCTTGTAGGCATTGGAAGAGGTACATACCATTCCTCCCATCTCCCCGACTTTCGCCTTGACAGAGGCATCGGAGTTGATATAGGTGATCGGCAGGATATTCTCTTTTGCGATCCCGTGTTTTACCATATACGCTACGCTCTCATCAAAGTAGCTGCCGTCGATCATCCTTGCCATGGCACAACAGGCGATCTTCGGCATCAGTACGCGTTTTTCAGGTGCGATCACTTTGACACTCTGCCCCATGAACCCTACACCGGCAAACACCACCCATGGATTCTTGTCGGCTTTGCATCTGCGTGCAAGCTCCAATGAATCGCCTGTGATATCTGCCATCTCAAATACTTCATCACGCTGATAGTAGTGTGCCACTACCGTGACATCCAGTTCTTCCTTGAGTCTCTTTATCTCAGCTCTATAATCTATACGCATCGCTATCCTTCGCTATCACTAAAGGGGACTCTTCATCAAACCCCAGAATAGTATGATTTTATCTAAATTCGGATAAAATTGCACTATCTTATGAAAATGGAAAGCACATATGGATCTATTAAGTAACCAAAATATACTCCTCTATCTTGCAGCCTATCTCCTTGCAGGTATCCCCTTTGGCTACCTTCTGGCAAAACAGTTTGCAGGCGTGGATATCAAACAGGCAGGAAGCGGCAATATCGGGGCAACCAATGTACTGAGGGTCGTCAAAGAGCAAGATCCTAAGCTGGCAAAAAAACTGGGGGCGATCACACTCTTTCTGGATGCGATCAAAGGCGTTGTCGTCATCCTCATCGCAAAATTTCTGGGTGCCCCCGAGGGGGTACTCTGGACCATTGCCGTGCTGGCAGTCCTGGGACACTGTTTCTCGGTCTTTTTGGCATTCGAGGGAGGGAAAGGTGTCGCCACCGGTTTTGGGGTACTCCTGGTGATGATGCCGGTTCCGGCGTTGATCGCTATCATAGTCTGGCTGATCGCGGCCAAAGGGCTCAAGATCTCTTCTCTCTCCTCTCTGATCGGCCTGGTCGCCTTTATCATCGCCTCTTACCTGATCTACCCGGAAGTTCCCGTGATCACTTCGCATGCACCTATCTGGATTATCGCCATCGTGATCTTCTATAAGCATATCCCGAATATCGTCCGGCTTTTCAAAAAAGAGGAAGGAAAAGTCTGATGACTATCCATATAGAAGCATTGACCTTTGAAGCGATCATCGGGCTGCTTGATTTTGAACGTGAAAGGCCGCAGAGGGTCATTGTGGACCTCGAAGCCACCTACCCCTACGAAGATACCTTTCTTGACTATGCCCTGATCGTAGAAAAGATCATGGCGCATATCAAGAGTAGACGTTACGAACTCCTTGAGGATGCACTCCTCGGTATCAAGAAAGAACTGCTTGAGAACTATCCCCAGATCACGGCACTGAAGCTGAAAATCTCAAAACCTGATATCATTTCCGAGTGTTCTGTAGCACTCAGCCACTCCTGGAAATTTAATTCTTAAAAAAAACTTTCACAAATACTCTATATTATGCTATAATTAAGCAAAGTTTAACTTTTGGTATTGAGTTGATATCGTAAAACGAAGAGAGTAGATGAGCCGGGATATGGCATATGCAGATTACTGAAGTATAAAGAAGGAGCTTCACTATGAGAATATTGATCATAGAGAAAGATGAGGAACTAAGTAAATCTTTAAATGATGTACTAACTTCACACAATTATCAGTGTGATATCGCTGAAAATATCAATGACGCAAGATATATGCTTGACATCAGAAATTATGATCTTGTGCTTTTCAGCTGGGACAAATCCGACAAGTCAGGCATTGAGATCATTGTAGAGATCAAACGGGACGCACACAAAACATCTGTGATCGTTCTCTCGGACAGATCAGGCAAAGAGAGCGAGATCGAAGCACTGCGCGGCGGGGCGGATGACTTCATCCGCAAGCCTTTGGATTTTGACATTCTGCTGGTACGGGTAGAAGCAAAACTCCGTTTTGGTGCCTCCAACATTATTGAGATCGACGAACTCATCATCAATCCTGAAGAGGAAAAGATCATCTATGAAGGGGAGGAGATCGAACTCAAAGGAAAACCTTTTGAGGTATTGACGCATTTGGCGATGCACAAAGATCAGATCGTCTCCAAAGAGCAGCTTCTCGATGCGATCTGGGAAGAGCCTGAGTTGGTCACCCCCAATGTCATCGAGGTGGCCATCAACCAGATACGGCAGAAAATGGACAAACCGCTTGATATCTCCACCATTGAAACGGTAAGAAGAAGAGGCTACAGATTCTGCTTTCCAAAAAAGATAAACTAAGTCCGATTTGGGCTTAGTTCTTTTCTCTACACTTCGCCTCTTTTCCTGGTAAAAAAGTAAATAAATTTTATAAAAGTTTAATTTTAAATAAAGCATAAGGTTTCTTGGGTTATAAATCAGAAAAATAACAAATTAAACGAAAGTTGAGGAAACCATGGCTTTAATGATTACTGATGAGTGCATCGCATGTGATGCATGTAGAGAAGAGTGTCCGAATGAAGCGATTGAAGAGAATGATCCGATCTATCTGATCGATCCGGACAGATGTACGGAGTGTGTCGGCCACTTTGACGAGCCTCAATGTATTGCTGTATGCCCGGTAGATTGTATTATCTCTGATCCGGACAATGTAGAGAACGTTGAAGAACTTATGTTCAAATTCGAAAAACTCCAGGAAGAGTACAACTAACAGATGAGTCATAGAACCGCCATTATTGATATCGGTTCTAACTCGGCCAGGCTTGTGATCTATGAAAAAACAAGCCGTTACGGATTTCATCTCATCTGCGAACAGAAATCCAAAGTCCGTATAGGGGAAGGGGCCTACCAGAAGGGAGGCTACCTTCAGCCTAACGGTATCAAACGTGCATTTCTCGCCCTCCAATCCTTTCAGGAAACCATCCAAAAATACAAAACATCAAAAACCATATGTGTAGCAACATCCGCGCTCAGGGATGCACCCAACGGCAAACTGTTTGCCACCTGGATCAAAAAAGAGCTTCAACTTGAAATTGAGATTATTGACGGCAAAAAAGAGGCAAAATACGGAGCGATCGCGGTAAACAATCTTTTGCCTGTCACAGAAGGTATCACGATCGATATCGGAGGGGGATCTGCAGACCTTGCGCTGATCAAAAAGGGAAAGATTATTGATACTTACTCCCTTGACCTGGGTACGGTCAGACTCAAAGAGCTTTTTTTTGATCAAGGAAAACCGCTGGAGGAAGCGATCGCATATATCCATAGCGCTTTTGTAGCACTTCCCGGACACTTCAGGCATCATAGGGCCATAGGGATCGGAGGTACTGCGAGAACACTTTCAAAATCGATCATGAAATCCACCGGATACCCTCTGGATAAGCTACATGCCTATCGCTATGTCGTAGCCCCCCAACATGCCTATTTTGAGCAGATCTACCGCTCCTCGGCAAAAGGTTTGAAACGATTTCCTCTCAAGCGAAACCGCTATGACACGGTCAGAGAGGGGACCTTGATCTTTGATGAACTGCTGAAATATATGGGGGTCAGGGAAGTAGTGACAAGCAGTGTCGGTGTGCGTGAAGGGATCTTTTTAAGCAGTTCTCTCAACAAACGCACCCATAAATTTCCTGAGGGAAAGAACCCCAGTATCGAGTCGATCCTGAGCAGATTCAAGCCTATGGTCAATGTGGAAAAAAACAAAAAAGCAAAACTCCAGATCGCACTTTCTTTGTACCATACTTTTTTACAAAAGACCAACATGGACCGAACCTATCTGGATGAACTCCTTCATGCATTAAAACTCTCCAGTATAGGGAAAACCCTGACGATCTACAGGTCACATAAACATGCCTTCTATATCGCACTACAGGAACTAAACTACGGTTTTACACATGAGCAGATAGCACTGATCGCCCTGCTTTTGCGGACAGAGAGTGACGGTACCGTACCTAAGGTACTTGTCAAGGAGTACAAACCCTTACTCCCGCCAAAAGATGCCATTGACTGGCTCAGTTTTTTCTACAAACTCACACTACTGCTCCAAGAAGCATCCAATAGCGCCAAGATAGAATTTACCTATGAGAACCAGGTGCTGGTGATCTACTCGGACAAATCACTCTATCTGGCAAAAGAGAATATCAGGGCATTGAAGAAGCCTACCCCTTTTGCGATCATCATCGCAGATAGAAATGAAATTCCGAAAAACAAAAGTCTGGGAATACTGTAGTAAGTAGTAAGTAGTAAGTAGTAAGTAGTAAGTAGTAAGTAGTAAGTAGTAAGTAGTAAGATTTTTTCATTGTTGGGCTTTGCCCAACCTTAATGATAAAAGCTTTTCAAAGAAAAGCCTACCAAACCTGCTACCTGCTACTTCCTATCTCCTACTTTATCAGAACTTTGTTCCCATAGAGAACTCAAAGACTGATGTCCTGTCACCGTCTTTAGGATCGATCGCTTTGGCAAAGACCAGGTTGATCGGCCCAAACCCTGACTGCCACTCCAATACAGCACCCGTAGAGGCGCGTGTAATATCATCAAAATCAAGATCACCGCTGGATGTCAGGATAGGATCGGTTCCGATCATCCCGTAATCAACAAAGAAAGCCAACCGCATCTTTGCTGCCTCAGAGAGAGGGATACTTGCTTCCAAACTTACAGAAGCGCTCTTTGTACCACCGATACGTTTTCCCACTTCACCTTCTTCAGCGATACGTTTTATACCATCCTCTTCAATAATTTGCGGAGAAAGCGAGTAAGGCTCATATCCCCTTACCGATCCGATACCTCCCATAAAGAGTCTTTCAGCGATCGGGATATACTCATTATCTTCTGCAAAGAGCACAGTTGTTCTGGCTTTTGCTCGCAAGATCAAGTCGTAATCGATCAGATCTTCCATCCCGTAGTAGGCACCGAACTTACCGGAAAACTTCGTAAAATTTGCAAACTCTGTGTAGCCGTCATCCAAAGTTCCCTGATCAAGCTCTCCATCAAGGCTTGCAAGTTCTAGTGTTGCGGATGCGATAAATCCCTCCCTGGGTTGATAGTAGTCATCTGTATTGTCAAACTTCACACTTGTAAACCCTGAAAACTTTTGATATTTATCATTATAGAAAATATCCTGCCAGTAGGTTGTATTGGAATCAGAATTTATTTCAGACTTATTATCCACATACCCTACGCCTACCGTAGCATAAATATGTCTGTAGAACTGACGCCCCAAAGAGAGATTTGTACCGATCTGATCCTGAGTAAAATCGATATATTCGTAATCACGTTTATATACACTTAATCCCAGACTGTAGAGGCTGTCCCAAACCCTTGGATTTGTAAATGAAAGATTGTAGTTCGAAGAGATTTTGGAAAGTTCAAACCCCAGGGTACTGCTGATCCCTGAACCAAAAAGGTTCTTGTCCGAGATCGATGCATTGACCATCAGCCCTTCATAGGAACCGTAACCGCCGCCCGCTGAGATAGTACCTGTGGGAGCCTCTTTCACTTTTACCAGAAGATTGATCTTGTCTTCGCTTACCCTTTGTGTTTCAATATCCACTTTATCAAAGAATCCGGTCCTTCCCAGTGCATTTTTTGAATCTTTCAGGTCTGTGGCATTGTACTTGTCTCCCGGAGCAAGATAGATATAGCGGCGGATCACCCTATCTTTTGTTACGCTGTTTCCGGAGATCAGTACATCATTGATCGTAACAGGTACCCCCTCTTTGATCACATAGTTAAGATCGATCGTCTGCGCTTTTGGGTCCTTATGCATCTGGGGGAGTATATCCACGTAGGCATACCCGCGGTTTCCGATCTTCTCTTTGAGGGTCTCCATATCCGAACGCATTCGCTTGATGTTAAATACCTTTCCTGATTTCAATGTCAGCCCATCGATCAGTGTTTTGCTGTCAAGCCCTTTGAGATTTTGTGTGATGTTGATCTTGCCGATACGATACTCTATCCCCTCTTCCACCTGATAGTCGATATCTGCCCGGTAGGAACCAAAATCGACTTTCATCAATGGTTTGCTGACGTTTGCATCAAGATATCCCTTCTCCATGTATTTCTCTTTCATCCTGTAGGAGTCATATTCGAGTTGATCGACTTTGGCTACGCCATCATTCAAAAACGGTATCCATCCCCAGAAATCAGCCTCTTTGTTCACAAGATCGGCCTCCAGCTCACCTTTGTCAACCTTTTTTGCGCCGACAAGGTTCGTTTTCTGTATCCTGATCTTCTCCCCTTTGTTGACATCAAAGACAAGCGATACGCTGCTCTGGCTCACTTTCGTCGTCGTTACCTCTACCACCGTATCATAATATCCCTGGCTTTCCAGGTTTGTTATCAATGTCTTTTGAGCCAGTTTTACCCGTCTCTGATCATAGAGGTCACCTTTTTTCAGTCCGGTACTCTCAAGTAGTTTCTTCCCCTCATCCCCCGTACCGAATCCTTTGATCTCAAGATTGGCAATTGCCACCTTCTCTTTGAAGTGGTAAATCAGCGTACTCCCTTTGCTCTCTACCCATACATCCTCAAAGTACCCCTGTGCATAGAAGTTCTTGACTGACTGATTGATTTTGGTCAGATCCATCTCATCACCGACCTGAATTCCTGATATCTCAGTAGCGACACTCGGAGAAAGGTGTGCCAGGCCGACATATTGGATCTGAGTGATTTTCTGTGCAATGAGTAATGTCCCCGCGAGCACCAAAGTAAGCACTATTTTCTTCATTTCCTATTAACCTTGTTCTGCAAATAATTTTGCTATTAGTGTATCTTTTTCTATCTATCTGACACCTTAATCCACAGACTATAGGACTCCATGGAATCAGAGCTTCTTCATGGCAAAATTCACAAAATCATGCTATAATCTCCCCTTTCCAATGAGAGGTGAACAGCTATGACAAACGTCGGGATTATCGGTCTTGGGCTTATGGGTGGTTCCTTGAGTATCGCACTTCAGGAACGATCAGACTCATACCATATTATCGGAATGGACCACAATGAAACCCATCAACAAGAGGCACTTGAACTCGGACTTGTGGATAAAATCGTCCATTCGCTTGATGAGATCAGCAGGTGTGATATTATCATCCTGACGATTCCGGTGGACGGGATCATTGCTGTCTCTAAGGAGCTGAAAAATCTCGATGAGAAGTGCACCGTGATAGACCTCGGAAGCACAAAAGCAAAGATCTCTGCATCGATCCCGGCATCCGTACGGAAGCATTTTGTCACGGCACACCCGATGACCGGGACGGAAAAGTTCGGTCCAAAAGCGGCGATTGGGAAACTCTACGAGAACAAGATCGTCGTTTTATGCGACATGGAAAAAAGCGGCCCCCACCAACAGGAAGTTGCCAAAGAACTCTTTACCCAGATAGGGATGAAGCTTGTCTATATGGATGCCCAGGAGCATGACAGGCACGCCGCTTTTATCTCACATATGCCCCATGCCCTCAGCTATTCTCTGGCAAACTCTGTGATGAAACAGGAGGATGCAAGCAGTATCGTAGCGCTGGCGGGCGGTGGTTTCAGAGATATGAGCCGTATTGCCAAATCCTCTCCCCATATGTGGGAGGATATCTTCAGGCAGAACCGATCCAACCTCATCGAAGCGATAGAGAGCTTTGAAGTGGAGCTTAAAAAATGCCGTCATATGGTAGAAAACGGCGAGTGGGAAGCACTGAACAAATGGATGGGAGAAGCCAACAGGCTGCATGATATCCTCTAGGGGATACCTGCACTTCATTGTAAGGAAATGTTTCCCCCTTTTTTTAATTTTTCGTATGTTGCACCTTGTCTATAAGTCTCTTGAGCACTTTTTTATCGATGTCGATACTTTTATCCCCGTTCTTTCTGCCATAGAGTTTGCGTACCATCTCTTCGATCTCCGGATCTTCATTGATATGCGGATAGAGCAGATGAAGGGCCTCATCCTTGCCATAGATTTTTTGTTTTTGTCCTCTGCCTGCCAACCATTTGAGCAGAAGGTACATCACAACCATACCCGCGGCAAACGACAGAACCGGTATCCACCATACAATAGGCTGAGTCTGCCGAGTCTTTTCACTCTGTGATACTGACGTACTTTTTTCGATAGAAGACTCAACTTTTGAAGGTATAGTGTCATTGGGTACTGTTGAAACCAGTGCATTGGTATCTCCTTTTACCCTGACATCATAGGAGGCAATTTCAAGCTTCTCCAGTTGTGAGGTTTTGGGATTATATACGGTAAAACTTTTAGCCGGGATCGTGAAATCTTTATCCGAGATCATCGCGAAACTTTTCGTGTAACTACTGTAGATCTCGCCATTCTGCACTCTGCTCTCTATACTGGCATCATCAGAGAAGATCGTCACCCCGTCTATTGCATAAGGAGGGAACTCAAAATCTTCCACATTCCCTTTCCCCTCTATCCTGATCGTAAGGTTCACGGGCTTGTTGACCTCTACCTCAGTGGCATCCACTGTTGCATTCAGTGTAAACTCACCGATGAGATCGCTCTTCTGGGGCTGTGGTTTTACCTGGACCATCAGAGTATTGGAGGAGATATCATACCACTCTGTGGCATAGCGTCCAAACAGATCACGACGTCTGAGATCTGCCTCTCCCAGTTTTGCTGTCGCCGCACCGATCGTAAAGTTTCCTTCATGCTTTGCTGTGAGGAGATACTGTTTTTCTACTACGATGTTTCCGTTCTGGCGATACTGTTTGGGCTCACCCAGCGGCTTACTGTAAAAATCCTGCATCTCGGGATCAGCAAAATCCGAGAGCTTCGCACCCTGTATGCGGTCTGAGATAGAGAGATAGAGATTGACAACAAAACTCTCTCCTTCCATCACTTCTCTTTTTTCACTCCTGAGTTCAAACGAATAGCGTGCATCCGCTTTGAGCTGCGGTGCCTTGGAAGCGCTCACTTTGATACTGATCGGTTCGGTCTTGTAGGTTTTACCGTCAATCTTCACCGCATAGGAGGGGATCGTCAGATCTTTTTGGGGAACAAAGCCAATGACCTTCGTGGTGATCTTCTCGCTTTTCATCTCTCCGTTGACATAGCTCATATTGCGGCTGCTCTGCATCGATGTTCCCACCACTGTCGCCCCTTCTATCTCAGAGATTTCGGGAAACGCTACTTCATCCCCTTCCGCACGTATATGCAGCTCTGCAATATTGCCTTCTATTACTTCGGTAGCAGAGACTTTAGCCTCTACCGATGCCGCATAAAGCCACCCGGACAACAGATAACCAAGAGTGGTCAAGATAAATAATTTTTTCATAAGATGCTCCTCTCATTGCTCTGCACTAAACACTCAACGCTCGATTTACCAAGGGTTTGCATGGCTCTTCCCCTCCTCTTTTTCTCCATTCATCTGATACATCATCGTAGGCATCTTCCCGGGCAACTTGTTCATCAGCCGCTTCATCTCTTTTGCCTTCTCTTTCTCTTCTTCGCTCATCTCTGCTTGTGCGGCTGAAGCACTCTGCTCTTGCTGCTTCTGCTCCTCAGGCTTTTGGGCTTTCTCTTTTTGTTGTTGCTGATCTTTGGCTTGTTGCTCTTTTTCAGTCTCTTCTTTTTGCTCTTTTTTATCTGTTTGGTCCGGCTTGTTCTGTTGGTCCTCCCGATTCTGTTCTTTTTGCTGGTTTTGCTGATCCTCTTTATTTTGTTGATCTTGTTTGTTTTGGTCCTGGTTCGGCTCTTCTTTTTGCTGCTGATTCTGTTCTTTATTCTGTTGCTCTTTTTGCTGTTGCTGCTGTTTCTTTTTCTTCTCTGCTTTCTTAGCAACTTCTAAATTATTCTTAGCATCAGGATCATCACTATATTTCAGTGATTCTTTGTAATGCTCAATCGCTTTATCAAAATCACCTTTTTTATAATAACTGTTTCCTAAGTTATAATTGCGTAATGCCTCATCCACACCTTGTGCATGTTTATAGTGTTCAATCGCTTTATCAAAATCACCTTTTTTATAATAAACATTTCCTAAATTATAATGAAGTTCTTTTGTTGTACTACTCTGTTTTATATTTTCGAATAAAGCTGCACTTTTCCCATACGCTTTTGCCTCATACGCACGCTTTGCCTCTTCAATCGTCTTAAAATCGGTCAAGCCTGCATTTGCAAGAGTGAAGAGTGAAGCGTGAAGCGTGAAGAGTGCCAGTACGCTTTTCAATGAAAAGCTTTTTTTTACAACGATCATTTTGAAAAAATACTTACCAAAATTTTTCATTTCTCATACTTCCTCTCAATGCTTCTTCTCGGTATCGAACTCAATGCGATCAGCAACAGCAACAGCCCGGCACCGAGGGGGTAGTAGAAGAGCTCTACTCTCTCCTTGATCCTTACTTCACCCTGTTGCTCATCCTGATACCTGTTCTTGATCCGTGCAGCAAGTTCCCGGATATTCTCTTTCCCGTGTCCGGCAACGATCCCATCACCGCCGGTATTCTTTGCCAAAGTAAGCAGAGCATCATTTCTCTGGGTGATGGCGATCGTACCGTCATCAAGCATATAAGGTTTCCCCTCTTTTGTCAGTACCGGTGCCCCCTTCGTCGTACCGATCAGTACGACATAGAGGTCGATGCCGCTTTGCTTCAGGATATCTGCAAATCCTGAGATCGCCTCTTCATCCCCTCCATCAGTGAAAAGCACAGCGATCTTCGGCTTTTTTTTCTCCAACACTTCGCTTGCCAGCATACCCAGTTGGGAAAAATCGGTTGATCCCATCGTTATATAGCTGTCATCCACCCCCTCTACCATCATCTGAAGTGTCTGCTTATCTGCCGAAAACGGGGCAAGGATAAATGAGGAGTGCGCAAAGGCAAGTACACTGATCTCATCGCTGGGCATTGCCTCAAAGAACTCGGAGATCTTCTTTTTGGCAAACTCCAGACGGTTGGGGTAGAGGTCGGTACTGCGCATCGAACCGGAGATATCAAGCCCGACCACAAGGTTCAGCCCTTTTACGTCCACCACTTTCTCCCCTTTCTCTATCACAGGGCGTGCCAATGCTACGATCATCAAAAAGATCGCCGCAAACATCGTGATATTACGTACCGCCAGGGGGATCGTCTCATCACTGGCACTGAGACGTTTGAGTACCTTCTCATCAAAAACGCGCGAGAGCTTCTCCTTGTTGGTTGAGATCAGAATAGCAAAGAGGATGAAAGGCACTATGAGTATCCAAAAAAGATAAGGATTAGCAAATGTCATTTTGGCTCCTTGGCTGATGGCCTTTATGTTTATATTTCATTCCAACCACTCCTACACCAATATTCCTCACTCCTAACTCCTCACTCCTCATTCTTTATATCCCCCTGCTGTTTCTGAAATAGATATAGAAAAGCAGGCTTAATATCGCAAACAGAAGAGGATAGATATAGAGGTAAGTATACTGTACCACCCGCTTATCATCGATCTTGGTGACTTCAAGCCTATCGATCTCCTCATAGATACGGCTCAGCTCACTGGCATCTCTTGCGCCGTAAGCCTCTGTTCCACCTGCATCTGCCAAAACTTTGAGATAGTTGGCGTCGTAGTCCCTGTTTGGATACCCGATCCCGATCACATAGAGTTTGATATCCTGTTTTTTGATCATCTCCACGACATCCTCCAGCGGTATCCTGCTGCCGTTGTCGATTCCGTCGGTCAGCAGGATGGCGATCCTGGATTTGGCTTCGGATTTGCCCATCATATTGTAACTCTGCACCAGTGCATCCTGTATGGCGGTACGTTTGCCGTTGATCATCCCGATATACTGCATCGAAATGATCTTTTGCAGAAACTCCTTTTCAAATGTCAGCGGAGAGGCGATAAAGGAGATCGCCCCGAAGCTTACCAGCCCGATACGGTCATTTTCACGTTTGCCGATAAAATCCTCTACCACCTCTTTGACCACTTCAAACTTGTTTTTCATAGGGTTATTGGGATCAAATCCGCGCTGCAGCATCGACTCGCTCGCATCTGTGATCAGTACGATATCGCGTCCCTCTTTTTTGGTATTGGTGTAGCTGTGAGAAAGTACCGGAGAAGCCAGTGCGATGACCGCAGAGACGATCCCGAACCATTTGAGAAAGAGAAGTAATGAACTTTTGTGTACGCTGCTTGAGACCAGTTTTTCTACATGGGGGAAAAAGATCGCCCGGCTCCGCTCCCTGCACCATTTGGCACAGACCAGAAACGGTATGATCAAAAGCAGTAAGAGGGGGAACTCAAAACTAAATTGACTCATCCGCGATCCTCACAAAGAGATGAAACTGATTGAGTGTCTGCTGGTCTACCTGATCGACTACTTTTTTGTATTTATACTGTTCAAGCATTGGCTCAAGCTGGCTGAAGAGCTCTTTTCTTCTCTCATCGGTAGCCAGTAACCTTGCATATTTGGTTGCCTCATAGGCAGCATGCTTACTGTCCTCCCAGTCTATCTGCTTAAGCCTTTCGAGGTACATTTTTGCAAGGTTGATCTTGCGGTTCTCCCAAAGTTTCTTTGCCACAAAAAAAAGTATCCCAGATCCCAGCAGAGCAAAAAAACCGATCAATCCCCAATAAATATAAAAAGAATAGTCGGGTATCTCCAAAAGCGGCTTGATATCACGCAGCTGCGCGGTGAGATTTTGCTCATTTGCATTCGCAAAAGTGAGTAGTGAATAGTGAATAGTGAATAGTTTTGGTATGTGTTTCATCGCAAAACTTTTATAAAAACTAAGCTTTTTGTAAAAAAGCATACATAAATTTTTAATTTTTAATTTTTCATTATTCATTATTGTGCTCTCCTCATCGTTTTCATCAGTTTGAGTGCAGGCTCTTCATGCGTATAGATTTTGACAAAACGTATGCCCTGTTTTTTGAACTGGCTATAGAGCTTCTCATCATTCTGATGGATTGCTTTTTTATAGGCATTCAGCGCCCCGGTATTGATATCGCCCTCAAAGCTCTTTTTGCTCTCCATATCGATCAGCCTGAGATACCCCAGTTCACTCGGGTCCTCTTCGAACCGGTCCCTGATAATCACGGCAACTACATCATGCTTGACGCTCAAAAGCCTCAGATCGATCTCGCCGATAAAGTCCGAAAGGATAAAGAGCAGTGACTTCTTTTTGAGACGGGTGTTAAGCATCTCCGTGAGGTTGTCAAAATCTGCCTCTTTTCCCAGCAGTTCAAACTTTGCAACATCCTCTACCGCTTTATGAATGGAAAAATGTTTTTTGCTTGGTCTGTTGCGTTCATAGAGCCTGTCGGCAAAAAGGATATGGGTAAAGAGATCACTGTTTTTTACCGCTGAAAACCCCAGCGTTGCCACAAGTTCAGCCAGGATATCACTCTTTTGCCTCACGGTTCCAAAGTACATCGACCCGCCAAGCATCGAAACGACCACCACATTGAGCTCCCGCTCCTCTTTGTAGATCTTGACATAGGGTTTTCCCAGTTTTGCAGTGGTCTTCCAGTCGATCTTTCTGACATCATCCCCGTAGACATATTCACGAAGTTCCGCAAACTCAAACCCCTCGCCCTGGAAAAGCGAAGCATTGTTTCCGAGCATATCGCCATAGACTTGTTTTCTGGTTTTGAGGATAATTTTCTTCGCTGCTTTATTCAAGTTTAACCTTTTTGACCAACAATTCAAAAGCGGAGCCACCGCACCGCATACCAAACCTGCTACCTACTACTTCCTATCTAAACTTCTATGGAATCGGTACTGCTGCCAAAATCTTCTCGATGATCCTATCTTGAGTCATATCTTCTGCCTGTGCTTCGTAGCTGAGGATGATACGGTGTCTGAGAACTTCTTTTGCGATGTACGCCACCTCGATCGGTGAAACATAATCCTGTCCTTTCAGGTAGGCGATCGCCCGGGCCGCTTTATACATATCGATACTTGCTCTGGGACTCGCCCCGAACTCGATATAGTGCTCCAGTTCTTCAAGCCCGTACACCTTAGGCTCACGTGTTGCATGCACAAGTTCGATAATATAGGCTTCGACCTCTTCATCCATATGCACCTCAAGTGCCTCTTTCCGGATCGTTTCAAGATCATCAAGGGTTGCAACCTGCCTGATCTCTTCAAAGCCGTTGTTGGCTACCCTGCGGGCGATCTCAAGCTCCTCTTCTTTGGTATTGTAGCCTACTACCACTTTCATCATAAAACGGTCCAGCTGTGCCTCGGGAAGCTCATAAGCCCCCTCCTGTTCTACCGGGTTTTGTGTGGCCATGACCAGAAAGGGAAGATCGATCTTGAAAGTCTCATCCCCGATCGTTACCTGGCGCTCCTGCATCACTTCCAGCAATGCCGACTGCACCTTCGCGGGCGCACGGTTGATCTCATCGGCCAGAAGGAGGTTGGTAAATACCGGGCCTTTTTTGATCTTAAAAGAGTTGCTGGATGGATCATAGATCTCTGTCCCGATAATATCTGAAGGGAGCAGGTCTGGGGTGAACTGCACGCGCTTGAAGTTCAACCCGAGCGTCTTTGCCAGCGCATTGACAGCCGTGGTCTTCGCCAGTCCGGGAACTCCCTCAAGAAGGATATGGCCTCTGCAGATAAGGCCTGCCAACAACCCTTCCACCATCTTCCCCTGTCCTACAAGAACTTTGGATATCTCTTTTTTGATATTTTGTACGACCTGACTCAAAGTACTCTCCTAATCGAATGTTAGGAAAAGTATACTTATGTCAAGTTAATTGAAAGTAAATCATACCTCTAGATGGTATAAAAGACGAAAATAAGAGGATAAGAAGGTAGTTTATATACACTACCTCTCTTGGAATGATTGATACTATTTGATTAGAAGTCGTATGTCACCCCAAAACTAAGCACATGAAGATCAACTTCTCCCCGGCCAAGATTTTGTTTGTTCACCAGTAGCTGCTGGTAATCTATAAAGATACCCCATCCCTTCTCCTGATCTGCCTGTCCGTCAAACTCTCTGTTATAACGCGTATTCTCTTCTTCGTCATCTTCCCTGTCAGAAAGATCGTACTCAATCCCGATGCCCCAGGAAAAACCGCTCTCATCCATGGCAGCACGTTCATAGGTTCCTCCGATCTTTGTCTTCCCATATCCCAATAGTCCATAGGCATTAAAATTCTCGCTTACCGGGACCATGGGTTTCATAAATATCCCGAAATGATGCTCAAGCTCTGCACCTTCGGCTTCCCATCCTGTCCACATGCCTCTGGCTTCAAGCCCGATATACTGGTTGAACTCATATCCGCCGCGTACCATCATACCGTACGTAACGTCTTCAAACTCGCAACTGTTATGACACCCCTTATAATCAAGTTTTACCAGACCTGCCCCCAGATACCAGGGAGAGGGATCCACCAGCGGAGGGATCTCGATCACCGGTGAGATAGCAGGAGCTGTAATTTTTCCTCCTGCATAAAGTGTATTTTGTACTGTGATCAGTGCCGCAGCTGTCCATATAAGCTTTTTTGTTATCTCTCTCATCTTAATACCCTCTGCTTTCTTCTTCTCTTCTTATAAAATATAACCCGGTCAAACCTGTCAAGAGTGCCATAAGAAGCATACCAATATTGCTCATCGCATCACCGCTGTCTGATCGTTGAGGCGAATCACAATAGGTCACACTCAGTATTGCAACACTGGATCTTGTGCCGCTGTAATCCTTGACACTGTACTCAATCGGTGCAGGGTCATCTTCAAAGCCCACTTCCGGTACAAACATGACTGTTCCGTCACTATTGACGATCCACTCTCCCTGCCCAAGTACGATCAGTGACTTGTTATCATCACTCATTTGTGCATCCGGGTATTCATCCAGGAATCCATCCGGTAAGTGAAGGGTTACGCTTGAAGTATTGATATCACCGTTATCGTTATCAAGGACATCAAGTGTGACCACTGCACCATAATCATTGTCCAATGATTGATCATCTCGTGCAAGCAATGGATAGTTGATCGTAACCGCTGCACGGTTGGTTGTTTTGCTCCCACCGTACTCTACCTGATACTCGATAGGCGTAGGGTCGGAAACAAATCCTTTATCAGGCGTAAAGGAAATCTCTCCGTTACTTTTTACTATCCACACCCCTTCTCCAGGTACCGTCAGCGTATCTGTTGTTGCATTGGTTTCCGGATCAATGATCACTACCGATACCAGGTCGCTGCACAGATCCGGATCAGATGCATATTGCACATTAGTACAGAGACTGTCATTCTCCAGTACAGGAATACTCTGCGGTGTTCCCGGTGCATCGGATGTATTTTTTAGATCATCGACTGCCGCCGGATAATGGATGACCACTTCCGCGATATTGGAGGTATCCACTTCACCGGTAGGATCCTCTTCGCTTACGGTATAGTGGATCGGTGTCGTATAGCCTGAAAAGCTTTCTACCGGAGTGAAGGTGATCGCTCCGTTATCTTCTACTCTCCAAGTCCCCTCATCCTCCACGAACAGCTCTTTACCCCCATTGATTGCTCCTGCATCAACGATAATAACACTCAACGGATCCAAAGGCTTGGATGTATTGCTGTCATTTTCAAGCACATTGACCGTAATGATCTCATTCATTTTACCTGTTGCGTTGTCATCCTGTGCTACCGGTGGGTAGTCTACCGTGATCATCGCCTGATTTTCATTCCCTGAAGCATCCTCAACACTATATTCAATAGGTGTTGGATCTCCCCTGAAACCTTCTTCCGGCTCGAAGGCGATATCGCCTGTTACCGGATCGACTACCCATCTTCCTTCGCCGGGCACATCCAACTCTGTCACCTTATCGCCGGTCTCTGGATCAATGATTCTAACAGTCGCCGGATCAAGCGGTAATGTACCGCTAGAATCATTTTCAATCACCCGTATCACGCTATTCTCACCTGTTTTTCCATTAACAGTATCATCTGTTGCCGTCGGACCGTGATCATCATTGAGTATCCAGCCTGCAGCGCCTGACATCTGATCTACTTTACCGCTATTGACTCTGACAGGAGTAATCGTGATATTTTCATCCTCTTCCACTATACCGTCATCTGTGGTAGGCATAGAGACCATGACGCTCGTCTCACCCGCAGGGATCAAGACTGTGGTAGAAACAGGTGTATAGTCATTGTCCTCTTCTGTTGCAGTACCGTCAGATGTTTCTATGGTGAGATTAATATCTTCATGACTAGGGTTGCTCAGCACAACAGTAAAGTTCAATATCTCTCCTTCTGTAACCGTTTCATCTGCGATAGTTACGCTTGGCAAAGGATCACTATCCAGGATGGTTCCTGTTCCTTTTGCAGCAGGATTTTCGGTATTGCCGCTTGTCACTGTCACGCTTACCGTAAAAGTTTCGTCCCCCTCATGGATCGTATCATTGATAGATGGTATACTGATCATCACGCTGGTGATACCAGCAGGGATCGTAATCTCCCCGCCTACATACGGAGTCCATGTTGTTCCTCCGTCTACACTGTAGATCACCTCTGTTACATTAAGATCAACAGCAACTGTTGCATTGCCATCGATCAGTTCAGGTATGAACGTGATCGCTTCAGTGCCCGGATTGCTCAGGTTCACATCAAAGACAAAGGTTTCCCCCTCATTCTCTGTTTCACTGTTTACCGTGATCATAGGTATATAGTCAACCATGACAATTGCCTCGTTGGATGTTTGCCCCGTCTTATCTTTGACCGTATAGCTGATCGGTGTCGGATCACCTGTAAACCCGGCTTCAGGTGTGAAGATGACCGCTCCTGTCGTATTATCGGCTTTCCAGGTTCCTTCTCCCGCTACGACAAGTGTATCATTGTCACCGTCTCCGTCACTATCTTCCGCACCCGGCGTAGTGATATTGACTGTGCTTGCATTGATATCACCATCATTATCCGTATCGTTTACAAGAATATTGACCGTTACCGGGGTACCGGTGCTGCTGCCTGTACTACTGTCGTCATTCGCTACCGGTAAAGCCGTCGGCGTGACGCTCTTCGTGGAGGTGTCATCGCCCGGGGTCGGATCGTTTTCATTCCCGGCGATGGTTGCCGTGTTGGCATAATCGCCGCTTGCATTGACTGTAGCCACGACGCTCAATGTCGCGCTTGCTCCGTTTGCCAGTGTCGGGATGTTCCAGTTCGGAGCGGTCCATGTACCCGTGCTTGCCGTGACGTTTGTGACCGTATAGCCAGACGGTACGTTCTCTGTGACCACCACGCCCGTAGCGTCACTTGGCCCGCTGTTGCTTGCCGTGATCGTGAAGGTGACCGTATCGCCTACGTTCGGTGTTTCGTTATCAACGGTTTTGGAAACGTAGAGGTCTGTCACCGCAACAGGCGTGACGCTCTTCGTGGAGGTGTCATCGCCCGGGGTCGGATCGTTTTCATTCCCGGCGATGGTTGCCGTGTTGGCATAATCGCCGCTTGCATTGACTGTAGCCACGACGCTCAATGTCGCGCTTGCTCCGTTTGCCAGTGTCGGGATGTTCCAGTTCGGAGCGGTCCATGTACCCGTGCTTGCCGTGACGTTTGTGACCGTATAGCCAGACGGTACGTTCTCTGTGACCACCACGCCCGTAGCGTCACTTGGCCCGCTGTTGCTTGCCGTGATCGTGAAGGTGACCGTATCGCCTACGTTCGGTGTTTCGTTATCAACGGTTTTGGAAACGGAGAGGTCAGCTGATTTTTGGTACCCATCACTCCCTACATTATTTTCCTGACCGGCAATCAACGCTACAGTCTCAGGATCCGTACCTGCTGTCTGAGCATAGCCTGATGGCAGCATAGATTCATCCACATCCACGATGATACTTGTTTCACTGGTATAAGCCGTATAGTATCCGTCACTATCTGTGGATACATAAAAGACATCTCCGCTGACAGGTTCTGTCAGCTGAACCGTAATGTTACTGAAACCTACCTCCCCGGCATCACGAATACCGTTACCATTGCTGTCTTCATAAATATCTCCTTTAATCTTTGTACGAGATGCATCACCCGGTTCTATAGCCAGACGTACGTATACCGGCAGCGAGCTATTGCCTATGGTATAGGTATCCAGATATGCCTTGTCTCCATCTCCACCGGAAGAAAAGTCACCCCAATTATGGTATTTATGGGCTCCTTCCCCGTTATATGAGTCCGCATGGGATAAGCCAAGATACGTACTGTCATCCCAGTAGACCTTGTTTGAGGCATCAATGGTTCCATGATCCAAAACAGCATTGATCGTCAAACCGTTATTGCCAGGTCCACCACTGGTTTCTGCGTCGGCTGCTGTGAAGTGGAACTCTCCGGTTTTAAGGACAATTTGTGCTTTATAGGCTCCATTGGGAACTGTGTTTCCGCTGTTGTCTTTTCCGTTCCATGTAACATTCTGTTCTCCCGGGACTGCCGGACCATTTAAAAATACATCCCCCAGACCAAAGTTGCCATCGTTATTTGTATCGATAATAATTGTATAGGTACCGGTGGTTGCCAGGTTTGTTGTAAAGTAAAAGTTTCCTGTATCCTGGATTGTAATGGTCTCAGAAGGAGAGATAGAATCATCCACCCCCGCATCATCAATAAATCCAAAATTGGTGATCTCCGGAAGTGTTGTCGGACGCGGATAAGAAGCTGCCGGTTTGGAGAGATAGAGTTTGTATAGAGCCTGTACATAATTTCGGTTTCCGCTGACACTAGGACATGGTGCTGCACTATTAGAATCAATACAACCACTCAGTCCGGCCACTACTGTACCATCAGCGTTGGGACTTTCCAGCCCAAGATCATTCGCTGTCAATTCATAGATATAACCCGCAAAACGGTCAAGGTTCAGTTCCCATACATAATAACTGGAAGCAAATCCCCCGTCTACCACGGCATAGAGGTTTGCACTGGTTGACGCACTTTCACTAAATGAACCTGCATCAAAAGCCCACCTATAGGCCCATACACGTCCCTGATCGATACGTGGATCCACTTCATCCGATGCATCCTGTTTGACAAAGATATCAAAACGATAAAGCGTTCTTGAACTGCCGCTTCTGTTATCAAGACGAACCTGATAGGTGCCGGAAACACCGGGTGAAAACTCATACCCGCCGGTCAGGATACCATCAAAATCATCGGAACAATCCACATTGGAGCTGCTTAATGTCGTAGAATTCAGAAGCGTTGTGCCATCTACATCATAGATTTCAATAGAGACATCATCACTGTTACTTTGACCGCACAGGTGGATATTGATAATCTCATTTTCACTTTCAATATCCACATAAATAGGCCTTTCTTTCTGCTCCAAACCTACATCAGAACTATTATAGGTACTATCCCATTGGAATAGACGCTGATTGTGGCCAACTCCTTCATTCAGTCCCATCTGCCAGGAACCTTCTGCAAAAAGAGATGTCCCAAAACTGAAAAACACAAAGCTTAGAATAGCCATAAATTTTACATACATACGGACAAGTTGCATAAATATTCTCCCTCAATATTTTTTGTGATGCAACCCGGCTGTCTGACATGAGACCCGTGGCTTTCCGTCCCATTCTCACAAATGGTTTGGCCTTTCTGATATTCTCTATTCAATTTCATCAAAATAGCTGAATTTAAGAATTACGGTGCAATTCTATCACTAGAGTGTCACTGAAATGTCACACTTCTATCGTCATAAATAAAAAGAGATAATCGTTGCGAATAAAACCTGGGTTTGACGAAAAAATTTACATATTTTTGCTATGATTTTCTAAAACAAAGTGAGATTTTGTGTATTTTTCCCGATTACTCTTATTGGTCCTATTTGCTATATCTACTCTCCTCAATGCACAGACGCAAACACTTGAACATGTTACAGTAAGGCTTGCGTGGAAACATCAATTCGAATTTGCAGGTTTTTATGCAGCCAAAGAAAAAGGATTTTATAAAGAAGCCGGCCTGGATGTAGAGATCAAAGAGTATAATCCAGAAATAGATACTGTAGAGGAAGTCCTGAATGGAACCTCTACTTATGGACTTTTCTCTTCACAACTTATCCTCAAAAGGCTATCTGGCAAGAAGGTAGTCAATCTTGCATCCTACTTCAAACAAAATGCGCTCATACTTATTACAAAACCAGAAATTAAAAGTGTAGACGATTTAAAAGGTAAAAAGGTGATGGCAACTAAAAGTGAACTTTCTAACACTAGCCTTGCCACTTTACTTCAAAATCATAATCTAAACCTAAATGATATCCATGTTGTTTCATCTACTTTTGATACAAGTGCTTTTGAAAAAGGTAAGGTTGATGCAATATCTGCATTTATTTCCAATGAGCCTTTTATACTCGATCAAAAAAATATACCTTACACTATTTTGAACCCTTCGGATGAAGGTATCTACTCGTACGATCTCGAGCTTTTTACTAGTGAGCATGAAGCTTTTACATATCCATTAAAAACAAAAAAGTTTATTGAAGCTACAAGAAAAGGATGGGAATATGCACTCTCTCATAAAAAAGAAATTGTTGATCTGATCTATGAAAAATACTCTCAAAAAAAATCCAAAGAAGCACTCCTGTATGAAGCCAAAATAACAGAAAAACTCATCAAACCATATCTTTACCACATAGGTGCTGTTGTACCTGAATTGGTACAGTTGAATACCAATATGTATGTTCAGCTCGGTATGGTCAATCCCAGCTGGAACCTTGAGGGTTTCATTTTTAATCAAAACTCCCAAAAGATCAACCTGACACCAGAAGAAGTAGCCTTTCTACAAAAACATCCCAAGATCGTTTTAGGTACAGAAAAAGAGTGGAAACCTTCTGTCATCGTCAATAATGATGGAACAATAAGCGGCTTTGATGCTGATGTACTTAAACTGATCAATAAAGTAAGTGGTGCAAACTTTACGTTGAAAGCAGGAAAATGGCAAGAGATGGTAGAGCAAGCCAAACAAAAAAAGATCGATGGACTGAGTACCAGTGCTATCCACGATGAGAGAAAAGCATACCTGAACTTTTCAGACGTATACACCAGTATGCCAAAAATGCTATTTGTATCAAAAGAAAATCCTAAAAAAATTCATTCGCTTCATGATCTAAAAGGAAAAACTATTGCCATTCATCAAGGTAACCTATTTGATGAAAAATATGCACGCCAATTTAAATCATCCAAAATTATCAAGTTTGACAAGCTCAAAGATGTCATAAAAGCGCTTATTACAGGTAAGGCCGATGTAATGATTGGTGATGGCACTACCTTTTACCTGGCAAATGAAATGGGATTACCGTACTTAAAACGTATTCACATACTCGACAAAAAACTTGATCTTGTATTTAGTGTCAGGAATGATTGGCCTGAGGCGATCAGTATTATAAATAAATCTTTAGCCTACATAGACAAAGGTCAATTTATACAATTACAATACAAGTGGTTTGGACAAGACCAAGCAACTGCACTAGATAAAAAATATCAAAAAATTTCACTCACTTCAGAAGAAAGAGCATACTTAAATGAGAAAAAAAACATCACTATCTGTGTCGATCCGGACTGGTTGCCATTTGAAAAAATCGACAAAGGCAGACATATAGGCATGAGCGCAGACTATTTCAGGTTGATCTCTTCGAGTATTGGCATGCCGATCACTTTAGTGCCTACAAAAACCTGGAGGGAGTCTCTTGATTACGCGAAAACAAGAAAGTGCGATATCCTCTCATTCTCCATGACAAGCCCTTCACGCAAAGCGTATCTCAATTTCACCGATCCCTTCCTGGATATTCCTCTGGTGATCGCGACAACCTATGATCAGTTTTTTGTTAACGATATCGAAGAGATCAAAGGAAAGAAGATCAGTATCGTAAAAGGATATGCCCTCAAAGAACGACTTCAATCCAAATACCCCGGGATACACTTCATTGAAGTAGCATCGGTTGAAGAAGGACTTACAAGCGTCATCCGCGGAGAGACTTTCGGATTTCTGGATAATCTCATAGCAATAGGATACCAGATACAAAAAAACTTTCCAGGCTCTCTGAAGATCTCCGGCAAGTTCGATGAGAAGTGGGAGCTCGGCCTCGGCGTACGCAATGATGATCCGACACTGCTTGCTATTATGAACAAAGCTATTGCCTCAATCGATGAAAAAACAAAACAGGAGATTAACAACAGTTGGTTCTCGATCAAATATGAAAATGGATTTGACTATATCCTTTTTTGGAAAATACTCACACCCCTCATTCTCATCGCACTCTTTTTGCTGGTGAGACATAGACTATTGCACAGGCATAATACTCAGCTTAAAAAAGAGGTAGATCAAAAGATAGCAGAGCTTAGACAAAAAGATAAAATACTGCTCCAAAAGCACAGGATGGCTGCCATGGGAGAGGTGCTGAGTCTTATCGCACACCAATGGAAACAGCCTTTATCAGCGATCAGCAGTACGCTTATGGGGATAAAAATAAAACTGGCAAACGGCAAGTTTAACCTTGAAGATCAAGCAGATAGAGAAAAATTTTTATCCTATCTTGAGAAGAAACATGACCGTATCAACCACTATGTAGAATTTCTCTCCGACACAACAGATGAATTTCGAAACTTTTTCAACCCCAATAAGCATAAAGAGCCGGTTTCCCTGCATGAACCTATCATTAATGCACTACAGATAATGGAGGATTCCATGAAAAACCATGGTATCAAGATTATCAAAGAGCTTCAGGTTGATACAGAGCTTATGCTCTACAAGAATGAGATCATGCAGGTAGTGTTAAACCTTCTTAAAAACAGTGAAGATCATTTTCTGGAAAATGCTGTACCTCATCCGGAAATCATCATTACAACATACAGTGACCCGGATCACTATATCCTCTGTATCTGCGATAATGGAGGAGGCATACCCCAAACGTATATCAAGCATATTTTCGATCCCTACTTCAGCACCAAACATGAAGATATCGGAACAGGGCTGGGACTTTACATGTCCAAAATGATCATTGAAGAGCACCATGGCGGCCTGCTCAAAATGTACAACACTGAAGAGGGGGCCTGTTTTGAGATCCTCTTTCCAAAGGAGATATCCCGGGGATAACTGCACTTATGTTTTAAACGTGAGTTTGTATCCCATTCCGTAGAGGTTGGAGATAAGGTTCTCGGGAAGTTTTTTTCTTAGTTTCGAGACAAGGTTCCGGATATTTTTTTCACTCATTTCAATCTGGTGCGCATCAAAACAGTAGAGGATATCTTCAGCTATGCAGATAAGCTCTGCCTTCTCCATAAAAAGTTTCAGCAAGATCAATTCATACTTTGTAAGTTCAACTGCGAGATCATCTTTGAACAGCATATTCTTCTCACTGTCCCAGACGAATCCTTCTCCCAGTTGCAACATTGTTACATCAGAAACCTGATGCCCTTCTTCAATGATATTTTTACTCACATCGTCCAGTATATCTATCAACTCATCGGATTTGATCGGTTTGGTTAAAAACTGAGAAATTCCAAGGTTTATCAGAGGCACAAGAAAGTCAGCATCAGTATGTGCAGAAAGTACAATGATCTTCTGAGCACGATTGATCTCCCGTACAGATTTGCTCAGTTCTACCCCATTCATAAATGGCATCTGAATATCAGTGATCAGCAGATCATAACTTTTCTTATATTGAGCCAGATATGACTGGTAGAGCTTCAGGGCCTCTGCTCCGTCCGATGCAACTGTGACACTTTTAAAAAGGTCCTCAAAGAGTTCAGCCATATCATTACGCAGCGGTTCATAATCTTCCACCAGTAGTACAGCGAGATCTTTTGTACGGGGGAAAATCGTACAATACCTACCATAGTCAACCATTCTCTTTCCCTCCCTCGTTGGGTTATTCCTCTAAAAATCTTAACATAAAAACAAATTTGATACTCTTAATGATCTGCCTGAAGCAGTCTATATCATCCCTTCAAATATCCCATTGCCGTAGCGATGATATCATCATCGTCTTTACTCGGAGATTTCAGTACAACCCGCTCTTTGCTTTCCTCAATGAACTCGATAAAGACATTTTCCCCGTAGGATGATACTTTTGAGATACCCTTCTGGCGTGCAAGTACCTTCATCACGATCACATCGATGAACTGCTTGGTGAGCGTATCAAGCTTGCCGAACCGGTCTTCGATCTCGGCGCTGATCTCGTAGACCTCTCCGGTGCTCTCACATAAGGAGAGACGACGGTAGAGTTCAAGCCGGAGCCTGTCCTCTTCGATCAGCTCTTCATTGAGATAGGCATCGACATTGAGCTTCATATCCACATGCTGGCTGACTTCCTTGTCCTGCCCGCTCAGCTCTTTGATCGCATCTTCGAGCATACGCAGGTAGAGTGAATAGCCGATCTGTTTGATATGCCCCGACTGCGCCTCCCCTATGATGTTCCCTCCACCCCTGATCTCAAGGTCATGGAAAGCCAGTACCGCACCGCTACCCAGATCTGAGTGCGACTCCAGTGCAAGCAGCCTGCGTTTTGCCTGTTCGGTCAAATGCTCTTTGTCTGCCACGATAAAGTAGGCATACCCCTCTCTGGATCCTCGTCCTACACGCCCGCGCAGCTGGTGCAGGTCTGCGATACCGAAGTTGTCCGCACCGTCCACGATCATCGTGTTGGCATGGGGCATATGGATCCCCGACTCGACGATCGAGGTCGAAAGCAGGAGATCATACTCCCCCTCCTCAAACTTCATCATCTCCTCTTCGGTATCTTTGGCTGAAACCTTGGAGTGCAGCACCGCAATACGCAGGTTGGGAAGGATATCCAGAAGCTCTTTTTTCTTATCCTCAATCGCCGCGATCGAGTTGAAGACATAAAAGATCTGGCCGCCTCGGCGAAGCTCGCGCAGGATCGCCTCTTTGACCACCTTTTCATCATGACTCTTCACAAAAGTACGCACCCCCTGGCGCTCGACCGGCGGGGTAAGTATCTCCGAGAAGCTCTTCACCTGGGACATTGCCATATTGAGGCTTCGCGGGATGGGGGTAGCTGACATCGAAAGCAGATGCACATCGATACTGATCTCTTTAAGCGCCTCTTTCTGTTTCACCCCGAACTTGTGCTCCTCATCGATGACCACCAGTGCCAGATTCCTGAACTTCGCCTGGAGCAGGGCATGGGTTCCCACGACAATATCGATCGACCCTTCTTCAAGTCCTGCCAATACTTCGCGTTTCTGTTTGGCACTGGAAAAACGGTCCAGCTTCGCTACGGTGATCCCCTCATCCCTGAAACGCTCTTTGAGCGATTTGTAGTGCTGTGCGCTGAGCAGCGTGGTCGGTGCGATCATCATCGACTGGTAACCGTTTTTTGCCGCGACATACATCCCGTTCATCGCCACTTCGGTCTTGCCAAACCCCACATCAGCACTCAGGAGCCTGTCCATCATGCGCCCGCTTCCAAGATCTTCCAGCATCTCATGGATCGCACGTTCCTGGTCTTCTGTATGCATAAACCCCGCTTTGGACATAAAGACCGCATGCTCCTCAAGATTTGTTTTGAGCACGATCCCCTTTTTGAGATGGCGCTGTGCGGAGAGATTGATGATCTGTGAAGCGATGGCAAAGAGTTTTTCCTTGACCTTGCCTTTGAGCTTTTTGAAGCTGGTTTTACCCAGCCTGTCAAGCACAGGCAGTGTACCACTGTCGGCTACAAAACGGTCGATCACTTCCAGGGAGCTCACGGGGATCAGAAGCGAATCCTCGTTCTGATAGTACATCACGACAAACTCGCTTACCGCCCCGAGCACGTCACGCTTCTCTATCCCTTTGAAGATACCGATCCCGTGGTTCTCATGCACCACGTAGTCACCCGGTTTGAGTTCATCCAGGACCAGGCTTGCCTTTTTGACCTTTTTGCGTTTGACCGGTTTGTTCAAAGAAAGGATCAACCTGTCCGGCCCTATCAGGTTGACGATACCCTCCTGATAGACAAACGCTATCCCTTCAAAGCTGGCGAGGTCGCTCCCCCTGACGATCGATTCGTTTTTGGCAAGGATCGTGATCTTTTTATCCCGGTGGGATTCCAGGAGTTTATTGGGGTCAGCCACCTCAAGATCGCGGTACTTTTTGCTCTCCGGAATCACCGGCAATGCAAAAGAATCTCGAAGGATCAGTGGTTGCCCAAGGGCATAGATCTCATCGAGTTCTTCATCCAGCTTCGATGCCATCACAGCGCTGAACTGCTCCAGTGCACTCTCTCCCAGCTCCTCGAGGTGCCACAGCCCCAGTGAGTCGACATCCTTGACAAAAGTATCGTAGCTGCTCTGCTCCACCCTGGTTTTGAGCGCCTCGTACGCTTCCTGATCGAGTGCCAGAAAAGCGGCGGGGAAAGTGACATGGTCAAGCTCATCCTCCCCCTCTTTGGGAAGGATGCGTTTCTGTGTCGCCTCGTCGTAGTGCTGTATCGTCTCCACTTCCTCGTCAAAAAGCCCGATACGGTAGGGCTGCTTGGCATCGATCGGGAAGATATCGATGATATCCCCGCGGAAAGAGACCTCTCCTGCGCTCGCAGCGATATCGGTGAAGTGGTATCCCCAGTGATAAAGTTTCTCTTTTAGTGCGGCAAGGTCAAGTGTATCGCCAAACTCTATCGTATGCATTGCAAAATTCTCCGGCTTCGGAAAGGGGATCAAAAGTGTGCGAAGCGGGGAGATCAGCACCTTTTTCTTGCGACTTTGATGGTATGCCGCCAGGGTAGTCAAAAACCTCTGTATCTCCTCATCATAGGTGCGCAGGTCCTCCCCCGCACTGACCCGGATATCCGGAAGGACAAAACTCTCAAACCCCAGCAGGTTTGCCACATCCCGTATCCCGATCGCCTCTTTGTCATCCTTGCAGACAAGGAGTTTCTCTTCGCCAAGGTTTTCCAAATATTCGTAGATATTACTCTGATACATGACTTTCCATACTTTTTAAAAATTCTTCCACCACATAGAACGAGCCAAAGACTAAATAGTGTTCATCACTGTGAATCGTACCTTCATAATAACGATACGCCAATCCCACATTGTCCAGCGCTTTTTCGATCTCATCCAGCGTTGTTGCACGCTGAGAGTTGATCTTGATGATCTCCACACGTTTGACCTTTGGCTTGAGCGTACGCAAAACAGCCTCATAGTCTTTGTCATCCAGAGAGTTATAGATCAGCACCGTCTCCGGCTCCATCGCTTTAACGATCGCCTGCGCCGCCAAAGGGTTGTGTCCCACATCGATGCGGACATTCTCTTTGAAAGGGTAAAAACGTCCGAAAAGCTTCACACTTTTCAGATCATCGATATCATAATCAACCCCCAATCTATCCAAAGCCTCCAAAGCCACCATCGCATTTTCGATCAGGTAGGCACCCCATGACTGCTCTGCTGCAGTCTTTTCCACTTTTTCCATCAACGCTTTATGTCCGGCCCTGAACAGCGTATTTAAAAAGAGCGCTGCACCTTTTTCTTCGGTGATCTTTTTTGCCACATCCGCAACTGCTTCAAATGGCTGCGGTGCCAGCACAACCTGTGTTTGTATGCTGTTGATCTTGGTGGTAGCGATCGCTTCGATACTCTCACCTAAAAAAGCCTGATGATCGATCCCTATCGGGGTAATAATGCTAAGTTCCTTGTCACAGACATTGGTCGCGTCAAACTCCCCGCCGAGCCCCGCTTCCAGTACCATAAGATCGCATCTCTCAAAGACGACAAAAGCCAGGAGTGTGGTATACTCGAAATAGCTGAGCGCCTCGCTCATCTCCCGGCCCAGAATAGCATAGAGCTTCTGATGCGCCTGTTCCAATACCTCATCAGAGACATCTTCTCCATCAACCCAGATGCGTTCATTGAACCTGATGATGTGCGGCGAACTGTAGTGCCCCACCTTCAGCCCGCTTTTATAGGCAAGGTGCGCAAGGATACGGCCCGTTGAGCCCTTTCCATTCGTACCTACAATATGTACGGTTCTGGGCCTGGAGATATGAGGCTTGAGCAGACCATAGGCGATGTGTACCCGCTGATGGTCTATCTCTTTGTAGTAAAGCGGTTTGGCATCTAAGAAATCTTGCAAGGACACGGCGGCTAATCCCCGGATGCTTTGGCATTCAATGTACCCTTGGCGCTTACATAGGCAAGGAACTCATCCATTGCTTTTGCCAGCCCCCTTCGGATCGCTTCTATCCGTAGTGTCGATGCATCCAGTGAACTGGCATGGAAATCCGCCTCATCGATCGTGTGGATCGTCTTGCTCTCTTTGCCCTGCTTGGTTTCCATCTCGAACTTCACAGAGAGATTGACCTGGTAGCGTGTCACATATCCATCTTCATAAGAAAGTGGTGTCAAAGTACTTCCGTCATATGCAATGCGAATATGGTTCTCCGCCATCCCTTTGGGCACGACACGCCCCTTGAACCGTGTATAGACCATACGGTTCATCTCATCTTTGATGAAAGGGGCATTCTCAGGTTCCACCCTGTCTACAACGACTTCCACAGAGACATTCTCCGAAAAAGTGTTTTTGATGGTATGGGAAGAGGGTTTGTAGCCGCAGGCTGTTACTGCAAAAAGCAGTAACAGAGTGAAGAGTGAAGAGTGAAGAGTGAAGAATTTTGGTTTGTTTTTCTTTGAAAAACTTCTATTTTTCTCAATCATATAGTTCCTTCATTCTCTTAAAAATAAAAGCATTGCAACTGCAATGCAAACCTGCTACCTACTATTTACTACTTACTATCTAAACTATGCCGGTTTCACCGCAAGGTTGACCAGTTTGCCCGGTACGACGATCTCTTTGACGATCTGCATCCCCTCAAGCCACTTGGCACCTTCTTCTTTGGCTTTTGCGAGGATCTCCTCCTGGCTGGCACCGGGGTCGATCTCAAACTCTGCACGTTTCTTTCCGCCGATCATCACGACATAAAGAACACTCTCCTGCACGAAGACCTCTTCTTTGACTTCCAGTACCGCTTTGAGGTTCTCTCTTTCAAAGAGGACTTCGCTCAGTTCACTTGCCGCATGAGGGATGATCGGTTCAAGAAGGTTCAGCATCACATACATCCCTTCGCTCCATACCTCGCCGCTCTCCTGCTTGTCAAGCGCGTTCATCGCCTCCATACATGCCGCGATCAGCGTGTTGAAGGCAAAGGTCTTCTCGTAGACATCGGCCGACTTCTGCAGCGCTTCATAGACCTTTTGACGTGCCAGTTTAGCCTCTTTGGAGAGTGTACCGTGATCGATCACAGGCAGTGTTTTGCCTCTCACCTTATCTGCTCTGTCATAAAGCTTTTTGATAAACCTGAAGGCACCCTCCACGGCATTGTCATTCCACTCAAGCTCTTTCTGCGGCGGCGCGGCAAAAAGGATAAAGAGCCTTGCCGTATCTGCACCGTACTCTTCGATCAGCTTGTCAGGGTCTACGGTATTTCCCTTGGACTTACTCATCTTCGCACCGTCCATGGTGACCATTCCCTGTGTCAGCAGTCTCTCAAACGGCTCATCGATATCTACATACCCGAGGTCACGGAGCACTTTTGTAAAGAACCTTGCGTACAGGAGGTGCAGGATCGCATGTTCGATCCCTCCGATATACTGGTCCACGCCCAGCCAGTAGTTCGCATCAGCCTTGTCGATACCGGTTTCGTTCCATTTTTTAGGGTTGGTCGCATAGCGGAACTGGTACCAGCTTGACTGCACAAAGGTATCGAGCGTATCAGTCTCACGCACTGCATCCTCTCCACATTTCGGACACTTGCAGTGCTTCCATGTCGGATGGTTGTCCAGCGGGTTCCCTTCACCGGTGATCTCCACATCATCAGGGAGTGCGATCGGAAGGTTCTCTATCTTTTCAGGGACAAGACCACACGATTTACAGTGGACGAACGGGATCGGTGCACCCCAATAACGCTGGCGGCTTACTCCCCAGTTACGCAATTTATAATTCGTCGTACCCTTTCCAAAGCCTGCCTCTTCAAACGTTGCGATGACCTTTGCCTTCGCCTCATAGTTTTCCAGCCCTGTAAATGCCGCTGAATCCACCAGTTTGCCCTCACCCGTATACGGCAGCGCTTCACCGCCGCTGATCACTCTTTTGACCGGAAGGCCATACTTGCTTGCAAACTCATAATCCCTCTCGTCATGTGCAGGCACCGCCATTACGGCACCGCCGCCGTACCCCGCAAGTACGAAGTTCGCTGTCCAGACCGGTATCTCCTCGCCGGTAAGCGGGTGGATTACGGTGATACCGAGCGGATATCCTTCTTTGTCTGCCTGTGCTCTCTCACGCTCACCCATATTGGCAATCGCCGTGATCTTTGCAGCTGTCTTTTGATCCAGAAGATCATGCTCTACCATATACTTCGTGATAGGATGCTCTGCCGCAAGCGCGGAGTAGCTGACCCCGTAGATCGTGTCAGGGCGTGTGGTAAAGACAGAATATTTCTCGAACTTGCCCTCAAGCTTTGCCTTGCTCTCTTCGCTCAGTTCGAAACTGAACTCCAGGCCCTGGGACTTGCCGATCCAGTTGCTCTGCATCGTGAGTACCTGGTTGGGCCATTTACCTTCAAGTGTTTTCAGATCTTCAAGCAATTCATCGGCATACTTGATGATATCGAGGTAGTACCCCGGCATCTCTTTGAGCTCTACCGGGTTGTCGCATCGCCAGCAGCACCCCTCTTCCACCTGCTCGTTCGCCAGAACGGTATGACAATCCTCGCACCAGTTGACCGTCGTTGATTCACGGAAGAGCAATCCCTCTTCAAACATTTTGATGATGAACTCCTGCTCCCACTTGGTATAGAGCGGATCACAGGTCGCAAACTCGCGTGTCTTGGAAAAAGAAAGGCCCAGGGAATTAAGCTCTTTTCTCATATAGTCGATGTTGGAATAGGTCCACTCTTTGGGGTGGCGGCCGTGCTTGATCGCAGCGTTTTCCGCGGGCATACCGAAGGCATCCCATCCGATCGGATGGAGTACATTGTACTCCTGCTTTCTGTAGTATCGTGCGATCGCATCACCTATCGCATAGTTACGCACGTGCCCCATATGCAGTCTTCCGCTGGGGAAAGGGAACATACTCAGGATATATTTTTTCTTCTGTTCCAAAGAATCGGAAGGCTCGAAGGCCTGCTCATCATCCCACTGTTTCTGCCACTTGGCTTCGATCTCGCTTGGAGTATAACGCATCAATCTCTCGCTTATCAATGATTTATAAAATTAGGGGGATTATATCCAATGTGTGGTTAGGAGGAGTTTGCAGCAGAGATAAACTCCTCCTGTGATGATAGATCGCTAGACTCAGCGGAAGGTATCGCATGCATTGATGTCACCGGTATGAAATCCTCTTCTGAACCATTCCACACGTTGTGCTGAGCTCCCGTGTGTAAAGGCATCAGGCCTGACGGTCCTACCGGCTTTTTTCTGCAGCGTATCATCGCCTATAGCGCTTGCAGCATTCAATGCCTCTTCCACATCCCCCTCTTCGATCATACCGAAATCCTTGTGTGCATGATATGCCCATACCCCGGCATAACAGTCTGCCTGAAGTTCCACTTTTACCTGCAGGGCATTGGCCTCCCTGCTCTCTCCGCCCCACTGCTGTTTGGCTTTTTGTACTTTTGCCAGGATACCCTGCAGGTTTTGGATATGGTGTCCTACCTCATGGGCCAGTACATATGCCTGGGCAAAATCCCCCGGCGCATTATGCGTGTTGGCAAGCTCCTCAAAAAACCCCAGGTCCAGATAGACTTTCTGGTCAGCGGGACAGTAGAACGGACCTACCTGTGCCGAAGCAAAGCCGCACCCGCTTTGTGTGGCACCCCGGTAAAGCACCACCGTCGGTTCTCTGTATCCCCTCAGCTGCCTCTTCCATACATCTTCTGTGCTTGCCAGTACCGTTGAGATAAACGCAGCATTCTCGTCATCCTTTTTCTGATCAACCGGCCTGGAGGCTGTCTCACCCACCCCCAGCAGGGAAAGCGGATTAAATCCGCTGAGATAGGCCACTACTCCCAGCGCGATGATCGCCCAACCGAACTTTGTCCGAAGCAAGGGTCCCAAAAGTCTGAACAGAAACAGTATTGTCCCCGCCGACATGCCTCCTCTCCCTGTACTCGCACGCCTGTCATCAACATTGGAGCTGCGTCTTTTGTCTTGCCATTTCATGATAGTGCCCTTTCAATTTCCCTCCAAATTATACCAATCAAAAGAAAATTTCCACTACAATAATAACCATAAAAACTATTGGAGTCAAATTGTGTCTTTAGCCCTTGCAAGAAAATACCGGCCTGCTACTTTCAGTGATCTTATCGGTCAGGAAGCAGTTTCTCAGACCCTCTCTCTTGCACTTGAAGGCAACAGACTCTCCCACGCCTATCTCTTCTCGGGACTCCGCGGAAGCGGGAAGACCTCCACCGCACGTATCTTCGCAAAAGCGTTGCTCTGCGAAAAAGGTGCCTCCGCGCATCCGTGCGGGGTCTGCACCCACTGTGTGATGGCCAGTGAGAACCGCCATATGGACATCATCGAGATGGATGCTGCAAGCAACCGTGGTATCGATGATATCAAAGATCTCATAGAGCACACCAAGTACAAGCCGAGCTCTGCACGTTTCAAGATCTTCATCATCGATGAAGTGCATATGCTGACCAACCAGGCGTTCAATGCCCTGCTTAAAACGCTCGAAGAGCCTCCGGCTTTTGTCAAGTTCATCCTCGCTACCACAGACCCGTTGAAACTGCCGGCTACGATACTCTCCAGAACCCAGCACTTCAGGTTCAAAAAGATCCCGCAGAACCTTGTCCAGGGGCATCTTGAGCATATCCTGAACCTTGAGCAGATCGGATTTGAAAAAGAGGCGCTGGATATCATCGCCCGTACGGGGGCGGGAAGCCTGCGAGATTCCCTGACACTGCTCGATCAGGCGATCGTTTACTCAAAAAACTATGTGGATGTTCCTACCGTGACCAATATGCTCGGTATTATCGAACCGGGCCTGCTTGAACAACTGACCCAGGATATCCTCCGTAAAGATGAGAAGAGGGTGTTGGAATTTCTCAAGATCGCATCCGACTATGAAGCGGAAATGATCCTGGATGAGCTGACCCTCTACCTGAAAGCGCAGCTCCTCTCCAAAAGTACGCTCCTGACTCCGATGATCATCGAACGCTTCTTCAGGATCATAGCCGAATCCAAAGGACTGCTTGCGCTTGGGAGTGACGGTGAGTTCATCCTGACACTCTCTCTTTTCAAAATGATGGAAGCCCTGCAGATCAAAGAGATCGATACAATGATCCAGGCACTCGAAAAAGAGATGCAGGGAGTGCAGATCACCATGCCCGCTGCACCTTCAGAAGTATCCGAGGTCGTCACGATCACGGAAGCCGACCTCGCGCCATCAAGCTATAACGGGACAGTGGAGACACCTGCAGCATCCATGGTGACTGAGGAGGCAAAGGAAGCGGTAGCGGAAATCAAAGAAAAGATCCCCGAACAGCAGCCAGAAGAAGCAACGACAGCAGAAGAAACCGGTGACAATCTAGAGGCACAAATCTATACACCTGTCCAGGAAAAGGCCGCGGTATCTGCACCTGATCCTGACCAAAAACGTTTTGATATCCTGGTCCAGAAGATCTTTGACAGGGATTTTGAACTGGGAATGTGCTTTGAGACCAATATCGAGTTTGAAAGTTTTAAAGAGGGTACGCTTACCTGGAGCTCCACAGCCCAGGGTGAAGAGAAAAAACAGCTGATCACCCACTGGGGAGTGATCAACATGTTCGTCAAAGAGCTCTTCGGGTTTGACACGAAGATTCTCAATATTGCAAAAGAACAGACCCAAAATCCGGAAGAAGAGACAAAAAAAAAATCTAATGAAACAATAGCTTTTTCGCCAGAGGAGAGCATTCATCTCTCACCGGAAGAGGAAGAGTGCAACGCCTCAGCATCGATGATTGAAGATATCGAGATGAAAAGCTCATGTATCGCTCCTGAAGCAGGCGATACCGAGGCGGCAAAAGAGAAAGATCCTTCTTCGCTACTGGAAGAACCGATGATCAAAGCCGCGATTGAATTGTTTAATCCTAAAAAAGTAAGAATTAAACGAAAATCATAAAATCATACCAATATATGATTTTTAAATGCTAACGTATACTTTCACTTTTATTGTTGCTATACAGTCCCGCTGGGTTATTGTTCGATCCAAGCTTTTGTGACAATCTTAGGATTGTCATCATGGATCTTGATCTTCTCTGCGCTGATACAAGCACCTTCTTCATCCAGCTCAAAAACAACCATCTGCAATACTCTCTTGCACTCATCGGGTACATCAAAATGGCCGCCAAGCCCTGTAAGAAAACGTCTCAAGGGTACATCTTCCCTCATTCCTATCACACCATCCCTGCATCCGGTCAGCCCTACATCTGTGATATAGCAGCACCCGTTTACTACCTGAAGGTCATCGGTCCCTACATGGGTATGGGTTCCAAGGATAGCTGAGACATCCTCACGAAGCATGTGCAGAAGTGCCTGCTTCTCACTGCTTGCCTCTGCATGCATATCGATAATGATATGTTTAAAACCTCTGGAGCGCAGCAGCGACACCTGTTCTACGATCATCGTAAAAGGGTTGTCCACCATAGGCATCGTGTAGTGCCCCATAAGGTTGAGTATCGCTACCTTTTTTCCCAGAACTATTGCCTCCAATATCCCTCTACCAGGCGCACTCTGAGGATAGTTCATCGGGCGGATAAGCGGATAGGTATCAAAAAGCTCGAAGATCTCTTTTTTATCAAAACTGTGATTTCCCCCGGTCATCATGTCGATACCGTACCCAAGAAGCTCTTTACAGTTTTTTTCAGTGAGGCCAAATCCATGAGAAACATTTTCATAATTGGCAATCGTATAATCGATACGATGTTCTTCCTGAAGTCTTTTTAGATGGCGCTTAAGCATAAGACGTCCGGGTTTACCGACGATATCACCGATAAAGCCAATACGCATATGCCTATTTACCCATGAAAGGAAGGAGTGCTGAAGCCCAGGTCAAACCGCCGCCAAATGTGTCAAGAAGCATCAGCTCACCGGTTTTAAGCCTGCCTGACTCATAGAGATCATTGATCGCCATAGGGATAGAAGCGGCAGAAGTATTCCCGTATTTATGTACGGTAACTACCACTTGGTCCTCTCTCATATTCAGTGCATCACCAACTGCTTTGATGATGCGGTAGTTTGCCTGATGCGGGATAAAGTGCGGGATGTCTTCTGCATTGATCTGGTTATATTCAAGGATATCCTTTACATCTTTGGTCAAGGTCTTGACAGCCAATTTAAAGGTCTCATTTCCCTTCATCTGTACAAAATGGAGTTTTTCATCGATCATCGCAACACTGGCAGGATGCACAGCTCCCGGAGCAGGTGTCATCAAAAAGTCTGAGTAGGAACCGTCTGCACTTGCATGCACATCAATAAACCCCTCCTCTTTTTTCTCTGTTGCAGAGATCACTGCTGCACCTGCACCGTCACCGAACAATATGCAGGTCGTTCTATCCGTATAGTCAACGATAGAGGAGAACTTTTCAGCTCCAATGACCAGAACATTTTTCTTCATGCCCGATTCAATAAATGCTTTTGCGATCGAAAGGATATAGACAAATCCGCTGCATGCAGCAGAGATATCAAATGCCTGTACATTATGTATACCGAGTTTATCGGATATGATACAGGCAGTTGAAGGCATATTGAAATGGTCCGGAGTCACTGTAGCACAGATCACAAGGTCTATCTCCTCTTTGGCTATGCCTGCACGCTCTATCGCTATTTCAGCTGCTTTTGCCCCCATATCACTTGTATATTCATCTTCTGCGGCAATATGACGTTCTTTGATCCCTGTACGCTTCACAATCCATTCATCTGTCGTATCGACCATTGTTTCAAGATCAGCATTGGAGAGGATCTTTTCGGGGACATAGGCACCGATAGATCTGAACGAAGCATATACTGGCTTAGTTGGAGACATAATTTTCCTTAACAAAATAGTGGAGAATATTCTACCATACTTTTTGGCGATAATTTCTAAAAAGGGGGGAGAAAGAGGGAAACAAGCCTAGGCTTGTTTCCGAAGGTGATAGGTTTTTAATTACTTTCGGAGAGACGTTTTTCTATCGTAGTGTTCACATCCGATTCCACATAACGTATTGCCTGGAAGATGGCATTTTTGATCGCCTTCGGGCTGGAAGCACCGTGAGAGACGATCGCACATCCTTTTAGACCCAATAGCGGCGCCCCACCGTATTCATCTTTGTCGATCTGCTTTTTCATATTGACAAATACTTTTTTCTTCATCATGAATGCACCGATCTTTGCAGGGAGCGACTTTCTGATATACTGTTTCATCAGATCGAAAACCGTTGAAACCACACCCTCGCTTGTCTTGAGCAGGATATTTCCCGTAAATCCGTCACAGACGACAACATTCACTTTCCCGTTGAAGATATCTTTTCCTTCCACATTTCCTATGAAACCTTTCAGATTCTTCAAAAGAGGAAAAGTCGCTTTTGTAAGCTCATTCCCTTTACTGTCCTCAGAACCGTTTGAAAGGAGTCCTACCGTAGGCGACTCTATCCCAAGAATCTTCTCAGCATAGGCCTCACCCATCGCACCGAACTCATAAAGGTTTTGCGGTTTACAATCCGTTACAGAACCGACATCAAGTACCAGTGTCTTGTATCTGCCCGTACTGGGCATCTGTGTAGCAAGGCCGGGTTTTGAGATCCCAGGCAAACGACCGATTCTCAGAGTAGCGGTAGTCATAGTAGCCCCGCTATGTCCAGCTGATACTACTGCATCTGCTTCCTTTTCGCGTACAAGTTCAACCGCTTTATAGATAGAAGAGTCTTTTCGTTTGAGTGCATCAGTTGCAGCATCGGACATGTCGATCACATCGCCGGCCTCAACAATTTCAATTTTATCTACATAATAGGGAGGAAGGAATGAGAGAATCTCTTCTTTATCGCCTACGAGTATAGGGACGAATTTTCTTTCTTCAAGTGCTTGAACCACACCTTCTATAATAGGCTCAGGACCGAAGTCCCCACCCATTGCATCAATTGCAATTCTGATCATTGCGATTAAGCTTTAGTTACTTTGTACTCACCTGTTGTCATGTTCATGTGGTGAGGCATTCTCCAAGTTCCATCTGCATCTTTTACAGGCATTGGAAGTGTCAATTTGTAGTGTGTTCTTCTTTTTGCTGATCTGGTTTTACTTACTCTTCTCTTAGGTACTGCCATTTTTTATCCTTTTCTATGCTAATTTAACAACGCTGGCGTTGCCTTGGAGGATCTCTATTGAAATCCTCAACTCCGTCACTTTCAAAACTCTATTTCGAAATCCTCATCACTGCTGCCACACTTTTGACAATAGTGGTAAGCACCTTTGAGTGCATTGATCTCACTCTCCAGGATATAGGTCAAATCGATGTCTCCATCTAAAAACTCAATTATATCCAAATCATCTTTATCTTCAATCATCATATCGCTGAGAGTAAGTTTCAACTCACCTTCCAGTGGATAGTCATAGCTTTGCCCGCATCTATCGCAGTCCAGCTCTGCTTTTCCACCCAAGACAGCATTCAATGTCACACGATGATATCCGCTCTTTTGAAGTGTACCACTGAGTGTGGCATCTTTCAGACTTACTTCAAAATTATTTGGCGTAGTGCCTATTTTATCAAATCGAATCTTCATGCAAACTCCTGAAAAGCTTAGCTTTTGGGAATTTAGCTTTTAGTGAATCTCTCTTTGTGCAAAGAAGAAATTGATCTCGATCTCCGCATTTTCCAATGAGTCACTTCCGTGTACTGCGTTTGCATCGATACTGTCAGCAAAATCAGCTCTGATCGTTCCAGGTGCTGCTTCTTTCGGGTTTGTTGCTCCCATAAGCTCTCTGTTTTTTGCCATTGCATCTTCACCTTCCAGTACAGATACTACAACCGGACCAGAGATCATAAACTCAACAAGCTCACCAAAGAATGGTCTCTCTCTGTGTACTGCGTAAAATGCTTCAGCATCCACACGTGAAAGTCTTGTTTTCTTTGTTGCTGCGATTCTAAGACCCGCTTCTTCAAATCTGCTGAGGATTTGACCTACAACATTTTTTGCTACTGCATCTGGTTTGATAATTGATAGTGTTCTTTCCATCCGGATATTCCTGCTTCATAAATTTTACTTCAAATCTAAAAATGAGTTGAAAGTATCGGGCGGGATTTTACCGAATTTTTTGTTAAATATAGATTAATAGGTAGTATTGAGAAAAGATCTGCATAGGAG
>OGCK01000005.1_pt1 | contig 43461 bp, 43 predicted proteins | sample 1570051 | NCBI WGS metagenome assembly OGCK01 (sample SAMN06266181, study PRJEB24510) | hot springs metagenome | isolation source: hot spring sediment | place: USA: Zodletone Spring, Oklahoma | collected 2013-12-03 | reverse complement strand
TTTTTTTTCAAGCAGAAGACGGCATACGATATCTAGTACGGTCTCGTGGGCTCGGAGATGTGTATAAGAGACAGTTGTAAAACAGTTCACTGCAAAGATAAAGAACCGGGAGAGTGCGCTGCTCACCTGGCAGATTATATCAAAGAGCGATTTGGCAATCCTCGTATCGCTTTTATCGGAATGCAGCCAGCTATGGTGGAGGCTTTAGCAGCTCAATTTGAAATCAGAGTAGTAGATTTAGATCCAGATAACCTGGGGCAAAGAAGATGCGGAGTATTAATAGAGGATCCTGCTCATACCCAAGAAATATTATCCTGGGCAGAGGTGATTCTGGCTACCGGAACTACCGTAGTTAATCACACCCTCACTTCATTGTTAATAGGAAAGCCGATACTATTTTATGGAGTGACTATTGCCGGAGTTACTTACCTTAAAGGGTATGAACAATACTGTTACTGCGGACATTAAAGAAAACCAGGAAAGAGGAAAATTTATGAAGAAAGTACTTAAATTATTAGTATTAGGATTATTAGTTTTTGCATCTTTTGGTGAATGCGCGCCCTTGCCTTCAAAAGCGCTTTCTATCGGTATGGCGGTAGAATTTATGGACCATGCTGCCTGTGCCTACATAAGTCAGGATAAGGGCTGGTTTGAGGAAGAAGGCCTAAATCTGAATTCCTATGAAAGTTATGTAACCGGCATGGCTTTGGCCTCTGCCCTGGCTCGGGGCGACATTCAGGTGGCCTATATGTGTTTAATACCGGCGATAAATGTCTATGCTAATGCTGAAGTTCCTATTAAAATAGTAGCCGGGACCCATAAGTACGGTTATGGTTTGGCGGTTAATCCCGAGAAGATAAAAAATGTTAAGGATTTAGAAGAATCAGGAATTCGTATCGGATGTGTCAGGGAAGGCGGGGCAGTAGATGTGCTTCTCCACAAAACGATAGATAAATATAATTTAGATGAGAAAAAAATATTAAATAATATCCGGCGAATGAACCCTCCAAAACAGGTCTTAGCTATTAAAACAGGGCAATTAGATGCTGCCTTTCTCCCTGAACAATGGGCTACTATGGCTGAAGCTTTTGGTTTTAAAATGCTGCTAACAAGTCAGAAAATCTGGCCGGAGATGCAGGGGAGCGTTCTGGTAGTCAAAGAAGAATTGATAAGAGACACTCCTGAAGTCGTGGAAAAATTAGTAAGAATAACCCAAAAAGCGACTGATTGGATTAATCAAAATCCTCGGGAAGCGGCGGAGATTGTAGCTCGGCAATTGCAGGAAGCCGGGGGAAACCTTTTCCCTGTGGAAATAGCCGGTATAGCTACTCAGACAGAGATGACTCCCGAGGTTTTATTAAAGTCTATGGATAGGTTGGAATATGTCACCGGCATTGATCCCGAAGTAGTTCAAGAAACCATAGATTATGTTGTTCAATTAGGTTACATTAAAAGCAGTTTTAAAGCCGAGGAAATAATAGATTTGAGTTTGATAAAACCATGAAAAAAGTAAAAATATTTAAATTAAAATGGGAGATAATTCCCATTATTATCTTTCTGGGAATATGGGAGATCATTGCCCGTTTTGATCTGTTCCCCGGACAATTTTTCTTTCCTTCTTTTTTTACGGTAGCAAAAGAGTTTTGGTATTTAAGCACAAACGGGGTATTAGGACCTAATTTCTTCAGCAGTTTAATCCGGGTTCTTATAGGTTTTTTTATGGGTTCTTTTACCGGATTATTGATGGGAATTATGATGGGATGGAACTATTTAGCCCATAAGGCATTAAATCCTATCATCAGTTTACTTTATCCTATTCCTCCCCTGGGGTGGCTTCCTTTATTGATGTTGTGGTTCGGTATCGGTGAGATCTTACCGATTGCCATTATATTTATCTGCTCCTTTTTTCCTATCCTTTATAATACCATCACCGGGATTAAACAAGTTAATAAGAATTATATCTTTGCAGCCAGAACGTTAGGTGCTTCTGACTTAAAGATTTTAAGTACCGTAGTCATTCCCTTGGCTCTACCTAATATTTTTACCGGACTGAAATTAGAATCAGGGATGGCCTGGCGGGTAATCATAGCGGCAGAGATGGTAGCCATTCCCACCGGGATTGGTGCCTTAATGATGAAGGCGGAAAGTCTTATTCGTATAGATATTATTATAGTATGTCTAATGGTTTTAGGGTTAATGTGTCTTTCTTTTGAGAAATTTTTTGCCTACTGGGAAAAAAAGCTAACCAATCGATGGAGATAATATGTCATCTATCAAACTTAAAAACATTTCTAAATATATCTGTAAAAATATTGATTTAGAGATATTTGATAAAGAACTGTTGGTCTTACTGGGACCGAATGGGGCAGGAAAAAGCACTTTATTAAATGTTATAGCCGGGTTAATTGATTATGAAGGATCTGTGTTATTTGATGGTAATCCGATAGACGGATTGCCTGCTAACATGAGGAAAATAGGTTACTTATTCCAAGAACTAAATTTATTTCCTCATTTAAATGTGGCTGCTAACATCGCTTATGGTTTGAGAGTGCAGAAAAAACTGTCTAATAAAATAAAGCTAAAAGTTGAAGAATTTCTTCAAATAATGAAAATAAAACACTTATCGTCTCGTTTTCCCAAAGAATTAAGCGGGGGAGAAAAGCAGAGAGTAGCCTTAGCGAGGGCTTTAGCTAATTCTCCGCGCATTCTACTTCTTGATGAGCCGATGAACAGTTTGGATTACCGTACTTCTAAATATCTTCGAACCGAATTTAAAACTTTGCAGAAAAAATTGGGAATCACTACCCTTTACGTTACCCACAATTTTTATGAGGCGGAGGAAATGGCAGACAGAATTGCCGTTCTTGATAAAGGAAGAGTAGAGCAAATTGGTCCTCCCCAAGAGATATTTTTTCACCCAACGGAGGCGGTTAATGATTTTATCGGGGCACCCAATATTTTAACTTGTGATGACTGTAACAGGTTAAGTTTTGGGTTAATAGAGGTAAAATGTGGAGACATTTCTTTGTTAGTTTCCAGTGAAAGAGAGAAGATAAAGAAGATAGCAATTTTACCGGAAGATATCTATCTTTCCGATGCTATTCCTCCCGGTCCTGGTATAAACAGGGTCAAAGGCAGATTAATAGAAATTTGGGAATCACCTTCTACGGTATACTGTACCGTAGGAATCGGAAGAAATTCTCTGAAGATAAAATTACCTCAGGAGATATTTGTTAGTATGAATTTGAAGACCGGTGATGAAGTATGGTTGATCCTGACGCTTCGAAAATTAAAGACCATCACTGATAGTGAATAACTTTTTGAATAGAAAAATAAATTAATTTTCAATACTTCAGATATCAATAATTTAAATATCTTGGTCAAGAAATGGGAATAACTAAAAAAAGGATCAATTTTTTTAAAAAAAGAAGATTTTTTAGTTTTTATGTGATATACTACCTTTAATGATAGTATGGAACAGTTTTCTATATAATGGAACATAATGATGAAAGGAAAACCATCAGATGAGTTCAATTGAAAAATCTATAAAGATTTTAAATTATCTTAGCGAAATAGAAAGAAGCGTAGGAATAACTGAATTAAGCGCTCAATTATCCTTCCCCAAGAGTACCATCCACCGAATACTAAATACCTTATCAAAATATTCACTGGTTACCCAGGAAGAAGAAACATCCAAATATAAATTAGGTCTGCAAGTAGTTAAATATTCAAATTCATTTTATAACTCTTTTGATTTTAGGCAAATCGCCAAACCTATTCTAAAAGAAATTTGTTGGGAAACGAAGCTTACTACTTTTTTAACTATTTGGTACAATAGCAAAGGCATTTGTATAGACTCAATAACTCCTTCTTTTGATACAAATACCCATCTTTTTGTTGAGATTGGAAAGAAAATGCCATTTCATTGTGCTGCTTCAGCCAAGGTTCTTTTGGCATATCGACAGCCAAAAGAAATTAATAGTATTATCAATAAAAAAAATCTGCATAAATATACCTCCAAAACCATAACAGATCCCCAAGAATTAGAAAACCATTTAAAGCAAATAAAAGATAAGGGATTTGCTTTTTGCGATGAAGAACTCGAAGAAGGTGCGAAAGCTATTTCAGCCCCCATTAAAAATATTAATAGAGAAGTTGTTGCCAGTATCACTATTACCGGGTTGTCCAGGAGGATATCTAAGAACAATATAGGAAAACTTACCGCCATTTTGCTTGATGCATCGCAAAAATTATCCGAAATGCTGGGACATAAGAAGGAAAAATATTTATATTGAGAGAAATAGAGGAATTAGAAAATTTGGAAAGATTTCATTAAGCTCTAAAATTTCTATTTTAGGATAAATAATATATTAAAAGGAGAGAAAATATCAATGGCGAAAGTAATTTTAATAGCCTTAGGCGGAAATGCAATAAAACAATCAAACGAAAAGGGATCTTCAGAGGAACAATTCAATAATTGCAGGAAGACCACCAAACATATTTCGGAAATTATCAAAAATCTCGACCAGGAAGATCGGTTAATCATCACCCATGGAAACGGACCGCAAGTCGGCAATTTAATGGTACAGCAAAAGCTATCTCAAGAGGTTGTTCCGGCTCATCCTATGGATGTAGTAGGGGCTATGACCCAAGGTCAAATTGGTTATATGCTGCAGCAGACCTTGATAAATCATCTGAAAAAAATGGCACTTGATGTACCGGTTTGTGCCATAATCAATCAGGTCCTGGTAGACAAAAATGACCCGGAATTTTTTGGAGATAAAGCTTCCAAACCAGTGGGTAATTTTTTGACCGCCGAAGAAGCTAAAGAGATGAAACAGAATAACCCTCAATATATAATTAAGCAAGTTAAACCCAACGGAGAGCGTTGTTGGAGAAGAACTGTCCCTTCACCGGATCCTATATCTAACCTGGAAGCTGAAGTGATTAAAAAGTTAGTCAATGCAGGGGTAGTTGTCATTGCTTCAGGTGGTGGAGGTATCCCGGTGTTAGAAGACGAAAAGGGAAATTACCAGGGGATTGAGGCAGTGATAGATAAAGACCTTGCCGGAGAGAGATTAGCGGAAATAGTCGGTGCCGATATTTTTTTAATTCTTACTGATGTAGAGGAAGCGAAAATTAATTATGGCAAAGATAATGAGAAAGGTTTGGGTAAAATAACTTTCAAAGAAGCTAAACAATATTTTGATGAAGGGCATTTTCTGGCGGGAAGTATGGGACCAAAGGTGAAAGCTTGTCTAAGATTTTTGGAAAATGGGGGGAAGAAAGCCATTATTACCTCTTTGGATAATGCTTTAGAAGCCTTAAAAGAACAAAGCGGGACGATAATAGAAAAGTAAGATGATGGACTAAATATTACCCGGAGTACAAGGCACTATGATGGTTGGTATCGTGGGGTTGCCGGTAAGACAAAAGATATAAAATGTAAAGGAGTAAAAAATGTTAAAAGGAAAAGATGTTTTGAACGCTGCCCAATTTTCACTTAAAGAATTAGATTTGATCATGAATACTGCTGCGAGATTTGAAAAAAGAGTGAAAAGCGGAGAGGTGATTAACAGTTTGGAAGGCCAGGTAGTAGCCAGCCTATTCTTTGAACCGAGTACTCGCACCCTACTTTCTTTTGAAACAGCCATTAACAGATTGGGTGCTCGAGTAGTCAGTATGGCAAATGCTGCCACTTCTTCTGTAGCCAAAGGAGAAACACTGGCTGATACCATAAGAACAGTAGATGGTTATGTAGATATTATTGTGATACGTCATCCTATGAAAGGTTCTGCCCAGATTGCTGCCGATAATGCTATTCACCCGGTAATTAATGGTGGTGACGGGGCAGGACAGCATCCCACCCAAGCCCTTTTAGATCTTTATACTATTCGCAAGGAAAAAGGAATTTTGAGTGGACAGACCATTACTTTTTTAGGTGATTTAAAAAACGGAAGAACCGTTCATTCCCTTGGTTACTTTATGACTTTATTCCAAAATAAAATGATCTTTGTATCTCCCGAATCTTTAAAAATGCCTGCAGAAATAACTCAAGATCTCAGGAGCAGAGGAGCGGAAATTGAAGAAACCGAAGATGTGGGAAAAGCATTATCTGACAGCGACCTGGTTTATGTGACGAGAGTACAAAGGGAAAGATTTGAAAATCCTGAAGAATACGAAAAAGTTAAAGGTGTGTATGTAATAAATAGAAAAATGATTGAAAAAGCGAAAAAAGGTATCACTATCCTTCATCCCTTGCCGAGAGTTGATGAAATTGCTATCGATGTTGATGATTATGAAGGGGCAGCATATTTTCGGCAGGCACATAATGGACTTTATGTGAGAATGGCTCTTCTGGCTTTAATAAGCGGAAAAGAATAAACTTCAATATGGACGGTAATAATTTAGATAAGAAAATTTTTCGATTAGAGAACACTATTTTTTTTCATTGTATTTTGATAAAATCATTGTTTTTTTTATTTGATTTGTATATGATAGATTACAAATTTTGTGAAGGAGAAGTATTTACATGAACTTACAAATGTTAATAAATGCTGTTCTGTTGGGGGGATTATATGCCTTAATGGGCATCGGTTTTTCCTTGCAGTGGGGTATTAGCGGAATCATTAATTTGTCCTATGGAGCAATGGTTATATTAGGTTCTTATATTTCCCTGGAATTTTTTAATTTATTTCACCTCGATCCTTTTATCAGTATGATAATTTCTGGCGGTATCCTTTTTGTCATAGGAGCAGGAATATATCGCACCCTCTTACAACCATTACTTAAAGGTGGAATTGTTTTTACCCTTATTTTAACTTTTGCTTTTCGATTGGTGATAGAAAATATTATCCTGAAGGTGTGGTCTGCTGATTATCGTACTATACGTGTCACTTACGCTGGTAGTAATTTTCAATTTGGCGATGCCTATATTCCCTTAATAAAGTTTTTAGTTTTCTTTGTGGCTGCCATATTAATTTATTTGACCTATCTTTTTATGATGAACACGAAAACCGGGAAAGGAATTCAGGCAGTTGCCTTGGATAAAGAAGGAGCACAGGCGGTAGGGATAGATGTAGAAAAAATGTACCTAATTAATTTTGCTTTGGGAACTGCTTTGGCAGGATTAACCGGTTCTCTTTGGGCAAGTATCTATAGTTTTTCTCCCCATCTTTTAGGTCCCATCGTGGGGAAGGTATTTATTATTGCCATACTTGGTGGATTGGGAAATATCTGGGGTGCAGCTGCCGGAGGATTGCTCCTGGGGATTGCAGAAACTGCGGGGGCAGTATTCCTTGGTTCGGAGTGGCAAGAAGCTATCGGTATGGTCATTATGGTAAGTGTATTACTCTGGAGACCATACGGACTTATGGGGAAAAAGTTTTTTGGATAATTTAGGAATTATTTGAAACGAGAGGAGCGTAGGCAGGTGTTCAATAATAAAAAAGTAAATGTTTTTTTAATAATACTCGGAATAATTATATTTTTCTTTTTACCGCGCTTTATATCAGGTTATTGGGTTAGGGTGATTACTACTATCTTTATGTATGCGGTAATTGCTCAAGGAATGAATCTTATGTCCGGTTATATGGGCTATCTTCCTTTTGGTAATGCCATGTTTTTTGGGATAGGAGCCTATATTACTGCTATTGGTATGAGTAAAGGGATGTCTTTTTTGGCTGTTTTACCCTTATCCGCTCTAACTGCAATCTTGGTTAGTATTTTATTTGGACTCCCGGTGCTGAGACTTCGAGGTCATTACTTTGCTATTGCTACTATTGGTATGAGTGGAGCAATTTTATCGGTAGTGCAAAATGCTACCAAGATAACCGGAGGGGCAATGGGAACCACTTTACCTATTATTAATAAATCTCCGGAAGTAACCTATAATTACTTCTATTTAGCCATGTTAGCCTTAATGGTCATCACCAGTTTAACCATATATTTGGTAGTCAAGTCAAAATTTGGTTTTGGGATACGAAGTATCAAGGCAAATGAAGAAGCAGCAAATTCTATGGGGATCAATACCACTTATCATAAAGTAGTTGCCTGGGCAATAAGTGCTTTATTTACCAGCATAGCCGGTGCTCTTTACGCCTACTGGATGTCTTTTATTGGTCCTGAAGAAGTTTTCGATGTCATGATCGCAGTTAATACTATTGTTATTATGCTTATTGGAGGAGCAGGCAGTGTTTTAGGTCCCATCATTGGTGCATTTGTCATTTCTCTATTATCCGAGGTAGTTTGGGGCACTTTTCTTGAGTATCATCTCGCTGTATTGGGAATTATTATTATTATCATTGTATTCTTTGTGCCCAAAGGAATTACCGGGACTATAGCTGATCTTATAAAAAAAAGAGAATTAAGACTAAGAAAGAAGGTGAGTGTATAAGGTGGGAGAAAATAATGTAATTTTAGAAATACAGGCTGTAAGTAAGCATTTTGGAGCTTTAAAAGCAGTAGATGAGGTCAGCTTTGAAGTAAAAAAGGGAGAAATAGTTGGCTTAATTGGCCCTAACGGTGCAGGGAAGACCACCCTTACCAATCTTGCCACCGGTGCTTTTCCTAAAACCGCCGGTAAAGTAATTTTTAAAAATTTAGATATAACTAATTTAAAACCTTACCAGATAGCCCGGTGTGGATTGACCCGTACCTTTCAAGTAGTGAAACCTTTAATCGGAATGACGGTTGAGGAAAATGTGTTGGTCGGCTCCCTTTACGGAAGGGATAAGAGAAATACTGATATGAAAAATGCATCCAAAAGAACTAGAGAAATAATAAATTTGGTAGGTCTGGCGAGTAAAAAGGATGCTTCGGTAAGTGATATTACTTTACCTGATTTGAAAAAAATGGAATTTGCCCGAGTTTTGGCTATGGAACCTGAAGTATTATTTTTAGATGAAGTTATGGCGGGTTTAAATCCCACAGAAGTTGAAGAGGCAAGTACTTTAGTTAAAAAAGTCAGGCAGGAAAAAAATTTAACTATCGTATATATTGAACATATTATGAAAGCAGTAATGGGCATTTCCGATAGAATTGTAGTTTTACATCACGGCAGAAAGATAGTTGAAGGTATCCCTCAAGAAGTAGTGAATAATTCAGCAGTTATTGAAGCCTATTTGGGGAAGAGGTATGCCAAGGAGGTAAATAATGAAGGATAATATATTATTGAAAGTTTCCGATCTTGATGCAGGTTATGAAAGTATTCAAGTTCTGTGGGGTATAAATTTGGAAATAAAACAAAAAGAGGTAGTGTGTGTAATTGGAGCAAATGGAGCAGGAAAAAGTACTCTATTAAAGAGTATCGTAGGCATGGTGTCCTCATCCAAAGGGGAAATATTATATTCGGGAACCAATATTAGTAAAATGATATCTTCTGAAAGAATAAAAATGGGAATCGGTTTTGCTCCCGAGGGAAGACATTTGTTTTTTGGCTTAACCGTAGAAGACAATCTTTTAATGGGTGCTTTTCAAAGGAAGTATGATCAAAGTGTAAAAGAAGACTTAGATTTTGTCTATACACTTTTTGAGCCGCTAAAAGGATATAGGAAAAAACTTGCCGGTAATTTATCCGGTGGCGAACAACAGATGTGTGCCATAGGAAGAGCCTTAATGTCTCATCCTACCCTGCTTATCATTGATGAACTTTCTTTGGGATTAGCCCCGGTAGTGGTAGATGATCTGATTGATATAATAGCCAAATTAAGAAAGGAAAGAGGAATTGGCATATTATTGGTGGAACAAGACGTAAAAGTTGCTCTTGATATTGCAGATAGAGGATATGTATTGGAAGCAGGCGCGATATCTATTCATGATAAAGCCGATAAGTTAGCCAAGAACGAACATATAAAGGCCGCTTATTTGGGGGTAGCTTAATAATTAAGTACAGCATGAAGACCTGGTAAAGTGATTCTTGAAAGTAAAATGAAAAAGGAAGGTGATAAATGAGATAAAACAAGAAATAATAGAGATACTGAGAGCTGTTTACAGAATTTTCCAATTAAATAGAACGGAGGATAAAAAAAGTGAAAAAAGTAATAATTATTATCATGTTAATCAGTATGTTATTGCTTGGTTTAACCGGGATAGTATCTGCTCAGGAAAATATAATAAAAATTGGAGTCGCAGTTTCTTTGACCGGTAAAATTGCTTATGAAGGAAGATTGGTTAAGGATGGATACGAAGTATGGGAAGATTGGGTCAATAGTCATGGAGGAATTACTGCCGGAGGGAAAAATTATAAAGTAAAGATGGTTTATTATGATGATGAAAGTACTCCGGTAAGAGGTGCAAAACTAACCGAAATGCTGATCACTCAAAATAAAGTAGATTTTCTATTTGGTCCCTTCTCTAGTGCTATTACCTTTGCCACTACAGCCATTGGGGAAAAATATAAAAAAATTACCATTGCCCCTGAGGCAAATGCTGTTAATATTTATGAACGAGGTTACAAATATGTATTTTCAGTTCTTCCCCCGGCTCCTATGTTAATGGTACCTATAGCCTATATGGCAGAGAATTTAGACCCTAAACCGAAAACAGTAGCTATTATAGCCGCAAATGATCTGTTCCCATTAAGTTGTGCTGAAGGATTTAGAGATAAATGTAAAGAATTAGGATTCGATGTGGTGCTTTTTGAAAAGTACCCTGCGGGTGCCACCGATATATCTACCTTACTTACTCAAGTGAAAAACTTAAATCCTGATATTTTAGGTGTTGCCGGCTACACTGCAGATAGCTTAATGGCTATTAGACAATGTAAAGAACTGAATATTAATCCTAAAATTTATGCTTTTTCAGTAGGAGTGATGATTCCCAGCTTTATATCGGAATTGGGAGCAGACGCCGAATATGCTTTTGAAGGTGAATGGTGGCTGCCAGGTATGAAGAATAGTGATAAAGTATTCGGAACTACTGCAGATTACGTACAAGCCTGCAAAGATAAATTCGGGCCTGACTATATGCCCGAATATCATGTATCAAGTGCCAGTGCTGCTGGAACTTTACTTCAATTAGCTATAGAAAAGGCTGACTCAATTGAAACCGAAAAAGTTAGAGAAGCTTTATCTACTCTTGACTTAGAACTTGCTACTTGGCCGGCAGTAGCTTTTAACGAAAAAGGACAGAATATTAAATGGCCGCATCCCGTAGTACAAGTTCAAAATGGCAAATATGTCATTGTATACCCTGAATCTTCCAAAGAAAATACTCCTACATACCCAGCACCAGAATGGAAGGATAGATAATATAAAATCATCTAAAGTAGGGGTTGTAATAAATTTGCAACCCCTATGCAATTTTAAAAAATTTGTTATTAACGATTATTTTAAAAATTTTTACTCGATATAAAACTAATATATGGAATTATCATTTATTATTAGCAATATTAGTATGGTAGTATATCAATCCTTTATCTGGTTTTTTAAAGGAAAAATTATGAAGATCATTAGAAATAGTAATTTATGCTATGCTTGTAAAACTTGCCAATTAATCTGTTCCTTTCACCACACTAAAACCTTCTGGCCAGATCGTAGCAGTATATATGTAACTCGCAATCCTCAAGATGGCACCATAAAATGGCGCAAGGATATATCCTGTGATCAATGTATCAACGAGAAAGAGCCTTTATGTGTCAAATACTGTATTTATGGAGCACTTCAAGCGATAAAAGAGGCAAGAGAATATGATTAAAAAAGGAAGCATTAAAGGCTGCCTTGCCGGTAAAATTTTACGGGTAGATTTATCGAATAAGAAAATATGGACTGAAGATACTAAAAGTTATGCTGAAAAAACATTAGGCGGCAGAGGGATTAATTCCCTTATTATGATTAATGAGATAGAGCCTAAAATAAAATGGTATGATCCGGAGAATCTTCTCTGTTTTGGAGTAGGGTCTTTAGTGGGAACAATGGCTCCTGGTGCTTGCAGGGTAGATGTTTCCACCATCAATGTATTTAGCGGAGGAAAAGGTTCAGCCAATGTCGGAGGTTTCTGGGGGGCAGAATTAAAATATGTTGGATATGATAATATAATTATTATCGGTAAATCAGAAAAACCAGTTTATTTATTTATAAATGATAACCAAATTGAGATTAGAGACGCTAATTTAATATGGGGTAAAACTGTTTTTGAAACAGAAAAAATATTACGGGAAAGACTGGGTGATAATGACCTAAAAATTGCTGCCATCGGACCAGCCGGAGAAAATCGGGTTAGAGGCTCTGCAATTATTATCGATACCGCAAAAGCTGCAGGTGGCTCGGGAGTGGGCTGCGTTATGGGAGATAAAAAACTTAAAGCGATTGTCGTTCGAGGGCATGGAAAAATTGAAGTTGATGAACCGGAAAGATTTATGAGAACAGTAGCGAAATGCTACCAGCAGTGTAAGAATGAACCTAATACGAAAATGATGCAGAAAGCCCCATTGAATCTATATTCCGATCCTGAATGGAAAGGATGGGATACTAATATTGTGGTTAAAAATGGACAAGATGATCAATGGGAGAAGGAAAATAGAGTCAGGTTAATGAATTTTAAAACAGGTGTCCCTAATATGCAAAAAGGAGTACGTGCTTGTTATTCCTGTCCTACTGGATGCATGCCTTATATGGAAATAAATAAAGGAAAATATAAAGGTAATAAAGGGGAGGGTTTTTGGATTAATACCATTATGGGACATGCTTGCCGCTTTGATATTTCAGATCCTGAATCGGTGGTAGAGTCCTGGTTGCTTACCAATGAATTAGGATTAGACGGTGATTATGTGGCAGCTGGGTTATCCTGGGTTTTTGAATTATATGAAAAAGGCATTATAAATAAGGAAGATACAGAGGGTTTAGAATTGACCTGGGGGAATGGAGATGCCTTAAATAAATTGATTAAAAAGCTGGCTTATCGAGAAGGAATTGGAGATTTATTAGCTGATGGCATGTTAGAAGCGGCAAAAAAGATCGGTCATCATTCAGAATATTATCTTATTCAAGTAAAAGGCCAGCCTTCAATTGAACCTTTTCGTGTTACCAAGGGCTGGGCGTTGGCTGTATCTACCTCGCCTGTGGCGGGGAGACATTTAAGAGGAGCAACTATGGGAGGCAATAGATATGGTCCTAAACCGAGACCTAGTAATTTTAATGTAATTAATTACGAAAATCAAGCAAGTGGAGTAGTATGGCAGGGAAAAACGAAAGAATTAGAAGATAACCTGGGTATCTGTAATTACGTAGGAACCTGGTCTGGTGCTAATTTTCTTACCATAGCAGATTTTGCAGAGCTTATTAATGCTGGAATGGGTCTTGATTTGACTGAAGATGAGCTGATGAACCATTATGCAGTCATAGGCAGAAATATTGAAAAAGCATTTAACACATTACACACTGATATGTCTCGCAAAGATGATCTTCCACCCCAGAGGTTTCGGGAGGAGGAAGTAAAATCCGGACCTTATAAAGGTTTTAAAATAGAGGAAAATAAATACAATGGGATGCTTGATGAATTTTATAAACTTTGGGGATGGGATAAAACAACGGGGATGCAGACCAGGACAGGTTTGGAGAAACTCGGATTAGAAGATGTTGCTGAAAAGATAGCAAAACAGGGTAAGTTAATTGACAAATAAGTAATACTATATTTTTTCACAGGAGGTTTATTTTGAAAATATTGTGTATCAATCCTAATAGCTCATCTGAAGTAACCGAGGGTATTGAAAAAATTTGCCAAGAGTATGCTTTACCAGATACAGAAGTAAAGGTTATATCGATTAAAGAAGCCCCCACCGGTATAGAAAGTTATCATGATGCTGCTATTTCTGAAAAATATTTATTGGAAAGATTTCAAAAATGGAAAGAAAAATATGATGGATTTATTATTGCCTGTCATAGTGATATAGGTGTGGACTTACTGAGGGAATTGACGGATAAACCAGTTATAGGTATCGGAGAAGCTTCCATGCTCTTGGCTTTGCCTTTAGGGCATAAATTTAGTATACTTTCTTTAAAAAGAAAAAAAATTCCTCAAAAAGAGGATTTAGTAAAAAAATATGGTCTGGAGAATAGGTGTGCATCTATTAGAACTACCGGATTGGGAGTAGTTGCCAATGATAAAGAGAAAAGAGAAAAGCTTATTCAAGAAGGAGAAAAGGCAGTAAAAGAGGATAGAGCAGAAGTCCTTATCCTGGGATGTGCAGGGATGGCTGGAATGGATAAAGAGATTGAAAAAATAATTGAAGTTCCGGTTATTGATGGAGTAGTTAGCGCATTGATGTTAATAGAATCACTTATCAGATACGGAGCATCAACAAGCAAAGTGGGCAAATATTTATAAATAAATATATTGCGAAAAAACTATGGTAGGGGTCATAACCATTTAATTTTTTCTTATTTTTCCTGCTATAATAGTTTAAAATGAAATTAGAAATGTGTTGGTTGATAAAGATATTGAAGAAGTAATATCCGGAGGATAAACTATGAAAAAGCTTGATCTCGTAATCAAGTCAGACAAGGTATTTATTGAGGGTAGGATGATAGATTGTTATGTTGGAATAAAGGACGGAATAATTACTACCATCAGTAAAGAAAAATTAGAGGCAGAAAAAGTTATTGATGCAAGAGGCAAAATGGTTCTGCCGGGAACCATAGACCCCCATGTTCATATCAGGGCTCCCGGGCATGATGAAAGAGAGACCTTTGAAAGCGGCACAAAAGATGCTGCTTTGGGTGGGGTTACTACCGTAATTGAAATGCCTATCTCTCTTCCACCTCCACATTCCCCAGAAATAGTGAAAAGAAGAATGAACATCGCAGACCAGGAGGCTGTCGTCGATATAGCTTTTTTTGGAGCGGCAGGAACGGATTGTATAGATGATGTAATCTCTTGTGCTAAATCTGGTATAGTTGCTTTTAAAACCTTTTTACATGAAGCGCCTCCCGGAAGAAAAGAGGAGTTTGTAGGGCTTACTGCACCAAATACCGGCGACCAGTATGAGCTGATGGAAAAAGTTGCTCAGACTGGAGTAATGATTGGTTTTCATACAGAAAATAATGATATGGTTAATAAAAATATTGCACGCTTAAGAAGTGAAGGAAAAATATCCCCCATATATCACGGGAGGTCTCGTCCGCCAGTTGTCGAGATTGAGACAGCAGCAAAGATTTTACTCTTTGCTGAAAAAATTGGCGCAAAAGTAGAAATTTGTCATATTACTACACCGGGGGTTGTAGAATTAGTAAATAGAGCAAAATCTAAAGGAGTATATGTTGTAGCAGAAACCTGTCCTCACTATTTGTTTCTTAATGAGAATGCCCTTAATAAAGTAGGGGTATTTGCCAAATGCAACCCTCCCCTAAGAGGTGAAGAAGAAAGACTGAAAATGTGGGAATTTGTAAGAGATGGAAGTATAGATATTATCGGAAGTGACCACGCACCTTATACTAAAGAGGAAAAAGAAAAGGGAAGTGAAGATATCTTTACTCCTCCTGCGGGATTCCCAGGGTTGTCAACCAGATTGCCCTTGCTTTTTACTGCGGTAAAGGAAGGGAAAATTAAATTAGATAAAATGGTTGAACTTATCTGTGAAAATCCGGCAAGAATATTTGGTTTATATCCCAGAAAAGGAACGATTACTGTGGGCTCTGATGCGGATTTTGTGATATTTGACCCTGATAAGAAAGATATTATTTGTAAAGATAAGATGTTTACTAAATGTAGAGATAGTGCCTTAGTATATGACGGATGGGAAGTTTACGGAAAACCGGAAAAGACTGTAGTCAGAGGAACAGTGGTCTTTGATAAAGGGAAAATAACCATTTCTCCGGGATATGGGGAAATTATAAAAGTAAGCAGAAATTAGTGATTTGGATTATGATAAGGGTGTGTTCTCAATTACACCTGAATTTCTTTAATTATATTGAGAGTTAAGTGGGGGGAAATCTATGGATAAAATTAATTTAAGGAAATTAGCAGAACTGAATAACGAAAAGGCTATAAAAGCAGTAGAAGAAGCCATTCAACTCTGTAAACCGGCGAAAGTAACCGTTATAACCGATTCGAAAGAAGATATTGACTATGTAAGAGAATTAGCTCTAAGGAATGGAGAAGAAAAGACATTAAAGATGGAAGGTCATACTATTCATTTTGATGGCTATTATGATCAAGGCAGAGACAAAGTCAATACCAGATATTTATTATCCCGAGAGGTAGATTGGGGTACCAATATTAATTCGATAGAAAAAGGTAAAGGCCTTAAAGAAATAGTTTCTTACTTGGATGGTAGTATGGCCGGAAAGGAGATGTTGGTAAGATTTTTTTCTCTCGGTCCCACTGCTTCGGTATTTTCCTTAAAAGCCCTGCAGATAACTGATTCTGCTTATGTTGCCCATAGTGAAGACCTTCTCTATCGGCAAGGGTATGAAGAATTTAAAAAACTTAATGGTTCCCCCGATTTCTTTTTCTTCCTTCACTCTGCCGGAAGATTAGAAAATAATGTAAGCACAGATATAGATAAACGGAGGATTTATATTGACCTCGAAGAAAATAGAGTATACTCGGTTAATAATCAGTATGCTGGTAACTCTTTAGGATTAAAGAAATTGGCTTTCAGATTAGCAATTAAAAAGGCCAACGAAGAAGGGTGGTTGGCGGAACACATGTTTATCATGGGTGTTCATGGACCAAAAGACCGGATAAGCTATTTTACCGGGGCTTACCCCAGTGCTTGCGGGAAGACCAGTACCGCCATGATCCCCGGTCAGACCATAGTGGGTGATGATATTGCTTATCTTAAAAAAATTGACCGGGTAATCAAGGCGGTCAATATGGAATCAGGGATATTTGGCATCATCCATAGTGTAAATGCGGAAGATGATCCGGTGATCTATCAGGCTTTAATTACACCGGGTGAAATTATTTTTTCTAATGTCTTGATCAATAACCAAAGCCCTTACTGGGAAGGGATGAAAAAAGACATACCGGATAAGGGAATTAATTTTTCAGGCGAGTGGTTCAAAGGTAAAAAAGATAGCCAGGGCAAGGAAATTCCTTGTTCCCATAAGAATGCAAGATATACCCTTAGATTAAAGGAGCTAAAAAATATTGATCCCAAGGCCAATGACCCTGAAGGGGTACCAATAAAAGCTATTTTTTATGGGGGAAGGGATTCTGATACGACTATTCCCATTGTGGAATCACTTACCTGGGCGCATGGTGTTTTTTTGGGAGCTACCGTTGAATCCGAAACCACTGCCGCAACCCTTGGTGCTCGAGGAGTGAGGAAATATAATCCGATGGCTAACCTCGACTTTATTTCGGTACCCTTGGGAATATATATAGAAAATCATCTAAAATTTGCCGAGGGGCTTAAGAAAGTTCCTAAAATTTATACCACTAATTATTTCTTAAAAGACGAATCCGGCTATTATTTAAATAGCAAGCTCGATAAGAAAGTATGGCTTCTCTGGGCTGAAGGAAGAGTGCACGATGAATTAGAAGCCGTCGAAACTCCAATCGGACGAATACCCAAATATGAGGATTTAAAAATATTGTTTGTTCGCGAACTGGGAAAAGATTATACCAAGGCCGAATATCTTCAACAGTTTTCCCTAAGGGTAGTAAAATATCTGGAAAAAATGGAAAGGATGACTAAGATTTTTGAAAATATCGAAATGCCCGCTGCCTTTACTGAAGAGTTAAGGGCACAGACCGAGAGATTAAAATCAGCGAAGAAAAAATACGGAGAAGAAATAATTTCTCCTTTTCAATTTTTAGATAAATAAAATTAATGAGTAATAAAATTTGTTATTCTAAAAACAATTGCAGAAGAATAGACTAAACAAGGGGGTGAATTCATCTATTACCTCCTTATTTATTGTAATGCAATTAATTATTTATCTTGACTTTTTTTCTCTTTCTCCCACAAACCTGCCTTTTTTAAAATTTTCTGTACTCCGCTTGGGCTAATTATTTTTTTGTCGTTATTTTCCCGACAGATAATCAAAGCTATAGTTCGTCTACCCCATAAAGGATGTTTCTTTTTTAAGTATATTATTCTATCCTTATACTTTTTATTGATGCTTCCTAAATCTTTTTGAGTAGACTTTTTTGTTTTTCTAATTCCCTCTAATCCGTTTTCTAAGTAACGTGGGTACCATCTTCGAAAGGTATTAATAGCGACCCCAGCTTTGCGGCTGGATTGAGTAATATTGCCAGTTTTAAGATAGGTCTCTATCAATAGTTTTCTCTGCGAAAAAGTGGTTATTTTATTACATCTTCTTTTTTCTTCTCCCATAATCGTGCCTTTACGTAGAATATTTACTTGGTATTTTAAAACTCTTCAGGCTACTAGTCAACCGTAAAGTAACCACTAATTTGAAATATTTTTTAAAAAAAAGAAGGATATCAGAAAACCATGTCGTAAGTATAAAAATAGTGACCGAATTTCTGCATTATGAATAATATATTCACAATAAGGAAAAATTAAAAAACAGGGAAGAATCAAAATTATACTATTTAATTTAAATTTTAAATTAAAGGAGATTTTATTAAATGACTAAGTTCATTTCCCTTAAAACCAACTTACCAGGACCCAAGTCTCAGGAAATTGCTAAAAGGAGAGAAAAATATGTCGCAAAACCTATGGGGAGTTCCCTTTCTCCCTGCTATATTGCTCACGGTGAGGGGGCCTTGGTGACTGACGTAGACGGTAATCAATTTATTGACCTTACTGGTGGATGGGGATGTCTGGCCGTAGGACATACCCATATAAGAGTAGTAGAAGCTATTAAGGATCAGGCAGAAAAATATCTACATACCGATTTCACTGCCATACCCTATGAATCACTGGTAGAACTGGCTGAGAAATTAGTAGAGTTAGCTCCTGGAAATACTCCCAAAGCAGCGGCTTTTTTCAACTCCGGTGCAGAGGCGGTAGAAAATGCGGTAAAGATTGCCCGGGCTCATACCAAAAGACCGGCTATTATCGTTTTCGAAAACGCCTTTCACGGCCGTACACTCCTGACCATGACCATGACTCATAAGGCGATGCCCTATAAATATCACTTCGGACCCTTTGCCCCAGAGATATACCGGCTCCCTTTCCCCAGTTCTTCTTATCCCATGACTAATATGAAAGATTTTGAAAAAAATCTGCTAAATACGGTAACCCCTGAATCTGTTGCTGCTATTGTTATCGAGCCTATCCAGGGAGAAGGAGGATTTAATGTCCCTCAGGAAGGATTTTTGGAATATTTGAGAGAACTGACCGATAAATACGGCATGTTATTTATAACCGATGAGATTCAGACTGGGATAGGTCGAACCGGAAAATTTTTTGCAATAGAAAATTGGGATATAGAACCGGATATAATCTGTTTAGCTAAATCTTTGGCTGCCGGCCTGCCCCTTTCGGCAGTGATTGCGAAAAAAGAAATTACCGATACTCTCCCCGGAGGATGTATTGGCGGAACTTATGTAGGTAATCCGATAGCCTGCCGGGCAGCTCTGGAAGTGCTAAAGATTGTTGAAGAAGAGCACCTTTTAAATCGAGCCCAAAAGATTGGAAGAAGATTAAAAGAACGATTTTTTCAAATGAAAGAGAAATATCCTCTGATAGGAGAGGTTCGGGGGATGGGAGCGATGATAGCTATAGAATTGGTAAAAGACCATAAGACTAAGGAACCGGCTGTTCAGGAAACGGCCTTGATCGTTCAGGAATGTATCAAGAACGGTGTATTTATTGCTACTGCCGGAATCAATAAAAATCTTATTAGAATGTTAGTTTCACTCGAGATTAGCGATGAACAGTTAGATGAGGCTTTGGGCGTGTTGGAGGAGGCAATGGGTAAGGTTTAAAGTAAAAGACCTTTATGTCGCTGCCCTTGAGAATGATTGTACCCGGCTTATCTATTTAGAAATCCTAAAGGACAAGAAGACATCTATCCTAATTCATTTGACTCAATCAAAGATTTTATCTATAATTTAGGAAACTTCTTATTTGAATATAACCACTTAAGAGGGCACGGGAGGATTTATTATCAGACCCCCCTAAGAAAAGTTAGAAAAAGTTACCGAATTATTGAGATAGTACAACAGATGCCTTAATTAGAGACGGGATCACCAGCAAATGTGATATGGCTATCGTGACCGAACCGTCTGCCGCCTTTGCTCCCAAAAATATACACAATCCCTGTTTACTTATTGGGGCAAGGGGGCGTTATTTATATGAAATTCAGGTTAAGAGAAAAGCTGCGCACGGGTCAATGCCCTATTTAGGTGTAAATGCAGTCGTCGATGCCTCTAAGATCGTTTTAGAGTTACAGAAGATGAAATTAGGATTTCATCCTTTCTTGGGAGAAGGATCTCTCTGTGTCCTCGTGATAGAAGGTGGGGGAGAGACACTTTCCGTTCCTGATAAATGTAGAATATTAGCTGATAGGCAGGTGGTTATAGGCGAAACCGAAGAGAGAGTAAAGAAAGATGTCGAAGAGGCTATTAAAAATTTAGATATAAAATCAGAAGTCGAAATTGGATTTCGAAATGCCCCTTATCCGGAAGCAAAAGAATATGGATCTTATATTACCTCACAGGAACATAAATTGGTGAAGGAATTTGAAAATTCCTTTGAAGAATTATCTGGCCAAAAACCGGTCTTAAGTAGTTTTGTCAGCGTAGGGGATTTTAATTATCTAGGAGATAAAAATAGAGCGAATCTCCCCACTATAATCATTGGTGCGGACGGAGACAATGTCCACTCCCCGGAGGAATATGTAGATTTGGAAAGTGCAACAGAGATCACCAAAGTACTTATCGGAGGATTAATTAACTTATTATGCGCAGAAAAAAAATAGCAATTCTTGGTTTTTGCCGGTACCCTATCATGCTCGCGAAGGTATTCGAGAAAATAATAGATGCCAAAGAATTATTTGAATGAATTGATGGAAAAGGTTCATACCATGAAAGACAAAAAAGGTTATTACATAAAATCGGTTATTAAAAGCTTAAAAATTTTGGATTTATTTTCGGAATCAAGGCAAGAATTAAGTATAACCGAGATAAATAAGGTATTGAATTTAGGTGTTAGTACGACTTATCGATTACTCAGTACTTTAAAATATGAAAATTACATTGAACAAAATCCGTTAAATTTAAAGTATAAATTAGGTTACGCTTTTCTCAATAAGGCTTTTTTGGTTTCCCACAATGAAGCAGATATTATAAAAAAATCAATGCCCTTCTTAGAGAATTTACGTGATTTTACCAAAGAAAGTGTAAGTTTAGCAGTTTTAGACGGAGCTAATATAGTTTATATTGCTAAAGCAGATAGCTATGAACTTTTAAGATCGAATATCGAAATAGGCAAAAAGTTTCCCGCACATCTAACTGCTTTGGGAAAAGTATTATTAGCACATCTTCCTTCAAAAAAAATTGACCAGCTATATAATATGGATAAATGTTCTATTGATTTAAATATTTCTGAACTAAGTCAGACCTTAGATAAGGTGAAGATTGAAGGATTTGCTATTGATGATGAAGAATGTACTCCGGGAATAAGATGTGTAGCGGCTCCGATAGTGGATGCTATTAATGAAGTTTCGACAGCCATCAGTATTAGTGGTCCTACTATACGTTTTACTTTAGATAAAATAGATTTATGGAAGAGAGAGCTCCTGAAAGTCGCTAAAGAAATATCTTTTAAGAGTGTATAGAAAAAAACAAGATGATCAACTATTTTTTGTTACTCCCCCAAATTATCTACTTGAGTTTTTAATTTTACCTGAAATAACCCCCTTACTACTTTAAAAATATTAGAAAATTTCATAAAAAAGAGGGATTTTTTTAACAACTTGTGGTATATTTAAAATAGTAAATTGGGTCACCCAATTACCCAATCATTTAGCAAAAGAGGTCAGTATGGAATTTAAAGCAATTGCTCCTATTCGTTTATATGAAAGCGTATTAGATCAGATTGTAGCGTTAATTAAAAATAATGAATTGAAACCGGGAGATAAGCTTCCTCCCGAGAGAGAGCTAGCTGAAAAATTATCTATAAGCAGAGGCTCTCTAAGGGAAGCTTTCCGAGTTTTAGAGTCGAGAGGATTAATAAAAAGTAAACCAGGTGGAGGAAGATTTATTCGAGATATAAGAAAAAGTGATCCTAACGATACAGAAAATATTCTGTTAAGTTTGGAAAAATCTTCTATTTTAGAGTTATTAGAAGCAAGAGAAATATTTGAAGTAAAAATTGTCACACTGGCTGCCCAAAGGGCTACCGTCGAAGATATCGAATCAATTGAGAAAGCTTTGAACAAAATGAACGGAGAGGGTAGTTTAGAAGATGATTTAAAAACAGAATCGGATACAGATTTCCATTTAGCTGTCGCGAGTGCTTCTCATAATTTTGTTTTTGTTAATATAATAAAATTACACTTGGATTTATTAAAAGATACACGAGAAAAGACTCAGCAAATTCCCGGAAGGCGGGAAGAACGATGGCGGGAACACCAAAAAATACTGCAGGCTGTCAAAGAACATGAACCTGAAAAAGCAGGAGAAGCTATGCTGGAACATCTGAGAAAGGTGAGAGAAGTATTAGCAAATATATAAAGTTAGGCAGAAAATTATTTTAATAATGGGAAATGGTGAATAAAGATCAAGATTTTTAAGAATATTATCCAGTAAAAATGAGGAGATTAGACTATGAAAGAGATAAGAGTTCTATCACCCGTAGGAATGTTGGGATATGGTTTCCCAGCAGAATCTTTTCAGAAGGGTTTAGAAAAAAAACCCCATGTCATTGCTGCTGATGCCGGCTCAACAGACGGTGGTCCCCACAAATTAGGTGCAGGCGTGGGCATTGTAAGCAAGGAAGCGACTAAAAAAGATCTAACTTTTATGTTAACAGCGGGTTGTAAAAATAAAATACCGGTTATTATCGGTTCTGCCGGGGGTTCAGGTGCTGAGGTTCATCTTAATTGGACTGTTGAAATAATAAAGGAAATTGCCAAAGAGAAAAATCTACACTTTAAGATGGCCTTGATTCACGCAGAAGTTGAAAAAGATTATCTTCAAAAAAAGCTGGCTCAAGGGAAGATAAAACCTTTGGGTCCTGTGCCGGAAATAACTTATAAAGATATAGAGGAGGCAATCCGAATTGTGGCAGTAATGGGGGTACATTCTCATATAAAGGCTTTAGAGATGGGGGCAGAGGTGATTATTGCTGGTCGCTCCAATGACCCGGCTATGTTTGCCGCCCTCCCCATTAAGGAAGGATATGATCCCGGACTGGCTTTACACCTGGGAAAGATTTTAGAATGTGGAGCCATGGCATCTACACCCGGAACTACTTCTGATTGTATGATGGGATATCTAAGAGAGGATTGTTTTATAGTAGAACCTACTAATGCTCTACGAAAATGTATCCCCAGCACGGTAGCAGCCCATACTCTATATGAAAAGTCAAGTCCACTTCATATTATTGGCCCGGAAGGAATGGTTGATGTTACGAGATGTAAATTCGAGCAATATAATGAAAGAGCAGTACGGGTATCAGGTTCCAAACTAAAGAGGAGCGAAACTATTCAGATAAAATTAGAGGGGGTAAGTAAGGTAGCTTATCGAACTATATCTATTGCCGGGGTAAGAGATCCAATTATGATTAAACAAATCAATGAGTGCGAAGAGCATGTTCGTAAAACAGTTGCCTCTTATTTTAATAGCATTCCTTACCAAAATTATCGATTAATCTTCCATGTTTATGGAAAGAACGGTGTCATGGGAGAATTAGAGCCTCAAAAAGAGATTACCTCTCATGAGCTTTGCCTTATTTTGGAAGTCGTAGCCAAAGACCAGGGGCTGGCCAACACTATTTGCGCCTTTGCTCGTTCTACTTTAATGCATTATTCTTATAAAGGCCGTATTGCAACCGCGGGTAATTTAGCTTTTCCCTATGCTCCATCGGATATACCTACCGGAGCGGTGTATAGATTTAATATTCATCACTTGGTAGAAGTTGATGATCCCGACGAGCTTTTTCCCATAGAAATGGTAGAAATTTGAAATAATAATAAGTTTAAAAAGGAGAATACATAAATGGCTAAAGAAGTTCCTATTATAGATTTAGTAAAAGTGATAAGAAGTAAAAATGCCGGTCCTTTTGAGTTGACCTTTGATATAATTTTTAAAGATAAAGAAACTTACCAAAAAGTTAAGGAAACCAAGGTAATTACTAAAGAGCTTATTGCGCAACTTTATCATATTCCCCTTGAGAAGGTGCTTCATTTTGTAGAGTTTGATCCAGCTAATGCCATAAAAGCTACTATTGTAAGGCAAGTAGATTCAGGAAGCATCGGGGAGACCGATGTATACGGTGCTCAACAACATGCTCCGCTTTTAGAGATTAAAATACCTTATGAGGAATAAGGAGGAAAAAAATGAGAGAAGATTTATTAAAATATATTCCAGAATTTGATTTAATTAAAGATTTAGATTTAAAAGAGAAGGTTTTGAAAGTCTGGGAGATAGCTCTTACGAACGGAGGCTGGGAAATGAAAGACCTTCAAAGAATGCCTTTTACTTTGTTGATTGACCCTTGTCCTTGTAATATGATTGAGCATATTAGGGGAGTAGTCAGTGTTTCCGCGAGTGCAGCGGAAGCCCTTCAAAGTATTTATGAAGATAAAGTAAAAATAAATGAGAATTATCTTGTTGCCGGAGCACTGCTTCACGATATTGGGAAATTGGTAGAATACAGGGAGAAAAATGGAAAATTTATACCCAGTAATTTAGGGAAGTTAGTTCGCCACCCCATATCCGGAGTAGGTCTTTGTTACGGTCTGGACATTCCTCCGGAGGTAATACACATTATTGCTTCTCATTCCTGGGAGGGAGATCGTTCCCAGCGAACTCCGGAAGCCATTATTGTTCACCATGCCGATTTTACTAACTTCGAACAGTTTAAATAAGCTTTAATACCAAAACCTGTTGGTAAATAAAAATATACTTTTATTCAGTAAAGAATATTTATAGAAAAAGGTTCTTTATATTAAGGAGGAAGATATGGGTAAGACTTTTGCAGAGAAAGTATTAGCCCTTAAATCGGGTAAAAAAAATGTAGTTAGCGGAGAAATTGTAACTGTTTCTCCGGATATAGTCATGTCTCATGATAATTCGGCCGCTATAGCTAAAAAATTCAAACAAATTGGGATTGATAAAGTAAAACATCCGGAGAAGATAATCATTCCTCTGGATCATTGTATCCCGGCCGCAACAGAAAAATATGCTTCTAATCATAAAGAGATAAGAGAATTTGTTCGGGAACAGAAGATCGAACAATTTTATGATATTAATACCGGAGTCTGTCATCAGGTTCTTCCCGAAAAAGGACACGTCGTTCCCGGAACTCTCATATTGGGAGCGGATTCCCATACTACCACCTACGGAGCATTTGGTGCTTTTTCCACCGGGATTGGAAGAAGCGAAGTGGCTTCCATCTGGGCAACAGATGAAATCTGGCTTAGAGTACCGGAGACTATCAAGATAAATATTGAAGGAAAAATACCTTCCGGAATATATCCTAAAGATATTATCCTCTACATTATTGGGAATTTAAGTGCGGACGGTACATTGTATAAAGCAGTAGAGTTTTGCGGAAAAGTAATTGAGGAAATGGATATGGGGGGCAGAATGACTCTATGCAATATGGCAGTGGAGATGGGAGCAAAGATCGGCTATGTAGAACCAGACGAAAAAACGATACAATGGCTTGCTTCAAGGACCAATAAAAAATACCAAATAATAAAATCAGATGCTGATGCCGACTATGAGAAAATTATGAATTACGATATAAGTGATTTGGAACCTCAAATTGCCTGCCCTCATACCGTAGATAATGTAAAATCGGTAGCGAAGGTGGCGGGAACTAAAATTGACCAGGCATTAATCGGAACCTGTACCAATGGAAGATTGGAAGATCTAAAAGTTGCCAGTAAAATTCTTAATGGTAAAAAAATTGCTAAGGGAGTCAGACTTTTAATCTTTCCTGCTTCAATGGAGATCTTTGCCCAGGCGATGGAATTAGGAATTCTTCAGGGATTAATCAAAAGCGGAGCGGTAATCATGAATCCAGGATGTGGCCCTTGTTTGGGAGCCCATGAGGGGGCTTTAGCTCCCGGAGAAGTTTGTTTGAGTACTGCCAATAGAAATTTTAAGGGAAGAATGGGATGTAAAGAGGCAGAGATTTATTTAGCCAGTCCGGCTATTGTGGCCATTTCTTCCCTTTGTGGTGAGATTACCGATATAGGAGGGGATTTAAAGTGAATATTAAAGGGAGAGTATGGAAATATGGTGATGATGTAAATACCGATATTATCTTTCCGGGTAAATATACTTATACTATTTCCGATCCTAAAGAGATGGCACTCCATGCCCTGGAAGACCTTGATTCGAAGTTTGTCAAAGAAGTTGAAAAGGACGATATTATTGTAGCGGGAAAGAATTTTGGTTGTGGCAGTTCCCGGGAACAAGCCGCTACCTGTCTAAAATATGCGGGAGTGGGAGCTGTTGTAGCCCAATCATTCTCCAGAATATTTTTTCGGAATGCTATTAATCAGGGACTTCCCGTGATTCAAAGCAAAGAAGCAGTGGAGAATATATCTTCAGGTGAATTAATTGAAATTGATTTTGAAAGAGGAAAATTGTTGTGCAAAGAGGGAGTTCTTAATTTTCCTCCTTTGCCGGAATTGGTATTAGGGATTCTTACAGATGGGGGACTTATTCCTCACACTAAAAAATTATTGAAAATGGAGAAGGGAGAATAAAATGGCGAAATATAAGATAGCCTGGTTACCGGGTGATGGAATCGGAAATGATGTAATGGAAGCAGCAAAAATTGTATTAGATGAACTTAAACTTGATGCAGAATATTTGCCTGGCGATGTGGGTTGGGAATTTTGGAAAAAAGAAGGAAATCCTTTACCTGACAGGACTATAAAAATTCTCCAAGATACAGATTGTTGTCTCTTTGGAGCGATAACTTCCAAACCTAAAGAAGAAGCAAAAAAGGAACTTGCCCCCGAACTCAAAGAAAAAGGGTATGTTTATTCGAGCCCAATTGTAAGATTACGTCAGGAATTTAAGTTACATACGAACTTACGTCCCTGTAAAGCTTATAAAGGAAACCCTCTCAATTATCGTGATGATATAGATTTGGTGGTTTTTAGGGAAAATACCGAAGGATTGTACAGTGGAGTAGAGTTTCATCCTCTACCCCAAAAGGTAATGGATTCTCTGGTAGAAAGTCATCCCAAGATGAAAAGATTTAAAGACATCCCTTTAGAAGATATTGCTTTATCTTGCAGGATCTTTACTCGGAAAGCCTGTCAATCTATTATCCGTCAGGGTTTTGAATATGCCAAGAAGTATAATAGAAGTTCAGTTACGGTAATTGAGAAACCAAATGTAATCAGAGAAACCAGTGGATTAATGATAAGAGAGGCTCGTAAAATTGCGCAAGAATATCCTGGAATCGAACTTTGGGAGACCAATGTAGATGCCATGTGTATGTGGCTGATAAAAAATCCTCAGATTTATAGCGTCCTAGTTTCTTCAAATATGTTCGGAGATATCGTATCTGATCTCTGCGCTCAATTAATAGGTGGGTTAGGTTTTGCCTCCAGTGCCAATATCGGAGATGATTACGCCCTTTTTGAACCAACTCACGGATCTGCTCCAAAGTATGCGGGACAATATAAAGTAAATCCCATGGCGATGCTTTTAACGGTTAAATTAATGTTGGAGTACTTAGAGGAAAAAGAATTAGCTCAACGGTTAGAGAAAGCTATTGCCCGGGTTATTGAAGAAGGAAAATTCAGGACTTACGATTTAGGAGGAACCGCATCAACTTTAGCAGTAGCCAGAGAAGTAGCAAAGAAAGTAATGAGTAATCAGTAATAAGTGATAAGTTGTGGGTTACAAGTTGCTGGTTAAAGATCCAGAAGCCAGGAGAAAGAAGTAGGGGCTCGATTCATCGAGCCCGTCTGTTTCGGGTCGGATAAATCCGACCCCTACAGCTAAAGATTGAATACTACAACAGATAACCAATAACCAACTAACTAAAACTGAAGGGAAGGAAAAAATGGAGACTATTAGTCAAAGATGGGCACGATTTGCCCTGGAGTTAGAATATAATAAGATTCCTTCGGAAGCCTTGAAAGAAGCAAAACGATTTCTTTTAGATAGTATAGGTTGTGCACTTTCTGCCCTGAACAATAAAGATACCCAAGCAGCTTATAATTATATTCAGGATTTGGGGGGAAAAGAGCAAGCTACTATTATCGGATGGGGAACAAAAGCTAATCTTCCCCAAGCAGCCTTTATTAATTCTTTATTAATTAGAGCACTCGATTATAATGATATCTATTGGGAACAGGATCCCTCTCATCCTTCGGATATTATTCCTGCTGTGCTTAGTACCGGAGAATTTATGAATAAAAATGGGAAAGAGGTTCTAGTGGGAATAATCATTGCCTATGAATTAGAGATGCGTTTATGTCAGGCTGCTTTCCCCGGTGTTCGGGAGGTAGGTTGGCATCATGCAACCCTTACTCAATTAGTAAGCCCGGTAGTAACGGGAAGAATGTTGGGTTTAAAAGAGGAGGAAATGATCGCTGCTATAGGAATCAGTGGTTCTTCTCATTTTACTTTAGGGGGAGTAGTAGCCGGTCATCTTAGTAATATGAAAAATGCAGCCGATTCTTTTGCGGTTGAGGCGGGTGTACGGGCTGCCCTGCTCGCCCACAAGGGCTATACCGGTCCGGTAGAAATATTTGAAGGCAAAGAGGGATTATTTGAGGTATTGGATAAGGTAAAATGGGATAAGGATATTTTAGTCAAAGGATTGGGAGATAAATTTCTGATTAATCAATGTGGCTACAAAGCATTTCCTACTGAAGCCTTAATCCATCAACCCATTACCGCCGTCTTGGAAGTGATGAAGGAAAATGTTGTTAACTTAAAAGAGATAAAAGAAGTAATAGTAGAGACTACTACTCGGGGAGCAGATATTCTATCTGATCCTAGCAAATACAAGCCGACTACTAAAGAAACAGCTGACCATTCTCTCCCTTATTGCATTGCAGTTGCCATAGCTAAAAGGAATGTACTTCCTTCTGATTTTGAAGAAGAAGCCCTTGGAGATCCTCTGGTCTGGTCATTACTCGAGAAGATCAAGGTAATAGCCAACCCAGAGATCGATGCTCTCTTCCCCAAGGTCAAACGAGCTATTGTCACCATCAAAAGTACTCAGGGAGAATTTAAGAAACAGGAAGACTTTGCCAAAGGTCAACCGGAAAGGCCTCTTAGCGATGAAGAGCTTATTTCTAAATTTAGAGCTAATTCTCGTAAAAAGATCTCTTCGTCTAGTATGGAGGCTATTATAAAAGCCACACAAGAATTCGAGAATATCGATGAGGTCGGAGAATATATGAAGCTTTTATCAAGTGATAAATAGAAAAAATGGAAAGGAAATAAAAATATTATGAAAGCGATAGTATTAGGTTGTGGATTAGTGGGTGAACTGATTGCGAGAGACCTCGCTAAAGATGATAATTTTCAGGTAATGGTAGCAGATATTGATGAGAAAAAATTAGATAAATTAACCAAAAAAGCAGGCATACCGGGAATAAAGGCAGATCTATCAAATTCAGGTGAAATCAAAAAGGTAATTTCCGATCAAGATATCGTCATTGGCGCTGTCCCGGGTTTTTTAGGATTTAATATGTTACGATCGGTTATCGAAGCTGGTAAAAATGTGGTTGATATATCTTTTATGGCTGAGGATACTTTAAGTTTAGATGAACTAGCCAAAAAGAAAGGGATTACTGCCGTGGTGGATATGGGAGTTGCTCCCGGCATGAGTCATATGATTGTAGGTTATGTAGATAACCTGTTAGATGAAACCGAAAGTGCTACTATTTTGGTAGGAGGGCTTCCGGTGATAAGAGAATGGCCTTATGAGTATAAGATTGCTTGGTCTCCTAAAGATGTAATAGAAGAATATATAAGACCGGCAAGATTGATAGAAAACGGAAATATTGTAGAAAAACCTGCTCTTTCTGATTTGGAATTAGTTAATTTGCCCGAGATTGGTACTTTAGAAGCCTTTAATACTGATGGACTTCGTAGTCTGCTTTATACCACTAAAATTCCTTTTATGAAAGAAAAGACCTTACGTTATCCCGGTCATGTTGAAAAGATGCGGATGCTAAGAGAGACCGGATTTTTTAGTAGTACACCTATTGAAGCAGGAGGAGTAAAGATTAAACCGTTAGACCTTACCTCAAAATTAATCTTTCCCAAATGGGAATTAAAAGAAGGAGAGGAAGAATTAACGGTAATGAGAGTGGTGGTACAGGGTAAAAAGAATAAAAAAATTCTGCGTTACACTTATGACTTGATAGATTACTACGATAAAGAAGAAAAAGCTACTTCTATGTCCCGTGCTACCGGATTTCCCTGTGCGATTATGGCTAGATTGGTAGCTCAAGGAGAATTTAGATATCCCGGAATCTGTCCGCCGGAATATATTGGAAGAGAAGAAAAAATATATCAAAAAGTATTGGAAGAATTAGAGAAAAGAAATATCATCTATAAAGAAAAAATAATTGAGGTTTAACCTAATTAATCGACAAGTAGGCCAATGTAACAATAGGTAAATTATTAAGGAGGTGATAAATAGTTATTTAATAAAATAACAGATTAAAAATCAATATTAACTTGCATTGAAAGGTGTAAGGTAGAGGCGCGGACAATAATAAGTAAGAATGAAGGCTTAAGATTCATTTTGAAAGGTATTTCCGCCGAAGTAGAAAAGAGAACATAAAATCTTTTCTGCTGGGTTTATAGTGAATAACTATAAGACTGTCATCAAATCTGTCCCCGGATTTAGATGGAGCGCTACCATTCGGTAGAGTACTTCATTTAAGTTCGGGGAATAATAGGCAATTAATGAGGGCTCTATCATTAATTGCTTTTTTATTTGGTAGAAGTTTTCATATGATCTATTTTTTAAAAAACTAACTAACTAGTTTACGGTAATGTGAATAATAAAAGGAGACAAAGGATATGAAGGTATTAGTTTTTGGAGGTTCGGGGAAAATGGGTTCTGCTGTTGCCTGGGATTTAGCCCAAAATAGCACGGTCGGAGAAGTAGGGATTATTGGAATTACCGGTAGAAGAGGAGATACACTGGAAAAGACTAAAAAATGGATCAACAGCGATAAGATCGTGCTCCATACTATCGATGTCAACAATCGAAAAGAGACCATGAAATTAATGGAACAATATGATGTGGGTGCGATTGCCTTACCCAATAGAAAATGTAGCTATAAAGTAGTAGATATGGCTGTTGAGACCGGACTTAATACGGTAGATATTTTGGAAGAATATCATCGGAAACCGGATAAATACGAGGTTGAAGGGTTGGAAATTCCTAAGGGGATGACACTGGATGAATATGGAGAGTCACTTCATCAAAAGGCGATAAGAAATGGAGTTACTTTTATCGACGGAATGGGGTTTGCGCCCGGTTTAACCAATATTACCTTGGGTGAAGGCATAAAAAAAATGGACCAGGCAGATTCAGCTATTGCCAGATGCGGAGGAGTACCGGCTAAAGAATTTGCCAGAAATCATCCCTTGAAATATATGATTACCTGGGCTTTCGAGCATGTTTTAAGAGAATATATGATCAAGGTAGATGTCATTAAGAATGGTAAAATTGTAGAAGCGGAGGCAATGGACGATCTTGAAAAATTTCGATTTAATCAATTAGGAAAAGATGAAGAATTAGCCTGTGCTATTACCCCGGGGATGCCCAGTTTTCTCTATACCCGCCCACAACTTACAGAATGTGCAGAAAAGACTATTCGTTGGCCGGGTCATTGGGAAGGAGCAAGGGTGTTGAAAGAATGTGGTATGCTGGACGCTACTCCAAGGGAATTTAAAGGAATAAAAATATCTCCTCGCGAGTTCTTGTCTCACATCATGACCCCAGGACTCCGCTCTCGAAAAGGTGAAACCGATGTCTGTGTCATGTGGAATACTGTTATAGGGATAAAAGATGGACAGAAGATGAGGGCAGATTATTATATGTGGGAGGAGGCAGATACCGAACATGGAATCTCTGCCATGGGAAGAGTAACCGCTTTTCCGGAAGCCATTGCCGCGGTGATGTTAGGAAAAGGCGAGATAACTAAGAAGGGGATAGTAGCTCCTGAAGATGCAATAGAAGGAAAAATTTATGAAAACTTCTTGGAAGAGCTGAAGAGAAGAAAAATAAATATCCTGGAGATTGTCAAGAAGATATAATAGAAAGCTAAATAAAGTTTTAAGCGTGTTAGAGAGGGCATAAACCAAGATTGAATAAAAAATTTAAAAAAAATGATTAAAAAAAGAGGAATTTGAAAAGTTTTGTCGAATAAGTAATAATATTAAGAGGAGGTTTTTTAAAGTGAATAGAATTAAGGTTATTATCATGGGAGCTGCCGGAAGGGATTTTCATAATTTCAATGTATATTTTAAGGATAATTCAAATTACGAGATCGTTGCCTTTACCGCTACTCAAATCCCGGATATTGCGGGTAGAAAGTATCCTGCTGAATTATCCGGTCCTTTGTATCCCAAAGGCATTAACATATATGCGGAAGAGGAATTGCCCAATCTAATAAAAGAAAAAGAGGTCGATCAGGTAATTTTGGCCTATAGTGACCTTCCTCATCAGTATGTTATGGATAAAGCTTCAATCGTGTTGGCTCACGGAGCTGACTTCAGATTAATGGGACCGAAGAGTACTATGCTCAAATCCAATCTTCCTGTGGTATCTATTTGTGCGGTAAGAACCGGCTGTGGTAAAAGTCAGACTACTCGCAAAGTGTCGGACATATTGAAAAAGAAAGGATATAAAATCGCAGTGATCAGACACCCCATGCCTTATGGAGATTTAAGGGAGCAAATTTGGCAAAGATACGAAAATTATGCGGATTTGGACCGCTATCATTGTACTATTGAAGAGAGAGAAGAATATGAACCCCATCTGGATAGAGGCAACATCCTTTATGCCGGGGTAGATTATCAAGAAATATTAAAAAGAGCAGAAAAAGATGCAGATATAATTGTCTGGGATGGAGGGAATAACGACCTGCCTTTTTATAAGCCGGATCTACACATTGTAGTCACCGATCCCCTTCGAGCTGGTCACGAAATGACCTATTACCCCGGGGAAGCCAACCTCAGAATGGCGGATGTCGTGGTAATGAACAAAATAGATACTGCTGATTTAGACAAAATAAATCAGCTGAGAGAAAATATTCATCAACTTGCTCCTGAAGCAATTTTAATTGAAGCTGCCTCTCCCCTTACTATAGACCATCCGGAGCTTATCAGGGATAAAAGAGTATTAGTAGTTGAAGATGGTCCAACTTTAACTCATGGCGAGATGAAGTATGGTGCAGGGGTGGTAGCTGCTCAGAAATATGGGGCAAAAGAGATTATAGATCCCCGTCCTTATGCTATTGGTACCATCAAGGATACTTTTGCAAAATATCCGGGTATCGGGACACTATTGCCGGCAATGGGATATGGCGAAAAGCAGACACAAGAACTGGAAGATACTATAAATGCGGTTGATTGTGATATAGTAATTATTGGTACTCCTATTGATTTATCGCGAGTTATTAAGATCAGCCGGAAATCGATCAGAGTAAAGTATGAACTTCAAGAGATTGGTAAACCAAATTTAGAGGAAATCTTGGATCAAAAAATTAAAGATAGGGGGTGATATGGAAGGGTAGAAAGTAATCGATAAATTAATAGTAATTAAGGTTTTACAAAATTTTATTTTTTTGAATTAAGGAGGGTGAATTAAACAAATGTGTCAGTGGAACAAGTATAAGAGTTTATTATTATTGGTTTTGATGCTATTTATGTTCTTTATATTATCCGGAATGGCTTTTGCTGCTGAAGAAGAAGTAGAAAAAAGTTACGGATTTCTATCTCTATTACCACCGTTAGTTGCTATTGTTCTTTGTTTTTTAACTAAACAAGTTTTAGCTTCTCTATTCATCGGTATATGGATAGGTGCTACCATATTGACAGGCTGGAATCCCATAGGCGGAGTAACCAAAACCTTAGGATATATTGTAGAGAATGCAGCTGATAGTTGGAATGCTACTATCTTACTATTTGACTTTGCAATCGGTGGACTTATCGGTTTGATCTATCTTTCAGGCGGTGCTCAGGCTTTTGTTAAAAGTATAACTGATAAAGTAAAAAGTGCTCGTGGCGGACAATTCACCGCTTGGTTATTTGGATTAATAATTTTCTTTGATGATTATGCTAATACCGCTATAGTAGGCAATGCCTTTATGCCGGTAACCGATAAATTGGGGATTTCTCGAGAAAAATTTTCTTATATTGTTGATTCAACTGCTGCTCCGGTAGCTTCCTTAGCTCTAATTTCTACCTGGGTGGGCTATGAAGTGGGACTTATCGGTGATGCTATAGAAGGCACTTCGGTATCTTTAACTCCTTATACTATCTTTTTACAATCAATACCCTATCGATTCTATAGTATTTTTGCTATTATATTGGTCCTGGCCATTGCCTTATCTCAAAGAGATTATGGACCTATGTTAAAAGCTGAACACCGAACAAGGACCACTGGTAAAGTCTTTGCAGACGGAGCAATTCCGCTTTCTGGTGGGAGTAAATTAAAAGTATTAGAAAACGTACCCCAAAAAACTGTTAATATGGTGGTTCCTATTATAGTCCTGGTAGCAGTCAGTATGTTTGGTATGTGGTGGACTGGTGGAGGCACTTCTGCCGAATCATTTACCTCTGCAATTTCAGATGCCGATGCTATGACTGCCCTTTTATGGGGAGCAATGTTTGCTGTGATTACAGCTATTATCATGTATAAAGCTCAGAAAATCGGTACCTTAGCTGATATGATGGATGCCTTTATAGATGGAGCCAAGATGATGGTTCTGGCTAATTTAATCCTAATTTCTGCCTGGTCAATAGGTAGTGTTTGTGATAGTATAGGGACTGCTCCTTATGTGGTAAATGCTGCTAAAGGGATTATTTCTCCAGTTTTGTTGCCCATGGTGATGTTTCTAATCTGTAATGTAATTTCCTTTTCTACGGGTACTTCCTGGGGGACTATGGCTATAGCTATGCCCATTGCTATTCCCTTATCTTTAGCTTTAGGCGTACCTTTACCTTTGGGAGTATCTGCGGTACTCACCGGTTCGGTTATGGGAGACCATTGTTCGCCGCTTTCTGATACCACTATTATGTCTTCTATGTTTTCCGGCTCTGATCATATTGACCATGTTAAGACCCAGATACCTTATTCCCTCACTGCTGCCGGAGTCGCCGTATTAGGTTACATTTTGGCCGGAAATGGTATGTCACTAGGTTTGGTATTGCCCTTAGGATTAATATTGGTAGTAATTCTACTTTACCTATTTTCATCAATATCCGCAAAATCTGCCGGAATTTCCTTCCCTTTGCCCGAGCTTAAGGTGAAGGAAGTAAAAGAAGTTTAAAAAATATTTAATTTTGCATTGAATCATTCAAAATGAGGCCATCTTGCCTTGATTTTAAAAAAGGTATGATGGCTTCATTTAGTGTCATGTGATTTGGTTTGATAAACACAATTATTGGTATTAGTATCTGTAAAGAATTATAAATCAAGACAGTTTAGTTTGAATTAAAGTAGTTTTTTAGTAAGTGGATTTTAAGAATTCATGATTTTTATATGAATTAATGAAGGAGAAAGGATTAATGTTTAAAGGAAGCGAAGAGAATCAAAAATTACTGGCCTCATTTGATTTTAAGCCGGGAAAAGTAGAAAAGGGTTATACTGATAGACGTTTATATATTGACCTTTCAGAAAATAAGATCGAAGAAAAATCCATTGACCCCAAGATTAAGGAAACCTTTACTGGAGGGCGTGGTTATGGTATATGGTATTTGTGGGACACTGTTTCCTCAAAGACAAGATGGAATGACCCTGAAAATGAAATAATATTCTGTACCGGACCTATTTGCGGGGTTACTCAATATTCCGGAACGGGTAAAACGCACGTAGTCACTCTTTCACCGGAGACCGGAACAGTTAATGATAATAATGTGGGAGGATATCTTGCTCCTTTCTTGAAGTTTTCCGGTTGGGATCTTTTGGAAATTAAAGGTAAAGCCAAAGAAGATGTGGTTATTTTTATTGATGGAAATAAGGGAAAAGTTATTATTGAAGAGGTTCCGGGAATGAATTCAGATACTTATTTACTGATCGAAAAACTAACTGAAAGATATGCTGCTGATGAAAAAGATAAAAGAAATCTTAGTATTGTATCTTCTGGAAGAGGAGCAGAACATACTAATTTGGGAATTCTAAATATCAGCTGGTATGATGTACGTCGCAAGAAAGTTCGGATTAAACAAGCGGGTCGCGGTGGAACGGGTAGCGTTTTCCGAGATAAGAAAATTTTAGCAATTGTTACCAAGTATACCGGAGTAAATGCAGGTTCCAACCAGGCAGCTAACCCCGAACTTGTTGCAAAAGCCGGAAAAAGATTGACCAAAGAAATATTAGAGTTAGATCATATTCAAAATGGAATGCGAGAAATAGGGACGGTTAATTTGTTAGATCATATGCAGAATTATAATTGCTTACCTGTCCATAATTTTAAATTTGGTTCCCACCAGGAGGCTAATAAAATTGATGCTAAAATATGGCACGAGCGCATGACGCAGAATCAGGCGGGTGATTCCTGTTGGATGGGGTGCGCCCTGCGTTGTTCTCATGCAGTAGATGGATTTGAATTAACTACCGGACCTTTAAAGGGGCAAAAAGTTTTAGTAGACGGACCGGAGTATGAAACAACTGCCGGATTTGGAGGAAATTGCGGATGTTTTGACCCCGATTTTATCCTGGAAGCCAATTTTTATTGTGATAATTATGGGATAGATACTATCGGAGTAAGTACTACGATAGCCTTTCTTATGGAGTGTTATGAAAATAATTTTCTTAATAAAGAAATTACCGGGGGTTTAGAACTTAACTTTGGAAATAGGAAAGCAGTTTTAGAATTAATTCATCAGATGTCTGAAGGAAAAGGATTTGGTAAAATTGCGGGATTAGGCATCAGACAGATAAAAAAAATATTAGTATCGAAATATGGTGCAGATGAAAAATTTTTACAGGATATCGGTATGGAATGTAAAGGCATGGAATTTTCTGAATATGTCACCAAAGAATCTTTGGCCCAACAGGGAGGATATGGAATTGCCAACAAGGGACCTCAACACGATGAGTCCTGGCTTATTTTTATGGACCAGGTTAATAACCAGATTCCCACTTTCGAAGACAAAGCCGAAGCACTCCATTATTTTCCTTTATTCCGGACCTGGTTTTCTGTTGTCGGTCTCTGTAAATTACCCTGGAATGATATCGAGCCGGAAAATAATAAACAGAAATATCATGGAATGGAAGCAGCAAAAGTTCCTGAACACGTGGAGAACTACTGCTGGCTTTTTGAGGGAATTACCGGCATACCTATTAGCCCTGAAGAATTAATTTTACAATCAGAAAGAGTTCATAACCTACAGAGGTTATTTAATCTGAAGATGGGTTTTGGAACACGAGAATATGATAGAATTCCTTATCGGGCAATGGGGCCGGTTACCTCGGAAGAATATGAATCTCGAGAAGAACTTTACGACCAACAATTGCAAGAGATCATTCATTTTGACATCAAGGAAAAAACAACCGAGGAGAAGGTAAAGGCTCTTCGAAATTACCGGGAAGAACAGTATCAGAAACTTTGCAATGCAGTTTATAAGCGAAGAGGATGGGATTCTAATGGTGTACCTACTTTGGAAAATATTCAAAAATTGAAGATAAATTTTCCGGAAGTGACGGAGCTGCTAAGAAAGTATAAATTATGATTAAAGTAAACGGAAGAGATAAGAAATGGGAAGAAAATATAACGGTTGCTCTTTTGCTGGAGAAGTGTAAGTATACCTTTCCTTTAATAATGGTGAAAGTTAATGGTAAATATATTCCCAGGGAAAAATATAAAGCTACTACAATTATTGATGGAGACGATATTCAAGTAATCCATTCTATTGCCGGAGGTTAAATCACTAAGGATTTTTATATCAATTAAATTTGCTTTAATTATTTTAGATTCTTAAAAGCAGAAGGTTAAAACCTTCTGCTTTTTCTTTTATGTCTTGCCTATTGCAATTTTCCTAAAGTGGTGATATTATTAAACAAAAGTTAGGGATACCTAATAAAGGTAGGGATATAAAATAGCTTTACCTAAGATAAAAAATATTTATAAAGGGGAAGCAAAAACTAAATGACTACCCGAAATGTGGAAGATTATCTGGAAACTATATGGAATTTACAGGATAAAAAAGGATATGTTAAAGCAAAAGATATTGCAGAAAGATTAGAGATAAGCCGTCCCAGTGTATCCGGGATGATTAGAAAATTATCAGAAAATAGTTATATATTGTACGAAAGATACGGGGGGATTGTATTGACAAAAAAAGGTAAAAAATTAGCCCAGGAGATCAAAGAGCGCCATACTTTATTGGTAGATTTTTTAAAGATTATCGGCGTTGATGAACAAAATGCTCAAACTGATGCTTGCAAGTTAGAGCATGACATTTCACCGGAAACCATAAATTGTCTGCTTAAATTTGTAGAATTTATTAGTTTATTACCAGAAAGCTCCGAGTGGAAAGAAAATTTTCAAGAATGTTTAGAAAGAAAAGGATTGCTAGAAGTAAGCAGTAAAAAAAGGAAAATTGCAAAGAAAAAAATATTGAAGGAGAGAGAGAATAAAAAGATATGAGCATTACTTTGGATTCAATAAGCGAAAATCAAAAAGTAAAAGTTATGAGTATTTCTGGGGGGTGGGGAATAAGGCAACGCTTAAGTTGTTTAGGTATTCATCCCGGAGACCTAATAACTGTAAAAAGGAGCGCTATAATGCGAGGTCCTATTTTAATCAGCGTCCATGGGAATCAGGTTGCTTTGGGAAGAGGAGTAGCAGGGAAAATAATAGTGGAGGCAGACTAATGAAAATCGCTCTTATGGGGCAGCCTAATTCAGGAAAAAGCACCATCTTTAATCATGTAGCCGGATATAAAGCGGTAACCTCTAATTTTCCGGGAAAGACTGTAACCTATAATCTAACCAAATTTAATCTTTTTGGTAAGGCTTTAGAGTTAGTGGATTTACCGGGAACATATTCTTTAACCTCATTTGACCTAGCTGAGCTTGAAGCCAGAAAATACTTGCTAAATGGTAATGTTGATGCGGTTATAAACGTTGTTGACGCTTCACTTCTTAGTAGAAGTTTAGAGCTTACCCTTCAACTCTTGGAGCTTAAATTACCGATGGTGATATGTCTTAACATGATTGATGAAGCTGAACGTAAAGGAATCAGAATTGATATTGAAAAGTTATCTAAAATATTAGGCGTTCCAGTTGTACCGGTAATTGCGGTAAAAGGAAAGGGAATAAAAGAGCTTTTTTCAACAGCCTATAAGATGGGAGGAAAAAAGAAAATAACTAAAACTCTGAACTTTAGTAAAGATGTTGAGGAAGTTATCGAGAAATTATTCGCACAAATTAAAGAGAAACAGATCAGTAAAGAATTTAATGTACCGGAACGATTTTTGGCTATTAAATATTTAGAGAATGATCATTATTTTATGGAAAATTTTAAAAGTAGAGATAAAAAAAATTTTAAAGAGATTAATTACTTTCAAAATTTGCTTGAAGAAGTTCACGGCAGACCTTCTGATGTAGTTATTTCCTCTGAGCGGCATCATTTATCGATGAATATTTATGAATCTGTAGTTTCACTTACTAAGCCCCATATAAGTTTAATAGATTATCTGGATAATATCTTAATGCATCCACTTTTGGGGTATATTTCTTTAGGTCTAATTTTTTACTTATTTTTTAATTTAATTTTTGGTGTTGGGAAAATAGTAGAAGAACCATTATTGGATTATTTTTATAAGCTAATTCCTTTACTAGGAAAAAGCATCGATTCAGGTACACTATTATTTTCAATAATGAGTGGTATTATCCAAGGATTAGCCGGCGGGATAGCTATTGTCTTGCCTTATTTGTTCCCATTTTTATTTGGTTTAGCTATTTTAGAAGATTTAGGTTATCTGCCACGCATAGCTTTCCTCTTAGATGCGTTTTTACATAAGATTGGTTTACACGGTAAAGCAATTATACCTTTTATATTAGGCTATGGCTGTACTGTTCCGGCTATCATGGCTACCAGAATTTTGGAATCGAAAAGAGACCGTTTTATTGCCTCCGTGCTGACTACCATGATTCCCTGTGCTGCGCGAATGACTATAATATTTGCATTGGTGGCTTTTTACATTAGCCCTCAAGCAGCTTTGGCTATTTATATTTTAAATATTATGGTAATTATCATATCAGGAAAGATATTATCTCGCTTGCTGCCAGAGATAACCCCGGGAATGATCTTAGAAATCCCGGCTTATCATATTCCTTCTATAAAAGTTGCATTAGCCAAGACCTGGCTCAGAATGAAAGAATTTATATTTGTGGCCTGGCCTTTACTTATTGCGGGCAGTACAATTTTAAGTTTATTACAATATTATAAAGCAGATATGCTTATAAATAATCTTTTTTCTCCTCTAACCTCTCTCCTCGGTCTCCCTTTCGTGGTGGGCACTACTCTGATATTCGGTATTCTTCGTAAAGAACTTTCTATGTTAATGTTAATTCAGGCTATAGGAACTTCTAATGTCGCCGCAGTAATGTCTACAACTCAAATTATGACCTTTACTATCTTTGTAATTTTTTATGTTCCCTGTATTGCGACCGTTGCGGTTCTATGGAAAGAAATTGGAAGTAAGCGAACGTTATTTGCTATGGCTTTTACTTTTGTTTTTGCTGTTCTTTTAGCAACCATTACGCGATTTGTATATTAAAGAACAGTATCGCGTGTCGAGGATACGGAATTTTTACCATATTATAATTTAGTATTTTTTGAGTTTTAATTTTTTCACATGATACGCAATACGATCTGCTAATTACTGCTAAACAATACTAATATAATCGGTAGATAGATAGATTAGCAAATTGGAAGATTTTAAATATTTTAGATTTTGAATTACGATATTTAATTTTTACTTTACTAAACTTTGCTTAACAACATTTGACAAAAGAATTTTTTTAGTATAGTATATTAATGAAAATCATTATCAATAAGAGAGGACCAATTTTATGCCAGGAAGATGGGGTAAAGGACCAGCAAAGTGGTGGCACGGTGAATTTAGAGGGTGTGGTTATAGAATTACTATCCCGCGGCAAATCATTTTACAGGTCTTGGATGAATCTAAAGGACATCTCAGCGCAGAAGATATATATTTAGAAGTGCATAATATTTATCCGGCTATCGGCCTTACCACTGTTTACCGTACCTTGGAGTTATTAGTTAATATGGGCTTAATCTACAAATTTGATTTTGGTGATGGACGAGCAAGATATGAATTATTGGCTCGTGGGACCAAGGAAGCATCACACCACCATCATCTAATATGTACTAAATGTGGCCGGATAATTGATTATACAGATTTTATAGATGAAGAAATAGAGTTACTAAAAAAAACAGAAAAGGGACTTTCTAAAAAATATAATTTTGAAATTAAAAATCACACTATTCAATTTTATGGAATGTGTAATAAATGTTCAGATGAAGAAAAATAGATAAATTTTTTTAGTAGATTTTATTGAAAATGATTACCATTGTAATAAAATCTTTTAAAAAAAATAAAAATAGAAAGGAGATGAAAAATATGCCAAGAGGAGATGGAACTGGACCAGGGGGATTAGGTCCCATGACCGGAAGAGCAGCCGGATATTGTGCTGGTTATTCAGTAGCGGGGTTTATGAATCCTTACGTAGGCAGACCAGGTTTAGGTTTCGGTTATGGTAGAGGATTCGGTAGAGGATTAGGAAGAGGTTATGGCAGAGGATTTAGATTTGGGTATGCTTATCCTATATCTTATGTTCCTCCAGTATATGGTGGCGGTGGGTTTTATCAGCCTCCTGCAGAACCTAAACAGGAGATGGAGATGTTAGCCGAAGAAGCAAAATATCTAAAAGAACAACTTGAAGAAATTAATAAACGCATCACAGAATTGGAAAAAAGCGAAAAGAAATAAAGAAGGGGCGGGGCGGATAAATCTGCTCCGCACTTATTAAACATTACGCAAATAACTTATTAAGTTAATTACTAAAAAGGAGGACTTAAAAATGAAAATAGCCATTACTTCTATGGGACCAAAATTAGAGGATAAGGTTGACCCTCGATTTGGCAGGTGCCATTATTTTATATTATTTGATACTGAGATCAATCAATTTGAGGCAATAGAAAATACTGGTGCCCAGGGGATGGGAGGAGTAGGTATTCTATCAGGTCAAATAATGGCTGATAAAGGAGTAGAGATAGTATTAACCGGAAGTTGTGGGCCTAATGCCTTTCAGACTTTACAGGTAGCAGGTATAAAAGTGATAACTGGAGCAGCCGGTACGGTCCAGGGAGCTATTGATAAATTTAAATTAGGTGAACTTAAGGCAATTTCTCAGGCTAATGCTTCAGCCCATTCAGGAATGAAAAAATAAAAATAAAAGAATTGGAGGGAAAAAATATGAAAATAGCCATTTCAACCGATGCAGGTTTTGTCTCAGCTCATTTTGGAAGGTGTCCTTCCTTTACTATCGCTGAAATTAAAGAAGGACAGATTTTAAAAATAGAGGAAATAAATAATCCTGGTCACCAGCCTGCATTCTTGCCAAATTTTCTTGCAGAACGTGGAGTAAAATATATAATCTGCGGAGGCATGGGAAATAGAGCACAAATGTTATTTGCTGAAAAAAAGATTATTCCGGTAATAGGAGTCACCGGAAAGATTGAAGAGGTAATAGAGAAATTTGTACAGGGAAAATTAGAAGCTGGAGAATCGTTTTGTAAGCCCGGCGCAGGAAAAGGGTATGGTTTGGAAAAAGAAGAATGTGATCACTCCGAAGAAGATACTCATCTTCATTAGAAGCAGAGATAATATTAAAAAAAATTTAAAATATAGAATCATAAATATAAATTTTATATTAGTATTGATTAAAATAAAATAACCTGGCAGATACAAATTATGAATATTTTTTATAAAAGGAGGAATACCTTATTGCTGAGAACTAATAAGTCATACTTTACAAGAATGAACTCCTTTGGGCTTATTGCGGGATTCTATCTCCTCGCCATAGCCATCATCCTGCTGTCTTTCTCGGCGGCAGGAGAGGCATCTCCGAAGTTCCTTATCTTCCACCTGGATGCTGTCTCATCA
>OGCK01000004.1_pt1 | contig 43482 bp, 45 predicted proteins | sample 1570051 | NCBI WGS metagenome assembly OGCK01 (sample SAMN06266181, study PRJEB24510) | hot springs metagenome | isolation source: hot spring sediment | place: USA: Zodletone Spring, Oklahoma | collected 2013-12-03 | reverse complement strand
TTTCAAGCAGAAGACGGCATACGAGATCTAGTACGGTCTCGTGGGCTCGGAGATGTGTATAAGAGACAGATCCAGAGTATACCGACGATCGTGTATCGTGGGAAAAAGATATCGATCATTTTAGCCAATATACCGAGTTTCTGGGATTGAAAATTATAGAGTTTGTTGATGGCAAGGAGGAAGCCTATGTCACTTTTGAGGCTTCGCTCTCCAGCGGTATGCTTACAGAGAAAAGCCGTTTCCTGAAGCGTGAAGGAAGATGGCTCTATGCGGATGGTCTGATCTCCTGATCACTCCATCCTGTCTTTTGAAAAGAGGTAGGCTTCGACGGCTTTTCTGACCTTTGCAAGTTCTTTGGCATACTTGTTTTCATAACCGGCAAGAAGATCATGCTTGTTGAAAAGAATATACTTGTAGACATCATTGACCAGATCATGCAGACCTGTCGCACCGATCGTTCCGGAAAGTCCGCGCATATCGACACAAAGCATCTTTATCTGTTCATAACGCTTCTCACGGACCAGCTTTTCAAATATCTGGTCGCTCTGGCCATACGCTTCAATAAACTCTTTGATCAGTTCGATATAGAGTGCTTCATTGTGGTTTGTATGCGCAATACCTTTTTGGATATTCAGTCCGTCAAACAGGGCTTCTTTTTCCCTCTTCTCTTCTTCTTTGGCAGTCTCAATCGCCTTGTCGGAGATGAACATTGCCATCGCCTGATAGAGTTTTCCTACATTCAGCGGTTTGGCCAAAAAGGCATTGATCCCACAGCTGAACATTTTCTGCTTTTCGCTCTCAAGGATCAGGGCAGTGAAAGCGACGATCGGCACAACATCAAACCTTCTCTCCTCGCGTATCACCTGTGTCGCAGTAAACCCATCCATTACAGGCATGTTAATATCCATCAGGATGAAGTCGAACTTGATCTTCCCGGACTTCACGATCTCAACAGCCTGCTGACCGTCATTGGCAAGTGTGATCTTGATACCTGATTGCGCAAGCAAGTTAGTCAGTACTTTCTGGTTGATAAGGTTGTCTTCCACGATCAACAGGTGTTTTCCTGCAAATTCGGAAAAACTCTCCTGGGTAATCCCTTTTGCCTCCTGTATCTCCGATTTGTATACTTTTGCTTTGGGCAGACGGCTATCCTCATCTTCCTCGATCCGATCCTGAAGCAGTACCCTGGATACACCCATATCATAGAGACTGATGATCAGTTCAAATACCCGCTCCTGATTGACCGGCTTGAAGAGATGCGCATCGATCAGTCCGTCATGGAAATTGCTCTCTTTGACATTGAGCAGATTGTTGAGCGCAATGATCTTCAGATCACTCTTTTCCTTTTTAATCTCCTGAAGATGTCGTAGGACATTCCCGCTAAAGAGCGACTCCTTGAGTATGATAATGTCATAACCATCCATCTTCGGCATGGAGAATTGAAAATCCTCTTTTTTGATCACTCGAACATCGTGCCTGAAGTAAGCGAACATCTTCTTGATCGCCAATGCGGAGTTAAAGTTGGAATCTACGATCAATACATTTTTCTCAGTCAATACCTTATCCGGCAGCCGATATCTTCTTCTGTTCTCGGAGTCAACAAGCTTCAACGGAAGATCAAGGATAAAAGTCGTCCCTTTCCCCTCTCTGCTCTCTACATAAAGCGCACCTTCCATCAACTCGGCCAGAGATTTTGCGATAAAAAGCCCCAGCCCCACATAGGCACCCTGTTCCTCATCATAGTAAGGGACAAAGAGTGATTCCAGTGCATCAGCAGGGATCCCCGGCCCGGTATCCCTCAACCTGAACTGCACATCGATCTTATCTTCATGGCTGTTAAACATAGAGACTTCGAGCTTCAGTTCCTCATCGGTAAGCTGAGAAAACATATACTCAAAGAGGTTGGTCAAAACACGGCCTATATGCAGAGAGTCGCCTACCATATAGCGCGGGACATTGTTGTTCACATCAAAGATAAGTTCCAGCTCTTTGCCGGCATGTTTCGTACCCAGCAATCCCGATACTTCGTTCAGTACGTTGTTCAGGTTGAAGGGTTTATTCTCGATCTCGATCTTTTTGGACTTGAGGCGCAAAAAGTAGATCAGGTTATTCGTAACACCCAAAAGCTGATCCTCTATATCGACCAACAACTCCTCTTTTTCTTCAGAAGAACGATCATGATTTTCGATAATGGCATGACTTTTTTTCAGCACTTCCTGTGCAGCATCATGAATATTTTCACTCATACTCGTAAGGATCCGGTTTTGTTTCTCTTCCATCTCCAGCTGTTTGGTCAGCATATCTTCATGAAACTTTCTCAGCTTTGCTATCTGCCTTGAAGCAAAAAAAAGTATCCCTGCCGCCACTACCGCTACGATTAAGATCACCGTCCATATACTGACAGTGTCAAGGCTCTTCTCGCTCTCTGCCGCTTCAAGGAATAAAATTGACATACCGCCAAGTAACCAAATAATTCTTCCCATGTAAAACTCCTTTCAGATATTCTATCATACAGGAGATTGATTTAGCCAATGATTTAAGTTGAAATTTAGAATTTCACAATATTTCCACAAACTTGTTTTATGATCTCTTTATCTTCACGTAAAGGATTTCTCATGAAACAATATCGTTTTCTGCTTCCCATACTTTTGGGTGCATTGATAGTCGGTACATTTTTGGAGGCGAAAGAGTTCGGGCAAAGGGTGGATTCTTCCACCCAGGCTCCTATGACACCGCAAATGATACAGAAACTGGACCAACGTGTCGGTACACAGCAGGCCCTCAGAAGAGACTTCAGAAACCAAAAGGATTTTTTATCCCGGCAGTATCCTCAACACCATATCAAACATCGAGACCAGCGGCCGCAACCCCATCATCATTTCAAACAGAGGGGATACCCCTATACGAAACGCGGATGGGAACTTGCCTACCACTATGACCGAGCACCCTTCTATGACAGATATGGTTACTACTACGGATATTTCAACCGACATGGGTACTCATTTGAAGGTCAGTTCTACCGCTATGACAGGGGATACCGCTATCAGGACCGCATCAGGGGCAAAGAGCTCTTTGGGGAACGCTACTACATGCCTGTCAACTACCGCTACTACGGTTTTGATCCGTCTCCACGAAGATAGCCGATTTTCCTGGAAGCTCTGGTATAATTTCACTTATGAAACTAGCCAGTATAGATGTAGGACTTAAACGTATCGGTGTAGCGATCTGCCTGGATGGGAAGATCGTTTTGCCCTTGGAGGCGATCCTGAGAAAGAACCGCAACCAGGCGGCAAGGGATCTCAACCATTTTTTAGAAGAGTGGGGGATAGAGAAGCTGATCGTCGGCCTGCCCAAAGGGGGCTCTGCCGAAGAGGAGATGGAGCGCCGTATCAAACACTTCGTGGCGCTGCTTGATCTTGATATCGAAGTGGACTACCAGGATGAGCAGGGCTCAAGCTTTGAAGCCAAAGAGCTGACCAAGGGTGATTTCAGACACAAAAGAGACGGCCGTCTTGACTCAATGGCTGCCAAGATCATCCTGGAGAGATATCTGGGAGTATGATCCGGCTCACTCATAACGCAGTGCATCGATGGGATTCATATTGGCTGCTTTTTTGGCAGGGATGATCCCAAAGAGGATACCGATCAGCATAGAAAAGAGCAGTGCGATCATTGTAATGAAAGGGTCGATCACCAGTGCAATATCAAGCCATGTTGCCACCCCGAAGGTGATCAGCATACCCACAGCTATTCCTACGATCCCTCCCAGGCCGGAAAGTACGATCGACTCGATGAGAAACTGGACCAGGATATCTTTTGCCATCGCTCCTACCGCCATGCGTATCCCGATCTCACGGGTACGTTCGGTGACAGAAACCAGCATGATGTTCATAATGCCGATCCCCCCTACGATCAGCGAGATGGCAGCTACCGCCCCCAGCATCACTGTCAGCGCAGCAGTAACTTGAGTGATCGTATCCAGCAGTGCGGTCATGCTCCTCACCTGAAAATCGTCTTCATCCGCTTTTTCGATATTTCTGCGTTCTCTAAGTACCCTTTCAATCTGGATTTTTGCCAGCTCAAGCGGGACATTCTCTTTGACTTCTGCCATCATCAGGTGGATATTGTCACCTCCCCCTATACGTCTCTGAAACAGGGCAAAGGGGACCAGCACCACATCATCCTGATCCGCCCCGAAAGTGTTCGCACCTTTCACCTCAAGCACTCCGATGACTTCACAGGAGAAGTTTTTCAGACGGATCTTTTTGCCTATGATCGACTTGGTGTCCAGGGAGAGGCTGCTGATGATACTCTGACCCAAAATACAGACATTCTGTCCTGTCCTGAGTTCATTCTTCTCAAAGGCTCTACCTTCTGCCAGCTTCCAGTTTTGCACCTCTAGATACTCATTTTGCACGCCCCTGATACTGGTACGATAGTTTTGTTCCTTGTAGATCACAGTCATATAGGCAGACTCTACCGGAGAGATGACATTGAGCGCATAGACAGAGGAGCGGATCGTTTCAAGGTCTTTCTCTTTAAAAGGCTTCTCTACCACTCCCCTTGTTCCTGGACCCCTACGCTGTCCAGGCGTGATAAAAAGGGTATTGCTCCCCAACTGATCCATGCTCTCGGTGATCGACTGGCTGGCACCTTTGCCTATATTGACCATCGCGATCACCGAAGCGATGCCGATGACGATCCCCACTGCAGTAAGCAGAGAACGCATGAGGTTTCTCCTGATCTCGCGCAGTGCCTGCAAAAATGCATTACGAAACATGCTTCACCTCTTTTTCGATCACCCCGTCACGCAAATAGATCGTCCGGGAAGCATAGGCTGCAATATCGTCTTCATGCGTTACCATGATCACTGTGATCCCCTGCCGGTTAAAGTTTCGGATCAGCTCCATGATCTCGTAGCCACGCTTGGTGTCCAGGTTTCCAGTAGGTTCATCCGCGATCAGTATCCGGGGACGTGTCACCATCGCTCTGGCGATCGCCACACGCTGTTGCTGTCCTCCAGAGAGCTGTCCTGGGTCATAGTGAAGCCTATCCTCCAGTCCCACCTCCTTCAGCGCCTCAATTGCCATTTGCCTACGTGTTTGACTGTCGATCCCCTGGTAGATCAGGGGCATCTCCACATTTTCAATGGAAGTTGTTTTTTTCAAAAGGTTATATCCCTGGAAGATAAACCCCAGAAGAGTCCTTCGAAAGAGTGCCCGCTGATCCGGGCTGAGAGAGCCGATCTCTGTCTCCATAAAAGTGTACTCTCCGCTGCTTGGCGCATCCAAGGTACCCAAAATGTTCAAAAGTGTCGACTTCCCGCTACCGCTAGCTCCCATGATCGCGACAAACTCCCCCTCCCCGATCTCCAAATCGATCTCATGGAGTACGGTAGTGGCGGCATCTCCGGTTCCATATACCTTGCTGATGTTCTTCAGCGAGATCATGATGCCTTTTCCTGATTGATGATGACCTGATCCCCTTCATTGAGCTCATTTGACTCTATCGCACTCAAAGGCCCGTTATTTCCAAGTACTTTTACATAGACTTTTTGGGGAGCACCCTCTTTGAGTATCCAGATATGCGGCTTTGGATCGATCTCTATCTTCTGTCCATTCTCCCCTCCAAAAAGGGATTTGGATTTTGGTTTTACAGGGATGAAGAGCAGTGCGGCCCGCTTCACGACAAAAGCATCATTGAGTGTTCTTGTCACGATATCCGCATCTGCGCTCATCCCGGGCTTGAGCAGCAGATTCTCATTATTCACATCCATAATCGCCTTGTAGGTTACGACACTGTCAAGGATTTCCGAATTGATCCTGACCTGACTGATCGAGGTATTGAAATCGGTATCAGGATAGGCATCAACACTAAAGCTTGCTTTTTGCCCAGCATCTATCTTCCCGATATCCGCCTCATCGATACTGATCTGAAGTTCCATTTTGCTCAGGTCTTTTGCGATATTGAAAAGTACCGGGGTTTGAAAAGTTGCTGCCACGGTCTGCCCGGGATCGACATTTCTCACCAGGATCGTCCCGTCTACGGGTGAGTAGATCTTTGTACGTTCCAGATCGTACTCGGCAGCCTTCAACGCATGGCCCGCCTGGTCGATCTGTGCCTGAGCATTGGCGATCTGCGCTTTGGCAAGCAGATAGTTTGCCCACTCCCTGTCCCAGTCGCTCTGTGTCGGCAATGTACCTCTAGAAGAGATCTTGAGCTGTTTATAACGCTCTATGGTTGTATCGGCCTGATAGTATTGCGCCTGTGCACTCTCCAGCGCCGCCCGGGAGATCTCAAGCGCAGCCTTTGCCCTGTCGTAGGCACTTTGATACTTTGTCGTATCCAGGCTCGCCAGAAGCTGGCCTTTTTTTACCTGATCATTATAATCGACATAGACCTCTTCGATGGTACCCGAGACCTCGGTACCCACATCCACACTTTCCAGCGGCTGGATATACCCGCTGGCTGAGACGGTCAGGGAAAGATCGCTTTTTTCCAATGCTTCCGTCACATAACGATACGCCATCTGCTGTGAATCCCTTGAAAAAAAGAGATAGAGAGCAATGAGCATGACACCGATGACAACGATCACTCCAATTCGCCATTTGCGTGTATCTTTATGATAGTTGATGATCTTTTGCATCTCTTCCATGCGCTAACCTTTCTGGGACATGAACACCCCCTGACCTGCAGAAGTACTCTTTATACCATTCTAGCAGAGCTTGGATATAATATTATTGAAAACCGTATCCCAAGGAGTTGTTTTGCCTATCGCAAACAATACAAAGTTCACGCTATTGCTGCTCTCGATGACAACGATGATGTCCAACGTAGCCATCGTTACCTCCCTGCCTCATCTGAAAGACCATTTCCCCGATACCTCGCAGATCGAATTTCTCTCCAGGATGATGATTACCCTCCCCTCTCTGGCCATCGCGATCCTCGCACCTTTCCTCGGACACTTCCTGCATCGTTTCAAGCGAACCCATGCGCTGATGGCAGCACTGCTCTTCTTCGCACTCTCGGGAAGTGCCGGTCTCTATCTGTCCGATATCCACTCTCTGCTTCTTTCCCGTTTTGCACTGGGAGTAGCGATCGCCGTTCTGATGATATTGACCACCTCTCTGGTCGGAGACTACTTTCAAACTGAAGAGCGGCATCGCTATATGGGTCTGCAAAGTGCTTTTACCTCGATAGGCGGACTTCTCTTTCTGCTCACGGGAGGTATACTCAGCGACATTGACTGGCGTTACAGTTTTGGCATCTATCTGGTCGGAATACTCTTTTTGCCCCTGGTCCTTTTGTATATCAAAGAGCCGTTGCATTGTCATCCATTGACTGATGAACGGGGTGTCCAACCCAGACTTTTCTCTATCTATCTCCTTGCATTTTTCTTGATGCTGATTTTTTATATCCTGCCGACACAGATGCCTTTTTTGATGATGAACCATTTCGGAGCGGATGGAAAACTCACAGGGATGATCATCTCTATGGCATTTATCTTCAATGCACTCGGGGCGCTCACTTTTGCCCGTCTTAACATATACTATGATTTTAAATCCATCTACATGATCGTTATGGGTATCGTCGCGGTAGGTTTTCTGCTCATCGGTAATGTCCATCACGTCTATCTCTTCTTCTTCACCTCACCGATCCTGGGGTTTGGCGGTGGCCTGATGATGACCAATATCATCGCTTGGATGCTCCATCTTGCCCATGAAAGCAGACGTATCAGATCCTCAGGCTACCTGACAAGTTTTCTCTTTATGGGACAGTTTTTTTCGCCTATCCTCTTTCACCCTGTGGTAGACTATTTCGGAGTGCAGCACTTTTTTGTGGTCATCGGAATGACACTGGGCGGGTTGGTCTTTGCCGCTGTCGTTATGCAGATAATCTCTAAAAGAAAAGTGCAATGAACCCACAAAAAGTTGTAAGAAAAAGGACAAAAAAACTCACCGACCTTCCCAATATCGGCAAGTCTCTCGCAAAGGATCTGGAACGTATCGGTATCGACACCCCAAAAAAACTCGAAGGGAAAGACCCCTATAAACTCTATAAAAAACTCTGTGAAGAGACAGGCATGAGACAAGACCCCTGTGTACTTGATGTATTGATGTCGATCACGGATTTTATGGATGGAGGAGAGCCGAAAGTATGGTGGGCATTTACAGCTGAACGGAAAGAAAAATATAAGATTTAATTTTACCCCTTGTCAGTCTCTTTGCCATTTCTCACGATCGCACCAAAAAGCACCAGCACCGCCAATGTCCCTACAAGCGAATACCCAAGTGCTGTATGCATCCCAAAATACTCCCAGATCACACCTCCCACATAGGCTCCAAGCGCACCAAAGAGTGCTACCCCTGCATAAAATATCCCATAAACCGTTCCTTTATTCTGTGCCCTGTCAGCGATATAGGCACGGTTGGCATTGAGCGAGGCAACAGTGAAGAGCCCCATAAAGGCAAAAGCAAACCACGTCGAAAGAGGGTTTTGAAGGTACAGAAGCACCTGCGCGATCACTCCGCTGAGATAGGCAAACAACATGATACGCTTCACCCCGATCTTGTCGACCCATGCCCCAATGATGTAGCTGGTTAATGTCTGTATCCCGGTAGAGACGATAAAAAGCAGCGGAATAAGTGCAATTGCGATGCCGACCTCTTTTGCCTGTACCGTAAAAAAGGCGGCAGAGAACATGAAAAATACAAAGAAAAAATAGACAAACAACGCTCTGATGGTCAGCTTATCCTGATCACTGAAGCTAAATTTCATACTTTCATGTTTTGAGGGTTTGGGGATATCCCGTACCCAAAAGATCATGATCGCCAAACCGATCAGCCCCGGGATCAGTGTAGCATAGAAGATATTTCTCATCACACTCTCACTTTGTCCGAAGATCGCAAGCAGCGCAAAGAGGATCACTGTCCCGCTGAGCTCTCCTGCGATATCCATCATCTTGTGAAATCCAAAGGTCTTTCCTGACGCATTTTTTTCACTATACTCTGCAATCATCAGGTCTTTGGGCGCAGAACGCAGCCCTTTTCCCAGACGTTCAAGAGACTGAAGCACGGTGATCTGCTGATAATTACCGGTAAAACCTATCAACGGTTTGGTAGTGGCAGAGAGTCCATACCCTGCCACTACCAAAGGTTTAACGATCCCATAACGGTCACTGAGATAGCCTGAGATGAGCCGCATCGCATAGGAGACAAATGTTGCAACTGCGATGACAAACCCCAGTTTGTCCATTCCCTCATGCAGTATCAATACGATAAAAAGCGGAAGTATGGGCTGGATCATAGCCGTCGCCATATCGGTAAAGTAGCTGACCCATCCAAGCATCACCACATTTTTATCGATACGCTTCATCCTAAACCCTTCTGTTCCGTTTCATCATTTAAGATGTTAAAACCGCTGCCGAGTAAAAGCAATACCATAGACTTTCTTTAGTTCTATAATAGGTTACAGTTTCTCTTTGAGCCTTTGTATCCTCTGATAGGCTTTGGTCAGACTCTCTTCCTTGATCTCTCCGCTCTTTACCAGTGCCATGACATTCTCAACAAGTTCTTTTGTGCTTACCGTCTTTTTGGGATCTAATTGATTTCCAAAGAGCAGGATATCATTTCCCGCATTGATCGCCAGTTTGAGCGTATTTTTCAAGCCATATTTTTTGGAGATCGCTCCCATCTGCAGATCATCGGTGATCACGACACCGTGATACCCCAGATGCCACCGAAGCTTTTTGGTCACCGTCTCATAGGAGAGACTGGCAGGGTATTGGCTGTCCAGTTTTTTGTTGAAGACATGGGCGACCATCACGGTATCTGCTTTATCGGCAAGCAGCCTGTAGGGTTCCAGCTCTTCAGGCTGCCAAAGATCGGTCACATCCACAAAGCCTTTGTGGGTATCTCCAAGCGAAGAGCCATGCCCCGGAAAGTGCTTGAGAGAAGTCAACACACCATAACGATGCATTGCATCGATAAAGAGAGAAGAGAATGCAGCAACCTTTTTGGGATCTTTACCGAAAGATCTTCCCAAGCCGTTGATCACATGGTTGTGAGGATTGATAGAGAGATCGACGACCGGTGCAAGATCGAAATTGACTCCTACGCTTTGAAGCTCTTTGGCCATCTTTTCATAGGTGCTTTTCACCTCTGAGTTACTCATTTTGCTGACATCTGAGGCTTTGGGGTACTGACCGTAAAAGCCGTACCTGATCTTCAGACGCTGTACCCGTCCGCCCTCCTGATCCACAGCGATTAAAAGCTTACCGTCATTGGAACAGGCTTGAAGCTCTTTTGTCAGTTTTGCCAGTTGTGCCCTGTTTGCTATATTTTTAGGTTTGTTCTTGTCCACAGGGTTGAAGTCAAAGAGTATCACTCCTCCCAGATCGTATCTTCTGATATCCTCACAGATCTGCGAACCTTTAGGGGCAGAGGTGCCGTGAAACCCGACCATCAGCATCTGTCCGGCCATCTGGGAAAGTTTCCTCTCCTTCATCTCATCTGCCGAACTTCCAACCCCTGTCAGCAGGATGAAAAACATAAACCAAAATTTTCTACTCATGCAATGCCCTTCTTTGACTTAAAAAGCCCATTATAGTACAACTAGACTTCATTCCGCGCTATCGGACACTATGCTTACAGGATCAATAGATATCGTATTTCCCCTCCTCTACATCTTTTTTCAGTGTGTCAAGCGCCTCCTGCATCACCCCTATGATCAGCTCGGCTCCAAGCCTGTCATTTGCTTCAGGGACATTCCAGTCTGTGAACTTCATATTGGCTTTAAAGATCGCTCTCACCTCGGTAAGAATCTCCTCTTTTCTTGCCTGAATATCTTTTTCTACCGGATCCATATTTTCTCCTTTTCTCTATGATCTATTCCATTATCTTATCCCTTCTAAGGTTAAATCACTCTTTGTGATTAGTGTTCGGTTTACCTTATCTTTGTATCATTTGCTTACAAGAGCAATTATGGGCTGTATAGATCTTAACTCCCCTTGAAGATTTCATACCTCCTTATAAACATTTCAAACTTTTCCCTTTAAAACAACCCCTTCCATAATTGCTCTTTGTTCATCGATTTATCCCCTCAGATACTTTTATTATTCGCTTCACGTTTATTACATATTGTTTCTGTATAATGTGGGCATTAATTTCTTACAAAGGTTTTATCGATGAAAAAAATGCTTACTCTATTTTTTGTTATTGTTTCGCTTGGGACATGGTCATATGCGGAAGAACAGCCTGATCTCTCTTTCAAAGATATCAATGGTACAACTGTGCAGGTCAAAGGTGCCGATCAGGGGCTGGATATCCCTTCGCTGAAAGGGAAAGTGGTTTTTCTTGAGTTTTTTGGACACAAATGCCCTCCATGCCTCAAGTCTATCCCCCATCTCATCGAACTTCAGGAAAAATACAAGGACAAGCTGGCGATTGTATCGATTGAAGTACAGGGGATGAATGAAGCAGAGTTAAAAGATTTTGTCTCCCAAAAAGGGATCAACTATACCGTTTCCACAGAAAAAAATGCAAGGATGCTGGTCAACTATATCGCTGTACGTGCCGAATGGAGCGGAAGCATCCCTTTTATGGTCGCTATGGATACAAAAGGTGATGTACAGTCCGTACAGGCAGGGATGATCCCTCAGGATTATCTCGAAAACCTTCTTGAGCAGCTTTCAAAGTAATCCTTCGGATCAATCCAGTCTCACGATACCGTTTTGTATCGTGATGGCCCCTTCCAGTTCTGCTTCGTAGACCCTGCCCCCGAAACGTTCCAGTGCGGCATCGAATGTCGGCGAGGTCTGACAAAAATAGAAAAACTCATCTCTGGGAATTTCACTCTTTACCTTCCTTCCAAAGCGTGAAGCGAAAGCTTCTATCTCATAGATAGGCTTGGCTTTGCCCTCTGCAAGCAGGGTATTGGTCCCCCGGCTCTCTCCAAGTCTATGGGGACATACATAGATCTCCTTGCCCATTTTCAGAGCATACTCCACCGAACGCATCGAACCGCTCTCCATATCCGCTTCGGTGACGATCAGTATCTCCCCGAGCGCAACGACCAGTTCATTGCGTACGACAAAGCTCCATCCTGTTGCCTTGAACCCCTCATCGAACTGACTCAGCACCAGTCCTCTGGATTCAATTGTCTCGATCAGTTTTCTGTTGACCGCAGGATAACGTATATCCAGCCCGTTGGCTGCCACGGCGATCGTATTTTCCTCCCCTGCACCTTTATGTGCTATCGCATCGACCCCCATCGCCGCACCGCTCACGACAGATACCCCTCTTTTGGCCAATGCCCTGGCAAGGGTATAGGTGAAATTCTGGGTATAGACAGAGGGACTCCTTGTGCCGACGATAGAGACTTTCGGACGGCTTAAAAGTGCAAGATCCCCCTTGTAGAAGAGCGGATCAGGGTACTTCTTCATCGCTTCGAGTTCCCGGATATGCGCTGTCACTTTCTGGCTCATACCACCCCTTTTTTATAGATGATAGCCTAACAGACAGCCCCAGCCTGAAAAGTATTTCAAATTGTCATATTTTCATTTTACACTCGGTGTCTGCTTTTTCTCCAGAAGCTTCAGTGATTCTTTGGCGATCTCAAGCTCCTCATCAGTCGGGATCACGAGTAGCGCTATACTGCTTTGGGGAGCAGAGATAGATCTGGCATTGCGAATGTTTTGTTCTCTCTCCAGAACAATTCCAAAGCCGATATTTTCCAGAACTTTCCGGCGGATCACAGCGCTGTTCTCCCCTATTCCACCGGTAAATACAATCGCATCGACATCTCCCAAAAGTGCCATATATGCCCCGATATATTTTTTGATACGCCGCACCATCATGGCAATGGCAAGCTTTGAGGCTTCATCCTCCTGCTCCAGGATCGTTCGTACATCTTTGATGCCGCAGATCCCCACAAGGCCAGATTCTTCATTTAAGATACGGTCCACTTCATCAACACTCAGCCCCAGAACCCGCTGCATATAGAGCACCACGGCGGGGTCGATATCTCCGCTTCGTGTACCCATCACAAGTCCCTCCAGCGGGGTGAACCCCATCGAGGTGTCGATGCTTTTTCCCTTCAGTATCGCACAGGCACTCGATCCGTTGCCCAAGTGCAGCGTGATCACATTAAGCTCATTGGCCTCTTTCCCCAACAATTTTGCCGCTTCACTCAAAACATAGGCATGAGAGCTCCCATGAAAACCGTAGCGGCGTATTTTATGTTCATCATACATAGAGTGCTTCAGGGCGTACATATAAGCCTCTTTGGGCATTGTCTCGTGAAATGCGGTATCAAAAACGGCTATCTGCGGTGCTTTGGGCGCCTTTTGCATGGAGATCCTGATCCCCTCCAGGTTCGCCCTGTTGTGCAAAGGTGCCAAAGGGATCAGCCCCTCTATCTTCCCGATCACATCCTCGGTGATGAAGGTCGCTTCACGAAAATACTCTCCGCCGTGTACCACCCGATGTGCTATTGCGTCCAAAGAAGAAAAATCCTCCAGGATATGCTCCTTCGCCAAAAGTGAAGCGATCTGCTCCAGTCCCTCTTCGTGATCTCTGATCACCGTGTTGAACACCTTTTCTCCGCTAGAGTATTTCAGTGTTACGACAGAATAGCTCTCGCCTATCTTCTCCAGATGGATATGAGCGAGCAGCTCCAAAGTATGATGATAAAACAGTTTAAACTTGATCGAAGAGCTTCCGGAATTGATCACTGCGATTTTCATCCGGCATCCCCTGCCTGGATCGCTGTAATGGCAACCGTATTGACAATATCATCCACACTGCATCCGCGGCTCAGGTCATTGACCGGTTTCCTGAGACCCTGGAGGATCGGACCGATAGCGAGGGCACCGCTTGAACTCTGAACCGCTTTATAGGTATTGTTTCCTGTGTTAAGATCTGGGAAGATAAATACAGTTGCCTCTCCAGCGACTTCCGAGTCCGGGATCTTTGTTTTTGCCACCGCTTTGTCGATCGCTGCATCGTACTGGATCGGTCCTTCTACCGGGAGATCAGCTCTTTTTGTCCTGACAATTTCTGTAGCTTCGCGTACTTTATCTACATCTGCACCGCTTCCGCTTGAACCCGTAGAATAGGAGAGCATTGCCACTTTGGGTTCTATCCCAAAGGCACGTGCCGTTTCCGCCGAAGCGATCGCTATATCTGCCAAAGTCTCAGCATCGGGGTCAAGATTGACCGCGCAGTCTCCATATACAAGCACTCTTGTTTTGAAACACATAAAAAAGACGCTTGAGACCGCACTGACACCCGGTGCTGCCTTAATGATCTGAAAAGCGGGCCGGATCGTATCGGCGGTTGAGTGTATCGCCCCGCTTACCATACCGTCGGCATATCCCATATATACCATCATCGTTGCAAAATAGTTCATATCCTGCACCCTCTCATCTGCACCCTTTTGACTGACCCCCTTTGTTTTTCGCAGCGCATAGTATGCTTGTGCAAAACCCTCCAGGTACCCTGAAGTGCGCGGATCGATCACTTCTGCCTGTGCAAGATCGAGCCCCAATCTTTGGCTGTTCTGTTCGATCTCCTTTTTCTCTCCCAGCAGTACTATCTGGGCGATGCCTCTGCGCAAAATGATCTCTGCAGCCCTTAAAATACGCTCATCGGAGCTCTCGGGCAAGACAATCTTTTTGATTTTTTTACGTGCCAGTTCATACAATGTATACTCAAACATCAAAGGGGTGAGCACCTCACTTTGCAGGTGACTGAGCTTCTGCTCCAAAACCGCTGTATCGACACTTTTTTCAAAAAGCCCCAGTGCCAAAGCGATCTTCCTGCGGTTCTCTGCACGCAGGCGTGCATGCACACCCGAGAGCGCCTGCACGGTTTGGTAGGTCTCTTTTGATGTGCTCAAAAGAGGTATCTTATGCCCCTCCAGCCCATCGATCATCTTTTTGATATTGGGATGCAGCGGTACCGAAGAGGGGAAGATGATTCCGCTGATCTTGGGATACGCATTTGAATAGAGTGCCAAAAATAGTGAGAGAATGATCCCCACCCTGTCGGCAGGGACCACCACAAGATCATCTTCTTGAATCTGCTCCAAAAAGTGCACTGTCTCCATATCCGCCACACGAAAAGCCCGTATAGTACGGGTGTGATCATTCTCACCAAAGAGTATCTTGCTTAGATCCAGCGTCTCAAGCAGATCCTGGATCGTGGGAGTGCCAAGCTCCCGAATCTCAGGCAGATAATAGACTCCAGCATCCAGCTTTTTGAGTTTTTTTTGCAAGAAATTTTGCTGCTGTTCATCCACACGGCTGACAAAACTTGCAAAGTGCACACATCCCTCATCTCTGAACTTCTCATGCTCAACGAGTATCTCTTCGTAGATATCTTCTGCCTCTCTATGTTGTGCCGTGATGACATTGACAACTGCACTGGAAAAGTTTTGCGCAAGCTGCAGGTTCAGGTCATAATACTCCAATGCCTTTAAAACACTTCGAGGCAGCCCCTCACACAGCACAAAGTCGTAACGCGCTTCAAGTGTTTTAAATTTTTCCAGAAGCTCACTGTAGAGCTTTTGACTCTCTCCTGCAGCAAACATCTTCTCGGCATACTCAATATCACATCCATAACACTCTTCGTAGTTCATATCGAGCTTGTAGTGCTGAAGCATAAAAGTGATGCTGTGATCTTTTTTCTCTTTTGATTCTATGATCGGACGGAAAAATGCCACTCTGTGAAGCTTGCGTTTGAGCATCTCCATAAACCCCAAAGAGACAAAAAGCATCCCGACATTTTTCTGCGTTGCGGTGATATAGAGTGAGCGCATCTGTTTCCACCTCTTTTGTGTTTTGGAATTATCTTTCCTCGTTTCATATCTCATATGATACCATATCGTCAAAATGCTATAGGGAAGTGAAGCGTATGATTTCAGTCTATCGGAGCGCACTTGGAGCCTTTGCCTCACTATACAGTATATTTTAACTATTTTTTTAGTAAAATTCTTTGCTTTATTTATGGGGCATTAGCTCAGCTGGGAGAGCGCTTCGCTGGCAGCGAAGAGGTCAGCGGTTCGATCCCGCTATGCTCCACCATTACTCATTTCAATCAATCCCATAGATTTATCCCCCCCCAATTTAAATTTAAAGTACAATTTCACCTCTAAAATTTCGGGTACTCCTATTGTTTACCGACACTCTTAGATATAAAGGCTATCCAGCACCCTCCTGGCTCTATACTTTAAGTCTTCGTAGGTGTACTCTTTGGCACGTTTTCCTGACCGCTGGTATCTCTTCTCATCGTATTACCAGAGAATGTAAAAGGATAGGGCTGGAGTTCTTGCATCAACTCTTTTTTACAACATGAGTCTCCATAGCGTATAGGCAATCACAGAGAGTACGGTCACACCGATCAGGTTGAGCTTAAATCCGATAGCAGCCATCTCTTTGATACGGATCACCCTGGAGCTCATCACGATCGCGTTTGGCGGCGTTGCGATAGGAAGCATAAAGGCATAGCTCGCAGCCACCGTTGCGACCATCAGCAGCAGGATTCCCTCGCTCTGGGGCATCATTTTTGAAAACTCATAAAAGATCGGGATAGCGATGGAGGTGAGTGCCGTGTTGCTTGTCACTTCGGTGGAGAATGTGACAACAAGCGCTACCACCAAAAACATCCAGAAGAGAGGGATCGATGAGATAAATGCCAGTTTTGTCGCGATATCTGCGGCAAGTCCGGTGTTTGTAAAGGCTGCAGCGATGGAGAATCCCGCACCGAACAAGAAGATGATCTCATAGGGTACATTCCGTGTATCTTCCCACTCCAGAAACCCGATGCGCGGTACGAACATCAAGAGGCCAAACCCCAGCAACACGAGTTTCTCATCAAGCGCAAAGCCTGCGATCTGTTTCATAAATGTATTTGCAACCAGGATCGTCGCAAGGACCCCTATGATCCAGTAGAGCCTTCTCTGTTCACTGTTGAGCTGAGGAACCTCATTGCGGACATCTGCCACAGATTCGTTCGACACTCCCAGGGCAAGCAGCCAGGGAATGATCAGCAGCATCGCCGCAACTACCGGGGTCATCATGTACATCCACTCGCCAAAAGCCAATACAGGCAGCCCATGCTCCTCCAGGAACCCAAGCAGGATCAGGTTGGGGGGTGTTCCGATAGGCGTGAGTATCCCCCCGATACTTGAACCATATGCCATACCCAGCAAAAAGCGGACCTTCAGCCTGATATTGTCACTCAAAAAAAGTGCAATAGGCATCAACATCAGTGTCACCGTCGTGTTGGAGAGTATCCCACTGAGAAGTGCGGAAGTAATGGCCAAGGCATAGATGATCCCTCTTGGGGTTTTAGGGAAAAAACTTAAAAGCTTTGCAGAGAAGTATTTGTGCAGATTGATCTTCTCCAGTGCGATCGCCAGCATAAATCCCCCCAAAAAAAGAAAGATGATCGAATTGGAGTAGTTGGATGTAACTTTATTGACATCGAGGATACCAAAGAGCGGAAACAACATTATCGGCAGTAATGAGACCGCCCCAAGCGGTAAGGCTTCATTGGTCCAGAGTGCCACCATGAATGCAACCAGCCCGATCAGCAGACTGTGCTGGGGAGTAAATACCCATATGGAGAGCGCAAAAAATACCAGGCCTATCAGTACAGCGATAACAATTCCTCTCATCTTCCTGCCTTTGGCGGATAGAGTTCATCGATGTAGACGATCTCTATCTCCTTCAGTATCTCCCCGGCGCTTGCCAGTGCTTGCAGTGTCACCTCATGAGGATGGCCGATGGCGATCGCATAACCTCTTTTTTGGGCGATCTTTACCGCCTGTTTGAGCTGTTTATGGATATAAGAGACATTGTGTTTATTGTCTATAAATATATCACGTGAGATATAGTGTTGTGCATATTTTTTGGCAATCTGTGGCACTTTACTTCCTGCGATCGTGCGGCTGTCCACAAAGACAAAGCCCTCCTTCAGAAGTGCCTGATAGAGCCTCTCCATCGCAGGATAGTGCCCGGTGAACACTGAGCCGGTATGGTTGTTCACAAATCTTGCTGCGGGGAAAAGGCTGCGAAGCTCTCTGACCCTGGCCTCTATCATCTCCGGGGTATCTGTGACCATCAGGGTTTTTTCCTGTTTGTCAAAAACTTTGCCTGACTCCATAGGAAGATGGATCATGTAGTGCTTTAACCCCTCCGCCAACTTTTGGTTTGAGGGCGAAAGGCTATATGGAGGGAATATCGAAGGGGTGAGCTTCAATCCCAGTGCACGAATTTGCTCTAGCTGTGAACGGGAAGAGACATCATCGATAATGATCACCAGTTTGGGCTTCTCGCTTTTTGAAGCACTGATCGTCTCTTCGTAGTGTACCACATCCTCTGGATAGGAGAGCCCCTGCTTCTTCTCAATAATTTTTTTCTGCTCTTCCCTCTTTTGAGCCTGAAGCGCAGCTTTTTCCCTCTCCTCCTGCTGCTTCGCTTTGCGTTTCTGCGCAAGCTCCTCTTCTCTCTTCTTCTCTTTGAGCGCTCTCTCCTGTTTGACTTTTTCCAGACTCTCAAAGAGTACTTTGTTATCGGAAGCGCTCTTCAGTAATAGGGTATTGGGATTGGGCTCGATGGCAGCTTCACTTTTTCCTATAAAGTAGCCAAGCACTACCATGGCGACCATCACTATCACCGTGCCAAAGATCATCAAGTCCTTTTTCAGCGTATTTTTTTTACTGACCGATCTGCTGCGTCTGGCAGGTGTTTTTTTTGTCGTAGATCTTGTTGATGATGCTCTGTGCTTTCTCTCTTTGGCCATATTTCCCACTTGTCTCTATTTTTTGCTTATTTTATCGAAAAAGAACTGATTGCCGATATCTGGGAACAAATACAAAACAAATTATGAAAATTGGGTAAAAATGAAAAACTTTTATTGATGATTGGGAAGGGAGTACATACAAACCAACTCAAGATTTCTGGTTAGTTGGCTGTAGATTTGAGGGTTTGGATAAGGGAGGCTACAAGAAGTAGCTGACCGAATCCATCCCTTAAAGATGCAGGGAAATAACCAAAAAGATTAGTTAGTTTCCTGGTCTACGATTTTGTTCGCCTTGATCCACGGCATCATTGCACGAAGTCTAGCACCTGTTACTTCTACCGGGTGTGCTTTAAGGTTGTTTCTCTCAGCGTTCATTCTTGGGTAACCTGCCTGGCCTTCAAGTACGAAGTCTTTTGCAAATCTACCGTTTTGGATCTCTTTAAGGATCTCTTTCATCGCTTTTTTGGACTCTTCATTGATCACTCTTGGACCGCTTACCATGTCACCGTACTCTGCTGTGTTGGAGATAGAGTATCTCATATCCGCGATACCGCCTTCGAAGATCAAATCAACGATCAGTTTCATCTCGTGAAGACACTCGAAGTATGCCATCTCTGCAGGGTAACCCGCTTCAGTCAATGTCTCAAAACCAGCCTGGATCAGTGCGGATACACCACCGCAAAGTACTGCCTGCTCACCGAAAAGGTCAGTCTCAGTCTCATCTTTGAAAGTCGTTTCGATGATACCTGTTCTACCGCCGCCGATCGCCGAAGCGTAAGAGAGCGCTACATCTTTTGTATTGCCGCTTGGGTTTTGACCGATAGCGATCAGGTCAGGGATACCGCCGCCTCTTACAAATTCGCTTCTTACAGTATGACCCGGTGCTTTTGGCGCAACCATCATGACGTTGATATCCGCTCTTGGCTGGATACGTCCGTAGTGGATAGCAAACCCGTGACCGAATGCGATCGTTGCACCCTCTTTGAGGTTTGGCTCGATCTGCGCTTCATAGATCTCTTTTTGGTTTTCATCCGGAAGAAGGATCATAACAACGTCACCCTTAGCAGACGCCTCTTCGACCGTAAGCACTTCAAAGCCTTTAGCCGCCGCTTTTTCCCAAGAGCTTCCGCCTTTTCTAAGACCGATCACTACCTCTACACCGGAGTCTCTGAGGTTCTCAGCATGCGCATGCCCCTGAGATCCGAAACCGATCATTGCAACAGTTTTAGACTTGATGATACTAAGATCACAATCTTTGTCATAGTAAACATTTAATTGTTCTGCCATTGTTAAATCCTTCATTATTTAGCTAAAAATTTTCCGCGATTATACCTAAATGTAGCTTATAACCCTGATTTGGCTATAATCCGCTTTATGCAGCAAACCCAAAAGACCACAGCAGTCACCTTCCATACCATCACCGAACATGACGCGGGACAGCGTATCGACAACTTCCTGCTTCGACAGCTTAAAGGCATCCCAAAAACACGCATCTACCGTATTATCCGCAAAGGGGAAGTACGGGTCAACAAAAAACGCACAAAACCCGAGCAGAAACTCCAGCCGGGGGACATCGTACGTATCCCGCCTGTGATCATGGAAGAGAAAAAACCGCTTTCAAAAGCACCGGATCATCTACTGAGGCTTGTCAAAGAGGCAACGCTTTTCGAAGATGAAGAACTCATCGTACTGAACAAACCCGGCGGGCTTGCCGTACACGGGGGAAGCCATGCAGAGCTTGGAGTCATCGAGATACTCCGCCAGCTCCGCTCCGATCTTGACTACCTCGAACTGGTCCACAGACTCGATATGGAGACCAGCGGCCTACTCCTTGTCGCAAAAAGCAGAAAAATGCTCCAGGCACTCCATACCCTGCTCAGGGAAGCCCATCAGATCGAAAAGCACTACACCGCGCTGGTCTCGGGAGAATGGAAGGGCGGAACCAGGAAAATGACACACACACTGGAGAGAAAACAGGAGAGAACCCAAAAAGTACAGGTCAGTGACACAGGAAAAGCTTCAACAAGCATCTTCACCCCCCTGAGGCACTACAAAGGTGCTACCCTGATGGATGTTCAGATACTCACAGGCCGTATGCATCAGATACGCACACAGCTCGCCTATCTTGGCCACCCCATCATCGGGGATGAACGCTACGGAGACGAGAAACAAAACCGCTACTTTGCCAAACATCACCACTCTGCCCGGCTCTTTTTGCACGCCACTCTTGTATCATTTAAGATTGACGGCAAAACATACAGCTTAGAAGCCCCTCTGTCCGAAGAACTTCAGAAAGTGCTTCAGACACTCGTTTGAGAGGGCGGCTTCTCTAGCGTGATCTTGGTCCATAGGAGTAATTGCTCTCCTCTTTTACCGGCGTAACCATTTTTTTCGGTTGTACCGCTTTTTCTTCTTCTGCGACTTCAAAATGGCTCACCAAAACATGTTCACTCTCCTGCATCGCCAACATCTGCCTCTCGAACATGTGAAGTTTGCCCTTGAATGTGTTGGAGAGTTTCACTATATCCTCATAGTATCGTGCAGCCAGCGTTATCTCATGTCTGCTGAGCGAGATATCTTTCATCCCTAAAAAGCTCTTTAATGTACTCTGCTTCCGGGTGAAATATATCTCATAGATCTTTGCATAGGTAGAAAACATCTCCTCCAAAATCGATTCCATCTCCTCCAGAATACTCTGGCTTTTAAATTGTGAAAACTGGATGGCATCAGTGTAGTACCATGCACCAACATCAGACTCTTGAATAATAGGCAGGGTTAGATGACTCTTATCCACTTTCAAGCCTGATACAAGGAGTTTGATGGCATTGACCCACTTAAGATGAGCAACTCTTGCTTGATAGAGTTTATTCAAATTTTTTTCTTTCGCGTTCAATAGAGATCCTTATCTTTTTCATTTTTTATCATTATAAACCCAAATAGTCATGCCGTGCCACGGCAGGCAGATTATTTTTTAATCAATTGTTCCTTTTTCTTCAAGGTATATTCAGAGATATTTTTTACACGCAAAACCTCTGATCCTTATGCTATAATTGACGATTAAAGGAGGGAATTAATGATCACATTTTTAAACGAATTTATGCTCTGGTGGCACTGGATCGTCCTGGGGATCATCCTTCTGATCATCGAGATGAACCTGGGAACGTTCTTTATGCTGGGGCTCGGCGTGGCAGCGATACTGGTCGGTGTGATCGATATGCTCTTTGGCACAACGTTCAATACCGAACTCTTTGTATGGATACTCCTCTCGCTGCTCTCCATCGCTGCATGGTTCAAGTGGTTCCGTGAACCGCACCAGACCGACAGCGGCCAGTCCAACTACCGTCTGGATACTCTGGGAAGAGTGCTGGAGGAGATAGAACCGCACAACAGAGGCAAAGTGAAATTTGACTCGCCAGTACTGGGCAACACGATATGGCATGCCACAGCCAAGGTCAGGATCGCCAAGGATACACGTGTCAGGATCGTACAGATCAATGGTCAGCTCATCGAAGTCGAACCGGTGTAAGTGATCACAACGTAGGATAAGGAGCTTCGCTTCTTGTCCGCCCTTATCAAATAAAAAAGGAGAAAATTTATGGAAGCACTCAATATACTGATTATCCTCGCTGTTTTAGTCATCGTTACACTCTACAAAGGGATCAATATCGTACCTCAGGGTGAAGAGTGGGTCGTGGAACGGCTCGGAAAGTTCAGCCGTACGCTTACCCCCGGCCTTAATATTATCATTCCCTATATCGAGTCGATCCGGGAGCGTGTCTCCACCCGGGACCTTATCCTTGATATCCCTGAACAGGAGGTGATCACCAAAGACAACGCCGTTATCCATACCAACGCCGTCACCTTCGCACGTGTCACCAACCCACGAGATGCGATCTACGGTATCGAGGATTTTAAAGCAGCGATACAGCAGCTGGTGATGACAACCCTGCGTTCGATCCTGGGAGAGATGAACCTTGATGATGCGCTCTCCAACCGTGAACAGATCAAAACAAAGCTCAAAGACTCCATCATCGACGATGTGGCAGACTGGGGCGTGACAGTCAAATCCGTAGAGATCCAGGATATCAACCCAAGCCCGTCAATGCAGGCATCGATGGAGAGACAGGCAGCTGCCGAGCGAGAGAGACGTGCGATCGAAACCACCGCAGAAGGGAACAAAAACGCTGCCATCCTTGAAGCGGACGGCAAGCTGGAAGCGGCCAAAAGAGAAGCACAGGCGCAGATCGCTCTGGCAAATGCCTCGGGAGAAGCGATCAACATCATCACCCAAAACATCAAAGATAACGAACTCCCTGCGATGTTCCTGCTGGGTGACCGATACATCAGTACACTTCAAGAGATGAGCAAAAGCCAAAATGCCAAGTTCGTGGTCTATCCTGCCGATCTACAAAGCGCGATCAAAGGGATGCTGGGGAATGTCTTTAAAAAATGAGAACCGTTAAACAAAGGTGAATAGTGAGAACTGTACATGAACGATAATGCTTTATCGTTCATAGGTTTGAAACCATGAGAGCTGTAAGGGAAAGCAAACTGCTTTCTCACAGAGAGTGTAAGCACAAGGCTTTTGTAAGCTCGGAACCGAAACGGTCATAAGAAAGAAAAAGTATGGCACGACAAAACTCTATCGAATTCTGTGACCTCTGATAGATTTATAATTTTTCTTCTATGATCTTGAGGTTGAGCCAGGATGGCGGATTGTGAAAACCGAGTTCACTCTGGTTCCACTCGCCTCCCTCGCTGTTACGGGCATGCAATATGTTGTTAATAAGAGTATATTGCAACCCAGTGATATTACTAATGAGATTTTTACCTTCTTTTAACGCTTCAAAAACAGCTTCTTTACTTTGCATACGTTTCCTTTAAGCAATTCATAAAAAGACCCATCAGTCTCTTTATTAAACTATTTAACCTATGGGCAGAATGCTCTGCCCATAATAGTCTTAAAGACCGGTAACGTTTTCAGCCTGCAGGCCTTTTTCGCCTTTGCCGATCTCGAATGTCACTTTTTGCCCCTCATTGAGAGAGACACGGCCATAACCGCTGCTGTTGATCTGGCGATAGTGTACAAATACATCATCTCCGCCATTTTCCTGTTCGATAAAACCGAAACCTTTTTCGCTGTTGAACCATTTTACAGTTCCGTTTACTTGAGTTGCCATTGCAATTCCTTTAGGTGTTAATACATTTCATGAATGAAATGCTCAAAATATAATGTGGAGTGTTCTTTGGAAAGGATAATACTGTAAACGAAATGTAAGCAATAAAAGTCTAGCCTAAGATGAAACTCTAAATCATCTTTGAATGCAGTAATTATAGCTGAATAGTGAAAGAATAGCAAATGCAGGCTTTTTAGCTCTCCTCTTCCCGTCAACCGGGGAAGAGGAGGAGAGTTAAACCTCTAAAAAATGGTGAGCATACCTCCATAGTGCCTAAAATAGTGATAATCCTTCATCCCCGTTCCGATCACAACCCACTTTTAACCATAAGCAGCATTGCATTATAATACCCTATAGAATTTCAGACCATGGGACTGACCTTTTTAACAATAAAAAATAAAATCAATGAAAGGATTATAATGAAGATATCAAAACTGGTTTTATCATTCATTTTAAGTATCACACTATTGACTCAAACTTCCTGGGCACAGATCGCTTCGACAGAAGCCCTTTTCAATCAAACGGAAACCTTATCTTCAAAAGAGAAGATCATCCAATTCACTGCCCGCCAGGATGTGGCAAAAATCCTGGAACAGATGGATGTTGATCCCAAAACGATCGAAGAGAGGGTAGCAGCGATGACGGATGAAGAGGCATCAAAGTTTGCCCAGGAGATAGATACATTGCCGGCCGGCAGCGATGCGCTCGGTTCATTGATCGGTGCTGCTGTCTTTGTTTTTGTGGTTCTGCTGATCACCGATATTCTCGGATTGACCAAAGTTTTCAATTTCACCCGTTCTGTCCGATAGAGTGAAAAGAAACCACCGTACCCGCTTAATGCCGGCTCTCGCTGCATTATTGATACTTGGCGGGTGTGGTCCCAAAGAACCCCTGCTCCCATCCGGGGATCATATCAAAGTCCCTTTTGTGGCTCCACGCTCAGACTTGTGCGCGGCGACATCCATCGAAATGGTCTCCTCCTACTGGCAGGCAACCGCTCCCTATACGCCCCGTCTGTCACAGGAGGAACTCGATGCAAGGACATTGATCCCCGAAAAAGGCGGCACACTGCAGATAGAACTGATGGCCACGGCACGGGCAAACGGCCTGATCGCCTATACCCTGACACCCACATTTGATGCCCTGCTCCGGGAACTGGAGAAACAACATCCCGTCATCGTCCTGCTCAACCGTAGCTACGCCTGGTATCCGCTATGGCACTATGCTCCTGTCACAGGCTACAACAAGAAGGATCAGACTATTTTGATGCACTTTTCCGACCGCCCGCATGAAGCAATAAGCATTGCTACTTTCAGAAGACTCTGGGAACGAAGCGGCAATTGGGGTGTAGTGCTCCTTCCCCCGGGATATCTACCGGCAACTGCTACATCCAAAGCATTTCTACACGCTGCCTATGATCTTGAAAAAACAGGGATGAGAGACGATGCGATCGTTGCCTATAAGAGTGCTTTAAAGCGTTGGCCAAAAGACATTAATATACTTTTTGCATTGGCCAATGCCTGCTATCAGGCAAAGCAATTCGCCGCAGCAGAAAAATACTATCGCGAACTCCTCTCTGTAGAGCCTGCACATCCTCTGGCACTGAACAATCTCGCTGATCTCCTCTGCCATACAGGCAGGCAAAATGAAGCAATGGCGATCATCAAAAAAGCGGTTTCAGATGATAGTAAGATACAATCGATCATAAACGCTACACAAAAAGAGATCACCAAGGGGTGCACGCCTCAGGGAAAAAAGAGAAAATAGTTTTCTTGGTTTGTATACATGGTATAGTGGTTTTTCAAAGATGTTAAAATCCACCTCTAGGTGAGTTATACGATTTTGGATAGGCATTACCACGTACAACGTGGTAACGAAGAAAGAAAACGAATCTCGCTCACTTTGCAAAGTGCTGATAATCCTTCACACCGCTCCAGTCACCGCCCCACTGCCAGCCGTACTTTTTAAATATCCTTACTGCCTTGTCCTCCGACAGAAGTACGGCCCTGTCTGCTGCAGTATCGTTCTTATGCACTCTTTTTCGATAGACCAATGATGCTTTATGGCTGATATGTCCGCTTCTGGAGATATAGGGGTTTTCGATCGGGTTGATATCGATCGCTTTGCCGTAAGCATGTTTGGAATAGTTCCTGCTTCCTGTGGCCCTGCGGCAATTGAACGCGGAGGTGTTGTCTGCCTCGATAGATTGCCAGTCGTTTCCCTGATAGTCGCTCACCAGCCTCATCTGATAGATAGGATAGTCTGCCTCATACAATGCCTCAAAAATCTTAACCACCTCATCTGCCACCTCTTGATGGACGATCAGTTCACCCCACTGCTCTTGACCACTGAAGTTTTTATGCCTGATACGCAGATACCGAAGCTCTTTTAGCCCTACAGGACACCCCTCCCTGTAAGAGTTTCCCTTAATCATACGCTGCTTGATCTCAGCGGTGATCACGGAGATATCAGCCCGATACTCGGCAACAACAGAAACCGACAATACGATCAATACAACTGCTATTTTTTTCATAACTCCATTATAACCAAATCTATGATTTACCTTCAATTTACGCTAATCTTATACTATAATGGTAAAACTATACACTATCTACCAAAGGAATACATATTCATGGAACAGTTTAAAACCTATGCCCTGATGATAGGGCTTACCCTGCTCTTCATCTGGTTTGGCGGGATGATCGGCGGACGCGGGGGAATGATCATCGCCTTTTTGATCGCTGCGGGGATGAACTTCTATGCCTACTACTACAGTGATAAACAGGTGCTCAAACACTACCATGCGATCCCCGTAGATCAGAGCAACGCTCCGGAACTCCATGAGATCGTTGCCAGACTGACACAGCGTGCCGGACTTCCAATGCCCGCACTCTACATCATCCCCGATCAGCAGCCCAATGCCTTTGCAACGGGACGCAACTATGAAAATGCTGCCGTGGCAGTCACCGAAGGACTGCTCAACCTGATGAATGAGAATGAGGTGGAAGCGGTGATCGCTCACGAACTCAGCCATATCAAACATTACGATATGCTCATCGGGACCGTTGCAGCGACCATCGCTGGGGCGATCAGTATGCTCGCAAACTTCGGGATGTTCTTTGGCGGGGACCGCGACCGGCCGAACCCTGTCGTGATGATCGCCCTGATGATCATCATGCCGCTTGCAGCAACCGTGATACAGATGACAGTAAGCAGAAGCAGAGAATTTATGGCTGATGAGGGGGCTGCTCGTATGACAGGACATCCCGAATGGCTCCAGTCAGGCCTGGCCAAACTGGAGAATTATGCCAGGGGGATAGAGATGCATGATGCTGATCCTCAGACGGCACACATGTTTATCATCAACCCCTTTACGGGCAAAGACTTCTCGCTGCAAAATCTTTTCCGTACCCACCCGACGACACAGGAGAGAATCGACAGACTGGAACAGTTGAAGTACTAAAGTGCTATAATTAATCAAAAAAGAAGGGATTGCTTTGTCCTCACCATTTGCCATACAACTTATGAACGGTTGTCTTGCTTCGGATATCGAGCAGGAGAACCAAAATACCTTTCAAGCCCTGCAGAAGGCCGGAGCTATCGAAGAGGTGAACGGCCTGTGGAAACTTGGCTCGCTTTACCGTACCGGACGCCTCTATATGGGAAAAGACGGACGCGGCTATGTCGAAGCAGAGTTCAAAGAGCAGCGGGACCTGTTGGTCGAACCTGACTTCCTGGGTGATGCGAGACATGGCGATACCGTTGTGGTCAAGCGCATCATTGCCAGACGCGGCCGTGCCAGCGGCAAAGTGCTGATGGTCATAGACAAAGCCCACCTCTTTACGATCGCCTATACGCACAGAGACGAGTCAGGCAACTTCATGATCCTGGATATCCGCACGGGTGAACCCACTTATGCCAAAATGGATGGGATGGACCTCAAAGCATTCAAGCTGGGTACGGTACTGAAAGTCGATATCGATACCGACAATGTACTGGAGGTATTCGGCACACTCGATGATCCCAAAGTGGACGAGAAGATCTCACTGGCACTCTATGAGCGCGAAGATGCATTTCCTGAAGCCTGTGTGACGGAAGCGGTCGAGGTAGAGAGTGAGGTGACCAGAAGTGAACACCCTGATCGTGTTGACCTTACAGATCTTGACTTCTGTACCATCGACCCTGTCACGGCAAAAGATTTCGATGATGCGATCTACTTCGACCTGAAAAACTACACACTCTATGTGGCGATCGCGGATGTCAGCCACTATGTACCCTACTTCACTGAGATCGACAAAGAGGCGAAAAAAAGAGGGTTTACCACCTACTTCCCGCATAAATCCTTCCCGATGCTCCCGCGTGAACTGAGTGAAAACATCTGTTCACTCAAACCAAGGGTAGATAGACTTGCCTTCGTCTCCAAGATCGAACTGGACAGAAACACCCTGAAACCTCTCCATGAGGAGTTCTTTGAAGCGATCATCCACTCCAAACACCGTTTCAACTATGACCAGGTCGATGAGATTATCGCCACAGAGGGCCGTGATGCGGAGGGAACTGTGGCAAGACTGCTTACCTGGCTGCTGCCGCTGCAGAAGATCACCGTCAGACTGCGCAATACACGTCTCAAAGAAGGGTTTGACTTCAGGACGGATGAGACCAAACTCACGATCGATGCCAATCATCTCCTGGTAGGAACACAAATAGAGACAGGAACCCCGTCACACTCACTGGTCGAGGAGTGTATGCTACTTGCCAACCAGGCTGCCGCCAAAAGGTTTTCGGGGGAGGAAGAGGATCAACTGGGTATCTTCCGTATCCACGAACCGCCGCAGCTCTCCAAACTCGAAGAGCTGCTTGTCCAGCTCGCCTCTGTAGGGCTTTATGTAGAGGAGTACGAAGATTCGCCATCACTGATCCGTGCGATCCAGAAAGAAGCCGAAAAGATGGGGCTTGCTGCCGAAGTGGATGCGATGTTGATCAAATCTCTGCGCCAGGCGAGCTATGCAGCCCACAATGTCGGACACTTCGGTCTGGGATACAGGTACTACAGCCACTTCACTTCCCCGATCCGACGCTACTCGGATCTCATACTGCACCGTATGATCAAAGCCCAGCTGCAGAATGATGAACAGGAGATGGAGTACCTGCTGAGAAATATCGAATCACTCTGTGCAAGGGTCAGTGAACTAGAACGCAAAGAGGTCAAATCCGAGTGGGACTTCAGGGACCGTAAATTTGCCAGATGGGCAGCTACGAAAGTGGGTGAAGTATTCGGGGCCGAAGTGGTCGAGATCGAGGAGAGCGGTGATGCCAAAGCCGTACTCTATGCTGATGTACAGGGGGTCACCGTACATCTCAGAGCCGATCAGGTGATGCTCTTTGACCGCATCAAGGTACGTATCGGCGACGTCAGTATCCCGCAGGCCTTTATCCAGTGCGAGTTCGTGGAAAAACTGAGCCGTGAGGCAACGGAGCTGGTATAATGTATCAAAAAGAGTTCAACCAGCGCCTTCAAAACTCTCTTCCCAAAGCTGTGCTGCTTTACGGCGAGAACGACTATCTGACCGACTACTATATCGACTACTACATCAAAAAGCTCGATGCCAAAGAGAGTATGCTCTCCCTCTATCACGATGAGTGGGATTTTGAACAGGCCAAGGCATTTTTGTCGCAAAGCTCTCTCTTTGGGGGGACAAACCTGGTCGTCGCCAAAAGGGACAAGAAGATCCCGAAAAAAGAGCTCGATCTGCTGGTGGAACTTGCCAATAAAAGTGAAGAGAACTACTTTCTCTATGGTTACAGCGGTGCGGCAAGCGATGCCAAAAGCATGCAGTCATCCTTCAGCGACAAAAATGGCGGAGTCTGGGTGAGATTTTTTGAACCCAATGTCCGTGAAGGGGTGGCAATGCTTCAGCAGAAGGCACAGCAGATCGGGCTGGATATCGACCACTATGCCCTGCAGCACCTGATGCTAGTACTCAACAACAATCTGGCGCTGTGTGCCAACGAGCTGGAAAAGCTTGCCATCCTGGAGAGTAAAATCACCAGCAAAGATATCGACAGGCTGGTCTACTCCACCGCCCCACTGGCGATCGAACAGTTGCTGATAGAGCTGTTTCAGAAAAAACCGATCACTGATACGATCACCAGGCTGCTCGAATTGGGAGAGGATGAAGCTTCCATCCTGCGTGCCACACAGTACTTTGTGAACCAGATCTTTCTTTTTCACGCCTATATCAAACTCCATGGACAGGTAGATTCTGCTGCCATCCTGGGGTACAAACTGCCCAAGAACATCGAAGAACAGAAAGCCTCATTAGCGCTGCGTGTCAAATCGGCAGCGCTCCTCAGGATCTTTGAGCATCTGCTTGAGAGTGAAATAGAGATGAAAAAAGCACCCGCCACACAGAGAGAGGTGCTGCTCTACAGCATACTGATCAAGATACAGGGATACCTTTAATAGTGAATAGTGAATAGTGAATAGTGAATAGTGAATAGTGAATAGTGAATAGTGAATAAAATTTACCTAAGCATTTCAAGGTGTCAAGTATTTTCTGCCAAAGGATGCGGATTTCATCTTTGTGTTTCCCATCGTTACACTTTCCCTTTGATGCCCTCAACTTGCTATAAGATTTTTATAGTAAAATAATGCTTCCAAAATTCCTGCTCATTTTTTGGACAGATACTTTATAACCAGGCTATTAATGAAATAGCGTATCTGAATAGATGGGCTATTAAACCAAAAGGAAAAACATGAATTGTTATGAAACACTCTTCGTAGTCAAACCTACACTCACAGAAGAAGAGACAGCAGCACAAGTTGCTAAGATCACAGATGTACTTACTAAAGAGGGTGCAGAGATTCTTGCGACTGATGATATGGGTATGAGAAAACTTGCTTACCAGGTTCAGAAAAATGACAGAGGATACTACACTGTAGTTTACTTCAAAGCGGATGGTTCTGTGATCACAGAGCTGGAGAGAAACCTTAGAATCAATGAAGATGTGATCAAGTTCCTCACAGTAAAATATACAAACAGCAAAGAGATGGCACAGTTCAACAAGCTTGTTGAAGCAGCGAAGAAAAGCGAAGCGAAAGAGGCGTAAGCCCTTCGCACACAACTAGGAGCAACCCTATGTACAACAAAGTTATTTTAGCAGGAAACCTGGCAAGAGATATTGAGATCCGTTATACACAAGGCGGGAGTGCGATCGGAAAAACCGCGATCGCAACCAGCAGAAGATACAAATCTCAAACAGGCGAGCAGAAAGAAGAAGTAATGTTCATTGACCTTACCTTCTTCGGAAGAACTGCTGAGATAGCCAATCAGTACCTACGCAAGGGAAGCAAAGTTTTAGTAGATGGCAGACTGACACTCGAGCAGTGGACGGCACAAGACGGCAGCAAAAGAAGCAGACATACAATTACGGTAGAGAACCTGCAGATGCTGGGCGGCAAAGACGAAGCAGGTACAGAAGGTTCATATCAGAACAATGCAATGCCTTCAGACAACTATGCACATCCTGAACCGTCATACAATGCGCCTTCAGAGCCGCAGCGTGCACCACAACAGCAACAGTCAAATCATACCATCCCAGAAATTGACATCAGTGAAGATGAAATACCGTTTTAGGAGAACATAAACCATGGCAGAAAGAAGAAAATTCAAAAAAAGATACTGTAAATACTGTGAAGCAAAAATTGACTTCATCGATTATAAAGACTTGGCACAGCTTAAATTCTCTCTCTCAGAGAGATTTAAGATCATGCCAAGAAGATTGACAGGTAACTGTAAAAGACACCAGGAGATGGTAACAGTAGCGATCAAAAGAGCGAGACAAACAGCGCTTATCCCATACATCGTTGACAGAAAGAACGTTGTAGAATCTCCATTTGAAATGATCAAATAAGGTCCCTTCAAAATATCCACCTCTTTCAGGTGGATATCTTTTTTTCCCCCGTTTCAATATTCCCTGTATTCTTTCAACTAATCCCATTTTATAAATAGCTATAATTATGTAAGTTAAATCCAAGGGGTTATACCGATGAATAGATTATTTAAAATCTTACCGGTACTTTTTTCAATTCTGCTGGTTGGATGTGGTGGCGGAGGCGGTACGAGCAGCAGCCCCACACTCCCCCGGTTCACTTCGGACAGTACTGTATTAGTACCGGAGAATAGGCTCTTTGTCATCATCATTGAGGCATACAATCAGAATACTGTGACTTACAGTATATCTGGAGGGGAAGACAGTACAAAATTTTCTCTTGACACTCATACCGGTTCATTATCCTTTATAAATCCGCCCGACTTTGAAAATCCGGAAGATAATGATACCAACAATATCTACGAAGTTCTTGTTACGGCTACAGATACTTATGAGAACCAATCACAGCAGACCATCACAGTAACGATAACAGACGTCAACGAAAATCCGGACAGCGATAATGACTTTATACCTGATGATATCGAAATGCACCTAGGGATGGATCATAATAATAGTGACCAGAATGAGAATGGTATAGAGGACGGACTTGATACTGAAGAAGCATTTGGCGATACTTTCTTTGACAAACAGTGGCACATTAGAAGTTTGGGAGAGATCACCAATGAAAGCGGCATAGAAACCATAGCAGGTAACGATCTCGCTCTTTTGGAAGTCTACCATCGCTATATGGGGTATAACCAGGGAGAAAATATCATCGTTCAGGTTGTGGATGATGGTGTAGATGCAGATCATGAGGACCTCGAAGCCAATATGGATCTATCACGCTCCTATAATGGAGAGAATGTCGGCGATCCTTCAGCAACAGTTACGGATGATGGAGACTATACCCATGGTACGATGGTAGCCGGTATCATCGCCGCAAGAGCCTTCAACGGCAAAGGAGTCAGAGGGATCGCACCCTTTGCCAAAATCGCCGGAAGTGACTGGCTGGAAAATCAAAGAGCGGCTATACTTGAAAAGGTCTGGCTTACCGGAGAAGGCGCTAATGAGATTGCCCTTACAAACAACAGCTGGGGGTCGGAATTTGATACCGATACGCTTTATGAAGACATCATGGCTTTAGGGACTTCGCAGCTCAGAGACGGAAAAGGCCGTATCTATCTCTTCCCTGCCGGGAATAATCGGGAAAGCGGGGGGAATGCAAACCTCCAGTATCTGCTGAGCAGCAGATACTGCATTGCCGTCACTGGATTGAAGCATGACAATACCCATGCAGACTACTCCAGTCCGGGCTCAAATATCCTTGTCTCAGGCTACAGCGGGAACTATTATCAGGATAGTCCTACCATCGGAACGACAACCGTGATGGGAACTTCCTCCAATAGCGGAAATATCGATACCATGACTACATGGAGTGAAGATACCAGTGAAAACTATACCTTTGCAATGAACGGGACTAGTGCGGCTACTCCCACAATCTCCGGGGTCGTAGCATTGGTGCTGGAAGCGTGCCCTGATCTGACCTGGAGAGATGTCAAATATCTTATCGCTGCACATGCACAAAAAATTGATAGTGCCAATAGGAGTTGGGTTCAAAATGCTGCCGGCCATTGGCACAGTATCGACTACGGTTTCGGGCTGATCAATGCCCAGGGGATGATCAACACCTGCACCAGCACATACAGCAATCTTCCCCAAGAGCGTTCGCTAAGTGCAGCAAAGACATTCAATACGCCAATTGCAGATAACAAGACGACACAAACCTTTGATATTACGATAAATGATGATATCAAGGTTGAGTGGGTCGAGGTGACGATAGACAATAACTCTTCCTATGCATCGGATTACAGAGTAGAACTGATCTCACCCTCAGGCACCAAAACGACCCTTATCCAGGAGGACTCCATTGCCTCTACTATAGATGGACACGAAAATTGGATGGATGGCGGGTTCAGGCTTGGCAGTGCGGCCTTCCTCGGCGAGTCCACTTCGGGTACTTGGCGTGTTGAGATGAAAGATATGCTGCCCCCTGACAGCGGTACACTCAAAAACATAAAGATCAAAATCTACGGACACTAGGAGAGAGTATGAAAAGACCAGCCCTGTTTATTGTGTTAATAATCACTTTTGCAAGCAGCACCTTTGCCCTTTCCAAAAAGATGGAAACGATGGATGCAGAACAGAACTACCGGAGTTTCACGATACTCGATAAAGGAGTAAAACGTACGATACTGATCCCCAAAGAGAGCCGTTTTGAGGGTAAAATGTCACCCTACGGCGCCAAGCAGATCGAAGCACACGAGGGGATCGTCATCCAGTTTACTGATCCAGAGACAGTCGATATAGAGACATTTGAAGAGAAATACCGGCTCAAACTAAAATCCAAAATGGTCATAGGATACTATATCTTCCAAAACCGATCCAAACTCAGCGATATCGCCCTGATCGAAAAAATATTAAAAGAGGAAACCGGTATCAAGACATTGAAACCGAACTGGGAGAAGCGCAATAGGCCTATGTAAGGCCAGGGGGATCAGCTTTTCTGCAGCACGACAAAAAGCTTATCGGCTTCACCCATCTCATAGAGTTCTACCTCTTCGGAAGATACAAGCTTGAGTCCCGGGTGAGAGGTGAGCGCTTCAAGGGTATGGTAGTGCTGAGTGATCCTCTCTTTTGATTTGACAAAAGCATTACCCTTTTTTTCAAAGAGCGTCAGTTCCATCTCATAGGTCCGCTTCTCAAAATCACTGTCGATAGCCAAAAAACGCTCTTCATCATCCACGATAAAGGCCCCCACTGCGACATTTTCAAATCCGTAGAGTGTGTTCACATCAAAGACGAAGTAACCGCCCTCATTGAGGTGATCGGCGATGCATCCGAGAAATCTTTGCAGTGATCTGGCATCCAGGTAGTTGACCATATCAAATACCGCGGTGATCATATCATACCTGCCCTCCAGGTCGCACAGGTCGATACACGCTGCATCTATCCCTTTGCTTTGGGTGCGTTCGACCATCAGAGGGCTCAGGTCTATCCCTTTGGCTTCCTCCAGCTTTAGCGCTTTTTTCATCTGTACGAGAAAATCCCCCGAACCGCATCCCACATCCAGCAGCGTTTTGGGCTGGACCGATCGCAAAAAAAGAAGATAGTGGGCATAAAGGCGGGGTATTGCCCCCTCTATCCCCAGAAGATCCTCTACCTTGGCATAGAGGTCAAGCGAATCTGAACTGTTAGTTGTCACGTTCTACCACTTCCTTGATCTTCTCATAGAGAGAAAGGATCTCGTCTTTCTTCGCATAGTAGCTGTTTTTATTAGAGATAAGGTATGCCGAGGAGTCCATGATCTCTTCGGCTACCTTCAGTCCATTCTCTCTCATCGTACTGCCTGTCTCCACGATATCCACGATCGCATCGGCAAGTCCGACCAGTGGTGCCAGCTCGATCGAACCGTAGAGCTTGATCACCTCCACACCCACTGCTTTCTGAGCGAAATAATCCTTGGTGATGTTGACCATCTTTGTCGCTATCTTGATATTCGGGCGGCTCCAGTCCAGCTCATCCTCATTTTTGATACCGATCGCCACCTTGCATTTGCCCAGCTGCATATCCAGAAGCTGGATGATATCCAACTCCTTTTCAGTGATGACATCAAGACCTACGACACCGATATCTGCAGCGCCGTGCTCTACATAGGTCGGTACATCCTGATTGCGCACATTCAAAAAACGGAACTCTCCCATATCCAGGATCAGCTCACGCCCCTCAAACTTAAACTCTCCGCCGAAGATCTCCGCAAAGATCTCCAGCGTCTGCTCTGCGATCCTTCCCTTTGGAAGTGCGACTGTCAACATGGGTTGCTCCTTTTGAGTAAAAGTGAATAGTGAATAGTGAATAGTGAATAATCATTGTATGTATTGCTCCGCAATACTTCTCTCTTTGTAGCATTTTTTCCCATATCATCCCTTATACCAAACAGATGCTTTCTGGCAGAAAACAAACTATCATTTCTAATTTTTAATTTCTAATTTCTCACTTGCGTTCAAAGCCTGCATCATCCCCTGAAATACTAGTGATTCATCATAGATCGCATCTTCAAAAAAGCGGCTTAAAAACGCTCCATCGCCTCCGGTAAAATAGAGGGGCTGATCATCCCTGTGCTGATCAATGAGTGCTTTTATAGACGCGATTATACCATAGCTTATCCCATCTTTGGTTGTAAGGGGAAGTTTGTCAAGCGCTATGGTGTGATTGATCGAGGTATCGAGTACCGGAGATATCCTGCGGTAACTCTCAAGATATGCATTGATCCCCGGAAGGATAAATCCTCCCCAGTAGATGCCGTCTTTCACGATATCCACGGTGATCGCTGAACCCGCATCGACAAAGAGGCCATCCCTGCGGCTCAGGCAGAGTGCCTTTCTATCCACCCCCATTGTTGCATAAGTGCCTTCAAGCACTATATTTGCAGCGATATCTTTCCACCTTTTGATCTGTGTGATCTTCGAATCGAGTCTGTGACTTACGGAGATGTAGCAGAGTTCACGGTCTTGATAGCGATCGATTGCCTCCTGATGCTTCAGGTGGAGGATCTTCCCCTCATCCAGGATATGCATATGGGTATTGCCGATATCGGCCAAAAGTTTATGCTGCATCTTCTATACCTTTTTTTCCCAGACTACCCAGCCCTGCTCTTGCAAAAAAGCTTTGGCTTTGGAGCAGAGCGGAGCATCAATAAGGATATATTTTTGGGTGATCCTCGCCTCTGTCAGTATTTCAAGTTTCTCATGCAATCCCATCAACTCGTGTGCCTCTTTTTGCAAGACCCTGCTCTTTTTCTCCAACTGCATGACCAGAGTATAGTACCCCTTCAGGTCAACCCCCAGATAGATCTCGACCCTCTTTCGGGAGCCTAGTGTTTTTGGCTTGATCTCTTTGAATGACTTGAAGATAAGGTTCTTTTTCTGTAAATACTCTGTGATCTCTTTCATACCGGTATGATACCCTATTTAGCTCAAAGGATGGTAGCTTCGCATTGTCTCCGCCAGATTCTGTTTTTGGATATGGGTGTAGATCTGCGTGGTCTCCAGCGAACTGTGCCCCAACAGCTCCTGTACCACGCGCAGGTCAGCCCCTCCTATAATGAGCGAAGAGGCAAAGGAGTGACGCAAAACATGCGGCGAGACCCCAAGGTACTTTTTGACGATCTTGAAGGCAGAGATACGGCTGAGTACCTCCCCCCGGTAATTCAGCCAGAGATAAGTGCTATGCATCTGCTCATGCTGAAGGTAGGTTTCCAGTGCTTCTATCGCAACTGGTGCAAGAGGCACCACCCGCTCTTTTTCACCCTTGGCAAAACGTATCTTCAACCATCCCTCAACGATATCTTCCCTCTGTATATGCAGTGCTTCGGAGATACGGCAGCCGCTTGCATACAAAAAAAGTATCAATGCGTAGTCCCGCATTCCCGTCAGCGTAGAACGGTCGATCAGGGAGAGGTATTTCATGATCTCCTCACTGCTTAGATATCTGGGCAGGTTCTTGGGCACTTTTGCCATCGGTATTCTGATCTTCTTTGAGACAAAATCATGCTGATGGCAAAAATGGAAAAAGGCGTTGATCGATGAGAGTTTACGGTTGAGTGTACGTTTGTTTCCAAACGTCGCCAAAAAGCCCAAAACATCATTGGTATCCAGTTGCGTTAATGCCTTGGTGCCAGACGCTTCAAGCTGTTCAAGATCGGAAATATAGGAGGAGATCGTATGGGCACTAAGCGCCCTGGTGACGCTTAGATACTCTTCAAAGGCAATGAGTATATCGCTCTTACTCATAACCCAGTTTTGAAAGTTCTATGACATCTCCGTCTTTATAGAGCTTTGTTGCAGAGATAAATGCAGGTTGTTTCACCTCACCGACATCATAGATCCTGCTCTTGGTCAGCGCATCATCCAGTACGATAAGCGAACCTTTCTGATCGAGCGCATAGACTTTCCCCCCGGTCACAGTAGCGACAGAGTAGTGCGCAAACTTGAACTTCGTACGCTTCAGCTCTTTCAATGCGTTGTTCAGTTTAATGATCTCCCCCTCTTTGGTAAAGAGGTAGACCATACCGTCCGCTACAGCAACGTCAGAGATGTTTGCCTGATACTCCTGCTCTCCGGCCTCTCCCAGAGTGATGATGGTCTTTGGTGTCGCTGCCACCACTGTGTTGCCTGTTCTAGCCAGGTAGATCACATTGTTAAAGACTTTGGCACTGCTGAGATAGACCACCTTGGCACTGCTGACATCCCGACTATTCACGATAATCAGCTTCCCGTCCAGCATAGGGTAAACAACAAGCTGGTCGATATAGAGTGGTGTTGCTGCTCTCGCATCGATCGCATAGGTCTCATCTGACCTCTCCTCTATCATCTTTTTCTGCGTCTGCATATCATAAAGGCCGAAGGTGTTGTTGTTGAGGATATAAGCGATCTTTCCACCCCTGATCGCTGCTGTGACCACCGGAGAGTCAAAGCTTACCTGATGCGCGACCTTCTGGGTACTTCTCTCTATGACTTTGAGCACACCTTCGATATTGGATGCCAGCAGATAGCGGTCGCTCTCACTTAAGAACCGATACCCCTCACCCAGATCCAAAGAGCTCATTCCCTTACTTCTGCTGATATAGCGGCGATCTTCCAGGGTAGCGCCGTCTCTGCTTACGGAGACGATCTTGCTGTTATAGCTGCCTGTTGCTTTGGAAGCACTAAAAGTCTTTTCAGGCTCAAAATATTTTTTACTGCTGCACCCGGTAAATATCAAAGCAGCTGCAATTACAATGAGTACCGATTGTTTCATTGATCAGCCTTTATCATCGAGTGTTTCAGAAGCTGAGCCAGTGTTGCAACCGGTGAACGCGGATCGATCATACCGAGCTTCTCCTCTGCTTTTTTTATCTCTTTGTTCTGGATCGCAAGGTATGCCTCTTCCAACAGTGTCATCTCTTTGTAGAGGGCAGAGTCTGTTGTTTTCTCTTCCATGACAGCCAGGGTATACCTGCTTGCATCGGAGACCACCGTATTATTGCTTTGAGACAATGTGCTCAAAACCGCTTTATCCCCTTTTTTTGCAGCCTGTGCATAACTGTAGAGTTCAAAAAGCGCCGGATTTTTTTTCTTCAGCGTATCGAGTGCGGCACTATCTTCGGGGTTTTTCTGCAATGTCAAAAGTGCACTGTTGGCCTCGGTCAATCTTGTCTCTTCCATCACGTTTATAATGCTTCGACCGATAAAGAAAAGTGCCACTACTGCAACAAAACTCCAGAGTGCAACCCTATATTTTTTATAAAACGTTTCCAGTTTAAAAGCACTCTCAAGTACCTTTTCATCACTACTCAACTCTTGTTTTACATCTGCAATCTTCACTACGATCTCCTCAACTGTATTAATGGGCTATATTATACCTTTTGGAGTTAAGATTTCGGTTAGAGTTAGTGTGGAGATCGCTTGAAATTCACCTCTTCCGTCTCCTTTCAGATCAAACACCCTTGTATATTTTCTATCGCGTATTTTTCTTTTTGGGCTCTTCCCACCGTATGGTTACCGTCCGGACACCCCAGTACCTTGCTCTTTTGAAATCATTTCCCATATAGACATCGATTTTTTTCTTCCATTTTGGATGCATTTTGTCCAGTACGACATACTCCCCTTCAAGCCCTTCTATCCTTACCCTGGTTTGATGGGTCAGGCCCATTCTGATCAGATCATCAGAGACTGCAATGCCGCGGCATGAGGGGGTCAAGGCATCTCCCCATGCCCCGACAGGATATATGGCATTTTTTCTTTTAACTCGCGAAGTGTATGCGCTGGAGTGTACCTGCATCTTTCTCATCTTTTTTTGTGGAAGATGCTTTTCAGGAAGAGGAAGCTCCTTGGAGAGAGAATGTGACGGCTGCTGCTTCGCGCACCCCGCTGTAAAAAAAGTCATTAAAAGCAGTGCGGGGAGATAACCTAAATATTTTTTTGCTTTCCTGCACCACATCCGGATTCCTACTTTCTACAGTTCCACTACTGTGATCCCGAGATTGCCGGGCATTCGATAAAAGTTTTTGATCTTTGGATGTTTTTTGAGATACTCGGTGACCAGTTTGGCCAGCACACCCCCTCCCGTCCCGTGGATGATCTGCACTTCACCGAGATTGTTCACCATCGCATCGGAGAGGAACTTGTCCACCGTTTCAAGCGCCTCATCCGCATACATCCCGAGCAGTTTAACAGAAACGGACGCTCCTGTTTTTTCGACCGACACTGTGGTCTTCTTGGGCTTTTGAAGTGCTATGGCCTTTGGCTCTTCACCGCTTTTTTTCAGCTCTTTGAGGGGAACCCTCATCTTCAGTCCGTCCACTTCTATCGTCGCTTCTTTGCCGCGGATGGAAAGAAGTTCACCCCTATGAGAACGATACTTGATCCTGTCCCCCTCTTTTAGCAGCTCTTTCTCTTCTGTGTGTACCTCTCTGGGTGTAAAGCTTTTATGCTTGTGTGCTTCGGTAAGCAGTCGCCTTCCTTCGCTTGACTCTTTGGCTTTCAGTGCCTCCTGGGCTCTTTTGGTCGCTGCATTATAACGGTTTTCAAGCGTGGCGACCGCTTTTCTGTGGCTCTCCAGGAGTTTGAGCTCCAGCTCCTCAAGCTGGAGTTTTTTCTTTTCTGCCGCAGTGAGCTCTTCTTCGACTCTCCTGATCTTCTCCCTCATTTCACGTTCAAGGGCCGTGGATCTCTCTATGAGATCGTTCAGCTTCTCTTTATCCTCGCCGTATACCTCTTTGGCCCGTGCGACAATACGTTCGGGGATACCATAGCGTTCCGCGGTTTCAAAGGCATAGCTCTTTCCTATACTTCCCTGAAGAAAGGTATAGGTCGGAAGCCGTTTCTCCTCATCATAGAGTGCGGCGATCAGTTCTACCTGATCGTCGCTTGCCATCAGGGAGGCCAGACGCTTGTGGTGTGTCGTCACGATAAAGGTGATGCCTCTTTTTCTCAGCTCGTCAAGCAGGACCCTGAAAAGGCTTGCCGCTTCATCGCTGTCCGTACCAAGCTCGATCTCATCGACCCCCACGATCGCATTCTCTTTGGAGAAGAGTTTTGCGAACTCCTGCATACGTCCCGCAAAGGTGGAGATATCGTTTTTTACAGACTGGGGATCATCGATCACCGCTTCGATACTTTTGAAATGCCCTACTTCGCTCTTGGCCACATTGCAGCGGAACGGCAGGAGATATTTCGCCATATAGACCGCACTGAGCAGGGATTTCAGGAGCATCGTTTTCCCCCCGGCATTCACCCCGGTGATCAGCATCACCTCTTTATCCAGGTCGATCGATACCGGTACCGGATCTTCGATCGCGGGGTGTGCAAACTCCTCGAGTTTGATGCGTCTGGACTTGCTTGGCAGGATAAACTCGTACTCCTTGCTTCGGGCAAACAGCACACGTGCCTGGTAGTGGTCGAACCTGTCATACTCTTTGTTGATGAAGGCTAAAAAGCGCTCCCATTTGTTGAATTTCGCAGAGATCTCTTTGCAATAGCGGTAGATGACCTCCTCTTTGCGGCTCAGCAGCGCGGACTCTTTCTCTTTGAGGTGGGAGATGCTCTGGGGGATGATATAGAAGTGGCCGCCGGAGCTTCTTGCAACCACCGTGGCCTTGAGTACATTATTGAAGCCTCCTTTGACCAGAAGGGTCTCCTCCCCTCCGTTAAAGTGTATCTGCGAATCCACCAGATATTCTCTGAGCTTTGCGGAGTGTGTGAGCTTATAGAGCGTCTCTTTGATATCGATCTTGTTCTGCTTGATGGACTTTTCAAGACCATAGAGTTCAGGGTCGCGCTCAGGGTTGATCTGGCCTTCAGCCGTAAAGTAGTCAATGACCTGGAGTATCTCATCGGGGATCTCTATGCCTTGCAGCCATGATGCAATGGGTTCTTGAAAATTCTGGGATTTAAGCCGGTTGAAATAGGAGATCATCGTCACAAAAGCGTAGATCTCTTCAAGCCCGAGTATCGCCTGCTTTTTGATAAGATTGAGTTCAAGGTCAAGATTTTTGACCTCTTTTGTCGGGGGAAACTCTTCGGATGAAAGTGCTTTGATATAGCGGAAATGCTGATTGATATCACCCTGCATGACCACGGACTTCTCTCTGGCAAAAAAGTGTTTGAACTGAGAAATGTACCCGTCAAGGTCAAGCTTCTGGATGATAGATTTTTGTTTAGATTCTTCTTGTTTCACGCAATAGGTTCCCAAAATATTTATTGGTAGAATTATAACACGTTTGCTTCATATTCAGATTTCCCCGAGAAACACAAACATGCCACTTCAATTTTACCTTATCCAACCTACGCTATCATACCTGACCTAAGACGATACTTCTTTAAAGGGGAAGAGAGAAGATCGAAAGCTGTTTACTGCTTCTTGCATATCTCTATTTGTCTTATTTCACCATATTTGCCATACCAAAGGATAGATGATGTCATTTGTTACAAAAAACTTTAAGCTATTTCTATGGGGATCTGCTCTTGTTTTTTTGACTGCCTGCGGAAATGAAGAGGGGCAAAGAAGTGTTACAGTCACCATCCCTCCAATCGTTTCTATCAATGTGGAGAGCAATGCTACATCTATGAATCTAGGAGAGCATGCCCTTTTGACAGTGTATCGCATTTATGCCGACGGTCATACAGAAGAGATCATTGATAATATCGTATGGGAGATCACACCGGCTGACAGTACAGAAATCAAAGGCAATATACTTACAGCTAAAAAAGATGGTCAGATAAACATCAAAGCAAAGGTGGATAACCTGGTATCTGATACGCTTGTGCTGGACATCTACTGGGAAGTAAACGGTCACAAGCTTCCGCCTGAACCGGACAAAGCGCTGAATGACTCTACACTGCTTGGGATCGATCTGAATGATAATGGTGTGAGGGATGATGTGGAAAGATGGATATATGAAACTTATCAGGATAAACATCCTATCCATATGGATATTGCGATGCAGGCAGCGAGAGGATATAAGCTTGTACTAGAGACTCCTGAAAAGGCTAAAGAGATACATGAAAAAGTGGATGCAGCAATTTATTGTGAAATTCATTATAGAACATATTATAAATATTGTGATGATATGCAGTTGGTTACAGAAGATAGAATTTCAAGCGACTATTTTATAAGAAAAATATACTTTAATACGGTAGAGAGAGAGTAAGTATTTACAATTTGATAAATTGCTGAGTGGTGATAGTTACACAACGCCTAGACCATGTGAGGGAAAGAATTTCTGCGATTTTAATACATCAAAATATGAGGAGTAAAACATGAAAAAGATATTTTTTTACCTCGTCCCCAAGCTCCAGCTTGCGGGATGCCTAGGTGAAGTGTAGATACTGATAAAACTATAGTTAGGAGAATAAAGATGAAAAAAATCATGCTGTTTTTGTCGGTCATTATGGGGCAGATACTGTTTGCCGGTCCGCAGCTGGCCGGTCTGACATTGGAGAGCAATGCCACCTCTATCAATATAGGAG
>OGCK01000003.1_pt1 | contig 48762 bp, 62 predicted proteins | sample 1570051 | NCBI WGS metagenome assembly OGCK01 (sample SAMN06266181, study PRJEB24510) | hot springs metagenome | isolation source: hot spring sediment | place: USA: Zodletone Spring, Oklahoma | collected 2013-12-03 | reverse complement strand
AGCAGAAGACGGCATACGAGATCTAGTACGGTCTCGTGGGCTCGGAGATGTGTATAAGAGACAGGATTTTTTTTCTGAAATTCGTGACTTTATCGAAGGTAGGGTTGGTAACTTGGAAAGTGCTATTGAAAATGCGAATAAAGAATTAGTTGATGAGCTAAAAAGAAAAGCATATTTAAAATCAGGAAATGCAATTATAGGTTTAAAATTTGATTATGGTATTCAAGATAAAGGATTCATTTCAGTTATGGCTGTTGGTACAGTTGTCAAAATAAAAGAATAAATGAAAATTTTGTATGACAATTCTTGATATTTGTTAGTTAGTGTAGTTCGGTTTGAAAACTGTCTAAAACATATTTCTGCCCCTACCCCCTTAGAGTAATTTTTCTCTCTATCGGATTTTAATCGGACTTTTTTTACATTATAAATATCATATAACTTTATAGATGTCTTTTATAAGGTACTTTGAAGCTACTTGTAGTAGTAAATGGCAGACAGGAAGGGATTCGAACCCTCGATAGCGTTAACTATACACGCGTTCCAGGCGTGCGCCTTCAACCGCTCGGCCACCTGTCTACATATGAAAGCTTCTTGAAAAGAAGTTGAGAAAGTTAGCATCTAAAATGTGACCAGTCACATGAGCCAACTGCTGAAGTTTGCTTTTTGGGCTTTGCTCAAAAAGTATCCTATCAATAGAACCTCTCCCCAGATACCTGCGGCACACAGTAAAGGAAGGTGGGCTGCTATGTTCCCATCCTGACCCGCTGTCTCCCAGTACCGTTGCACAGGTCTGAAAAGAGGCAGGCGAATTATAGCAGAGAAATACTTAGGGGTCAAGGGAGTAGTTCAGATCGATAGTATGTAGCAGGGAGTAGGGAGCAGATATAGTTCGCTTTTCTGTGAAAAGCTTTTATCAATTAAGGTTGGGGAAAGTACAATCATGCAAAATTTCCCTGCTCCCTGCTCCCTGCTCCCTGCTCCCTAGCTACTCTTCCTCTTCAAATAGTACGGTCCACTCATAGAAGGGCAGGGCTTCGAAATGGAGTTTTTCGATGTCGTATTCATAAGCGTTTGCGACAGTGACGATAGTGATCTTCCGGACCCCGTATTGTTTGTAGAGAGAGAACTTGGTCTGGGATTTGGCCCAGAGGCTCTCTTCGCTTTCAAAGGGTGCTGGGATGATCAGTTCACCCTCTTTGGTCATATAGCCATGTATCCCGAGGGTTTCGAATACTATACCGTGTTTCACGAGTGCCAGAGCGATCATCGTGTCAAACTGGGTGATGAAAGGCTGGCCGGTGGTGAGGTACTTGGCAAAGGCAAAGTCAAAAAGGATCATCTTTTTGCCACCTTTCTGGTAGCGGTCGTTGATGAAAAAGATGAGCTTTTCCTCTGTGAAGGAGTTGATCGTCCTGTAGAGCCAGTCCTTGGAAACCCTGAAGCGCTCTTTTGCAAAGGTATAAATCTGGTGGACGGAGAGATGTCTGGTATGGTGCTGTGCGAGTATCAGCAGAAGCTGTTGTTCGTTGGGCGTGAAGTGACTCTGCCAGAACTGTTTCATCGGCAAAAGCGTTGAACGGTAGGACCTTGCCAGGGCAGGAAGCGTTCCGCATTTGAGAAAATGGTTAAAGGCATTGGTCGCCGAGATGGAGCTTTCAAACGCCAAAAACTCCTCATAGTCCAGCGGGAAAAGTTCTACAGGTATGAGTTCCTGGTTCCCCAATGGTATCCGGGAGATCACGATGAGACGATCAACACTTGGCAGCTCTTCAAGGCGTCCTTCTTCATAATGATCGAGTACGAGCAGGGTGATCTCGTTGTGGTCGATATAGTGCTGCAGTGTTACTGCATTGAGTATGCCGAAGATGAGGTTGGGGTCCTCCAGGTCGATATAGAGGCGCTCCTCTTCATCGATCTCTTCCAAATGGGCCAGTATCATGGAGCTCTTACCCGCGCCGCGTACCCCAAAAAGATTGATATGTCCCTTCTCCGGAAGTTGAAGTTTTCGCGGAATGTATTTTTCACTGCTGTAGTGTTGTGAGTGAAAATATTCGAGAAGTTCCATGAGATAAAGCTCCTATCATTCCTTTTTAAAAGGAAATAATTTTTTAAATTGTACCGATTTTTGGCTGAAAAGTATTGAGACTCTCAAAAATTTTGGATATAATTCGCGTTCCTAATATATGTTAGGGGACAAACCGTCCTGTGTTTAGGCACCCGGCAATCGCTTGGCTAACGAGTTCTTTATAAGGGTAAAAAATGGAAAAAATCAGATTGAAGCTCAAAGCTTACGATCACAGAGTACTGGATAGATCAGTTGCTGCTATCGTTGATGCAGTTAAACGTACAGGTGCTGAGATTAGAGGGCCGATCCCGATGCCAACTAAACTTAAGCGTTACACTGTTCTTAAATCACCGCACGTAAACAAAGATTCACGTGAGCAGTTTGAGATCAGAATTCACGGAAGAATGATTGATATTGTTTCAGCGACTTCAGAGACTGTAGATTCACTAATGAAATTGGATCTTGCACCTGAAATCGAAGTTGAAATCAGATCAATGGACAAGTAAGAGGAGTAAAACATGGAATTTATTATTGAAAAAATTGGTATGAGCAGAACTGTTGATGTACCAAGTGTTCCTGTAACACTTCTTAAAGTTGTCGAAGCAAAAGTCTGTGAAGTAAGAGAAGACGGAAAAGCACTTGTAGCGTATAACTCAAGCAAAAAACTCAACAAAAGCATCGAAGGTCAGCAGGCTAAGTTCGGTGTGAGCAAAGAGTTTAACAAGTTCATGACGATCTCTGTAGCAGAAGGTACAGAAGCTGGCGATCTTAACCCGGCAGCACTTGCTGAAGCAGCAGTTGTAAAAACGTCACTGAACACAAAAGGGCGTGGTTTCCAGGGTGCTGTGAAACGTCACGGATTCAGCGGCGGACCAGCATCACACGGACACAGATTCGGTAGAAGAGTCGGTTCAATCGGTATGTGTGAATGGCCAGGTCGTGTACAACCGGGACAAAAGATGCCAGGTCAGTACGGAAACACTAAAGTAACAGTAAAGAATGATGTGATCTCATTTGATGCAGAGAGCGGAATTCTAGTATTAAAAGGTTCAATCCCAGGAGCTAACGGTTCACGCGGATTGGTAAGGATTGTGAAATAATGAGTACGACAGTAATTAAAACAAGTGATTTACCACAGGCGTTTTTGGAAGTGCACCCGCACAACCTATACCTTTACTGTAAAGCATATGCTTCTGGTCTAAGAGCAAATACAGCTTCTGTTAAGAATAGATCAGAAGTAAGCGGTGGCGGAAGAAAACCATTTGCACAAAAAGGTGGCGGTAGAGCAAGACAGGGTTCTATCAGAGCTCCTCACTTCAGAGGCGGTGGCGTTGTATTTGGTCCAAATACAAACAGAAACTATGACCAAAAAGTGAATAAAAAACAAAAAAGACTTGCTTTGATGCATGCGATCGCTGAAATGGCAGCAAACGAGAAGCTTTTTGTGATTGATTCTGTAAATATCGAATCTGGTAAGACGAAAGATGCAGTAGCATTTGTAAACGGTCTTGGACAGAGAGATGTACTGGTAGTAAAAGAGATGATCGATGACAAGACTTTCTTGGCATTCAGAAATCTTCAAAACGCTTACCTAATCGAAGCAAATGAGCTTAATGCTTACCTTGCGGCAGCATACCACTCAATGGTAATCGAAAAAGCCGTATTTGATAAATTGACAAAAGAGGCTTAAGATGGCAGATATTACAGATATTAAAGCAATCATGTATACAGAGAAGACTTTGGGTCTTCAAGAAGACGGTGTCATCGTAGTACAGACAAGTCCTAGAATGACTAAAAACGGTCTTAAAGAAGTATTTAGAGAGTTCTTCGGGATCAACCCACTTAGAGTTAACTCTATGAGAGTAAACGGAAAAGTGAAGAGATTTAGAGGTATCGAAGGAAAAAGAGCAGATCTTAAAAAGTTTTATGTGAAGCTTCCTGAAGATGCAAAAATCGAAAGCCTAGCGGTATAAGGAGTAGAAGATGGCAATGAAATCATACAGACCAATAACTCCGGCTAGAAGATGGATGACAAACCTTGACAGCAGTGACATCACTGCAAAAGCAAGCGTAAGAAGTCTACTCAAGAAACTTCCGGCAAGTGCAGGTAGAAACTCATACGGTAGAATCACCTCCAGACACAAAGAAGCTGGTGCGAAAAAACTTTACAGAATCATCGATTTCAAAAGAAACAAATTCGGTGTAGAAGGTACAGTGTCAACGGTTGAGTACGATCCGTACAGAAACTGTAGAATCTGTCTTGTAAAGTATGTTGACGGTGACAGAAGATACATCCTTCAGCCAAAAGGTTTGATGGTCGGTGATAAAGTAATGGCAGCGGAATCTGGACTTGACATCAAAACTGGTAACGCGATGAAACTGAAGTCTATCCCTGTTGGTACCATCGTACACAACATCGAGATCAACCCAGGTCAGGGTGGTGCAATGGCAAGAAGTGCCGGTACATATGCACAGATCATGGGTAGAGATGGCAAGTATGTTTCACTAAGACTTCCTTCCGGAGAGATGAGATATGTACTTGGTGAGTGTATGGCAACAGTCGGTACGATCGGTAACGAAGAGATCGCGAACGAAGTCGTTGGTAAAGCTGGTAGAAACAGACACAGAGGTATCAGACCGCAAACCAGAGGTTCTGCAATGAACCCGGTAGATCACCCGCACGGTGGTGGTGAAGGTAAAACAGGTTCTGGACGTCACCCGGTATCTCCTTGGGGTATGCCAACGAAGGGTTACAAGACTCGTAAGAAAAAAGCTAGTGATAAACTTATCATCAGCAAGAGAAAGAAATAAGGGGCTAAGAGATGGCAAGATCGACAAAAAAAGGTCCATTTATCGATGGTCACCTAATGAAAAAAGTGCTTAAAGCAAAAGAAGAAGGGTCAAACAAACCAATCAAAACTTGGTCAAGAAGATCAGTGATCTTCCCTGAGTTCATCGGTTTGACGATCAATGTACACAACGGTAGACAATTCGTACCGGTATTTGTGACTGAAAACCATGTTGGTTATAAACTAGGTGAATTTGCACCGACTAGAACATTCAAGGGCCACAAAGGTTCTGTACAGAAGAAGGTAGGTTAAGATGAGTAAAGCACTATTAAAATTCGTAAGAGTTTCACCTACAAAAGCAAGACTTATCGCTAGAGAAGTACAAGGGATGAACGCAGAACTTGCTCTTGCAGCACTGGATTTTATGCCTAACAAAGCAGCAGGAATCATCTCAAAAGTGATCGCTTCAGCGGTTGCAAACGGTGACTATGAGCCAGAAGAGGTTGTGATCACTTCTTGTAGAGTAGATAAAGCAGCTGTGATGAAAAGATGGAGACCTAGAGCAAGAGGTACTGCAACAAGAATCATCAAGCCAACATCACACATTCTTGTAGAAGTTGGTACGGCAACTAACGGAAAGGAAGCATAAGATGGGTCAAAAAGTTAATCCTATAGGTCTTAGACTGGGAATCAACAGAAACTGGGAGTCAAGATGGTTCCCGGCAAAAGGAAGAGCAACTGATTTCATCGCTGAAGATTACAAAATCAGAAAATTCCTTAAAAAAGAGCTTTTTTATGCGGGTGTTTCCAATATCATTATCGAAAGAACAGCGAAAAAGCTAAGAGTAAACATCATTACTGCGCGTCCTGGTATCATTATCGGTAAAAAAGGTGCAGATATCGAGAAGCTTAAAGCTACGCTTACAAGCATGCTCGATAAAGATGTTGCATTGAACATCAAAGAAGAGAAACGTCCACAAGCTTCAGCGCAGCTTGCTGCTGAAAACGTAGCGACTCAGCTTGAAAGACGTGTTGCATTCAGACGTGCAATGAAAAAAGTGATCCAGGGTGCACTCAAATCAGGTGCAAAAGGGATCAAGATCTCTGTATCGGGTAGACTTGGTGGTGCTGAGATGGCAAGAACTGAGTGGTATCTAGAAGGTAGAGTGCCTCTGCATACACTAAGAGCGAAGATCGATTACGGTTTTGCTGAAGCACACACTACTTACGGAATCATCGGTATCAAAGTTTGGATCTTCAAAGGTGAAGTACTTCAAAAAGGTATCCAGGCTGAACCGGCAGAAGAGAAAAAAGGTGGTAAAAGACCATCCAGAAACTCAAACAATAGAAACAGAGGTGAATAACTATGTTGATGCCTAAAAGAACCAAATGGAGAAAGCAGATGAAAGGCCGCAACCGCGGTAAATCTTTCAGAGGTAACAAGATCGAGTTCGGTGACATCGCAATCAAAGCAGTAGAGGCTGGTAGAATCAACTCCAGACAAATCGAAGCTGCGCGTATTACAATGACAAGACACATTAAGAGAAGTGGTAAAACCTGGATCAGAGTTTTCCCTGACAAGCCTTTGACAAAAAGACCACTTGAAGTGAGAATGGGTAAAGGTAAAGGTCCAGTTGAAGAGTGGGTAATGAACATTAGACCTGGTAGAGTTATCTTTGAGATGGCCGGTGTTGAAGAGACTCTTGCAAGAGAAGCATTGACACTTGCAATTCACAAGTTGCCATTCAAGTGTAAAATTGTCGCTTTAAAGGATACAAATGAACTATATTGATTTGAAAGAAAAAAGCGAAGCAGAGCTTTTGGAAATGATAAAAGAGAAGAAGCTTGAGCTTTTTACTCTTAAAGCAAAGCAAAGAACAATGCAGCTTACTAACACATGTGAGTTGAGAGTAGCGAAGAAAGATATCGCAAGAATCCAGACAGCATTGACTGCTGCTAGAGCGAAGTAAGGATCTGATATGCCAAAAAGACAAATAACAGGTACTGTGATCAAAAAGGCTGGAGACAAGACTGCCACTCTACTCGTAGAGAGAAAGGTGCTTCACCCAAGATATCACAAGACAGTAAAAAGATTTAAAAAATATCTTATTCATGATGAAAGAAACGAGATCAATGTTGGAGATACGATAACTGCAATCGAGTGTAGACCGCTATCTAAAACAAAGTCATTCAGACTTCTTGAAATTGTGAAGAGAAGGGAAGTAGTATGATCCAAAGTTTTACAAGATTGAATGTAGCGGACAACAGTGGCGCTAAAGAGATTATGTGTATTAAGGTACTTGGCGGATCGAAAAGAAGATATGCATCTGTAGGTGATGTAATCGTCGCTTCTGTAAAGAAGGCACTTCCGACAGGTAAGGTTAAAAAAGGTAAAGTTGTTAAAGCTGTGATCGTAAGAACACACAAAGAGATCCAGAGAGAAAATGGATCACTGATCAGATTTGACGACAATGCAGCAGTGATCATTGACGATAAGAGCAACCCGATCGGTACTCGTATCTTTGGACCTGTAGCAAGAGAAACTAGATATGCAGGATTTATGAAGATCGTATCACTAGCACCGGAGGTATGGTAATGGCAACTAAATTGAAGATCAAAAAAGGTGACCAGGTAATGGTAATCGCTGGTGATGACAAAGGTAAAACAGGAGAAGTTCTCCGTGTAATGCCAAAAAAAGAAACAGTGATCGTTGCTGGTTGCAAAATGGCTAAGAAAGCTGTAAAGCCTAGTGAACAGAACAAAGAGGGTGGATTTGTGACCAAAGAGACGCCAATCCATATCTCAAACGTAAAAAAAGTAGAGGCATAATCTTATGAGTAGAATGAAGCAAAAGTACAATGACATCGTACCTGCACTTCGCGAAGAGTGTGGGATCAAAAATGCGATGCAGACTCCGAAGCTTGAGAAGATCGTAATCTCTGTCGGTGCGGGTGAAGAGGGGAAAGACTCTAAACTCATCGAAAACATGAGAGAGACGATCTCACTGATCGCTGGTCAAAAAGCGGTTATCGTGAATGCAAAAAAATCAGTTGCTGGTTTTAAAGCAAGAGAGGGTTCACCATCTGGTATCAGAGTAACTCTAAGAGGCGAGAATATGTACAACTTCTTTGATAAGTTGGTATCGATCGCACTCCCGAGAGTAAAAGACTTCAGAGGTACACCAAGAAAAGGTTTTGATGGTAGAGGTAACTACAACTTCGGTCTTCAGGAGCAGTTGATGTTCCCGGAAGTTGTGTTTGACAACATCATTAAAACACACGGTATGAACATCACTATCGTTACAACCACTGAAGATGATAAAGAAGCATTCACGCTTTTAGAAAAGCTTGGTATGCCTTTCGCTAAAGGGAGAAACTAATGGCTAAAAAATCTATGATTGCAAAACAGAAGAGAAAAGCAAAGTTCTCAACACAGGCATACACAAGATGTAATATTTGTGGGAGACCGCACTCAGTATACCAAGATTTCGGTATTTGTCGTGTGTGTTTAAGAAAAATGGGTAACGAGGGATTGATTCCTGGTTTACGTAAAGCTAGCTGGTAAGGAGTAGTAGAAATGATGACAGATATAATGGCAGATTCTCTGACTCGTATCAGAAATGCTGCACAAAGAAGACTGGTTGTAACAACCCTTCTTCATTCAAAAATGGTTGAAGCAACTGTAGCGATCTTGGTTAACAAAGGTTACCTTGAAAGCTTTACAGTAAAAGAAGATGGCAACAAGAAAACAATTGATGTTGTGTTGAAGTATGATGACAAAGAAAAAAGCGTTATCAACGAAATCAAAAAGATCTCTAAGCCTGGACGTCGTATCCACAAAGGAAAAGAAGAGATCAAAACATTTAAAAACGGTTACGGAACTTTGGTTGTATCGACAAGCCAGGGTGTACTTGCAAACGATGAAGCGTACAAACGTGGTATCGGCGGCGAAGTAATCTGTAGTATTTGGTAAGGAGTAGAGATGTCAAGAGTAGGAAAAAAACCAGTAACGGTTCCAAGCGGTATTAATGTAGCGCTTGACGGTACTTGTGTCGTAGCGAAAAAAGGCAATCTTGAAAAGAGACTTGAGACTTACGGAAGAGTGAATGTGACTGTTGACGGTGCTGACGTAGTATTTGAAAGAGTTGGTGAAGATAAACAATCTTCTGCTTACTGGGGTACTTACAGATCACTCTTTAACAACATCATCGTCGGACTTGATCAAGGGTATACAAAACAACTTGAGATCAACGGTGTTGGTTACAGAGCTTCTGTTGCAGGTAAAGTATTGACACTTCAACTTGGATACTCTCACCCGATCGATTTTACGATCCCTGAAGGGCTTGAGATCACTGTAGAGAAGAACACTATTACAGTGAAAGGTACAGACAAACAGGCAGTTGGACAGGCGGCTGCTGAGATCAGAGAGTTCAGACCACCAGAACCATACAAAGGTAAGGGTGTGAAGTATACTGATGAGACGATCATCAGAAAAGCTGGTAAGTCGGCTAAGAAGTAAGGAGCGGTAGATGTTACAAAGTATTCAAAAAAGAAAAAATAAACTACGTGCTCAAAGAAAAGCAAGAGTAAGAGGTAAGATCTTCGGTACAGCAGAGCTACCAAGACTTACAGTCTTTAAGTCAAACAAGCACTTCTATGCGCAAGCTATCGATGATAATGCAGGTGCAACATTGGCAGCTGCTGATGGTAAAAAAATGGGACTTAAAGCAAACCAGGAAGATGTGAAGCAGGTAGCAGCAGAAATGGCGAAAGCGCTTGCAGCGAAAAACATCGATGCGGTTGTTTTTGATAGAAATGGTTACCTTTACCACGGTGTTGTTGCGTCATTTGCTGATGCACTCAGAGAAGCCGGAATTAAGTTTTAAGGATAAGCGATGCAACAAGAAACTGTAGAAAAAGAATTTGAAGAAGTAATCGTTAACATCGGACGTGTTGTTAAGGTTGTCAAGGGTGGTAGAAGATTTAGATTTACCGCTCTTGTAGTAATCGGTGACAAAAACGGTACAGTAGGATACGGATTCGGGAAAGCAAAAGAAGTTCCTGATGCGATCAAGAAAGCTGTCGATGATGCACACAAAAACCTTGTCAAAGTAAACATCAAGGGAACAACGATTGCTCACGATATCGAGCATAAGTTCAATGCAAGTAGAATCTTGCTTAAGCCAGCCAGTGAAGGTACAGGTGTAATTGCCGGTGGTGCAGCCAGACCGGTACTTGAACTTGCAGGGTACAAAGATATCTTGACGAAATCGATCGGGTCTAACAACCCTAACAACTTGGTAAGAGCGACTGTAGAAGCACTTACCAGAATCAAAGCGTAAGGGGTAAAGTATGGGTCTACATAATTTACAACCGGCACCAGGTTCTACACGTAACAGAAAAAGAATCGGACGTGGCCAGGGTTCTGGTACAGGTAAAACAGCAGGTAAAGGTAACAAAGGTCAAAAAGCAAGATCTGGTTACAATGAGAAGAGAAACTTCGAGGGTGGACAGCAACCGCTAGCAAGAAGACTTCCAAAAGTTGGATTTACTTCAAGAGTTGTCAAGCCACATGTGATCAACATAGTGAAGAGTACAAAAGTGGCTGAACTTGAAGAGATCACAATTGAGAGTATCAAATCAGTATACAGACTTCCAAAGTCAGTAACCAAAGTAAAGCTTATCGGTACTGGTGCGAAAGATCTCGCAGCTAAGATCAAAGATGACGCTGTAACAACAAGCGGAAAATAATCATGGGTAACGCTTTAACTCAAAAAATCCTAATCACTTTAGGATTTCTTTTTGCGTACAGAGTTTTAGCCTATGTTCCTACACCCGGGGTTGACCTTGGCGTGATCAAAGAGTTCTTTGACGCCAATACCAACAACGGGATTGGAATGTTAAGTATGTTCTCCGGTGGTGCGGTTGAACGATTAAGTATTATCTCTCTGGGTATCATGCCTTATATCACCGCCTCTATCGTAATGGAACTTCTCGCAGCTACCTTCCCTACACTTGGACAGATGAAAAAAGAACGTGACGGTATGCAAAAGTATATGCAGATCATCCGTTATTTCACTATTTTTATCACTGTTGTTCAGGCGATCGGAGTATCTATGGGGCTGCAGAGTATGACAGGACGCTCAGGGCAGAGTGCGATCATGATCGATCCGATGGTCTTTACGGTATTGACGACATTCTCTATGTTGGCGGGGACGATGCTCTTGATGTGGTTTGGTGAACAGATCACGCAAAAAGGTATCGGTAACGGTATCTCTTTGATCATCTTTGCAGGTATCGTATCCGGACTTCCATCAGGCATTGGAAATACGATAAGAGCAGTCAATGCAGGTGAGATGAACTTCCTTGTAGTGCTTGGGATCCTTGCGATCATGATCATCACAATCCTTGCGATCATCTATGTTGAGCTTGGGGAGAGAAGGGTTCCTATCTCCTATTCAAGAAAGACGATCATGCAGAACCAGTCAAAGAGAGTGATGAACTATATTCCTGTCAAAGTGAACCTTTCAGGAGTGATTCCTCCGATCTTTGCTTCGGCTGTATTGATGTTTCCTCTTACTATGTTGCAGTCAGGTACTTCCCCGATCGCCACAACGATCGCCGATGCATTGGCACCGGGCGGATTGATTTTTAACGTTGCCACGTTCCTGCTGGTAATGTTCTTTGCATTTTTCTATGCATCGATCGCATTCAGCGCAAAAGATATTGCTGATAACCTTAAAAGACAGGGTGGATTCATCCCGGGTGTAAGACCGGGCGAACATACTAAAGAGTTCCTGAACGAGGTTGCAAGCAGATTGACCGGTTCGGGCTCTGTCTATTTGGCCATCGTTTCAACGGTACCGTTTGCCATCGTATCCGGTATGGGTGCCAGCTTCTACTTCGGTGGGGTTGCCGTCCTGATCATCGTACAGGTTGCACTCGATACAATGAGAAAGATCGAAGCACAAAGAACGATGAACCAATACAACACTTTGGGCAATGTGGGTCTGTAATGGCTATTGCACTAAGAAAAACAGATGAGATCGCCAAGCTTAGAAAAGCTGGCGAGATCGTTGGGAAAACACTTCAATATCTCCGCGAAAATATCAAACCCGGTATGACACTGAAGCAGATCGATGAGATGGGTGAAAAGTTCATCCGTGAACATGGAGCTGTTCCTTCTTTTAAGGGGCTCTATGGATTTACAGGATCTGTATGTACCTCTTTGAATGAAGTATGTATCCATGGTGTACCTGATGATAGGGTCATTAAAGAGGGCGATATCCTTGGTTTGGATATCGGTACAAAGCTTGATGGCTATTACGGTGATGCGGCAATCACAATGCCTGTTGGCAAAGTGAGTGCTGAAGATGAGGCGCTGATCGCCTGTTCGAAAGATGCACTTTACCATGCGATCGAGAGTATCAGGGAGGGAATGCGCTTCAAGGAGCTGACGAAGATCCTTGAGGATTTTATTACCGGGCGCGGATACGTCCCGCTCAGAGACTACTGTGGCCACGGCATCGGCACCAAGCCGCATGATGAGCCCAATATACCTAACTATCTTGAAGGTAAGACAAACCAGGGTCCAAAGATCAAAAACGGTATGGTATTCTGTATCGAACCAATGGTCTGTCATAAATCTGGAACACCACTCATCCTGGAGGATGATTGGTCTGTAGTGAGCGAGGACGGTCTGCGTACAAGCCATTGTGAACACCAGGTAGCGGTTGTTGATGGTAAAGCGGTGATACTTACCGAGGCGTAAGGTTTTGATTTAATATGACACTTATTGAACAAAGTCCAATAAGTTTCGTTAACACTGGGTTTCCCTCGGCGGGATGCCCACGCACCCTTGGTGCTTTTTTAGCAGAGAAGTAAAGGAATACAATGGCTAAAGATGACGTAATTGAGATTGACGGCAAGGTAGTTGAAGCGTTACCAAATGCTACCTTCAAGGTAGAGCTTGACAACGGCCACGTGATCCTTTGTCATATCGCAGGAAAGATGAGAATGCACTATATCAAAATCCTTCCCGGTGACAAAGTAAAAGTTGAACTGACACCTTACAGCCTTGACAAAGGCCGTATCACGTTCAGATACAAATAATGGTTACCGTGCAGGCTAATTTCTGCACGGTAAAGTCACATCGCTTTTCCTTTTCTCGGATAGGAATAAGACATAAGATAAAATTAATATCATTTTGGATATAATCCTCCTCCCTATTACCATTAGGAAGATAGGAAACTGCGTGAAGAATTTTTGGTTAATTTGCACCGATTACTCAAGAATTGGATTATGGTACTTCAATAATCCACGCAACATAAAGGGTGCATAGAGGCACTCCAGGTGCAAAACAAACGACAACGCAAGGGGAGTTCAGTTTTTGAACTTCTTTAGATAAAGCGTCGTACTTATATAGAAACAGGAGTAACCAAATGAAGGTTAGACCATCGGTTAAGAAAATGTGCGATGACTGCAAAGTGATCAAGCGCAAAGGTATTGTACGCGTGATTTGTAAAAATCCAAAACATAAACAGAGACAAGGATAAACATGGCACGTATTGCAGGTGTTGATTTACCACAGAAGAAAAGAATGGAGTATGCACTTACTTACATTTTTGGTATCGGTCTTACAACTTCAAGACAGATCCTTGATGCAACAGAGATCGATTATAATAAAAGAGTTCACGAGTTGACAGATGCTGAAGCTGCAACTATCCGTAACTACATTCAAGACAACTTGATGGTAGAAGGGGATCTCAGAAAGAAAGTTGCTATGGATATCAAATCATTGATGGACCTAGGGAACTACAGAGGATTGAGACACAGAAGAGGACTGCCTGTGCGTGGTCAAAAAACGAAGACAAATGCGCGTACTAGAAAAGGTAAGCGTAAAACTGTCGGTTCAGCGTAAGGAGTAGCAGAGTATGGCTAAGAAAAAAGCAAAAAAGAATATTGCTAAAGGTGTAGTATACGTAGCAGCTACATTTAACAATACAGTAATCACAGTTACTGACGAGATGGGAAACGTGATCTCTTGGAGTTCTGCAGGAGCACTAGGTTTTAAAGGTTCTAAAAAGTCTACTCCATTTGCTGCGACTGAAGCAGTTGCAGATGCGATGAGCAAAGCGATGGAAAACGGCATCAAAGAAGTAGGGATCAAAGTTCAGGGTCCTGGTTCAGGCAGAGATACTGCAGTAAAAGCAATTGGTGCAACAGAAGGTATTCGTGTAACTTCTCTGAAAGATATTACACCACTACCACACAACGGGTGTAGACCACCTAAGAAACGTAGAGTATAAGAGGTACAGAGATGGCTAGATATAGAGGTCCGGTAGAAAGATTAGAGAGAAGACTTGGTGTTGATCTTGGTTTGAAGGGTGAAAGAAGACTTGCTGGCAAGTCCGCACTTGAAAAAAGACCATACGCACCGGGACAACATGGACAAAGAAGAACAAAGATCAGTGAATACGGTCTTCAGCTTCAAGAGAAGCAAAAAGCGAAGTTCATGTACGGAACAAGCGAAAAGCAGTTTAGAGCGCTTTACAAAGAGGCAAACAGAAAAGAAGGGAACACAGGTAACGTTCTTGTTCAACTTCTAGAGCAAAGACTTGACAATGTAGTTTACAGAATGGGCTTTGCAACAACAAGAGCATCTGCTAGACAATTTGTAAACCACGGTCATATCCTTGTTGACGGGAAAAGAGTAGACATCCCATCATTCAGAGTAAAAGCAGGCCAAAAGATCGAAATTAGAGAAAAAAGCAAGAACAATGTTCAAATCCTTAGAGCTATCGAACTGACTAACCAGACTGGTATGGTCGAGTGGGTAGACGTAGATAAAGAGAAACTCTTCGGTATCTTTACAAGAGTACCTGAAAGAGATGAAATCTCAATTCCAGTTGAAGAGCGTTTAATCGTCGAGCTATATTCTAAATAATCTGAGTAAAGGCTAGCTAATGAGAAAAATTAAAGTTGCACCATTTATGCCAACTGAGGTAGAGGTAAACGAGATCAGTGAAAACAGAGCACAGATCACTGCTTACCCTTTTGAGAGCGGATATGCAGTAACACTTGCACACCCTCTTAGAAGGCTGATTCTTGGTTCTTCTATCGGATATGCACCGATCTCTGTAAAGATCGAAGGTGCTGCACATGAGTTTGACAATATTAGAGGTATGCACGAAGATGTAGCGGTCTTTATTATCAATCTTAAAAATATCCGTTTCAAGATCAAAGATGAGAGTGACAGAGTAGAAGTAAGCTACTCTTTTGCCGGGCACAAAGAAGTCACGGCGCAAGATTTGAATAACGACCTCATAGAGGTTGTAAACGGTGATCTTCCGCTGGCAACACTGAATGAGGATGCAGAGCTCAACTTTACAGTGGTGATCTCCAAAGGTATCGGGTATGTGCCGAGTGAGAACCTGAGAGATGAAGTCGCGAACGATGCGATCGCTTTGGATGCATTCTTTACACCGGTAAGAAAAGCAAACTATGTGATCGAGCCTGTACTTGTAGAGGATAATCCTAGCTTTGAGAAGATCACATTTGATATCGTTACAGATGCGCAGATCGGTCCGGTTGAAGCATTTACCAACGCGCTTGAAGTGATGAACAAGCAACTCTCTATCTTTAATGGTGTACTTGATGTAGATATCTCAACAGCTCCGATCAAAAAGAGCAGTGATGAGAGTGAACTGAAGCCTTTCCTCCAGGTAGTGGATTCGTTGGGGTTAAGTGCAAGATCGTTCAACTCACTTGATAGAGCGGGTATCAAATACCTTGGTGAACTCGTACTGATGAGTGAAAACGAGATCAAAAACATCAAAAACCTTGGTAAAAAGTCTCTTGATGAGATCAATGACTGTCTGGTAGAGCATGGATTTGGTGAAGATTATGATCTTTCAGATGTTACAAGAGCACATCTTGTTAAAAAATTAGAACAATTAAAACAATAAAGGATTCCCATGAGACATAAGCATGGTTACCGTAAACTAAGCAGAACATCTGCACACAGAGCGGCACTTCTTAAGAATCTTTCTATTGCTTTGACAAGAGAAGGTCGTATCGAAACGACGCTTCCAAAAGCAAAAGAGCTGAGAAGTTACTATGAAAAATTGATCACGAAAGCATCTGCTGGTGATTTCAATGCACACAGAGCTGTATTTGCAATGCTTCAGGACAAAGAAGCAACAAACAGACTTGTAACAGAGATCGCACCGGAGTACAAAGAGAGAAACGGTGGGTACACACGTATCATCAAAACTCGTACAAGAAAAGGTGACGCAGCACCTATGGCGATTATCGAACTCGTATAATCGTTCACTGCACTACAACATATCAAGGCGCTGCCTTGAGTGTTATCCTTCAATAATTCCAAAAAAATATAATAAACTCATTGACATATTCAATCTTTTAGTGTATAACACTCAAGGTAAACAAAATGGTGAATGATTTTGTTATAATATCAATAAAATAAATAAAGATTAAGTTACTATAAAAAGGAAAAAAATTGATCCCTTTTACAGATGAAGAACTGGAACCGGCAGTAATGAATGTGATTGAAAAAGTGAGACCCTCTATTCAGATGGATGGCGGGGATATCAAGCTGATTGCGATTAAAGACGGTGTGGTCTATGTGCAGCTGCAGGGAGCCTGTGTCGGCTGTTCAAGCAGTGGTACGACACTGAAGTTCGGTGTGGAAAAGCAGATGAAGACACTGATCCACCCCGAGATGACAGTAGTGAACGTACCTTTTGGATATGAAGACAAATTGGAGCAATTGAGATAAGATGGCAAAAGTAAATAAAAATCTATTATTGCAGCGTGCTGAAGGAGAATTCCTTAATGGCGAGTTCGGCAGTGCATTAAGGGATTATGCTATTTTACTGAAAGACTACCCGACACTGGATGAAGCAAAAGTCGGCGTTTATCTGAGTGATCTGGGTATCGAGAGCAGTGAAGAGGCACATGCACTGTTTGATTACTACCAGGCGATCAAAGATGAGAAAGAGAACGCGGTGGAGATCATTGACAGTCTTATCCGTACACTTGACAGTTCCAAAGACACACTGAAAAAACTGCTTGCTGATCCTATTCAGGAGCAGATCGAGTACAGCGACGGGATACGTTACAGCGATTTTCTGGAACTGGTAAAAGAGAGAGGCTCCTTTAAGAAGACCTTTGAAGACATTATGTTCTCTACAAAGATCATCATTACAAACAAAGATGAGTTTATCGATTTTGTGAAAAAGTTGACAGCGGAAGGATTTGACGAGACGGCGCTTAGCTATCTTGATGCATCAAGTGCGCTTTTTGGGAACGATCAAGATATTCTGACCCTCTATACATTGGTAGCAGGACACAAACAGTGAAAATAGCATCTGAACTGAAGGGATACCGCTTCTTGAGCGACGATACGAACGCATTGGATACCGATACGCTCTTTTTGAGAACGTCACAGAACATGCCATACTACGAGAAGCTGGACCCCAAACCGGAATCCATCAGCGTCGAAGAGCTTATCGGACTCTGGGAGCTTGAAAAACTCAGGGTGGTAGGTGTGACCGGCACGAACGGCAAGACAACAACGACAGCTGCGATCTACTCCTTTCTTCTGGATCTTGGTGAGCAACCGGCGCTTCAGGGTACGCGGGGTCTCTTTGCAGGGGAGCGTCGTATCGAAGAGAAGAGTATGACAACCCCCTCGATCCTGGAAACACTGCATAATATGAAGCAGGTACTTGATCTGGGATGCAACTATTTCATTATGGAGGTTAGCTCTCATGCGATCCATCAGAAGCGTATCGAGGGGATAACGTTTGCGCTGAAAGTGCATACCAATGTCACAAGCGATCATCTGGATTATCATGGTACTGTAGAGGAGTATCGGCGTGTCAAAAGTCTTTTCTTTGCTGATGAGACACCAAAACTGCTCAATAAAGACGATATACGTGCCATCACTTACAATCCTGTGAATGCTCAAAGTTACGGAGTGGACGAACCGGCGACTTTTAAGGTACAGGCATATTCACTGATGCATGGTATTACTGCGGGAATCAAACACCTGAAGGAAGAGGCGACGTTCCACTCTCCCATGGTAGGTCTTTTTAACCTTTTCAACCTTATGGCAGCAGTGGGCGCAGTCCAACTATTGACACAAAAGCCTCTCCAGGATATTTGTGATGTCGTTGAGCACTTTGCAGGTGTCGCCGGTCGTATGGAGGTGGTCAGCCGTGATCCGCTCGTGATCGTGGATTTTGCGCATACCGATGACGGAATGCACCAGGTGCTTGACTCGATCAAGGACAGGGACATCTCAGTAGTCTTCGGAGCAGGCGGTAACAGGGACAAGGGCAAACGTCCGCGTATGGGTGCCGTGGCAGGAAAATTTGCCAAAAAGATCTATGTGACCAGTGACAACCCGCGCGACGAAGTCCCTGAACAGATATTAGAAGATATCCTAGTGGGCCTGCTTGGCAAAGAGCATGTCGTGGCTACGCCTGACAGACGTTTGGCGATAAAAATGGCACTGGATGAGCTCGAAGACAATGAAGTACTGCTTATCCTCGGCAAGGGAGATGAGGAGTACCAGGAGATCAAAGGGGTGAAACACCCGTTTGATGACAGACAGGTGGCAAGAGAACTTCTTGACGAGAAATTAGAAATTAGAAATTAGAAATTAGAAATTATGGGGGCTTTTCTCTGAAAAGCTTTCATCATGGATCCCCCGAGTAATAGTCATACCTTTGGTCACAGCGTGGGTTGGCAAGCCAACCCTAGAAAAAAAGCATTTGATTTACTGTAATAATCTGTATTAAAAGAGAGTGTTGATTCCGGATCGAGTCCGGAATGACGGAAAAAAACCTGACACTTCCCCATAACCCTGTCATGATGCTACCTGCTACCTGCTAGTCTTGTATAAAGTCCTGCATCGCTATGGTGTAGGCGTCATAGAAGTTCATGACATATCCGCCGTACTCTTTTACAAAAAGATCGGCATCCTTCCGTTTTGCGAACGCATACTTGCTAAAGTTACTCATGGTTGCCTCTCTGTTGCTCCCGACCACATAAAAGGCACTTTGTGCCGGAATGAACTTCAGTGTAGTGACATCTACGACCTTGAGATCATAGAGGTCGGTCCTGTTGATCTCGTTGTCATGGACGACGCAGTGAAGAGAGCAGTACTGCCGAACCATGTTCTCTTTGCTAATGGAGGCATGGTTTGTTTTGTAGAATGTCGGAAGGTCCATGCCGCATATGACACAACTCTCTTTGTGATGACCTTTTTGAAGCAAGATAGTTTGTGAGGCAGGTACACTTTGAAAACGGGTATATGTTTTCAGAGGTATTGGTTCCTTGGTTTCGGTACATGCACTGATAAGAAATGCCCCGAAAAGAGTTAAAAAGATATAGGTGGTTTTCACAAAAACCCTTTACTGCTCATGGTGAGTTTTTTTATGCTAAATCAATAAGAGTGACAAGTATAACCTAAATAATGTGAATGTTCATTGTAAAGTAAAGTGCGGGTGGAGAGAAAAATGGGGTATCTTATTTGCAAAGGGGGAGTGCCTTTGCAGATAAGTCAGGAGTGGGCTACAAATGAGAGTTAAAAGCCTCAAGGTGATGATAGCTGCCGTTTAACAAGTGTTCATAAGCCAATGCAAGATCCTCCGGAAGATCCGTATCTAAAATTTTATTCAAATCAGCAATATCTACTTCTTCAATTGCCACACCTACCTCTATCGCATCAGTGAGAGAAAGCGCGCCTTTTGCAATCAGTTGATCATAGAGTGCCTGCAGTTCACTGTTTTCAAAAACTCCTCTGGACTCGAGTGTTGTAGGGATATCAAGCTCATATTTTTCTGATAGAAGAAGCACAGTATTCATATGTTGTTGTTCTGAAGATGCGATATTGGCAAAGATATCAACTCCCCATGCAGCGTAAAGATACTCATAAACATCTCTTGCCAGTTTTTCTTCTTCAACGAGATAGATCAGATCTGCTTTTTGCAGCGCTGTAAGGTCTGCTGCCGGGATACTGTCAATCATTGTCTGGAGCTGTTCAAGAGTTTGATTGTGCTCAGTATTCATACCTTTTTGTTGTGCTTCTCTTAGTTCCTGGCGAATACCTGAAAGTTCAGATTCAGTGATCCTTTTTACCCGAAGTTCATTCATCAGGACATTTTCAAGTTCACTCACACTTCGTGTACTCTCCTCATACATAGCTATTCTAGCATGAATACGTTCCTGAATTTGGAGTGCCTGCTCTTCTGAAAGGTTCATCGTAGAGAGATTGTTTTCCAGGCAGTAGGCATAGGCCTCATCGGAGATGGCAGCGATGGCTTTGTTCGTTCCCGGTGTAGCCGTATCTATTTGCGTATCGTTCAAACCGAACTCTTCTTTGAGCATGGCTCGTACCTGAGTATTGCTTGCCAGTGTAGTCACTACAGTAACTACCTCGCCTTGTTGTGCTTCAAGTTTATATTGCAGCTTTACTTCACCTGCTTCTATAGTGCCGTTTCTGTTGATATCGATATATCCGCCTTCTGCATTGATAGGGAAGGCAGGCTTAGTAGAGAATCTGTATCTGGATTGGCCCATATACTGAGCAAGCTGTCCATTTGCATCTGTAACCGTTGCGCCCTCTACAGGACCTCTCTCTACCGTAATTTCAGTTTCACTGCTTGTTTCTGTATCCGTTGAAGATGTACCGCTGCATCCTGCTAAGACAAGCGCTGCTAATGTTGAGACGATGAATGATTGTTTTAACATGACTTTTCCTTTTGCATCATTTTAAAAATTCTTTCGAACTTTTGTGATAGAGCAGTATAGATGAGGTTTGTTACCTGGATGTTACCTGAAAAGTCAAAGTGTTTATTGATTTAATCGCTTTTAGTGTTTATAGTATGATTTGAGGTGTCACTGCCAATTAAAAATATAAATGGATACTTACTGTATTGTTCTGGTCTACTTCAAGTTTTTTTTCTATTCCCAGCTCTTTGCAAAGTTTATCTACAATATGCAGTCCTATGCCAAGCCCACGGTCACTCTCTTTATAGAACCTGTCAAATATCTTGGAGGGATTATGAATGCCATGACTGCTGTTTGAAATGCTCAGTTGATGTTCTTTTGCGGTGATCTTGACAAAACCGTTGGAAGTGTTATACTTGCAGGCATTACTGAGTAGATTGTAAATAATTCTTCCGAACGCATGTTTGTCAGAGTAGATAGTTGTATCCTCTACTTGAACCTCCCAGTCAAGATAGTTATACATGGATGAAAAAAAGGCAATTTGTTCATCAACTGTTTCTTTGAGAGAAAATCGATTTTTATGAAACTGCATCTCTTTGAGATAGCTATCCAGATTTTTGTGGAGCATGGAGATGGCTTTCGCACTTTGTACAATACTTGCTACCTCCTCATTGTTTGTATTCATCATTTTTAGATTAATGAGAATAGAGGTAATAGGGGTATTGAGGTCATGGATAATATCCTTAATGAACTCTTCCATGATCATTAAAGACTTGCGCAGTGGGTTGATGGTATAGAAAGAAAAGAGCAGTGAAATGACAATTGCAATCAGTGTCAGGAATAAAAATTGCCATAGTATCGTTTGCTTGGTCGCTTGTAAAAGGTTCTGATACGAAGGTAATGGATAGAAGATCTTTAAAACGTTTTCTTTGTCTTCTAATAGGGGTACTAAAATATAAAGTGTATTTTGATCAAAGTATAGTTCATAAAATTGAAGCGATTTGGTTTGGGGGACGATGTCAATATCAAAACGGTTATCCTCAAAAAAGAAACTGTAGTTTTTCATCTCTAAAAAAAGGTGTTCGCTCAAATGCTCTTCTTCCACTTTATAGTAATTATAAAAAATCACTGCCAAAAAGAGCTCAATAACGATGAAAAAGAGTATAAAACTCTTGATAAGCGATTCTTTTTCAGATAATTTTATAACCGACTCCTCTAATATTTTGGATGTTTATTCTAAGATTTTTTTTGAGTTTTGCGATGTTGACCCTTAAAGCCAGATCGTTTGGTTTTTCCAAAAAGAGCATCAGCTCATCCTTGGTCACGGGGTTTGGATGATTTTTCATTAAAGAGAGTAGAATATTTTTTTGTACTTCACCTAAATGTAAAGGTTTTGAGTGATTAAAAAGCTCTTCCGTGGCAAGATCAGTTTCCAAGCCACCTACTTTTAGTTTTTCTCTGAGAGATGCCGTTTTGGCTTTGATTCGGATCAGCAGTTCATCGGGATCAAAAGGCTTTTTTACATAGTCGTCCGCACCGGCTATAAAGCCTTTGGTGACAGAATCCACGTCTGTCAAAGCACTGATAATGATCGTCGGCGTAAAATCTTCAGCTTCCCTCAAAGAGGTGAGCAGGTCCACTCCGTTGATGAGCGGGACATTGATATCAAGCAGATAGAGGCAGTATTTATTCTCATAGCTCAGATCAAGTGCCTCTTCACCATCTTTGGCCCAGTCGACGGTATAGTTCTCGCGGGTAAGAAACCTGATCAATGATTTTGCGAGGTTTGGATCATCTTCGAGCAGCAGCAATTTATTCAAAACGCACTCCCATTTTCAGAGATACCATATGTGCCGGGGAGATATCATTGAGTCCGTAGGCATAGTTTATCGTTGCAAACAAACGTTTTGAAAACGCATAGCTGTTAAACCATGAAACTGCTTTATAGGGCTGGGTATGAGAGTAGGGTGATCCAGAATAATCATAAGAGAACGCACTGTACCAGTTTGGAGTAAGCGCATATCCGCTACCAATGGAGTAGGTATGGAAATCTTTATAATCCACATGGCGACTGTCTCCGCTGAGGGTATACCTATAGTAGAGATAGAGATTCTGTTTTTGTGAAATATTGCGGTTTACATAAAGAGAAGTAAAGAGATCATTCTCTCCTGTTCCGGTATCCTTCTCGGCCGTGGCAAGTTTTGTTCCCACATCCAGCTTTGTCATCAGTATTGCGCTTTCCATGTAATATCCGGTACTAAGATAGAGGTCACCATAATCAGCAGAGATACTATTTGATGAGGTGGAGGCTGTATTGTTAGCGTTGGAAAGTGTAATATCCCAGTTGCTATACCTGTAATTTGCAAAAAAATTAAAATTCGTTGTTGTTTGTGAATGTTTGTCAGCACTGATATCACTACCTGCCAGAAGTGTCAATACTCCAAGATAGTGTTGGTTGGGAGAACAGCCATTTTCGTCGACAATTTCGTCAAAAGATGAATCGGGACACTTATCCACACTATCCTCCACTCCATCTATATCGCTATCCTGGTATGCAAATGTGATAGAGGAAAGTAAAATGAGAGCACTAAACAGTTTCATAAACATTATCGATGTCCACCTGGCTGATGCATTTGCGGCATTGGCCTTGGTGGCGCACTTTGCATCATTGGTGTACCTTTCATCGCAGAAGTGTTTTGGGCTCCCTGAGAAGTCCTCATACTATCACCCTTCTGAGTAAACGAATTTTTCAGGTCAGACATCACTTCTTGGCGTGTCTTTTCATTCATTTTTCTTAGTTTCATTTTGAGTTGATTCATCAGTACCCTTTTCTGGGAAGGCGGAGCTTTTTTGATCTGAGAAACCAGTTTTTGGATATCTGTAGATGGTTGCTGTGATTCCTCTGCAAGGAGAGTATGGCTAGCGAAAAAAAGTATGAAGATAGTAATAAAAAAATATCGCATTATGGCTCCTTCTATGTAACTATATAGAAGTTTTGTTAATCAAGTGTTACTTGGAATTCTACCAATAATTTTATCTAAACAAACCTCCGAAAACAAAATAGTTGGCGGAGTGATTTTCAGAAATAATCTAAAATTAAGTAAATAGGAGTAAAATACTCTTAAATAAAATCTCAAAGGATAAGAAAATGGTGCAAGGTATACCACAACCGGCTTTTTATATATTTAAGTGTCAGCAGTCTGCACCTCCGGGCATGCCAAAACCAAGCTGTGTAAAGCATGATGACCCTGAATCGCAGCAGTTGTTCCAGCATCTTGCTCAAACTTTGATGCAAAAAGGGATCATCGCAACCGTGCAGCCGATTCAGACAGGTTGTCTGAACCGTTGTCAACAGGGTCCGGTAATGCTTGTAGAACCGGGACACACGATGTATGTAGGATTGACAAAAGAGAAGATCGACAGGATCATCGATGAACATATCATCGGCGGGAATGTCGTCTCTGAATATGTGATCGATGAAGCAATGTGGGGAGAGCCTATTTCTCCGGCATCGGTAGCCAGATAAATCTCTTCAATCAGTTTCGCAGGCATCGCCCTGCGATACCTCATGATTTCCTCACAATTTTCAGTATAATAGAAAGCGATGGAGTATTTTGGTATAATCCCGACAACTATAATAGAAGATAGGAAAGCGTATGAACATCACGATGTTTTACAGTAAGATTCACAGAGCAACGGTTACAGATGCAAATCTGAATTATGTCGGTTCTATTACTATCGACCGAGATCTTATGGATGCGGCCAAAATGCGTGTCGGCCAGAAGGTTGATATCGTGAACAATAATAACGGAGAGCGTTTCTCTACCTATATCATCCCCGGAGAAAGAGGGAAAAGAGATATCTGCCTCAACGGTGCAGCAGCAAGAAAAGTACAAAAGGGTGACAAGATCATCATTATTGCCTATGCAACGATGAGTGAAGAAGAAGCGGATACATTTCAACCCAAGATCGTGATCCTGGAGGATGACAACAGTATTGCCCATGAGTTTGAAGGACTTGAATAATGTTTGAAGGATTCAACTTGGGTGACATGGGCAAAATGATGGAGCAGCTCCAGGAGAAGGCCAAAGAGTTACAAGAACAGGCAAAAAATGTTGAGTTCACTGCGAAAGCAGGGGGCGGCATGGTCACCGTGACTGCAAACGGCGCAGGTGAAGTGGTGGATATCACGATCGATGATTCTCTGTTGGAAGATAAAGAGTCTTTGCAGATATTGTTGATCTCGGCAGTGAATGATGTCAATAAGATGGTAGAAGACAATAAGAAATCCCAGGCAATGGGGATGATGGGTGGAATGAACCCTTTCGGTTCAAAGTAGGGCGATCAGGGTCTGCGTGTATCAATAAGATAGTTGAACTCTTTGGATGACCGAAGCGCAATGATCTTTCTTGATACCGGTGAGCTTTTCCCTTCGGTTTTGATCACTTTTTTAAGTGTTTTGCTTATTTTCATCTTTTTCTCCTTTTTGTTTATTGGACTCATGTAGTTGAGACACTGCAATAATATATGAATAAAGTTACCAGATGGTAACAGATAAGGATGACGGCATGAATGAAGTAACACAGGCCATTGAGAACGATTCGATCGCAAAACTGAAATCACTGATCAAAAACGGTACGGATATCACCAGGCCGATTATTATCGGTGAAGAGTATGAGCTGGAGGATTATGATGAGATCAGCCCGCTTTTTTATGCGATAAGGAAGTACGCTTCTCTGGAGCTTATCGAATTGCTGCTTGAAAACGGTGCGGATCTCTTTGAGAGGGACAGCGACGGCATCTCCGCGCTTGATGTGGCCATCAAGTTCAAGCGCAAGGATGTGATCCAGTTCTGTATCGATAAGGGGTTTGACCTCAATGTAACGACACGGAAAAGCGGGATCACCCCCGTTATGCTTGCCGCCTGTTTCTCCGATCTTGATATGATGAAAATGCTCATCGATCATGGAGGAGATATCAATGCGTCGGACAGAGCGGGTATGGCGCCCAAAGACTATGCCAAGAAGCTCGGCCAGAAAAAGATGGTGGAGTTCCTCTCCGAGCACGGAGCGAAGTTCAACGTCTACCCCGAAGAGGCGTAATCTGCTTCTTCTCCCTCCTCTTTTTTTAAAATTATTACCATTTGTCACACGTCTTAGAATTGATAACATTACTGTAATCAATCTGTAACCGATATGTAACCTTTAGTTTTTATGATTCTGTCGTAAAAAAAATCTAAGGGATTACATCATGACAAAGACAAAAATTTTACTTTCAGTTGCAGCCGCATCTGTATTGGCGCTCAATGGTTGTGGCGGTGGAGGCGGTAGCGATTCGTCACCAACACCAACACCAACACCAACTTCCGAGACCTTAATGGGGACATTGTCGGCAAACAAGACCCTGACAGCGGATACAGTATGGAAGCTGGACGGCAAAGTGGTCGTACCATTAGGTGTAACGCTTACGATCGAGCCAGGAACGAAAGTAGCGGGTCTAGAGGGTACAGAGGCATGGCTGATGGTAATGCCTGGCGGAAAGCTGATGGCTGAAGGTACGGCGGCGAAGCCGATCGTCTTCACTTCCGAAACAGCACTGAACGGTGGTACAGAGGCTTCAGGACAATGGGGCGGTGTAACGATCATCGGTAACAGCGACAATGATCAGACAACTACCTATGAAGTTGATGATGTAACACAAGCTGGTACAGGCGGGGCGTCATCTGGTTCATTGAAGTACGTCACGATCAACAATACAGGTATCGCTGTTGAAGCAAACAAAGAGATCAACGGTCTTAGCCTCTTTGGCGTATCGGCATCAACAGTGGTTGAGAATATCACAGTCAACCGTTCAGGGGATGACGGTGTTGAGATCTGGGGCGGTAATGTAAACCTTAAGAATATCGTGATCGACCAGGCGGATGATGACTCGTTCGATACGGATTCCGGTTGGGCAGGTTCGGTAGACGGACTTACGATCACAAACGGTAAAAAAGCGGGTATCGAGATGTCAGGTACGACTGTGGCGACATACAAAAACGTCAATATCACACTTGACAGCGCAGATTCTGAAGGTGGTCTATACTTCAAAGCGGGTGACGGTGAAGTTGTCGGCGGTGTGTTCGAGAATGTCACAGTAAACTACAACTCTGCTGCAAAAGGTGCGATCACTGTATCGGGTGCGTTTGATGAGACTAACTCTGCGATGACAAACGTAACGCTTGGCGGATCCAACCCTGCGATCGTTGCCAAAACAGAGGCTGATGCTGCAGACGCGGCTGCAGTAGAAGCGATCTATGAAAATCAGGGTACAGCGGCTTCCGAGACCTTAATGGGGACATTGTCGGCAAACAAGACCCTGACAGCGGATACAGTATGGAAGCTGGACGGCAAAGTGGTCGTACCATTAGGTGTAACGCTTACGATCGAGCCAGGAACGAAAGTAGCGGGTCTAGAGGGTACAGAGGCATGGCTGATGGTAATGCCTGGCGGAAAGCTGATGGCTGAAGGTACGGCGGCGAAGCCGATCGTCTTCACTTCCGAAACAGCACTGAACGGTGGTACAGAGGCTTCAGGACAATGGGGCGGTGTAACGATCATCGGTAACAGCGACAATGATCAGACAACTACCTATGAAGTTGATGATGTAACACAAGCTGGTACAGGCGGGGCGTCATCTGGTTCATTGAAGTACGTCACGATCAACAATACAGGTATCGCTGTTGAAGCAAACAAAGAGATCAACGGTCTTAGCCTCTTTGGCGTATCGGCATCAACAGTGGTTGAGAATATCACAGTCAACCGTTCAGGGGATGACGGTGTTGAGATCTGGGGCGGTAATGTAAACCTTAAGAATATCGTGATCGACCAGGCGGATGATGACTCGTTCGATACGGATTCCGGTTGGGCAGGTTCGGTAGACGGACTTACGATCACAAACGGTAAAAAAGCGGGTATCGAGATGTCAGGTACGACTGTGGCGACATACAAAAACGTCAATATCACACTTGACAGCGCAGATTCTGAAGGTGGTCTATACTTCAAAGCGGGTGACGGTGAAGTTGTCGGCGGTGTGTTCGAGAATGTCACAGTAAACTACAACTCTGCTGCAAAAGGTGCGATCACTGTATCGGGTGCGTTTGATGAGACTAACTCTGCGATGACAAACGTAACGCTTGGCGGATCCAACCCTGCGATCGTTGCCAAAACAGAGGCTGATGCTGCAGACGCGGCTGAAGTACAGGCAATTTACGACGCTCAGTAAATCTCCTTGAACATTCATATTTTGACAGGCTTTTTCAAGCCTGTCTTTTCTTCTCTTTTTATTCCCCTGTCATATTTTTGTAACAATTCTGTTACCACTTTGTTACTTTCATAGGTTACCATTCGCCAAATTCTACCTTTTGGAGTAAATTATGGCAATGCCGAAAAGAATAGTATCCGTAGCGTTATACGCCGGTTTTTTATCCTCTTCTCAGCTCATCGCTGAAGATGAGATGGTCAAGTCCATCATGGAACTGAGATCGGATGTTGAGGCGCTCTACAGCCAGATCGACAACAACAAAGAGGCGTATAAATCCCAAATGAAATCCTATGCCCTACAGATCTCTGATAACGAGGCACAGATCAATAGACAGGAGACCGCACTCAAGCTGACAAAACAGAATATCGAAAAGATGGAGAAGAAGCTTGAAGCATCGGGAAGTGCCACTGTTGATCTCAAGCCTATCATCGAGGAGGCGGTCGCGGCTCTGGAAAGAGAGATCAAGGCAGGTATTCCGTTCAAAGTAGATGAGCGTATCGCTGCACTTCACCAGATCAAAAGCGATCTTGAAAATAAAAACATCACGCAGGAAAAAGCATTGGCGCTTACCTGGGCGAGCTATGATGACACACTGCGCCTGACCAAAGAGATCGGGCAGTTCAAGCAGGAGATCACACTCGACGGCAAAGCAACGATGGCGAAGATCGCGAAGGTGGGATCGGTAATGATGTTCTTTGCAACCCCTGATGACAGGGTAGGATATGTCAAGCAGAACGGCAAGCAGTATGCGTATGTTGTGGCTAAAGAAACTTCAGAGCGTGACCAGATCATCGATCTTTTTGATGCACTGCAGAAGCAGATCCGTACCGGATACTTTACGCTTCCCAATGCGCTATTGACAAGAGGAGTAAACCAATGAAAGCGATGATCATGAAACTGTTTTTACCGATATTTGTTCTTTTTGCCCTTGTTTCAGCAGCCCAAGCGGGTGAACTTGAGCGGGCGTATCAGAAAGAGTACGCATTCCTTAAAGCACAGAAAGCAGAACTGGAGAAGAGACTGGAGTCGGATACGCTGCAGCAGGAGAAAGATCTTGCGCTAGCCAAAGAGAAGGTCGAGGCACTTCAGTCGGCACTCCTTGAGGTCTCCAAAGAGGCAAAAGAGAAGAGTGACAGAATGGAAAAACTTACGAAAGCACTCTCAGACAAAGAGGATAACAGCGGCCTTGTCGGAAATGTCCTCAACCAGGCACGTCTGACACTGGAGCCTTACGGTATCACGCTTGCCGATGACAACAAAACTTCAGACGTACAGAAGATAGCGCAGGCATTGTCTGTCTCGACAAAGCTTTACGGTGAGCTCTCCTCTTTGAGAAACGAAAAAGGCGAGTTTTACCTCCCGGACGGGGAAAAGGTACAAGGCGATATCGTCAAAGTAGGTAATATCGCGGCCTATGGTATCGCCAAAGAGGCAGCAGGAACACTTGCACCGGCAGGAAACGGCGCTTACAAATTGTGGAACGCTGTAGGTTCATCGGATGATGCCAAAGCGATGTATGCCAAAAATCCTGGGGGAACGATAGATATCTTTGTCTATGAGAACCTTGACAAGGAGGCGGAGTATGTCAACGAGAAAACCTTTGCTGATACACTGGAAGCAGGGGGAATCATCGGATATATCATCTTTGCACTCGGCCTTTTCGGCCTGGCTCTTCTGGGGCTGAGGGTCAGCAAGCTGATGAAAGCAAGCAGCAATGTCAATGAGATCACACAGATCGTGATCGACAAAGTAGAGAGCGGCAAAAAGCATGAGGCGCTAGAGGCGATCAAAGAGTATGAGGGATCTACTGCCAGAGTGATCAAATCCGCGCTGAGAAACATCGATAAAGACAGAGAACACGTCGAGGATGTCATTATGGAAAATATCCTCAATGAGAGTACGCAGATCGACAGATTTGGCAGCTTTGTGCTGGTGATCGCAGCGGTTGCACCGCTGATGGGGCTCCTTGGTACAGTAACGGGGATGATCGAGACCTTTGATGTGATCACGGAGTTTGGTACGGGCGATCCGAAGCTGCTTTCCGGCGGTATCTCTGCAGCACTTGTCACGACCATGCAGGGGCTTATCGTGGCGATCCCTCTTCTGCTGATCGGGAACCTGCTTTCGGGTTGGGCGCAGGGTATTAAGGACTCGATGGAACAGAATGCGCTGCATATCGTAAACCTTTACGAGAAGTACAGAGGCTAAGATGCTTTCGCCATTTGAATTAGCCGGCAGGTTTGTCGAGCTTATGAATACCGGGGGGATTGTTATGTGGGTACTTTTCGTGCTCAACTTCTTCCTCTGGTACGGACTGGGATATCGGTATTTTATCCTCAAGAGAGGAACAAAAGGGAATGTCCGCCGCCTGATCAATAAACATGAGACAAGGGGAGAAGAGCAGGCGATGAGGGGAATCCTTGACTATGCCGTGGCAGATGCGCTTCATGCGGCGAGCGAGGCACAGGCGATCGGTGCGAATGTGAGGAAACATATCAACGGTGTACTGCTTCCCTACTACAGTGATGTGAACAGCTACCGGATCATGATCCGGACGATCGTGGTACTCGCTCCGCTGGTCGGTCTGCTGGGAACGGTCGTAGGGATGATCGAGACCTTCGATGCGCTTCAGAACAGTTCGATGTTCTCCCAGGGGACAAGTATCTCCGGCGGTATCTCAAAAGCACTCTTTACCACAGAGCTTGGACTAGTGGTGGCCGTACCGGGATTGATCCTCGGGCGTGTTCTTGACAAGCAGGCAGAGCGTTACGAAGTTGAATTCGAACAGATCACAGATATTATATCCACGAAGGATGCACAATGAGAATTAGACCCAAAAAGCAGGAAGTAGAGAATGTCGACGTATCGCCGTTGATCGATATGGTTTTTATCCTCTTGATCTTTTTTATGGTGACAACGACATTTGTCAAAGATATGAAACTGGATATCAACCGTCCTTCGGCTGCCAGCGCGAGCAAAGCAGACTCTAAGGTCGTGCGGGTATACATCGACAACACCTCCCAGGTCTATATCGATAACCAGCCGGTTCAGCTCTGGGCGATACAGAGCAAACTGAGAGATCTTCTGAGGACTGCAACGGAAAAATCCGTACTGGTGATCACCGATGACTCCATCCCGGTAGAGACATTGATCGATGTGGTAGATGAGTGCCGTATGTCAGGGGCTAAAGATGTAGCGGTCTCCACATCCAAAGAGATGGGATAACCCGCAATGGCAAGAGAGAAATTTAATAAAGAGCGTGCCAGGAACTCTGCGCTCCTGACGATGGCTATCGGTGCCCTTTTGATGATGGTACTTGTCGTCTCCTTTAATGCAAAAGTAGAGAAGAAAGAGAAAAAAGTCAAAGATCCTATGCGTTATGTGAAGATGGAGAAACTCCCGCCAAAGGTAGAGAAGCCAAAGCCGAAACCGAAGCCAAAACCGAAGGCTCAGCCAAAAGCACCGCTTCCGGACTTGGGTGCGATGCTGGGCGGTATTGCTATGAATATCCCTGAGTTTGCTACTGGAGATATCATCGGCGACGGCAGCAGTCTTTTGGGTGACATGTCAGCGGATGCAGCTATGAGCGAAGGAACGGTTGACAGTAAACCAAGAGTCATTTCACGTGGTCCATTGGATTATCCTCCTGAAGCTGCCAAAAAACGTATCAAAGGATATGTGGTGGTAAACCTGCTGATCGGCAAAGACGGAAGCGTGGAGCTTGCAAAAGTGATCGCTTCAAGCCCGGCAGGCGTCTTTGACCAGGCTGCACTGAGAGGTGTGAGAAGCTGGCGCTTTGCACCGGCCAAGTATAAAGGCAATCCTGTCAAAGTGTGGGCGAAGCAGAAGGTTCGCTTCGATTTTAATTAAGGTAAAAATATGTTGAAAAAAGTATTGACACTATCAGTTGTTTTGTTCTGTGTACTTACACTTCAAGCACAAGAGACTGAAGAGCAAACAATCAATCATATGGAGATCGCTACCATCATGTATTATGATGGAAAGTATGATAAAGCGCTTGAAGAGCTTCAATTGGCAAAAGACTCTCATACCCAGATCGAGTGGGACAAGTATCACAATATGAGAGGACTGATCTTCCTGAAAAATGAGAACTATCACTCATCGATCGATGCCTTCAAGGAGGCGATCATCGCAACCCGAAAAAAGGTCTACGAACCGCCGGTGGAAGATAAGCCTCAAAGAGAGTATCTCTTTAGAGTATTCTCTGGAAAGAAGGAAGTGAAAGAACCTGTGGTGAAAAAGCCTGTATTTGATCCGGAAAAACTGAGAAAAGATCAAATTGAAGAGATCTACATCTATCTTTCACAGGCATACTATAAGGCTGGAGAGTACATCAATGCTGTACATGCTCTGGATGCAGCCGGAGAAAAAGGACGTGCGAATGCATCTTTGTTTACGCTTAGGGCAGAGTGCTACTGGAAGGCGGGTCAACATGGTTCTGCAATCGATGCTTTGAGTAGAGGAGCAAAGCTTTTTCCTGAAGACGAGACACTTTTAAAGCAGAAGTTTTACTATTTTGCCGAGTTAAAACTCTACCAGGCATCTATTGCTGCAGCAAAAGCCTATATGAAAAAGGTGCCTGCCAATGCACAGGAGTATATCTCTCTGGCGCAGATGCTGCAGAGCGGAGGAGAATCAGAAGAGGCGATCAAGGTACTTGAAGAGGCGAAGATGAAGTTCCCCTCTTCGGCAAAAGTGCATATATTGCTGGGCCACTACTACAATCAGAAAGAGATGCCGCATATCACCGCAGACCTCTTTGAAAAAGGCTCTTTCTATGATGAGAAATACCTTAAAGAAGCAGCGGAGATGCATAGAAGAAACGGTGCACTTGCCCATGCGCTCTATTTGAACTCGATGATGAAGGACAAAGAAGAGAAGACCAAACAGAAAGTCGCGATCTATATCGGCAAAGGCGAATTTGAGAAGATCATCGGACTCAAAGATGCGCTGGACAGGTACGGCCTGCTGCAGAATGACAATATGCGCTACGCATTGGCATACTCCTACTACATGGTCAAAGATTATGAGAGTGCAGAAGCACATCTTAAAAAAATTGAAGATGATGAACTCTTCTCGAAAGCAACGGTGATCCGTAAAAATATCGAAAAATGCAGAAACAACAGTCTGGAGTGTCTATAAATGAAAAAATTATTGTATATCTTGCTGTCAGTGATCATACCGCTGGCTGCTATTGCCAGTGAAGGAGAGAAGGGTACGCTTTCGGTACTGCTCTTCAGCGAGGGTAAACCGCTGGCCAAAAATGAAATCAAAATAGACGGTCAAGAGGTCTTTATGACTGACAAAGACGGTGCGGTAACACTGCCGCTTTCTGCCGGGAGACACCAGCTTGAGATCTTCGGGAAAAGTGCCACCGGACAAAACATCGGGTACTTCAAAAAACCTGTCGAGATCATGAGCGGCAGAAATACCGAAGTGATCGCAACACTATCAAAAAAAGAAGCGGACAGTATCGATATCGATATTCCTGTATCCGTGGCTGCTTCGCAAAAAAGAGATGAAACGGCAGCGACAGGAGAGGGGAGACTGACAGGTACGATTCTCTCCTCGGAAGGGAACACTCCTGTCGCCGGGGCGAGGATCTTTGTACGCGGTACTTCTGTGGATGTCCGAAGCGATGACAAGGGGCGTTTCTCCGCAGTTGTGCCTTCAGGGAAAACGTTGAGTATTTCGGTGGTCCACTCGGCATATAGCGCTCAGACCGTCGGAGGGATCGTAGTCAAAAAGGACGGGGTGACTTCCAGAACCATTAAGCTGACGCCGGCAAGTATGGAGCTTGAAGAGTTTGTCGTACTGGCGCCGAAGATCGAGGGAAGTCTTGCTGATGTGATCCAGGAGGAGAAAAAGATCAATGCGATTGCGAATATTATCGGTTCTGAAGAGTTTTCCAAAAAAGGGGACAGTTCTGCAGCATCCGCACTGAAGAGGGTAACCGGTGTGACTCTGATAGGCGGTAAAAGTATTTTTGTTCGAGGGCTTGGAGAAAGGTATTCCAATATAGAACTTAACTCCCTCCCTTTACCTTCGCCTGACCCGACAAAAAGAGTCGTGCCGCTCAATATCTTCCCTTCAAGTATGATCGGTTCAATGAAAGTACAGAAGAGCGGTACAGCGGATATCCCTGCAAATTTTGGAGGAGGGTATATCGACATGCGTACCAAAAATCAAAAAGAAGATGACTATATCAAGATCGGCATGAGTATCAGCGGTAATGCCTATACCGGCAACGAAGTAGTCTCCTATAATGGAAGCGATACGGACTGGCTGGGATATGACGACGGCGATAGGGATATTCCTGCGGATATTTTGGAACACTCTGATGTGGTAGTGGGAGAAAGGATAGGTATTTATTCCTCAGGTGCTTTGGGTGCGGATAGATATCTGCAGATGACAAAAGACTATGCGGCCAGAGATTTTTCGGTATTTAACGAGGCGTTGCCTATCGGCGGCAGTTTCAGTATCGAGGGGCTGAAAACGGTTGAAATCGATGACGAGAACCAATTGAGTATTTTCGGTAACTATAGCTACAGCCAGGAGCATGAGTATCAGGAAGAGCACTTCTTTAATTACCGATACGACAGTGAGAGCCAGCCAGTAGCCGTTATCTCTGACGGGTACAAGAGAATTGCTTCTTCTGAGTACTCTCATGGATTGATGCTGAACGTTGACTACGCTTTTTCAGATGTTCTCAATATCAAGTATACAAAGCTATTTACCCATGTGGGAGGGAAAAAGACAAGAGAGACAGAAGGGGTATTCGGTTCGGATTTTCTTTACCAATACTATACCTATCTTGACTGGGATGAAAAAACACTCAGTGCAGACCAGCTAAGCGGAGAGTTTGACTATCAGCTGTTTGACAGGAAGAACACTTTTGATTTTGGTTTGGAGTATACCTACGCGATATTGGATCAGCCAAACGATCTTCTCTATCAGGACTTTAGACGCGGGGAGAGTGAGGAAGAGTACGAAAGACTGTTTTATGAAGGGGCCCAAAACTTTATGGGGAAAAAGCTCTACAGTGATGATGATATCCTTGCGTTCTATTTGAACAACAAGATCATGTACGGTTTTTTCAGTGATGAGGATTATATGCAAGTCGGGTTGAGCTATAGCGGGAAAGAGAGAAAGTCGGAATACCAGAAGTTTTACCTCAAAAAGAATGGCGGACACGGGATCGATGACTATTCGTCATTACCCGGCGGTGATCCGGAGTATCTTCTGGATACTTATGTACGTCATATAGAGAGTATCAATGACGCGCCGTTCCTTGTCACTGATCTGTTCAAGCCGGCAGATTATTTTGATGCCGAAGTAGATGAGGCGGACCTTTACTTCAATATGTTTGCAAAACCTTACGACAGCCTGGAAGTGATGCTTGGAGCAAGGTATGTAGACCTGACACAGACAATTTATCAGTATGTACCAAACAGCAGTACCAAAGTGATAGAAAAAGAGAAAGAGGGGCTGGAGATCAATGACATCTATCCGAGTCTCGGTATCAAATACAGCTATGATGAGAAGAATATTGTGGATTTTGCGTTTTCAAGAACATTCATTATCCCTGACCTGAGAGAGTTCAGCAGCGGGATCTATTTCCACCCGTATGATGTTGCGACGGTGAAAGGAAACCCGGAACTTGTCAATACGGATATCTATAGTACGGATCTTAAATACAGTTATTTTTTCTCAGACAACGAATTCGTAAAACTCGGGCTCTTTTATAAATACTTGGACAAACCGATAGAGGATACACAGGAGAATACCTCCTCTTTGCCTATCTACTCTTATGACAATGCAGACAATGCAACGCTCTATGGTATTGAGTTGGATATAAGAAAATCTATAGGTTTTATCGGTAAATATATTACAGTGCCTTATATCGATGATCCTTCAAAGTTTTATGTTGCGGGGAACCTCTCGTTCGCAAATTCGGATGTTACGCTCAGAGAAGAACAGCTGGATTCACTGACCAATAACCATAGGCAGCTACAGGGGCTTTCCAAGAGTGTTTTCAATGGTACTTTGGGATACGACAATGATGGCCGGTCCGTAACACTTTCTTATAATAAGATGGGGGAAAGGATACGTAAGGTCGGTATTATCAATGAACAGGGTGTGCGTTACGGGGATACCTATGAGATACCGCCGCACTTGCTCGATTTTGTCTGGATTGAAAATTTGGGCAATGGTTTTGCGATAAAACTGAAAGTAGGAAACATCCTTGACAGCGAGATCATATGGGAACAGGACGGGAAAAGGATCAGAGAGTACCAGACCGGACAGACATTCAGTTTCGGTGCTTCTTACAAGTATTAATAGCTACCATGTGAGGCAATTACAGTATTAACAAATTGGTAACAATTTTGTAATACTTTTTTTTTATACTTCCGCCAATAAAACAGAAGGAAGTCCAAGATGAAAAAGATTGTGCTCTCTACAGTAGCTGTAGCGGCTTTAGCAACAGCATTGACAGCAAGTGGAGCGGAAGAAGTATCTAGCAGTGAAAGTAGTTTTCTTGATAGAATTCATTTCAAAGGTGACATGAGGTTAAGATACGAGAGTATTGAAAGAGATGACAAAGATAATGCATATAGCAACAGATATCGTTTAAGACTATTTACAGACTTTGACCTCTCAGACAATCTATTGTTTGAAACAGCCATCTCGAGCGGTAAGGATAACCCAACTTCAGGTAACGTTACCTTTAGAGACGATGAGCCTTGGTCGGACTACTTTGTTGATGTGCTTAAAATTGACATTTTAGATATTGCTTACAAATTTGACAACTCTACTGTGAAGGTAGGTAAGCAGGGATATATGATGTATAGACCTATTAAATCACAACTGATCTGGGATAACGATATCCGCCTGGAGGGTATTAATTATAACTATACAGACGATACAAAAATGATTACTGCAGGTGCCGACCAGTTGCATAGACTGGAAAACGAAGCTGCAAGTACAGGCGATATCAACATCTTTTTGGCACAATATGTACAATCAGCAAATCTTGAGAGCTCAACACTGAATGTAGGTGCCGGTATTTACTACTATGATGGCGTAAAAGGCAACACAACTCCTTATGCAAAAGGTGCACTGGGTAACACCCTGGATGAGCATGGTTTTTATGCAAATGACTATACGATCCTGGAAGGGTTTGGAGAGTTAAAGTTCAAAGATCTGCTTGGTAAGCCATTTACAGCGGCAGCATCAGTCGCATACAACGCTGCCGCAGATGACAACAACTTCGGGTATGAAATAGGACTTCAACTCGGTGACACCAAAGAGGTTGGCGATTGGAAACTGGGTTATGCTTATACGGATATACAGGAAGATGCAGTATTTGGTGCACATAATGACTCAGATAACAATAACGGCGGTACGGCTGCCAAAGGGCATACGATTAAAGCAAAATACAAAATGGCAGACAATCTGGAACTTGGTGGTCAATTCTTCTTTGATAAGCTCTATGCAAGCAGAAGTGCAACGGGAACAGAGGCAGACTACGAGCGTGTACAGTTGGATGTCATTCTCAAATTCTAGCTTTCTATTTTTACGTGAATCTCCTGAAGGTGGGCATTTTACCCGCCTTTTTTTATTTTATTTTTTACTTATCATAAATTGATAAGAAGTGGTAACAAGTTTTAGTATATTTTATTTATACTTTCACTATTAAGCGTTTAGGGACAATTATGAATAATACAATCAAAGCACTGCTTGGTGCGGGTTTTGCTGTTGCGGTGGCTTTGTATGCCAACAGTATCATAGGACAGGCATCGCACGGTGGCTTCCTGGTGCTTGCCGCACTCTTTGGTGCCTATATGGCGATGAATATCGGGGCAAACGATGTAGCGAACAATGTCGGGCCTGCAGTGGGTGCAGGTGCCCTTACCATCGGAGGAGCCGTCATTATCGCTTCGATCTTTGAAGCCATGGGAGCGCTGATCGCCGGCGGCGATGTGGTCGGTACGATCAAGGAGGGGATCATCTCGCCCAATGCGTTCGGGGATGATCCGATGGTCTTTGTCTATGCGATGAGTGCCGCGCTTCTGGCTGCCGCACTTTGGCTCAATCTCGCTACATGGCTCAAGTCCCCGGTCTCCACCACACACTCAATCGTCGGCGGTGTGATGGGGGCGGGGATCGCAGCAGGCGGTTTTGCGATCGTCTCCTGGGATACGATGGGGCAGATCGTCGCTTCCTGGGTGATCTCTCCGATACTTGGCGGTTTGATCGCTGCGATATTCCTCTATATCATCAAGTCACAGATCCTCTATAAAGCGGACAGGATAGGCGCTGCCAAAAAGGTGGTGCCGATACTTGTGGCCGTAATGTCGGCGGCATTTATCACCTATCTGACACTGAAGGGGTTCAAGCATATCTGGGGTTCGCTCACAGAGATGTTGAGTTTCCTTCCTCAGACCAAGAAGCCGACCTTTTCGGTGGCATTGACCTTTGGTCTGATCGGCGGGGCGGTTACCTTCTTGATAGTCAAGCCAAGAGTGGCGAAAAAAATAGCCGGTATGGATGACTCCAGGGAGGGGATCAATCTTCTTTTTACCATCCCGCTGGTCTTTGCTGCCGCACTGCTCAGTTTCGCACATGGCGCAAACGACGTTGCCAATGCGGTAGGTCCGCTGGCTGCGGTGAATGATGCGTTGACAAGCCTGAAGGTCTCTGAGAAGGCTTCCATCCCTCTGTGGGTAATGGTCACAGGGGGGATCGGTATCTCTATCGGTCTGGCACTTTTCGGCCCAAGACTTATCCGTACGGTCGGCTCCGAGATCACAGAGCTTGACCAGATGCGGGCATTCTCGATCATGATGGCTGCAGCGATCACGGTGGTGATCGCTTCGCAGCTCGGACTTCCTGTCTCTTCAACCCATATCGCAGTAGGTGCGGTATTTGGTGTAGGATTTTTAAGAGAGTGGCTTGACAGCAAAAGTATGAGCGAAAAACAGCAGAAGCTCAAAGAGGAGACAGAAAAACATCATCAGATCAAAGCGGAGTTGGCAGCCTACAGCGGTGATGACTATAAGCAAAAAGTCGAACTGATGGAGGCGGAAAAAAAGCAGAAGAAAAAGGTCAAAGCGATCAAACGTGCGCTCAGAGAGAACTACGTAAAACGGGGAATGGTCAAAAGGATCATTGCCGCGTGGATCATTACCGTACCTGCAGCAGCAGCTTTATCGGCGATCATCTTCTATGTCATCAAAGGTCTTGCTTCTTAAACTTTTTTAGAGGTACTCTTAAAAGGAGAGTGCCTTCTCCTTTTCCTGCCGGCAATCTTGTCGACCTATTCAGCTCCCCTGTAATCAAAATGTAATGAGATAGAAAACTTTGTAATCAAAATGTAATCACTGCATACTAAGATTTCACTATGGAAAAAAAGAATGCAGAAATTGTGATCATTGAAGATGAAGAGGATATCCTGGAGCTGCTGGAGTATCATCTTGCCAAAGAGGGATATGATGTGACAGGATTTCTCTCCACAGAGAATGTGGAACGGTTTATGGAAGAGGAGTCTCCGGCACTCCTGATCGTTGACCGTAACCTGCCTGGGGTGGAGGGAAGCGAGTTTGTCGCCAGTATGCGTGAAATAGGATATGACACGCCCGTGATCTTCCTGACGGCGAAAGACAAGGATAGTGAGCTTGAAGAGGGGTTCAAAAGAGGAGGTGATGACTATCTCACCAAACCTTTCAATACCAAAGAGCTTCTGCTCAGAATCGAAGCCCTTTTAAGACGAAGCGGCGTGAAGCAGAGTGAAAAGCTGCGCTACAGGGATATTATCCTTGACAACCAGGCAAGAGAGCTCTATGTTGACAAGAAAAAAGTTGACCTGACCAACCTGGAGTATAAACTGCTTTACACCTTTGTCAAAAACTCGCACCAGACACTGCAGAGAGATTTTCTCCGCGATGAGGTATGGGGGGATGACAGCGACCACTTTCACGACAAGACGATCAATGTAGCGATCAACCGTCTGAAAAAGAAGATAGACCCAAGCGGAGAGAAAGGATACTTCGTCCCTATCTGGGGAGTAGGGTATAAACTTGGTTAAGGGAGGGCTCTCCTCTCCGTACTGCTTTCGTAACAATTTTGTAATCAATTTGCCCTATACTTCCGCCTCAAGTCCGGAACGGACATCTCTATGAAGGAAAGATCATGATAGTGAAAAAAATATTTACAGCGGCGCTGATCGCTTCGGTAACAGCAGTAACTGTATATGCAGAAGAGCTGAAAGGAAGAGGGGCATCATTCCCCGCACCAGTCTATAAAGTGTGGACATCAGAGTATTATAAAGCAACGGGTGTAAAGGTAAACTATACACCGACCGGTTCAGGCGATGGTGTAAAATCAATCACAAAAAGAATGGTGGATTTTGCAGGTACTGATACACCGCTGAAGCAAAAAGGACTGAAAAAAGAGAAGCTCCATATGTTCCCGACCGTTATCGGCTCTGTCGTGCTTGCCTATAACCTTGATGGTATCAAAGATGGGGAACTGAAGTTGAGCCGTAAAGCGGTCGCAGGTATCTTCAACGGTACGATCACGCACTGGGATGATCCGGCGATTGCTGAACACAATGCAGGATTAACGCTTCCTCATGAGCCTATCACGGTAGCGGTCAGAGCAGATAAATCAGGTACGACCTTTAACTTTACCTACTTTTTGAACCAGATCGATGAGCAGATCAAGGTGAGCAAAAAACCGACATGGAAAGCGAATAAGGTGATCGCAGGAAAGTCCAACTCCGGTGTCTCTGCAAACATCCAGCAGATCAAAAACTCCATCGGTTACATCGAGTATTCCTATAAGATGACGCTGGGTCTGTCGGCAGCACAGGTGGAGAACAAAGAGGGGAAATTCATCAACCCTACGCTTGAGTCATTCCAGGATGCCGCAAAATATGCAACATGGTCACCTGACAATGATTTCTATGCTGTGATCGGTGACCCGGCAGGGGCCACTTCATACCCTATCGTCGCGGCAACCTTCCTTCTCCTCCCCGAAGAGAAGCAGGCAACGAACAAACTTGTAACTAAGTTCATGGAGTGGGTATATACGCACGGAGACGCGGCAGCGGTAGAGCTCGGATATGTACCGCTTCCGGAAGAGACAAAAGATCAGATCAGAGCTTACTGGGAAGCCAAAAGGATCAGGTAAGCATCCTTAACAGCTTTGTTTGAAGTCTTTTGAGCACTCTGCTGAAGAGGACTCAGCGTCAGCGTAGGATAGGGGGCTTTGCTCACTATCCGTTCTATCTAAATAGCAGATCAGAGCATACTGGGATGCTAAAAAGATCAAGTGATCTTTGCTTTCAGGCGGTTTCTGCCGCCGGTAACAGACCTGTAATATTTTTGTAACCATTTGCCGATATACTCCGCGTTCAATAAACACGAAGGTGATGACATATGGGTGGTACACTCTTTAAAAATTTCTCATTTTTTTCTGCTACTCTCTCTTTTTTCATTCTTGTCGGTATTTTTGCCGTACTCTTTAACTACGCACAGGAAGCGTTGCAGGAGTTTGGCATCAATTTTCTTTATGGCGAGACCTGGGAAGTCGATGAGGAGGATGAGGGAGGTATCTTCGGCGGATGGATTCCGATCGTCGGTACACTGCTCAGTACCTTGATCGCCATGGTCATTGCGATACCGCTTGCGATGGGGATCGCGATTTTTTTGACGGAGATTGCCCATGAAAAGCTGGTCAAACCCGTCTCTATCGCGATTGAGCTGCTTGCAGCCATCCCGAGTATCATCTACGGGATGTGGGGGCTTTTTTATTTTGCGCCGATCGTACAGTCTACGGTAGGCGGTGATGGAGTGGGGCTGCTCACGGCAGGAATCGTACTGGCGATCATGATCATCCCGTTTATGGCCGCGATCACCAGGGATGCGATGAATACCGTGCCCCCGGTCCTCAAGGAGTCGGCGTATGCAATGGGGGCAACGACCTTCGAGGTGGTCAAGGATGTGGTGATGCCCTATGCCAAAGGCGGGATCATCGGATCGATCATCCTTGCGCTCGGACGTGCGCTCGGAGAGACGATGGCCGTAGCCTTCCTGATCGGTTCGGTGATGAGTATCCCGAGCCGTATCACTGACCCTACGACATCGATCCCGGTACTGCTGGCAAACAACTTTGCCGAAGCGCAGGACCTTGAGATTAGCGCAATGTACTACCTGGCGCTGATCTTGTTTGTGGTGAGCTTTGCCCTGATCTCTCTGGCAAAGTTCTACTTTTTTAGAAAAACGGTATAAGGAGGCACAAGGTATGAACAGACTTTTCTTGAACAAAGCGATTCTGATGCTCTCCACGCTCTCCGCTGTGATAGGGCTCGGATTCCTCCTGTGGATATTGATCACTCTGAGCTATAAGGGGATCATGAGCCTTCACTGGAGTACCTTTACCAACGACCTGGTAGAAGGGGGGATCCGCAACCTGCTTGTAGGACAGTTCACGATGGCACTGATGGCAAGTGCGATCGCCGTGCCGATCGGGATGCTCGCGGGGATCTATCTGAGAGAGTACAGCAACAACGGAAAGTTGGCAGCAGTGATGAGAAATCTCAGCGACGTGATGATGTCGGCACCTTCGATCGTCATCGGTGTGTTCGTCTTTGCGCTTCTTGTTGATCCCTTCGGCGGGTACAACGGATGGGCGGGTATCGTTGCACTGGCGATCATGATGATCCCTATCATTATCTCCACGACGGACAATATGCTCTCACTCGTCCCCCAGGAGCTGAGGGAAGCGGGAATGGCGCTTGGCGGAAGCAAGCATAAGATCATCCTTCAGATCGTTGTAAAGGCGGCAAAAGTGGGGATCACCACAGGGGTACTGCTCTCCTTCGCCCGTATCATCGGCGAGACGGCACCGCTGCTCTTCACCTCGGCAAACAACCAGTTCTTCACGATGGACCTGACCGAGCAGTTTCCCTCACTGACGGTCAGTATCTATAACCTTGCAACCTACCCCGACGAGGCAAGCAGGGAGCTGGCGTGGGCTGCATCGTTTGTCCTGACCATGGTAGTGCTTTTGATCAACCTGGTTGGCCGTTTTATCACAAGAAGTAAGAAATAAGGAAAGTTATAGAGATGACAACAGATACTATGATCATGGAAGTCAAAGACTTCTCGTTTACCTACGCAGGAGCATCATCTCCCTCGCTGAAGAAGATCAATCTTCCTATCGAAAAGAACAAGATCACTGCACTCATCGGTCCCAGCGGCTGCGGCAAATCCACACTGCTCCGCTCGATGAACCGTATCCACGATCTCTATCCCGGCAACCACTATGAAGGTGAGATCAGGCTTTATGACGGCGATGGGAAAGGGGGGAATATCCTTGAGATCAAGAAAGAGAACGATTTTATCAAGCTGCGTCAGGATGTAGGGATGATCTTTCAGAAGCCTACCCCTTTTCCGATGAGCATCTACGATAACGTAGCCTATGGGCTGAAACTGGCAGGGATCAAGGATAAAAGCGAGATCCAGGGGCGTGTTGAAAAAGCGCTTCAGGATGCTGCGATCTGGGGAGAGACCAAAGACCGCCTCAAGGAGAGTGCAATGGGACTGAGCGGAGGACAGCAGCAGAGGCTCTGTATCGCCAGAGCAGTAGCGCTTAAGCCGGATGTCCTGCTCTTCGATGAGCCAACCTCCGCGCTTGACCCCATCTCGACCGGGGCGATCGAGGAGCTTATCGCTGAACTCAAGAAGGATGTATCCATCGTGATCGTCACCCACAATATGCAGCAGGCAAGCCGTTTGAGCAACTATACTGCCTTTATGTACCTGGGGGACCTGATCGAGTATGGCAAGACCGACAAGATATTCTTGAACCCTTCGGTCAAGCTGACTGAAGACTATATTACGGGTAGATTCGGTTAAATCTACTCTCGCTGGAGACGAAGCGTAAGTGAGAGGATGAGAAGCATGAAGTCAATGAAAAAAGTGTGTCATTGATAGATTCGAAACCGCAGTGTTCGTAATCAAAGTGAAGCCACGGAAGAAAAAGGTGTTTAGCGCCTTTTCAGGAAGAAAGTGAATAAGGAGTTTGGACAATGTTACCAGGTTATAACGAAGCGAGACATGAAGTGAGAGATGCTGTTCTTGAGGTTATGAAGGATCTCTCAGTAGCCAACAAGCATACACTGGAAGCGATAGAAAAGGGAGATATCAACGGTTTGGAAGCGGCAAGAAAGCCGATCGAGGATATCGGTGAGCGTACAGAGAAGATCGATAATGACATTGTGCTTATCTTTGCAAAGTATACGCCGGAAGCCAAGGATCTCAGAGAGTTGGTCTCCTACCTCAAGATGACCTCTTCCATGAACAGGATCAGAGCCAATATCAACAACTACAGCAAAAATATGCAGTCGATGCTTGCATCAAACGATGCTGAGATCAACAAGTTTATCAAAGATTCGCTGTGTATCAACAGATGTACGGTGAATGCATTTGAGTTTACCCTGCAGATGCTGCAGTGCTTTGATGACCATGACAGAGTGCAGGACCTTGCCACACGTATCGAGGTAGAGTACGCTAAAACAGATGATATTTACTCCATGCTTGAAAAAAATATCATGGAGAAGATGGGCAGTTCCTATGCGATCACAGAAGAGTATTTCAATCTGCTCAAATATATCCGCAAAAACCTCAAGATCATCGACAGGCTGGAGAGTATCTCCGGGCGTATCATCTTTGCACGCATAGGCGGGAAGCTCTAAGCCTTCTCTCCCCTCTTTTGAGGATAATTTTTTGTAAAACCGTCAATCCTCCTTTTAGAGATTCTGCTATATAATGGGTGTATGGAAAAAAATATTGAGATTATCATTATTGAGGATGAAGAGGATATCCTTGAACTCATAGAGTACCATCTCCAGAAAGCGGGGTATGAGACAGTGGGGTTCCTCTCTACCGAAAATGTAGAGCAGTTTTTAGAGGAGGAGTCCCCCTCCCTGATGATCATCGACAGGAACCTGCCGGGGGTGGAAGGGAGTGATTTTGTATCGTACATCAGAGGATTGGGGTATGATATCCCCGTGATCTTCCTGACCGCCAAAGATCAGGAGAGCCAGCTCGAAGAGGGGTATGAAAGCGGCGGCGATGACTACATGACCAAGCCCTTCAGCACAAAAGAGCTTCTGCTTCGGGTCAAAGCACTTCTGAAACGTTCAGGGGCTTTGGCACACCAGGATAAAATCAAATACAGGGATATCACACTGGATGGGGTCAAGAAGACTGCTTTTATCAGCGGTGAGCCTGTCGCTCTGACACTGCGCGAGTTCGATCTTCTCCTTGCCTTTGTAAAGAATGCTGACAAACCATTGACAAGGGATTTCCTGCGTGAAGAGGCATGGGGCAGCGAAGGGGATGAGGTCAATGACAATGCGGTCAATGTGGCGATCAACCGCCTGAAAAAGAAGATAGATCCCACCGGAGAGAAGGGGTACTTCGTCCCGGTATGGGGAGTAGGGTATAAACTGGTCTAGGGAGTCTCCTAGGCACTGACCCTCATCAGGTTGATATACCAGTCTTCGGAGAGTTCGTTTTTTTGGATATCTGTCAATACGACTTCAAGCAGGCCGTTTGCGACCATCTCCGTACCGTAGATCTTCTCATCGGGGATTTCCAGCGCTTCGATACAGTACTCCTCCTGGGCATAGATATCATTCGCAAGTTGGGTGATATCCCATCCGTCGTCAAACTTTTTGATCATAAATACACTTTCCATCGATTACTCCTTCTTATGTAGTAGAAGAATCGTAATATGATTTGGTATCATAGCAATTACATTTTTATTACAGCGATGTTGCAATTTTTGGGAACTGTGAGAGATCAAGGAGTATTATCGTGAAACCTAACTATATTTTTTCAGTGATCTCTCTTCTGGGGCTACAGGGACTTTGTGCGGGGGAGAGACTGGAGGTGTATTTCAAGCCTGTCCCGTTCCCCAAGACAGAAGCAGAGAAGTATGCCCTGCACGCTACACAGGAAACTGTCGTCAACAAGGAGAGACAGAAGATAGGCTTCAGTACCCTGATGGCCACCGGCGAGAGGGATAACGGAGAGGTGTATGGCCTGCTCAAAGACAGAGAGGATACTCCGCTGACACTGCGTGACGGCAGCCCCTATATCTGCAACGGTACCTCCAACCCGTTCGGGTCCGGGGCGGGACTGGACCATGTGTCGCTGCTCCAAAGGAACGGCACGCTCTATATGGTCTCTCAGTTTGAGTGTCAGGTGGGCGCCTACTACATCAATGAACTGGAGCAGGACGCGCAGGGGGGACTCTCCCCCAAGCCGGGTACCCTCAGGTACATCTCACAAAAAGAGGAGTTCGGCGGCTATGTGCATTGTGCGGGGATGAAAACCCCATGGGAGAGCCATCTGGGGAGCGAGGAGTATCCTCCCGATGCAAAGCTGCGGCAAAAAGACGGTTCGATCGATCTCTACTATGATTTTATTGCGGATTACTGGGGCGGTGATCTCGCCCTTGCCAATCCCTACTACTACGGATGGGTCCCGGAACTCTCGATCGGTGCCCAGGGAGAGGCAGCGTATACCAAGCACTACTCCATGGGAAGGTTTTCCCATGAGCTGGCCTACGTGATGCCGGACAGAAAGACGGTCTACATGTCGGATGACGGCACGAACGTCGGGTTTTTCATGTATGTGGCAAAACGGGCGGAAGATCTGAGCGAGGGGACGCTTTATGCCGCAAAGTGGGAACAGGTCAGCAGTCAGGAGGGCGGAAGCGCAGCCCTCTCCTGGATCGAACTCGGCAGGGCAAAAGAGAGTGAGGTCAGGGCGATGCTTGATCCCGACCACAATGTCTCCACCAATGACGGGTTGGGTTTTTACGATATCTTCGAAGAGGGGATGGGGGATGGCGTCTGTCAGTCCGGGTATACCCCGATCAATACCGAGGCAGGTTTCGAGTGCCTCAGGGTCAAAAAGGGGATGGAGAAGGCCGCAGCATTTCTCGAGACCAGACGCTATGCGGCGATGATGGGCGCGACCACGGAGTTTCGCAAAGGAGAGGGGATCACCTACGATGCCTCTACCCGCACACTCTATTTTGCCATCAGCGAGATTGGCAGGGGGATGGAAGATCATGCCAAGCAAGGAAAGAAGGATAGCCGGTACGACAGGGGCGGGCACAACCATATCCGGCTGCCCTATAACCGCTGCGGGGGTGTCTATGCGCTTACGGTTGACGATAGCTACAAAGCAACATCGATGAAAGCGGAGCTGGTGGGTCAGCCGGTAAAAGAGGGGTTTTCTCAAGGGTGCGCACTTGACAGTATCGCCAACCCCGACAATCTTACTTTTTTGCCTTATTCGAATATCCTGGTGATCGGAGAGGACAGCTCCTACCATGAGAACAACACGGTCTGGGCGTATGATACCGGCACCAAAGCACTCACCTCCATCATCATGCTTCCCAAGGGGGCGGAGGCCACTTCGCCTTTCTGGTACAGCGATATCAACGGCTACGGATACCTCGTGCTTGTCACACAGCACCCGCATCCCAAAAGTGAAAACCGGGGAGAGTCCAGCGTTGGGGTACTTGGACCGTTCAGAGGGCTTGGCCGGTAATTCTTTTATCAGATAAAGTTTTTACTTATCCTGGCAAGGTCATACTAAACATAGCATTTAAAATAATGTGGTTAAATGTATTTTCTATCAAATTCCCTCCACGATCTTGATCTCATCCTCTGTGAGGTCGTAGAGTTTGTAGACCATTTGGTCGATCTCTTTGTCGGTTTTGTTGATCTGGGTTTGGAGTTCCTGGACTGCCTGTTTGTCGTTTTCAAAGAGGGCTTGCCACTGCTGTTTGAAGTTACGTTCTTCCAGTTTGTCGGCAAATTTTAGTTTTTTAGCCTTTTTGTACTCTTTGACAAATTCATCAAACTCCAGCTCTTCAAAGTTTTGGAGTTTTTTGGGCACCTTTTCAAGCTCTAGCTCTTGGATGAAGTTTTGTTTTGTCTCTTGGAGTTGTTTGTTAAGTGAGAGCATAAGGTCGGCTTTTTCTATGAATGGTTCTTGATTCTCAATTTGAGGAATCTTTAATGGTTCGATAGCTTGTACACTGATCAGTAAATCTCCTGTTCCTGTTTTAGGTGCATCCTTCATCAGATAATGTCCCATTTTACTGTTAAAGACACAAAGTAAATATTTGTTATATTCACTAGATAAAAAGCATGTGCTATCTAAACAATAATATTGTCCAAGTGAAAATCTTAATATAGAGCCAATTCTTTTCCAAATAATGAGTTCTTTTTCAAATTCAGGGTAAAAAGCAACTGTATCCTGTGTTTCAAACCACTTATTCTTTGTTTTTTTTCGACTTCCTTTTTCTCCAGACTGCTCAATTGATGAGCCAAAGCTTTTTAAGTATTCTTTTACGGATGGATATTCATCGATATTCAAATTTTTTGCAGGAAAAGTGGCAATGACAAAAGTATCGTTAAATTCTGGATAATATCTCTGAATATCGCGACCACGCAAAATAGGTTTAATAATTTCAGCAGATTTGGGATCTTGTACAATTAGTTCATCTTTTTTTGCACCATTGATAATAAAAGCCTCATTAAAACCTGTTTTTATTCCAAAGTTTATAGACAAATCCCACTCTTTCAGTGAAATACCTTTCGCATCAATTTTATTTTTTATCTCTTGCTCTATAGGGTTATTTATAATCCAACTCTCCTCTGAAAAAGTATCAATATCTATTGCTGTCTCTTATACACATCTGACGCTGCCGACGAAGAGGATAGTGTAGA
>OGCK01000002.1_pt1 | contig 67745 bp, 58 predicted proteins | sample 1570051 | NCBI WGS metagenome assembly OGCK01 (sample SAMN06266181, study PRJEB24510) | hot springs metagenome | isolation source: hot spring sediment | place: USA: Zodletone Spring, Oklahoma | collected 2013-12-03 | reverse complement strand
TTTAATTGATTTTATTATTTAACATTATATCATAATATCATATTAATATATTTTTATCTTTTGATACAGAGAACCGTCCCCTGTATCATTTTCCTACAAAATATATGCTGGTTTGTTTCACGGGCTCTCCGGAGATTTCCTGCCATACCCGGTGGTAAAGAGTGATCTGCTTTTGATAGACCTCGACTAATTTAGGGTAATCCTTCTCCTGTTCGGGCCGATCAGTTTTGTAATCGATCACTACCCAGCCATCGGCTTCCTTAAAGACCAGGTCGATCGTCCCAGACAGGATTATAGGGCAGGAATCATGACCCTCTAATTGGCTAAAAAGAGGATGAGCGGGTCCGATATGGAGTGTAAAGGGGACTTCGCTATATTTAAACTCTGCTTTTTTTAGACGCTTAAATAAATCACTCACTTTAAATTTTTTGACCAGCTCTTCTAATTCTGCTTTTCTCCGGGGAGATATTCCCTGATTTTCCAGAACTTTTTCTATCTGTAAAGACAATAACTGTTCATCAGGCTCTTTCTTCACTAAATAATCAAAGATTTTATGAACGGCAGTCCCCCAGGCAGTCCCGCCAACATCAATGGTAGTAATCTTTAGGTGTTTTTCTTCATCCTTAAAATCCGTCGGGGTCTTCTCATCATAACTAATTTTAGATAGATCCTTCAGCCATTGCCCGCATTCCTTTTGCATTTTTGCATAATCTTCAAGCAAAGATTCTTTTTCTTTGGCTTTTTCTTTTCCTTTTCCTTCTATTTCCCCCATTTCCCCCGGAGACAACAATTCCGCTTCCGGGACAGCGATATTCATCTCATCTCTCATATTTTTCAATAAAGGCTGCCAGGGATTATGCTTATTGCCCTTATGATTTAAACTGCTGATAACCAAAAGATTCTTAGCCCGGGTGGCCGCTACATAGAGCAGTCGGATATCCTCTGCTTCATGGTAAGAGGTCTCAAGCTGACCATAATCATCCCAATTTTTAGGTTGAGCTAATCTTTTCCCTTTATGGTAAGCATTGGAACGGCATACCAAAAAATGGCCGTACGGTTGCTCTCCCGTTCTTTCCACATGATAAGTTGGTTCATGGACAGCAGTATTATAAGGAATAGCTAAAAATACTACCGGAGATTCCAGGCCTTTAGCTTTATGTAAATTCATAATCCGGACAGTATTTTCTTCGGTTAGTATATCCAATTCCTCTTCGATCCCGGCTTCTAACATCTTCTCCAATTGGTCTACCATGGCAGCAAATCCTATCATTTCTTCTGTCTCTGCTTTTCTTAATTTCTCCAGAATAAAATAGAGCTCCCCGCATCGGTTTAGGTTATAACCTTCTAAACAGGAGTGAGGAAGTAAGCCTGAATCAATCATGATCTTTTCCATTGTTGTAACCGGTGGCAGTTCTTGAGACCAGAGATGGAATTGTCTCAGCCGGCCAAAAACTCTCCTAAAATTCTCTTTTAGTTTTGGACTTAGCTTTTCCGGTATCTTTTCATAAAAATCAAATTCTCCGCCTGATTCTTTAAAATGATATAAGTCATCATCAGAAAATCCAAAGAATATCCCGCGCAGAACGGCGATGATCAGCACCTGATTTTCTATATCCCTCAGTAAGCGAAATAACTTTAATAATTCTTTTACCTGTGGGGATGCATTTAAAGAGGCGTATCCTGAGATCGTAAAGGGTATTCCCTGCTCTGCCAGCGTGCGGGCATAGATATCCATCCCTCCTTTATAGCGTAGAAGGATCATAAAGTCCTTATAAGTGGCTTGCAGTGAAGTACCTGCTTTTATCTCTTCTTCGGTCCGCCCTAATTGAAATCCCTTATCGACCATAAGACGAATAACCCGGGCAATCAATTGGGCATCCTGCCGGATCGTATCATTCTTGTTGGATTCTTTTGAAATAATGAGCTGCCTTACCCCGGAAAGATAATGGTTTGGGTCATCTTCCCGAATGGTCTGCATCGGTGAATATACCGCCTGAAATTTTTCCTGACCACCGGAAAATAATTCTTCAAATAGAGGGTTGAGATAAGAACCGATAGAATGCAGCGAGCGAAAATTAGCCTGCAATTTTAAAACCTTTCCTCCGCTTCTTTCAATCAACTCCCTTACCCGATTATAGATGGCAATATCTGCCCGACGAAAGCGATAGATAGACTGCTGGGGATCCCCTACCACAAATAAGGAACCGGGATGCGGTATCAATTTAGTCCAGTTCTTTTCCTTAAAATCCGAACCGGTAAGATAGAAGATTATTTCTGCCTGAATAGGGTCGGTATCTTGAAATTCATCTACCAGCAGGCATTTATATTTTTGCTGAAAATATTGGCGTACTTCAGGATGTTCCCTTAATAGCTGAGAGGTCTTTAAGAGCAAATCCTGAAAATTAAGCATCGAGATCTTCTGGCGCAATTGGTGATAATATTCCACTGCGGGCAGAAGGAATTTGATGGTATCGGCATAACAATATTCCCGCCATTGCTGCAAGGTCGGATTAATCACTTTTTCCTGAAGTTCTAAAACAAGGGAATCTCTATACTCTTTGGCCTTTTCTTTGGAAGTCCAGCGGTTTAAAGTAATATGGTTCGATTTAGGGCTAAAATCACCTGCAAAATTTTCCAGTAATTTTATCTGATTAAAATCTTCTCTCATATAATCATAAAACCCCTTCATCCTTTTAACGCTTAAAACGGCTTCTTGTAATTGATCATAACCCATTTTCGGTTCTTCCTCCGGGATATATGGGCTGGCTTCATCACTAAAAGATATGATCTCTTTGACCGCTTTTTTTATATCCGGTTTTGGTAAAACGGGGAAAGAAGGATTAACTTCCGGATAAGCGCACAGCGTTTTATAACAATCGGTCAGTTCGGAGGGCTTTATGCCTAATTCTTCCAGATGGAGGAGAGAAGGAGATTCTTCTATCTTAAGATTAAGCAGATACCTTTTCCAGGCTTCTTCTTTCAATAAAATATCATCAAGGTCATCCAGCTCGGCAAATTCCGGGTCGAGCCCGGCTTCGATCGGCCTTTCCCTTAATAGGCGGGCGCAAAAAGAATGAATAGTCCCCAGGTAACAGTGCTCAATATTGGAAAGGGCTTCCCGCAAATAAGCCTTTTCCTTTTGGTTTTCTGTTTCACGAAAACTCTCTTCAATTTTTTTTTGAAACCTTTCTTTTAATTCGATTGCTGCTTTTCTGGTGAAGGTAATAGCGGCCACTTCATCCACTTTAAATTTTCCCGACTTAATTAAAGCAGTCATACGCTGGATCAAGCTGGAAGTCTTCCCCGAGCCGGCACTTGCCTCGACTAAAATATTAGTGTTTAATTCTTGTACAATTTTTTCCCGAGCTTCCTGATCAATTAATTTTTGGGGGGAATGATCATTCATATTCTTCTTGCAGCCTCCTTAAATTATCCAGAGCGGGTTCTTGGCTATATTTTTCTCCTTTTTTCCCGCCTACTTTCATCACTTGATTTTGTTCCAGGATATCCCGGTAATCGGCACACTTCAGATCATCTGCTTTTTGAGTCATGGCAAAATCTCCTTGAGCAACACTATCCAGCAACAAATCAATGATCTCCAATACTTGATCTCTTTTTTCTTCATCGTAAAAATATTGCCTTCCCTGGCCAGATAATGTAGGGAAATAATAACCTGCTTTTGGGATCTTAGGACAGGCAGATATTCCCGCTTTAACCAAGATCTTTTTTAGGGACAAGGCATAGAGGGCATGTTGAATCTGTCTTCCGTTTTGAAAATATTTACTTCGACTAAATTCATAAGGGGTACCGGTCTTGTAATCAATGATGCGATAGGTATCCTCGCCTATTTTATCTATTCGGTCAATCTTTCCCTGAAAACTGATCGATTTTCCACTGGGCAGAGATAGCTCCACTGCTTTTATCTTGCCTAACTCCCGGTTCTTGCTATCCCGGGTGCCAAAAGCAAGTTCCAAATAAACTGGTATTTCTCCTTTGTATTTCTTTTCTTCGCAATGGAGAAAGAAGCGGCAGGAATTTAATATTTCTTTGCACTCGTGCTGATAGATCAGATTGCTGGGAGGGGCTAACCTCTTCTTGGTTTGTTTCAGCCGGGAAAGAGTAAGGGCTTCTAAAATAGGCCAATGATCGGTATAAGATGGCAAGACAAAGGTTCCGGTTGGTGAGCGCTCTTTTAACTTTTTATAAAACTGCTCAAAAATTTGATGGAATACAATACCTTTTTCAGAGGGGTTCAGCCATACCCCCGGGTCTTCGATCATCTCTTGCGGCGGCGTTATTTTTAAGATAAATTTTAAAAAATACAGATAGGGGCAAAAGGCAATCAATTCTAATCTGGAACTGGAAACCACCAGCCCCCGGTTGAGGCGGGGGTCTACCCATTTCGGGTCACTGTTTACTTTTCCGTTGAAGCAATTGAGTTCTTCTTTTCCTCTCTGTCGAGCGGCATAAAAACCTTCGGATAGAGCGGGATAAAGATCTTCAAAAAGGGAAGTAAGATCTGAAGAATTATATCTGATAGAATATAAGAACCAGTCTGCGGCATCAAGAATTTCCTGAGGCTTTCCCGAAATAAACCCGGAGGTCTCATGAAAACTTCGATAAAAATCAGAATAATCCTTTTCCTTATCTCCGGATATCAAACGGTACAGCTGCAGCATTAATCCGGAGGGGGATAATTCCCGATTATCCCGGGTATCGTAACGGGAATAGGAAAGAATAATTTTGCCTTTAAGAGAAGTAAGCAATTGAAGCATTTTATATCGGCTTTCTTGATCTTTCCCTTTATCCTGATTCATGCGGCCGGTATTTTTTTTCTCGCTATCTAGCAAGATAGATCCGTCATGCACTGAAGATGAATCAGGAAATTTAGTCGCATCCATTCCTATAATAAAATTAGTGGGACGATCAAGCCAAATTCCTTTTTTGTAGCTGGCCGTATGCAGAAAACCCCCTCTTGGTTCCGAGCAATTAATCCTTTCATTCTTGATGAGATCTGCTATCAGAGTAAGGGCTTCATTTAAGGGCATATCGGGAAAAGGAGCTTCACTTTCTATAAAAACAGTCAACCGTTCTTTTATTTTTGTCAGCGCTTCCTGGTCTAAATTACACGCCTCATCTATCCTGCTGTAATGGGTCACACTACTTATAAGCCCCCGGGCAATCTGTTTTGCTGAGACAGTATAATCAAAATTTTCTTGAGGTATTTCATGAAAAATGTGGGAAATAAATTCCTTGATCCGAATCAGGTCTTTTATCTTTTTATCCACCTTCTCTTTCCTGCTTTCGGACACCTGCTTGATCTCTTTTTTTAACTGTTTAATGCTAAAATTCAAGCCCTTAATATATCGATCCCTTTTATGCCCAATAGGGGAATTTCGCAGTAAAGAAGCCGCTTCTTGGGGAGTGGGCATATCCGCATCCAACTGCTGATTTTTAAACTCAAAATTACCTCCGGTAAGCAAAAAATATAATTTTGCGATACTATAATTATCTCTTATCCAATCAATCAAAGCAAAAAACAGTTTCGCCGGAGAAGCGTTTTTAATGCTGATACCACTGCCCAAAGTGATAGGAAAAGAGTATTGTCTGGACAGCTGATAAAGATATTGGGAATAGGGTTCTTGCACTGTATAAAAGATACTTACCTCATCCCAGGGAATATTTTGGGATTTGATCTTTCGGATAATTGTTTTTACTTCATTAAATTCTCCCTGGGATTGGATCAACTCTATTTCCGGTTTTCGGGGCAGTTGAGGCAGACTTTCCTGATAATTTTCTTCTTCCTTAACCGGCTGGAAAAAATAAAAAGAAGCCGGTTTCTTTAAGTTTTTCGGGGCAGGTAAGGTAATCACCTTTGCTCCCGGTAATATCATCTTCCGGAAAAAGATTTGCTCCAGATAATTTAATTCGATATTAGAAGGGACGATGAAGATCTCTTTTTTCTGCTGATCCTTTTTCTGGGATTTAATGGCCAGAAGATAGACATCCGCTTCATCAATATAATTTTGCTCTTTTAATATTTTCTCATACTCCTCTATTATCTTCCGCAGGTCTTCACTCTTGTGGGAATTAATCATAGCCGAGTGGGGAAAATTTTGAGAAGAGAATCCGGCTGCCTTCAATTCTTTTATTGCCAGATACACCGAGCGGCTGATTCCGGGCGAAAAGGCAGGCAGTTGAAAATACTTCAGTTCTTTTTTCCGGGATAATTTTTTCAATATCTGAAAAAGAAATATCTGGCCTAAGGCATGATCTAAAATTTTTAATTTATTTTTCAAGAGTTGATCATTACAGTGATCTCTGGCCAGGTCAAAAAGTGTAGTGATATTAAAGTTCAAGGCAAAAAAACCTTCTCGGGATAAGCTTTTTTTAAGGGTATTGCCATCCAGGTAAGAAGGCATAATTAAATTTTTACTACCGGTGAGATTCTCCCGGCAGATCTCCTTTAGGGGAGCTAAAAATGGATGCATAAATTTTACTCTCTTCCGGTAATAGGGGATGACCCTTGAGGGATAAACATTATTTCACAGCTAATTTGCCAGAAATTAATTGCAATGCTTTTAATAAATGATTAGGATCAACTTTTAATTGTAAACCCCTAACTCCCGCACTGAATATGATAAAAGGAAATTGGAAGGCACTTTCATCAAAATAAGTAGGGTAATTTTTTTTCAATGCTAAAGGAGAAACGCCTCCTCGAACATAACCGGTTAATGATTTTACCTCTTTTAAGTGTACCATTTCCACCTTTTTGTTTCCACTTATAGAAGCAAGGGCTTTCAGATTAAGTTCCGCTCCTCCGGGGATACAGGCCACTAAAATTCCGGTCTTATCCCCTCGAATTACCAGTGTTTTAAATACCTGTTTTAAGGGCTGCCCCATTTTCTGAGCGGCATTTTCTGCACTGAGGTTCTGTTCGTCCACTTCATATTTTAAAATTTCATAGGGAATTTTTAATTTATCTAAAATTCTGGAGGCATTAGTCTTTTTCATTTCTATAACTCATAACTATTATAACTTCTGATCTGATTTATTTCTTTGCGTTCTTTAGGTTGTATTTCGTCAGACATCGGATAGCCTATAGTTATAATAAGTTCAACTCTTATTTGTGGGGGAATATTAACCAGTTTTTTGACCCCCTTTTCATTAAACCATCCCAGCATACAAGTTCCCAAGCCTTCTTCTGTGGCCTGAAGACAAAGGTGCTCGGCAGTAATTCCGATATCGATTAAACTAAATTGCTTATCCTTAAGTATGCTCCCAATTCTACTAAAAAAACTTGGTCTTTCTGAAAGTAAAAGAATTAAAGCAGGTGCTTGCAAAGAAAATCGATTGAAAGATATCACTCTATTAAACGTTTTTCTTGCTACTGCTTCTTTTAGTTTCAGGTCATCTATTACAATAAAGCTCCAGGGTTGAGAGTTATTAGCTGAAGGAGCAAGCCGCGCTGCCTCCAGACAGCTCTCAATCTTCTCCCGCTCAACAGCTTTATCCAAATATTCTCTTACACTTTGTCTTTTTTTTACTAAATCTAAAAATTTCACTAAATCCCTCCGGGAACAGAAAACCGTCTTCTGTTCTTTTTTCTTTTTTTGTATTTTCACGCTCTTTGAATTTCAACTAAACAATTATGGAAAGCAGTCCCATAACCTATATCACTGATATATTCTCCGGTGAGTTTATTGAGGTTGGCTTGGTGTACTCCATCCCACCAGCCAAAATAAGCATGCACTATTCCCGGTGCGACTTTTGAGGTAATAAAAACCTTTAAAGTTATATTCCCCCTATGATTATAGACTTGTACCCTATCATTTTCATTAATTCCTCTTTTAGCTGCATCCTGAGGATTGATCCAGACAAAAGGTTCTTCTTTCAGAGTAGATAGATTTGAAAATTGAGAATTCATTTTATCACAGGCATGGCTGGTGATCAAAGATAAAGGATATTTACTAAAGATATCGGGAGAGCTATTCCTATTTTCTGCCGGTTCCCTATAGGCTGGCAGGGGGTCTTTGCCCCATTTATCTTTCATTCTCTGGCTGATAAATTCTATTTTTCGGGTAGGAGTATTAAATTTGTGGTCACTAAAAGCCCTCTCTTGATATCCGGGGTAAAGATAGGGCGTATCTTTTAGTTTATCGATATCCATATCTAAATGAGAGCTGTTAATTATTTTTTCAATGGTACTCAAATCATTTACCGGTAAATAATCTAAGTTGAAATCAAACTTTTTAGCTAAAAGCCGATAGATCTCACTTTCATGTTTGGCTTCACCTGGCGGTTCGATTATTTTTTGCTGTAATTGAAGGTAAGAATGACCGTACCCGATAATCAAGTCATAGTATTCAAACATCGAGGCTGCCGGCAAGATAATGTCTGCCATCCTGGCGGTATCGGTTAAAAAAAGATCGGCCACCACAATGAAATCCAGTTGATTCATCGCCAGGGCAAGGAGATTGGTGTTGGGGTTGCTGGTCATAGGATTAGCCTGTTCAACCCACAAAGCTTTTATCGGAGGATCGGCTTGCCGATCCAATTTACTGGCAAGTGTTGCAACCGCTATAGAATGACGGATCCTCTGGGGTTTGGGCGGGGAAAAAGGCCAATTTAATTCGGGTACCTGCCTGTCGCTGAAGTAAAAACCGCAGCCCTTTTTATCGATACTTCCGGTCAACGCCGGCAAAAGAGCAATGGCTCTGGTAGTCTGACCCCCATTGGTATATCTTTGAATCCCTATTCCGCAGATAAGAGCATATCGGGGATTTTCTTTTAGCTCATTGATCAAACGATTAATCTTAGCGATAGGGACTCCAGTTATAGCCGACACTTTTTCCAAGGAATAATCCTGAACCAATTCCTTAAATTCAGTAAAGCCAAAAGTATGTTGCTCAATAAAATAGTCATCAATGATATTATTTTTAATAAGCTGGTTGGCTATCCCCAGGGCAAGGCAGCCATCGGTTCCCGGCCGAGGATTTAAATAAAGGCTGCTTTTGGCTCCTGATTCATTTTCCCGAATATCTATGGTTATTAATTTCGCTCCCTTATCTACTGCCTGGTTCAGGTGATGCATTAAATGAACATTGGTATGGGCTGGATTTGAACCCCATAAGATGATTAATTTTGAGTTTTCCAGGTCAGAAATCTTATTATGTTTTACTTCTCCATAAGTTAAAATGATGGCCTCCTGGCCTGCAGTATCACATAGTCCGCCATATGTGCTGGTAAAGCCGCCAAATTGATACCAGAAACCATAAGCACAATTTTTCATCACTCCCAAATTAGCAAATCTATTAAAATATAAAACCGATTCCGGTCCATATTGCTCTTTAAAATTTCTCAGCTTTCGGTATAGGATATCTAAAGCCTGTTCCAAGTTTATTCTTTTAAACTCGCCGCTGCCGCGCTTGCCAACTCTTTGTAAGGGATATAATAATCTTTCCGAACTATAGAGCAAATTGGGATAGTGGTTCCCTTTAGAACATATTCTTCCTTTATTCACCGGACTATTACGATTTCCCCTTACCTTTGTTATCCTTCCTTTTTCTACCTCAACTTCCAATGAACAGGACCCAAAGCAATCCTTGGGACAAACAGAGTTGATGGTTTTGAACATATTTTGCTCCTTTATTTAAATAAAGCTATTTTTTACTTTTTTCCCCTAAAAGGATGGGACCAAGCTGGGATTGGATCAGTTTTGAATCAGTAAAATCTATGGCAACTTTTTCTGCTCCAAAATTTTTACTTAGAGCCTCTAGGGTTTGCCGAGCAGAATTCTCTACTTCCGAACGCATTTTCCGTACTAAATGATCAGCCATTTGGGTGGCCTGATATTTAGCCTCTTCCAGAAGCAAATTTTTATCGCTTTCATTGAATCCTGAACCGAAAGCCCGATTGAGGAGGTCAGGAAGTAACCAGGGAAGAAACTTTGCATTTTGTTCGTCATAAAAACTGATATCTCTGATATGAACTTCGTAAAAGCACTGGGGCATTTTTAATCGGAAATTCTTTTCCCCTTGTTCCTCAATAACAAAGTCCGAACTACGAAGATTATATCTGAAATCTATATCAAATTCGAAAATCATAGCCATCTTTTTAGTGGAAATTAACCATTGGAAATATTTTTTCCCTTTCTCTCCCAACCAGTGCATTGAAGTAGTAACAATCTCTTTGGTAACCACTTTAAATACCACCAATTCTCCTACCGAGCGAAGTTCTTCAAGAGAAGTATGGATATTTATTGTTCTGCCCGGTGCACTGTATTTTAATTTAAAAATCCAAAAAATAATAAATATAATGACCGCTGTACCGAACCCGATCAGTCCGGAAATAAATATTATTTGCATTGGTTTATTCTCCTTATTTATTAAATTACTATCATCATAACAGAAAACGGCTATCGTCTGCTATGTTTTTAGGTATTGGTATTTGTACAGCTCGTTGTAATAACCTCGTTTGGCAATTAACTGCGAATGATTTCCCATTTCTACGATTTTACCTTTATGCATAACATATATTCTATCAACATCCTGAATGGTAGATAATCGATGGGCGATGGCGATACTACTCCTGCCTTTCATAATTTTTTTTATGGCATCCTGAATAAGATATTCGGTTTCGCTGTCTATACTGCTGGTAGCCTCATCAAGGATGAGTATTCTGGGTTCTTTGGCCAGTGCCCGGGTAAAGGCAATGAGCTGCCTTTGGCCGGTGGAAAGATTTGACCCTCCTTCGGAAACTATGTTCTCATATTTTTTCTTCAATTTACTGATAAATTGGTGGGCATTAACATATTTTGCATATTCGATCATCTTATTATCCTCTATTTCATTATTAAGGATAATATTATATTTAATGTCCCCGGCAAACATAAAAACGTCCTGCAAGACTAATCCGAAATAGTTCCTTAAAAATTTTAAATCCATATCTTTCAGGTTAATTCCATCAATAAGAATTTCCCCCTCGGTAGGTTCATAGAATCTTAAAAGAAGGTTAATGAGGGTTGTTTTCCCTGCCCCGGTCGCCCCCACAAAAGCAACCGATTCATTTGGTTCAACTATAAAAGAGACCCGGTCAATAACCTTTTCCCCTTCTTTATATTCAAAAGATACTCCTCGAAACTCTATCCTCCCTTCTATCTTGCCAGGATGCTCAGGCACTTCAGGAGAAGGTATCTTGTCATCCTCCTCAAAAAGTAAAAATATTCGCTCCGATGAAGCCATAGCGGATTGTAATATATTATATCTTTCCGAAAAATCAAAAATCGGCCTAAAAAACATATGGATATAAGATATAAAAGCAATAAGCACTCCCAGGGAAATTTCCTCTCCCAGTACTCCCTTACCCCCAAAATATATCAAGGCACCTAGGGCAAAATAAGATAACACATCAATTAATGGCCTGAATATGGCAAATATCAACAGTTGATACATATTGGCACGATAATAATTCATCCCGGTTTTATTAAAATTATCTTCAGACCTACCCTCTTGATTGAAAGTCTGAATCAGTAAGACTCCCGAAATTGCCTCTGATAGAAAACTATTTACTTTAGCCAGGGCAATTCTTACTTTTCCGTAAGCCTCCCGAGCATATCTCTGAAAAAAGTAGAGTATCATCATCATGACCGGAATAAGAATAAATATGATCAAACTTAATCGGCGTGATAGTTTGAATATTACCACCAGTATGCCTATTACCATAATAAGATCTTTGGCAGAATAAACAAAGACATCGGTAAACATTTCTCTTAAAGCATCAACATCATTGGTTAGCCTGGTTACCAATCTACCGATAGGATTATTATTAAAAAAGTTCAGAGAAAGAGACATCAGATGTCTTATCAGATTGCCCCTTAGGTCATACATGACCTTTTCACTGACCACTGCCATCATTACTACCTGAAGATAATTAAAAACAAAAGATACCAGTAGGAGCCCTACATATAATAGGGCAAATAATTTAACCATTTTTAAATCATCAACTCTTAAGATTTTAAGATTATCCGAGGGAATATTTTGCATTTCTCTATAAGGGACAAAATAGCCTTTATCCGTTTTGACCAGGTTAAGTTGATATTGCTTCAATTTATTTAGCTCTTCTTCCTCCCTGATCATAAAATATTTTTCCGGCAGGATGAGCGAATCTTTCTGCAGCTCCAGGTATTCATCCTTGCTTAACAAGTTCGAGGGAATGAAAATAAAGCTATTAGACCTCACCCGGTAGGCTATATAGCGGTCGGTAACTTCCACCGTTCTATCATTAAGAATTAACTTTAAATAACTTTTTTCAATATAATTATCGACCACATTTTTGGTAATTAAGGGAAGGGTAATCTCTATACCACTTATGGCAAGAATAAGAAGGAAGATGATGATAATCTTCCCGGCGTAAGGTTTTCCATATTGCCATAGTCTGGAAAATATCTTTCTGTCCAGACCAGAATATAATTTTTCTTCTTTCATCTTTATTCTTCCAATTTTTGAATTTTATAAATACTTTTATAGATATCAGATTTTTTGATCAGTTCCCGATGAGTGCCGCTGCTTTCAATTCTTCCCTTATCCAGGACAAATATCTTATCCGCCTTGATAAAGGAAGATATACGGTGGGATATGACAATGGTAGTAATGCCTTGAGAATAGTGTTCTAAATTTCGGATGATCTCCTTTTCGGTGTTAGTATCCACTGCACTTAGAGCGTCATCAAGAATAAGTATTTGAGGTCTCCTGATAATCGCCCGGGCAATACACAGCCTCTGTTTTTGACCCCCGGATAGGGTAACCCCTTTTTCTCCCACTGGTGTTTTATATTGCTGCTTTAATTCCCTGATATTTTTATCTATCGAGGCCACCCGGCAAGCTTGAACTATCTCTTCTAAAGTTGCTTCGGGCTTGCCAAACCGAACGTTATCCTCTATGGTGTCCGAGAAAAGAAAAGAATCCTGGGGAACATATCCTATGCTATCCCTTACCGCAGCTATCCTGATCTTTCTATAATCGATGGAATCGTAAAATATTCTTCCCTGCTGAGGCTGGATAATCCTCAAAATCAATCTGGCTATGATACTTTTTCCGGAGCCTATCTTCCCGCATATGCCGATAAACTGCCCTTGTTGTATATCAATATTGACATCGCTGAGAACAGCTTGTTCCCTATAAGAAAAATGGATGTTCTCCAATTTTATATTGCCTTTCAGCGTATGATACTCCGCACCGGGGGCATCATAAAGTACCACTTTTTCTTCCAGAAGTTCAAGAATACGCTTATAAGAAGCATTGCCTCGCTGATATACATTGATCACCATTCCCACGGCCATCATCGGCCAGACAATAATCCCCATATAGGAAAGAAAGGCAACTAATTCACCGATGGTAAGCTCATTAAGGATCACTTGCTGACCTCCGACCCAGAGTAAAATAGCTATTCCGACCTCGGCAAATAAAAATATCAACGGGTACATGGTTCCCCAAATTTTAATCAGGGAAATATTTTTCTCCAGATACTCCCGGCTTAATTGGTCAAAGTTCTTAGATTCCGGCTCTTCTTGCTGAAAGGCCTGTATAATCTTTATGCCGGATATCATTTCCCGCACTTTTTCGGTCAGAAGAGAAAACAATTCCTGAACATTTTTGAACTTTCTGAATAATAGCTTGACAAAGAATAAGGATATCAGGGCAATAATAGGAAGAGGGATCAGGGCATAAAAAGTAAGTCGTGCATTAATAGTTAACATAAATACCAGGGTGGCTAAAAAAAGAAAGACGGCATCAAAGCCGGCAATTACGCCGAAGGCACAAGCTCTTCTTACTGCGGTCATATCATTGGTCATGTGAGCCATAATATCCCCAATCTTTGTTCTGGTGAAAAAAGAGTTGGAGAGCAAAAGCAGATGATTAAATAGCCTGTTCTTAAAGTCCATCTCCATAAAATGGGACATTCCAATAATGATCATTCTCCAGAAAAATCTAAAAATCCCGATGGCTATAGCCAGGGCAAAGATTAAGAGGGTAAATTTCCCCAGATATTCATAACTGTCCCCGGGGGTGCTGTAAATACTAATAATATAATCTATCGCTCGTTGGACTATGCGGGGCGAGATAAGCTGGGCAATGTCTACCGCCACCAGCATAAGAAATCCAAATAACATTTTTAAGGGGGCTTTTTGATAGTAAGAAAAAATAAATTTAATTAACATGATTTTATTATAATAACCTTTGGCTGATATCCTTGTCAATCAAAAGGGTAGCGGAAGGAAGAGAGTAAGAAGGGGGATGATTCCCCCTTCTTTTTTATTCTTTTTCCAAATTACAAATCTTCTAATAATCTTTTTGCCCAATTACTGTAGTAGGGTTCATCACCGGCAATTGCCATCTCTAAGATAGGTCTTGCTTCCTTCTTTTTCCCTCTATCTATCAGCAATTCTGCGTAATAAACCAAACCTTCGGGATCGTCAGGAAAGTATTGATGATGTTCTTCAAGAAATTTTTCAGCTCTTTTTTTATTTCTAAAAGGGATGGGGAGTTGATGCCAGAAACGTCCTATAGCTAACATTGGGCCTCCTATATCATACATTTTGTCTATATCATAGGCTTTATAAAAGGCATCTTGAGTACTTCCTTTTAATCCTTCTTTTAGGGCTCTAAGGATACTAACCCCGTCAGAGTAAGTAGCTGCACTCAATCCATAATAATATTGTCCCTCTACTTTATCAGGTTCAAGCTCTATGGCTTTTTCTGCATACCCCATAGCAATTTTTCCATAATCTTTACAAAGGTCTTTCCACCCTTCTAATTCATGCTCAAGGTTATAATCCGCATATTCCCGGTAAGCCCGAGCACATTTCCAGTTGGCCTCATAACTGTCCGGATTGGCTTCCACTGCCTTAACATAAAGAGGAATGGAAGCAAACATGCTATCTACAGTCTTCTGATCAAAAAGTGCATCGGCTTCCGTCAGAGGGTCTTGAGCCAGGGAAATAAAGTGGAAGGAAAAAAGGAATAAACAAACCAGTAAACACAACAAATATCTCTTCATAGTAACTCCTCCTAAATATAATATAGAAAATAGAAAATAATTTTCATCCATTATAAACCATTTTACTAAAAAAGAAAAGAATTAATAGGTAATCTAACTTGTAAAAAAAATATTCGAGTATTCCTAAACTGTATTGAACTTCTGAAATTTCCCCAGCCTCAAATGTTTATACTTCTACAACATCCTTCACTTCCGGAACTTCCTTTTTTAAGGACCTGCCGATGCCCATCTTTAAAGTCATCTGGCTCATTGGGCAGCCGTAGCAGGCACCGGTTAATTTAACTTTTACTATTCCCTCCGGGGTAACTTCCACCAGATCCACATTCCCTCCGTCGGCCTGAAGGGCTGGTTTTATCTTTTCTAAAGCAATTTCAACTCTTTCTTTTAAAGTTTTTTTTTCTTGGACCATATTAACCTTTATCCTCCCCAAATAGTAAAATATTTTTACCTATTTTTGATGACGGTTTAATTTAATAATTTTCAAGTTTTACTTCAAAATATGCTCGAGGATGCTTGCATACCGGGCAGATCTCGGGTGCTTCCTCCCCCTCATAGATATTGCCGCAATTCCGGCATTTCCAAAATATTTTTCCTTCTTTTTTAAATACCTTTTCCTGCTCTATATTCTTTAACAGCTTCCGATAACGTTCTTCATGTCCTTTTTCAATTTTAGCAATTCCCTCGAACATTTTAGCAATCTTTTCAAATCCTTCTTCTTTTGCTTCTTTGGCCATACGAGCATACATATCGGTCCATTCGTAATTTTCACCGGCTGCTGCTGCTTTTAAGTTCTCAACCGTATTTCCTATCCCGGATAATTCTTTAAAGTGCAGCTTGGCATGTTCCTTTTCATTTTCAGCTGTTTCCAAAAAAATAGAAGCAATCTGCTCATATCCTTCTTTCTTGGCAGCGGAAGCAAAGTAAGTATATTTATTGCGGGCTTGGGATTCTCCAGCAAAGGCTTCCATTAAATTTTTCTCGGTCTTTGTTCCTTTTAGATCTTTCATTTTCTATCCTCCTAAAATATTTTTTTAAAAGGTGTTTTTAAACCCATTAGCTTTAGTTTAATTATAGAGCAGAGTCACTATCATTCATTATACCACATACCACTGCCTTATAATTTTGTGGCGCTTTAGGGATTGCCAACCTTATAAATTTTTATGTTTTTCTGCTATTTCTCCGGCTAATTTTATTAAAGAATTATAATCTTCTTCTTTGGGATAGCCTTTTATGATCACCGGAGAAAGAATCTCTACTTTTAAATTTCCTATCATTGCACTAATGTTTTCCAGCATCTTTCCTCCCCACCCGTAAGAGCCGATAACCGAGGCAAATCTTAATTTTGGCCTTAAGGCGTTAGCCAGATAAACTGCTGAGATCATCTGGGGATGTGCACCGGCTAAAACCGTAGGGGAGGCAATGACAATAGTGGCGGCATCTACCAGGGCAATAGCCAAAGCGCCTATATCAGTCCTGGAAAGATTAAATAGTTTCACCGTTATCCCTTTTTTCATTAATTCTTCACTTAAGATATACACCATCTCCTCGACACTGCCATGCATAGAGACATAAGGAATGATTACTTCATTCTCCACCTCATCGGAAATCCAATCTTGGTAAGCTGACAAAATGAATTCCGGATGAGAATAGATCTGGCCGTGACTGGGTGCAATAGTTTTAATCTCCAATTCGTTTAATCTCTCTAAATGCTTTTTGATATTGTTACGGAAAGGCATCATGATCTCTGCATAATAACGTTTGGCAGAAAAATAAACTCTGGGTTCATCATCCACCCATAAATTACTCTCGGCAAGATGTGCTCCGAATAAGTCACAGCTGAACAAAATTTTATCTTCTTCCAAATAAGTTAACATGGTTTCCGGCCAATGTACCCAGGGAGCAATGATAAATCTCAGCGTTTTTTCCCCTAAATCGAGAGTGTCATTATCTTTTACGGTTATTACCCGATCTTCCGTCACAAAAAGATGATCTTTTAACATGTTTTTGCATTTCTCATTGGTTACCACTTTTGCTTCTGGATACATTTCCAATAATAGAGGAGCAGCCCCGGAATGGTCTTGTTCAGCATGATTTACCACGATATAGTCCAGATGCTCTATCTCCAGATCATCCAAATTGTCTAATAAATCATCTTCTTTGGTCGGGTCTACCGTATCGATTAAAGCTGTTTTCTCTTGCCCTTTTATTAGATAAGCATTATAACTGGTACCCTCGGGAAGGGGAATGAGTTCATCAAATAGCCTTCTATCCCAATCAATTGCTCCTACCCAGTAAATATCTTTTTTTATCTTTTTTACCGCCATTTCTAATTCACCTCTTCAAATTCATCTTTACTGGCACCACATACCGGGCATACCCAATCATCAGGCAGGTCTTCAAAGGGAGTTCCTGGATTTACTCCTGATTCAGGATCTCCTTTTTCAGATTCATAAATATATCCACAAACGGTACATTTAAATTTAGACATTTTTTTAAACTCCTTTCTTTCTGTATTTATTTTTTCCCTCGATTTTTCCTCTTTAGGAATATAAGTAGGTGCATTCTTGGGAGAAACGCCTTTCTGCACCTGATGGTAATAATCATAAGTCAATGGTTTCCCTGGTTTAATATTCTCTGCTTCCACCACTTTCCCGATAAACAGGGTATGAGTTCCCGCATCCATTTCCCCTATTACCTCTGTCTCGATATAAGCCAAGGTATTTTCCATAACTATGGGCGAACCGCTTCTCCCTATCTTATAGTCTACTCCCTTAAATTTGTCTTCATCTCTTCCTGATTTAAAACCAAATCTTCCGATAAATTTCATATCAGTGTCCTGTTCTAATACCGAAACGGCAAAGACCCTACTTTTGGTAATAAATTCATGGGTTAAATTTTTTTTATTAATGCAAACTGCTATAGTAGCCGGTTCGGAAGTAGTCTGAAAAACTGTATTGGCAATCTGTCCATTGATACGATTCTCTTTTTTTGAACTGACTATATAAATACCATAACTAATATTGTAAAGTGCTTTTAAATCCATTTTCTTGTTCCCTCTTTAAAAAATTAAAATTTTAAATGAAAAAAGGTGTAGTAGGGACGTATCGCGATACGTCCCTACAATCCCCGTATTATTTGCCTTCTGTATGTTCCCATAAACCATGGACATTGCAATATTCTCTAATCTTTTTCAATCCTTCCACATCTTTAAAGAAGGATTCCGGTTTATCCCCGGGTTTCAAATATTTTCGGGAAGTACCTTTCTCAGTAACCACCTGGATCCATTCGATATAATGTTTCTCTTCCATAGGATGTAGAGTTGAGCCGATTATCGCCTTAATCCCGGAAGGAATTTTCTCCATCACCGGTACATGTTTTTCGGTCGTCTGATCAGCAGTCTGTTCTTTCATCAACTTCATTTCCTGTCCGCAACAGACTAAAGCTCCTTTCCCCTCATGCAGCACCTCAACAATGTTTCCGCAAACCTCACACTTATAGATCTCTAATTTCTTAGTCATTTACCTTTACCTCCTTTTTTGTTATAGACGCTATGGTTATGGATTTTAATTTTTCCTTAACCTCCTGTTCTATCTCGTCTATCTTTTTCTTTAAAAGACAATCGTTGATAAAAGGACAATCGTTTTTTTTAAATTTATGTTCATTTAATCTTATCGATCCCTGAAATATTTTCATGATATCAAATAGGGTTATTTTCTCGGGAGACGCAGCCAAAGCAAAACCTCCGCCCTTGCCCTTAGATGAATTAAGTAACCCTTCTTTGTTTAAAGTTTGTAGTATTTTTCTCAAAAAGGGGCGGGGCATCTCCAATGATGCCACTAATTGGTCACCGGAGATGACTTCTTGTTTTTGTTCGGTAATATAACAAAGCGCCCTTACCGCGTAATCGGTGTTTCTGGTAATAAACTTCACTTATCCATCACCCTTTGCTTGTTTGATAAAAACGCCTCTTATTATAACTCTCTCTTTCACTTTTATTATGATACTATAATTGTATCTTTTTGTCAATCTGTGGTTTGAAAATGATTTTCAACCAAAAAAGCCCCCTTACTCTTATCAGTAAGGGAGCTTTTTTCATTCATTAAAATTAATTATTTTTTTGATAGTTTAAAAATTTATTCGGCTGATAATGTTTTTACTCTTTCTACAATCTCCATTATCTGGTAAGGCGAAAAACGATATTCTCCCCTTAAATCATCTATAGTATTGTTAAGAGTATAGGTTTTAGTAAGTTTAAATTCATTCTTAATTCCCTCTAATAATTGATTGGCATCTACCCCCCAAAGATTAGCAATCTTGGCAATGGTCATAGTCTTCATTTCCATTCCACTTATATGAACTTGTAATCCAGAAATATTATCTGTAGAATTTCTTCTCCAACCATTCCCCTGGGGTACACCCTCACAGGTACCATCACATTCTTCCTCACAATTATGCAGTACATAATCCGTATCCTGTCCGTTGGGGATACCATCTCCATCCTCATCGGGTGCATTTTTATTATTCCCCATTTTAGCATTAATTCCATTATTTGGGCTCCCTATACAGTCTGCACAATTTTGGTTTTGCCCCTGGAAAGAGTTCCCCTTTCCTTTTAATCCATTACCGTCCGCTAAAACCAAAGCGGCGAAAATTCCTACTGCCAGCGCGATGATCAGCAAGATAGTTCCTGTTTTTAAAATTCTTCTACTTATCATTCTGTTCGTTCCTCCTTAAAATTTTTGTTGACAATTTTTTTGTCATTCACTTATTTATACGTGAAAGGGAGGAACTTTCTTTCATTGCCGAAAAAATATTTTTTAAAAAATCAGTCTCTTACTTTCGGGCTGATTATATAGTTTCCTTCCAAACCTGCTCTATTCTATTATAATGTTCCCCGGTAGCCACGGCTAAATCAAGTAAAACTTGTTTAATTTCTCGGCAATCAGGCTCAAAGACTTCGAAAAATTTCTTCTCTATCAAGCCACTTTCGATGTCTCGAGCCACTGATAAAGCATATTTATTTGATATTTTATTGTTTTGCGCTTCAGCTATTTGATTTTTAATGTATTCCAGTGATGTTCTTATCGCTTCCACTTTAAATCTTCCTTGTTTAAAAAACAACGACCCTTCCTTTGCTTTAGAGTGAAGCTTGAAGATCCATCTAGCGTGTTCTAATTCTTCTCTTGCTATTTTAGACCAAAAATCCTTTTGTTCGGAAAATTGATGAGCATATTCTCTATAGAGGCGGCCAATCTCTTTCTCATGTTCCGCCAATAGTTCTATTATTTCAATTTGTTTCTTTTCTAAATCCATGAACTATTCCTCTTGACTACTTTTCTATCTCTACTTGCTGCCCTTACCTTTATCGGATAACCTCCGGAAAATATTTTTATTCCCAAGCCGCATCTTTTCAAATTATTTCATCTTACTCCCATCGAAAAGATCATCAGAAAGACCGGTATTAACTTTTACATCAAGCGTATCTATGCTGAAAGAGCCCATTCCCGACATCATGGACTTCATCATCTGCATTGCCTGCTCTTGTTCCTTTTTTTCTTGCTCGCTTAAACCGGAGGTATCTATTTCCATTTTCATATTCATAACCAGCTGATAGGGATGAAGCATGGTGCCAACTTGCCGATAGTCTTTTAAATCTGTAGTTATTTCCGTATTCATAGCCATTCCTTCTGCTCCTGCCCCTGGTTTTGCTTTCATTACCATAAGCATACGAACAGGCATCCAGGTCTTACTGCTAATCCATAGCTTCCCTGAAGATTCCGCAGATCCTCCCGATTGTTCCCCTTGTGGAGAAAAATTCTGAGTATTTCCCATCACCTGCAGAGCATTATCAATTTGTAAGATATAAGTTTTCTCTCCGTCAATCTCTTCCTCTCCTAAATATTTACTCTTGTTCAAATCTATATTTTTCCAGATCTGTCCTGGATTATATTCAGATATTTTCTTCTCAATTTCCCCGGTCATCGGATTTTTTGTCCAATTATAATTTCCATCATAAATAGTAACTATAGCCATACCCATTACTTCTGATTCAGTACGGGTTTTGTAGATGACTTCCCCTTTTATTTCCGCTTTCTTATAATAGATAGTAGTTTCTCCTGCCATAGCAGCCACCCCTCCGCTGCCCTTTTGAACGATAGTATAATCATTAATTCCCTTCATCTGTTTTTCATAAGTTTTTTGCATATTGTTAATCACTTCTTGTAAGCTCATTCCGGCCACACAGGTACTGCCAAGGAATAATATTATGCAGACAATAACAATCCCAAAGGATATATTTTTATTTACTTTTAACATTTGATTCCTCCTTAGACTTCTTTTTTATTTTAATGCACACACTGGGTTCTATCCAGAATAAATTTATTTACTTTATCGCCTCCCTCTAAAGGCCTTCTACCTGCATATCCCGGGGATGTTCAATGGTAAAGGTATAAAATATTTCCTGCTTTTGCCGGGATTCTAATTCCAGTTCCCATAACCAGATCCCCTTCCGGTCTTCCCAGTCTTTTACTCCCGGTTCAAGACTTATCTCTTCTATCTTTATTTTAATTCGGTCGTCCTCGGAGACCGGCATAGCTTCGAATAGTTTTACTTTGATCTTCTTAGATTTGTAGTTCTCTACGCTAAGTTTATATTTATAAGTAGTGCGTTTGGTCCGCGAAGGAATCCCGGCAATCAGCGTTTCATCGACTTTCTTCTCCAGGCATTCCCTTTTTACTTTGACATTTTCATCGACCCCCAAATACAGATCAAACTCCTCGCTGGGTGCAATATTGCCCATGCCGGAAAATCCCACAAAATCACCCTCTAAAAATATATTGACCCGGCCAGCGAGCAATTGAAGATCTTCACTGTTGGTAACCCGTGAACCAAGGTAGGCAAAGGGGCTAACCCGGGGATAGCTTGAATATTCAAATTCGGCTGATAAGATTTGCGAAGATATAGGAAATTTATGTTCCGACTTATCAGATTTTACACTTACTTTGGAAGGGAGATTGTAGATTATTGCAATACCTTTTTCTTCGGCAGTGGCATATTTCATCTCTGACTCGGCCACCTCTTCCAAGGTTTCTGCTCCTTTTTTAAATGCTTCCGTTTGATATGCGGGTGCCGGTACCATAGATACTTTATCCCTAATTATTTCAGGCTGATAGGGTCTTAAAAACCAGGAATCAACATAAGGCATATTTCCTCCGGTTCTTGGCTTAGCGGTTGACAAGGCACAAGCTACCTCTACCCAATCTTCGCCGGTAACCTGTCTAATTACTCCGTAAGAAACCAATTCTACTTCGGATTTTTCGAAATTTGCGCGGGCATCGTATATGGGGTCCCAGGAAGCCCCTCCTACCAGGTAAGAAATTTTCAGGTCTATAGTCCCTTCTTTCAAAGCTTCCAATTCTACCATAATTGATCTTTGTATTTTCCTTTGTATCCCGGATATCTGAGACAATTCTCTCTTCAAAGTATCCAGTTTATTATTCAAATCCCTTATCTCAAATTCACAATCCAAAGACTGGTTGTAAATATCCTTTAATTCTGTATCTAAAAACCCAAGAATATTCTCCAAATCGCTTATTTGCGGCATATTGGTTATCAAATCTTGAGGGATTTGCGTATTGGAAAATAAAGTTATAGAGTTTAGAAACTTCTTCTTCTCAGCGAGAACGGTTTTCAGGTTTTGCAATCGGGTCATCTCGTCTTCTAATTTCTGGATCTCCTCTTTTAATTGCCTTATCCTTTCAGAAGGCACTTCTTCTAAATACTCTCTTTTAACCTGTGCTCCAAATAGTTTGATGAGCGCTGTTCCTTCCGCAGAAACCCTTAAAGAACTCTCGTCAACCTCAGGAATAATATTGGAAAAAACTACCGTATAAGTTCCCTGGTTAAGTTCAAGATGGGTAACCCGGTTGATCAAAGCAGAATCAGTATAGACACAAATCTCGCTAATCTCAGATTGCGCTTCAATCTCGGCAGCATAACCATTAACAGCCGCAAATAAAATCAATCCTAAACATAGAATCCATTTTGTTGGTTTATTCATCATTTCTAACTTCCTTTATTCTTTATTTTTCGCTCTCTGGTATCGGCCAATTAATTCTGCTGTAGCTAAAATATGTCCCTCCATGGCCTCCTCCAATTCCTTCTTCTTACAACCCTCTTCCAGATGAAGCTTTTCATCGAGAGCATACAATTTAAAGAAATAACGGTGAATACCGGAAGGAGGGCAAGGACCTCCATATTCTAATTTCCTGAAATCATTGGTTCCTTGGGTACCGGGAACGGTATTTTCTTCTATCACATCAATTACGTGTATATTAAATAACACCCAGTGTACCCAGGTTCCCATCGGCGCATCAGGGTCCTCCATAATGAGGGCTAATCTTTTTGTTTCTTCAGGTATATCTTCAATAATCAAACCAGGATTGATGTCTGCACCATCGCAGGTAAATTTTTCCGGAATAAATCCGTTGTTCTCAAATTCAAGACTTTCTAATTTCATTATTTTGTCCTCCCTTTTTTACGACAGGAACTCGTGTTCTACTAATTCGTCCTGTCATTTTTTTATTTTATTTTTTAAATTTTCTATCTCTTTTTCCAGCCATTTGGGATATTTTGGTACCGCACCGGATTGGGATACCACAAAATTACCTACCATTTCTGCAAATTCTGCCGCCTCATACATACTGGTTCCGCATAAATAAGAAAATAGAAAACCTGCACTATAACTGTCTCCGCCTCCTACAGTATCGGCTACCGGCCCATTTATTCCCGGTACCTTTTCCATCTTGCCATTACGATAAACAGATGAGCCATTCTTCCCGTGAGTGATACAGACAATAGAAGGGTGGTATTCCCGACAAATAAGCTCCGCAAGGTTTTCTTGTTTTAATGTTTGTCCGAAGAGGAGTTCAGAAATAGTAAGAGCCTCTCTATCGTTTAATTTTACTATTGAGCACTGGCATAGAGATTTTTCAATCCAATCCTTATGGTAGTAATTTTGCCTTAAATTGATATCATAGAATATGTAATTAGGGTGCGCCCAAGAAATAATTTGGCTGAGCACTTCCCGGTTTTCTTTGGTCCTTTGAGCGAGAGTTCCAAAACAGAAAATTTCCCATTCGTTTTCGCTTAAATGGTCGATCAGATCTTGATCTAAAATAATATTGTCCCAGGCAACATTTTCTTTTATTAGATAGGTAGGATGACCCCTTTCGTCCAGGCTCACCTCTACAATTCCGGTAGGCAGATAGGGGTGGATCCGGATAGAAGAAGAACGAATACCTCTTTTTTCTGCTTCTTTGATTGCTTTCCGTCCTAAAGCATCTCTGCCTACAGAAGAAATAAGTGTCGATTCAAATCCCATTTTTGACATATGGGCAGCGAGGTTAAAGGGGGCACCGCCAATATATGGTTTGTTCTCTATGATGTCCCAGAGAATTTCTCCAAAAAATAAAGCTTTCACTCTTGCCTCTCCTTTCTTCAAGTTTAAATTAATCAGGTGTTTTATTTATATATAAATATTCTACAAGTTTTTCAAAAATCCTCTTTTTTTTATAAAATTAGATAAAATTTTTGTTTTTTATTGAAACACTTTATTATTAGTCGTTAGTGAATGGTGAATAGTTGTTAGTTTTAAATACAATTTATGAAGTGCGAGTTTATTCATTCTGCCGATCTACCAGTTTTCCTGTCGACCAGTCAATTTGGTTGTTAGTTTAAAAGGTTTTCAGTTACAAGAGGTCGATTCATCAAACCCATCTGTTTTTTTCTGTCATTGCGAAATGACCAAAGTGATCTCATTTTGTATCTTAAATTTATTCTCCGTATTTCCTTCACCAAATACTAACGACTAACGACTATTCGGGCTTGCGAAAAATATAAAAAGGAATATAATGAAATAAAATTACCCATCAAAGAGGGGGGATAAACTTGAAAATAAAAGAAGTTATGATCCCAGACCTAACTTCCGTATCGGCTAATACCCCGATAAAAGAAGCCGTAAAGATCATGAGCCAACAGCGTATGGTAGGGCTACCCGTTGTAGATAACGATCAAAATGTCATTGGAATAATTACGGAAAGCGATATTGCCAAAGCCTGTTTACCCGGCTATTATAAAGAATTGCAAAATCCGTCTTTTATCCCTGATTTTGATCAATTTTCCCGGCAAGCTAAAAAAATTGCTCATTTAGCGGTAAAAGAATTTATGACTACTATAGTCTATTCGGTAGAAGAAGATACCAGCAGGACGCAGGCAGCAGATCTGTTATTCAGAAAAGATCTGAGAATCGTCCCGGTAGTAAGAGCGGGAAAATTAGTAGGAATACTCACTCCCTCTTGTCTATGTAAATATGCTATGGAAGAAGGTTAGGTTGGGGAAGGAATAATAAATGAATCAACCGCTTATAGCTTTAATAATATTCATATCTACGCTTATATTTGTTAGCCTGGAAAAGATTCAACGCACGGTAATTGCCCTAAGCGGAGCCCTTCTGTTTATACTATTAAAGATACTGACCCAAGAGGAGGCTTTTTTAGCAATAGATTTTAATACCATCGGCTTACTGACCGGTATGATGGTTATGGTCTCAATCATCAAAAGAACCGGGCTATTCCAATATCTGGCCATTAAAATATCTAAACTGGCTCACGGAAATATATTTTATCTCTTGTTTTTTCTAAGCATTATTACCGGCGCTCTATCTTCCATACTGGATAATGTCACCACCATCATACTCATCGTCCCCATCACTTTGGCTATCTGTGAAAACTTAGAAATATCTCCCATGCCTTTGGTGATATCTGAAATATTTGCCTCTAATATAGGAGGAACTGCCACACTTATCGGGGACCCCCCTAATATAATAATAGGAAGTGCAGCCCATCTCTCCTTTATGGATTTTATTATAAATCTTGCTCCTTTTGTCGTGATGTTGTTAATTCTCCTGCCTTTCTTTGTCAGGCTATTTTACAAAAAGGAAATGTCACAAGATGTTAAGGAAGCCTGGGAAAAAGTAGAGAAATTCGATGAAAAGAAGGCAATTGAAGACCCCGTGTTATTAAAAAAATCTCTCCTGGTCTTTTTATTAACGATATCGGTCTTTATCTTCCATCATAATCTGGGCTTAGAAGCTGCTACGGTAGCTTTGGCCGGAGCAACTCTCTTGCTTTTGGTCAGCAATATAGATCCGGCGGAAACTTTCCTGGAAGTAGAGTGGTCTACTCTCTTCTTTTTTATCGGACTTTTCATCGTAATAGCGGGTGTGGAAAAAGTGGGAATTATTCGCGAGTTGAGCAATATCATTGTCACTTTAACCAAAGGAAATCTTACTTTTACCACTTTGGCGGTTTTGTGGATTTCGGGAATCACCTGTTCTTTGGTTAATAATATCTCTTATACTATCTCCATGGTTCCGGTCATTCATCATATCGGAACAGTTACTACCTTTAATCTCAACCCGGTCTGGTGGGCTTTATCCTTGGGTGCCTGCCTGGGAGGAAATGGAACCTTTATAGCAGCTGCCGCTAATTTAGTGGGAGTAAATATACTAAAAAGGCAAGGTCAGATAATAACCTTCAAAGACTTTTTTCAAATCGGCCTTCCGATTATGCTAATATCTATTATTCTATCTTCGGCCTATCTTTTTTTAAGGTATTTATGGTAATCTCTTTTAATGAGCTGATAACCTCAACGCCTGCCTGGTCGGCAAGCCTCTCATAGTTTTGATGTCCGTTGGCAACCAGCAGACAATCACAGCCCATACATCTGGCAACATCGTAATCGTGGATAGTATCCCCTATCAAAAGTACCTCTTGAGGATGTAAATTTAGCTGGTCTATCCACTTTTTCCCTTTTTCGATTTTACTTTCGGCATAGTGGTTTTCTAAGCCTATTATCCTATCAAAATACTTATCTATGCCATAATGTTTAATTTTTTCTTTCAGGACGTCTTCTTTTGAAGCAGATAAAATTGATTGAGATATTCCTCTCTCCTTTATCTTTTTCAGCACCTCTTCTACTTCATCAAACAGTTCACACTTATTAAAACACCGGTAATATTCACTGATAAATTCATCACTAAGCCGCTCAAATGATTCCTGGGAAAAATCATAACCGAGCTTTAAATAATACTTTGTTACCGGGAAATCAAATATCTCCCTATATTTTTTTGAATCAATCCTGGGCAAATGGCGTTTTTTTAACATCTTGTTCATTACTTCTACCGCTAACCATGCATCATTGATTAAGGTCCCGTTCCAGTCCCAGATAATATGTTTATAATTGCCTATTTTTTTTATCATCCATTCCCTCACTCAACAAATATTGTAGTAATTAACACCTTAATGTCCCGTCTGGCATATATTTTAACCTTCTGGGTCTGTCTAAACATCCGGCAAAACCATCAAATCCCTCTACTTTTATTTTCCATGTAAGAACTACATTATCCCCCTGCCTATCTTGAATAACCCTCGCAGTATAGGTTTGTGTTTTGGTATCAAGTAAAACTTCTGCGTGATCCAAGGGCCTAAATTTACTAAGAAGCGTCTTTGATTGATAATACAATGTTCCAGTCTGGGGAGTGAAAGGCAATATTTCTTTTTTGTGTTTCTCAGAATAGGCAGCGGAATTTGTAGCGAATAAAAGATACCACCTTCCGTTTTTAAAGTGAAGGTCGGGTACTTCCATTTCGTAAAAATTACCGGTATCTGTTGCCGGACTCATTACCTCCCAAACCAACAAATCTTTAGATCTTGCTCTCGCAATACATCCTCTTCCATTATAATCCCCGTAATTAACTCTTGCACAGATAAAGGCATAATAGAATTTATCCTTTTTATTATAGACGATAAATGGATCCCTCCAATGTTCTATCCCTTTCTCTGACATATCGGCTTTTTCATACCAATTTGGATGTGCTTCTATTACCGGATTATTCTCATATTTTTCCCAAACATACAGGTCCTCTGACATTGCAATTCCGATCCTCTGGATTTTTCCCGCCTCTCTTTTAGAACGAGAGGTATAAAACATATAATATTTATCGTCTTTTTTGATTACTGATCCCGTCCAGATTGAAGTGTCATCCCAACTTCCCTCCGGACCTGCCTCAAGCACAATTCTATCTTCCTTCCACATTTCAAGGTCTTTTGAAACTGCATGACCAACAAAAGCAACCGAATGTCTGCTATCCGGATTTTGTATGTTTCTTGGTGCCTGCAAATAATAGATATGATAAAGGTCTTTTTTTTTCACTAACCAAAAATCCCACATATAACTATTCGCTGGTGAATAATTCATTTTAATACTCCGTTCATCTCAAGTCTTCAGCTGATTTATCAGCTTCTTATATATTTTATAATATCTATTATACTAACAGATTATCCCCTATATTTTAAGACTTAAAATATAAATAATAAGAAAATCTGAGAAATTATTGGTATTAGATAAAAATTGTCATGAGATGTTTCTTCTTATATAGCAGTGGCAAATACTGCTTACTGCTATCCTTTGATACCGCTGGAGGCTACCGAATGTATGAACCATTTTTGGAACAATAAGAAGATAATCAGTGAAGGAATAGTTACCATGGAGGCAAAAGCAAAGATGTCTCCCCATACTTTTGGATCCTGGCTAAAGAATTGCTGAATTGCTACAGGCAATGGTCGATATTCATAGCCACGAGTTACCATAAGAGGCCAGAGAAAATCACCCCAGCGAAAAAGAAATTGTAAAGTGGCAACTGTAGCAAAAACCGGTTTTGACAAAGGAACAATAATTTTCCAATAAACTTGAAAAGGACTGGCTCCATCTATTTTTGCTGCTTCGTCCAGACTTTTAGGCAAACCAACAAAAAATTGATAAAAAAGAAAAATGGAAAAAGCGTCAACAATAAAAGGTACGATTTGAACCTGATAACTATCTAACCAACCGATTCGATTTACCATTAACAATAAAGGTATTACCACAGCTTCGGTGGGAATAATTATCAGGGCAATTATAAAAGAGAGGATAAATCCCCTGCCTCTAAAACGCAGCCGAGCAAGAGCGTAAGCAATCATGCTATTCAATATAAGTCCGGTAAGCACTGTACTGCCCACAATAAAAACTGAATTAAACATAAAACGACCAAAAGGCATTTGTTTGAATACATCAAAGTAGTTTTTGAGTCCTAATTCTCCATAAGGAATAAAGGCTGATATACTGCTCATATCTCTTATAATCTGGGTCTCATTGTTTTTAATAGAACTCACGAACATAAAAACTATGGGGAATAAGAAGAATAAAGCAATTAAAATCAATAATGCATAATTGAGGATTATAGAAAGGTTTTTACGGAATTTAAATGAAAATCTTTGAGACCTTTTTCCCCTAACCTCAACGCTTGCCACTTTATGTCACCGCCCTTTCTTCCTTTAAATAAATTCTTTGTATCAATGAAACAGCCAGCACAATTAGAAAAAATAGTACTCCTATCGCTGAAGCATAACCAACGCGAAGCATTTTAAAGCCTTCCTCATATAAAAGCAAAATGATAGTTTTAGTAGCTCCCTGGGGACCTCCCATAGTCATGACCCAAACTTGAGTAAATAACTTGAACGCCAAAATAGTAGTAGAAATGATTACAAAAATTGTAGTGTTACGTAATTGCGGGATGGTAATCTGCCAGAATTGTTGCCAGGTATTAGCTCCATCAACTCGTCCTGCTTCGTATAATTCATTAGGGATACCCTGTAAACCTGCCAAATAAATTACCATTTGAAAACCGACTCCCTGCCAAATAGATAATATCATAATAGACGGTAGAGCCAAGGTAGTATCTTTTAACCAACTATAGGGTCCTAATTTTCCAAAACTAATAAAACTAATCATATGGTTAATCAAACCTTCTCCCGGATTATAGAAAAAATACCAAATAATAGACACTACCACCATAGTGGTAACTACCGGACTAAAATAAATAGTACGAAATAGATTGATAAAGCGAAGCTTTTGATTAACTAAAACAGCTAACACCAGGGCAAGGAAAGTTTGCAAAGGGACTACAAAAACAGCGAAAATAAAAGTATTAAGTAATGCCTGATGAAAGCTTGGACTATTAAATAATCTTAAAAAATTTCGAAACGCAATAAATTGAGTAGGTAAATTAGGATTAGTTATTAATCTTTGGTCTGTAAAGGATATTACAAAGGCTATAATAAAAGGAGTTACTAGAAAAAGAAGCAAAAAAGATAAGGGGAGAGCACAAAAAGACCAGGCTGCAAATGTTTCTCTTTTTTCTAATGAAGGTCTATTCATTTTAAATGCTTTTGTATTTGAATTGGCAGATTCACCTATCATTATTTTTATAACCCTTATAAAATAGAAGTCTAAAAGTTCTGTGTCTGCACTTTTTAATTACTTGAAAAGTGCAGACACATGAGAACATCTAATTTGTAATCGGATAGCCCCGATTATCTTTAATGTCTTGATCAATTTTTTGGACTGCTTTATCTAACTCCGTCTTAACATCTGCACCATTAACTATATTTTGTACAGCCTCTGCAAATGCAGTAGTTATCGTCGGATAAGCCGGGGTTTCGGGTCTGGTAATCCCAACTCCCCTATCCAGCTGTTCAACAAAAATTCTAAGTGGGCCATTTATTCCAAATAATTCTGACATAGCAAGGGCAGATTTACGAGCAGGAACAGCGCCATTAGCATTGGTCATGCGCAATATCTGTTCGGGCTCAATGAGATATTCCAGGAATTTCCAGGCAGCATCCGGGTTTTTGGCCTGAGAGGTTATCCCCCAATTCCAAGAACCTACACCGGTAGCAGCCCTATCACCAAGTTTAGGCACCGGAATAAGTACTAAATCATCGCCCAATCCTTCATGGTGGGGAGTCCACATCCAATGGCCAACAAAAGATAGAGCAGCAATTTTACTACCGTAGAAGTCGTCATCACCTGCAGGCTGAACTTTAGCATATCCTTTGTTGAATAAGCCTTGGAACCAAGTCATTGCTTCTACTGCTTTAGGGCTATTAAGGACACCATCTGCTGATTGGAAATCACTACGGTCAATTAAATCAGCACCCCAACTCTGAATAATGGGCGAAAAACCATAAGTATACCATTCGCCTTGACCATAATTCATCTTAAAATCAATAGCATATTCCACCTCTTTTAGAGCCTGTAATTTTTCTAAAGCTTCATTAAATTCTTTCAAAGTCCAGGCATCTTTAATGCTTGTAGGAATACGTACTCCTGCCTTCTTTAAATAAGCTTTATTCCCCCAGATAGCTAAACCGGAATCAAAAGTCCCTAGAGAATATAACTTTCCGCCAAAAGTGCCCTGCGCAATAATAGTAGGCAAGAAATCAGCTTTTAATTTGTTAGATACATAATTATCTAAAGGAATGAGATGGCCAGCCCAGGCATAATTATAGAGAAAAGGACCATCAAAGTCCAGTAAGTCAGGAAGGTCGCCAGCTAAAGCGGCAGCGCTTACCTGCTCATTAAAAGACCCTTCAGGAAGCCTAACAGCTTTTACTATTACTTGATTCTGCATAGCATTAAAATCTTCTACCTGGGCATCAAGGACTTCTCGTTCCTCTCCCTTACCAGAATGAAACCAAACTTCAATGGTTACTGGTTCAGCTAAGGCTGTTAGCGCAAAACTGGTTAAAAGCAATACGGTTAATAAAATTAAAGTAAAGAACGATAATTTTTTCATTTTTAAATTTCCTCCTTTTAATTAATTTACCTTATTTTGACTCTGAATAACTCGCTTTGTTTATCACCTCCTTTCGATGTGAATAATTAGCCTTTCGTAAAATTTTAGAAGCCTTTATTCACCATTTTCTCGACAAGATTTTCTTATGATTAATTCCGCATTTAGAATATGATTTTCTTTTCGAGAATAATTTTTTATTTTATTTTGCATCTCTGCAATGAGTAATTCGGTGGCAAGTCTACCTATCTGCTTTGTTGGTTGTCTGATAGCAGTGATTGGAGGAGTATATAGTTTAAACCATTTAGAATCATCGAAGGATAAAATACCTATATTTTTTGGTACTTCATAGTGTAATTCTTTAATCGCTCTAAGAACTTGATAACCTATATTATCATTCCCACATAAAATAGAATCTATTTCTTTGTTTTGGTATAGCCAACTCTTAATAATTTCCTTATTATCGCTGCCATTATATTGAATAAATTTTACATTAATCTTTTTTGAGGAATTATGCAGTTGAACAGCCAGTTTATAGCCCAATAGTCTTTGTTCCATGGTATATACATTTGCCTGATAGGAAACAAAACCTACATTCATAAAACCATGAGAAAACAGATGGTTCATCGCTTTTTTGGTAATTTCTACATTATCTATGCCGACAAAATCTATGGGAAGTGAATCTATCTTCCTGTCTATTTGAATGGCCTGAATTTTATGGGGAATTATTGAATTATAAGCATTGGTAGAATTGTTGACAGGTGCAAATATTACACCTTCAATTCCGTTTTGAAGAAGTATATTAATATATAATTGCTCTTTTAATGGGTCATCCTCTGAATCACATAATATTAGGCTATAACCTTCACCATAAGCAGTTAATTCAATTGCTTTGACTACCTCTGAGAAAAAGCTTTCTCTTATGTCCGAAATTATAACACCAATTACCCGTATCTTTTTTCCTCTTAATCCACGAGCAAATATATTAGGAGTATAGTTAAGTTTTTCAATTGCTTCCAGAACCCGATCGTTTGTCTCTTTATTAACGTTTCGGGTTTTATTGATAACGTGGGAAACAGTGGATATCGAAACATGGGCACATTCCGCAACCGCTTTCATGTTTGATTTTTTTGAATCTTTAGGTAAAACCATGGTAAAACTCTTTTTTATAAATATATTGCGCAAACGTTTTTATATATTTCATTTTACCATTTTCAAAATTTGTTTGTCAAATGAAAACCAATAAACATTGATAAAACTAAAAAAGTTAATTAATCCTCGTCGAAAGCAAGAGCTGGCATACATCGGAATAATAACCTTATGCACTATTGTACTGTCTCCTGGTGCATTTATTTATAAATCATATCAAACAATCGGTCTGCTGTCTCCTGATCTAAATCTTTAAGAATTTTATATTCGTCCAGGGCAGCATTTTTGTCCCCTTGAACCAGATAAATCATCCCCAGACTATAGTGGGCGAAAGTATAATCCGGCTGAATCCGTATCACCTGTTTAAAGGATTCAATAGCTTTTTCATAATCCTCTAATTGGCTGTACGCCCATCCCAGGCCATAATGAGCATCGACATCTTCCGGATTTTGTAATACTGCCTGCTTAAAAGTATCAACCGCTTCCTGATACTTTTCCAGCTCTCCGTAAGCCCAGCCTAAGTTGTAATAAATATAAGTGTAATCAGGATTAATGCGAATAACTTCCTGATAAGCCTCGATGGTTTTTTCATAATTCCCTTTTTTATTATAGAGCCACCCCAGATAGAAAAAGGCATCGGCGTATTGGGGGTTCATTTGAGTTGCTTTTTTAAAACTTTCTATGGCGGCATCTTCATGATCTTCCATTTTCCGATAAATCATGCCCACCTTGTAATAAATTTCATTGGCAGAATCGAGGAGAAAATTTGCAGCCTTTTCCAGATTTTCGACCGCTTCCGGATATTTTTCCAAGGCCTGATAATTTATTCCCAAATGATAAAATGCTTTACCATAGTCTGTTTGAAAGTGTATAGCTTTTGTAAAACTATCAATTGACTTCTGGTATTCACCGATCTGTTCAAAGCTGATCCCTAAACCATAATAAGTTTGAGCATCCTCGGGGTCAAGCAGTAAAGCCTGTTGAAAGGCATCAATCGCCTCATTATATCTTTCTAATTCATGGTATGCCAATCCCAGGCCATAATGAGCGCTGGCAAAATCAGGCTTGCTGCGAACCGCTTCTTTAAACGCTTCCAATGCCTCTTTATTTTTTTTAAGCTCCAGATAGGATAGCCCCAAGCCGTAATATGCTGAACTATAATCGGGTTTCAAACGGACAGCATTTTGATAATGGGTTATTGCTTTTTCGAACTGGCCAGTGGTTTGAAATATTTTTCCCATTTGGAAATAAGCTTCCGCTTGCCCCGGGTCTAACTCGATAATCTGCTGGAAATAAGTAAGTGCTTCTTGGACCTGTTTTTTATTTTCTAATAAATCAACACCCTGAAAATACAATTCTTCAATTGACTTTTCCTGACCAAAACCGCTGCTACTACCCAAAACTACAAAGATAATGATCAAGATCAACGATACAAAAAATGCCCGTGAGTTCTTCATACCCTACCTCCTGCCTGTATTATCTAATATTTTATTATATAAGACAGATCATCAACAACCGGTGTATTTTAATTGGCATTATTCTTTTAGGCCTTTTTTATTATAATATACTTTTACAATTTATTCATTATTTTAATTTCTTCCATGCTTTTATTAACATACTCAATTCTTTACTTTTTATTTTTCTCCTATTCATCAGTTTTTTTTGGCAAACTCGCTTTTTTCGGAAAGTCCCTTCAGCTCTCTCTTTTGCTTTAAATAACTTTCTAATCTTTTCGGTTCAAGGATTCCTTCTTCTATCGCTTCTTTTACGGCACAACCGGGTTCTTTAGTATGGCTGCAATCATTAAATCTGCACCTTTGTGAAAGTACCTCGATATCCGCAAAGGTTTTCTCGACAATATCTTCATCTGCCCATAGTTGGATTTCGCGCATGCCCGGACTATCAATTATCATACCTTTTTCACCTGGCACCATGAATAATTCCCTAAACGAAGTGGTATGCCTTCCTTTGTCATCACTCCTTAAGGTATTGGTGGCCTGCTTCGGGGCATCAAGCAAGTAATTAATAATGGTAGATTTACCGGTGCCAGAAGATCCCAAAAATACTATGGTTTGCCCTTCCTTCAGGAAGTTGTAGATTTGTTCTACACCAGATTTTTCTAAGGCGCTCATGCAAAGAATGGGAATACCAGGGGAAATTAATTCGACCTCTCTGACAAATATTTCAACATCAGTACATAGATCAGCTTTGTTAAGGATGATCGCTGGGTTTGCTCCGCTATCCCAGATAAAAGATAGATAACGTTCAATTCTTCTTAAGTTAAAATCCCTATCGAATGTAGTGACCAGGAAAGAAGTATCTATATTAGCACAAATAACTTGCTCTTCTGTTTTAACTCCCGGTGTCTTTCGAGATAAGCAGGACTTTCTGGGAAGAACAAAATGAATAATAACTTTGTCTTCATGTTCCTTTTTGGTAACTCCTACCCAATCGCCTACTGCCGGAAATTTCTCTATTGATTGAACCTGGTACCGAAATTTTCCGGATATTTCTCCCTTCAGCTCGCCACATTCACTTAAAACACTATAAAGATTCCTATGAAAAGACGTTATTCTGGCCGGTATATAAATGGTGTTCTGCTGGTTATATTTCAGAAAATGATTCTCAAAAAAAGAATCCCACCCTGATTTTTTTAGATCTATCATCAATTCCTCCAAAAATATTATATTTTCTTTAAATTTTTTAATGGGGTAATTTTTCTTCTAAAAAAGTTTATACTTACAGAGGAATTTAAATTTGTTTTTTAATGATTTGTTTAATAGGCAGGAAAACCTCTGTGAAATAAAAACCATTTTTGAAGCAGTATATTATTTTTTTCTAAATTGTATCTCATAAACACTACCTCCTACCAAATGGATTTCTCCTCACAGAGATAATTTATATTACCTAAATTTAAATAATTTGTCAAAAAAAATACACCGCTTAAATCTTCGATGCCATGGGAGGTCATTCCAGAATTAATTCAAATCGCTGTTCCTCTACTTTGGTTCCCCATTGGTCACCGCTGAATTCTTTTACCAATTTAAAACCATTCTTTTCATAGAGATGTCTTGCCGCATCAAGGCCTTTAAAAGTCCAAAGATATATGCGTGGATATTTCTTATTCTTGCAAAAACTAACTGCCTCATTGATCAGCTGATTTCCAACTCCTCTCCCACGCAAGATATCAGAAATGATAAACCAACGAAGATGTGCTCCTTCTTTTTGGGCATGGATACCATCGATAGTGATGGAACCTTCCACGCGACCCCCGGTTGAAGCAGTCCAAAAACCATCCTGTTTTTCATTATATCTGCTCAGAAACTCTGAGAGCTCGGTGGCTACTTTTGCTTCAAAAAAAAGTGTAAAATCCCAATGCTGATGGTAGTAGGTACCATGAAGTTCGGCCACCCGGCCGATCGAACCGGGTACATATCCTTCAGTTATTTCTATATCTGCCATATCCTACCTCCTTATTTTATCTTTTATTTGATTTATAAATTCTTTACATCGGTGTTTATATTTTTTATTAAAAGAGCTGAACAAATAATGGCTAACAAATTTATCAAAGGAATAATGATGACTGCCGGAAATACGTTAACCCCTATTGAGGCCATCGCTATTATTTTTCCGCTTAATGCCGTCATCAGGATGGATAAAAAGATCATATAGACTGTGGCAAGTAAATAGCCGAAGGGTTTCCTTTTTAAAAACAATACCGCCGATACAAAAGCAATCGGGAGTAACAGCCCCAGGTCAAATCCCTGTACGATTAAGGTAGTGTAATGTTCTACCTCGGGTGGGCAAATAGTCCCCTTGAGCAATGGCGGCAACACAACGCTAAGCCATAAGAAAGCAATGGTGATTGAATTGAAAATAAGAAAACCACCGACAAATTTTACCGGTGTCGATTGAGTAAAACATGAGGGAACTTGCTTCAAATCAAAGGAAAACATGGTATTTGCGAAGGCAAAGAAAGAGGCACCCAGCAATATAACATACCCCAGAAACATTTCATTATACATAGCCATAGCAGTGTAAAAGAGATAAGTTACTAAAAAATAACCTAAGGTGCCTGCCAGAATAAATCGGGCTTTTAACGAATTTTTTCCGGTTAAAAATAAGGATACCAGCAATAAGGGTATGCCGATAAATAAGGTAACATAATCCTGGGCAATCCCCTGTACGGCCACTTCCCGTGACATATGCTGATATATCCCTTTTCCATAAATGGTAATCATTTGGCCGCGGATCGATTCATACTGATAAGTTCCGGGTCCCTGGTTGGAGCATATTCCCCATAGAGTAGCCAATAACGCTACAACGACTACTACGAAAACAAGTATATTGACGGTCTTTTGTTGTTTCATGTTTAGATTATCCTCCTTTTATTAATATTTTTTAGCAAGAAAATGTTCCAAATTGCCTTTATTAGATCAAAGTATTGATCATATTTAAAAATTTTTTCAATTATAACATGTAACGGGAATTTTTTTAAGGAAAAGTTAGGAGAGAAAGGGTTATAAGACATTACTCTAAAGAAAAAGATTAAAATGCGGCAATGGCAGGATCAATCTGGAGCCGGCTAAATATTAAGGGAAATAGGGTACCCATCCGCTTCCGGGCTCATCTGACGGATATGTTCAATGGCCTGCTCGGTGGTTAGCTGCTCCGGAAGGGTCACGAACTCGTTATTCATGATACTCCCGGCAGTATTCTCCTCATACTTCATCAACTCTTTAATCCCGTCAGCTTCTTCTTTAGGTAACAAATCCAGGAGTTGCCGGGAATCCTCGGGAGCTATTTCGGCTAAGAGGTCAACGGCCTCATCGGTATCCATCTCTTTTAGGATCTCAGTGATCTGTTGTTTGCTCATGATATTGAGCAGATCGGATTGCAATTCAGAGGGTAATTCAGAAATATACTTGGCGATGGTTTCCCGATTCTTGATGAGCCGGAATATTGCTATGATTTCTTGGGGAGAGAGTTTTTCGGCGATTTCACTAAAATCAGTGGGGTAAAGATCGCCTACCAGGGATCAAATTGAATTATATTTTTTTCCTATTACGGGTTGTGACATCAAATACAACAGCAGCTACAAGCACAAGTGCTCTGACGACGTACTGGAATGATATATCTATGCCCATCAGGTTCATGCCGCTGGTTAGTGACATCATAACAAAGGCACCGATAATCGACCCTGTTACCTTGCCGATTCCACCGGATGGTGATACACCACCAACAAAAGCTGCGGCGATTGCATCTAATTCAAATAGCGTCCCAGCCGTAGTTGTGGCTGATTTAAAACGGGATGCGAACAATATGCCCGACAAAGCGGAAAGCATACCCATGGAACAAAAAATCATATAGGTTATTTTCTTTACACTGATGCCGTTCAGTTCAGCCGCCTCCGGATTTCCGCCGACAGCATAAATATGTCTGCCGAGTACCGTCCGCGACATAATAAAATTATAGACAAAAACTAAAATTAATACGATCACCGCAGTCCATGAAAGGCCTTTGTATCCTGAGAGCACCCAAGTCATACCCCCGATTAAAGCCGAACCAAATATCAATTTAATGATGAATAAATGCATCCCTAATACTTTAAAATTGTAGGACTGCATCTTCCTGCGGTTGTTTATCGCGTTTACAATGAAAAATAGAATGATCAGTATGCCGAGGAAGAGTGTTACTTTATGCACCCCGGGTAAAATCCCAATATCGGGAATGTCGGGAATATATCCATTGCCTATAGCATTAAAAACGTCATTCGTAATAACTATCGTGCCCCTGCTCATGGTTACAAGTTGCAGTGCCCCCCTGTAACCTAACCATCCGGCAAGCGTTGCTACAAAGGCGGGAATCTTCATCTGCCCTACCAGAAAACCAGAGAAAAACCCTGCCATAATCCCGATAACCAGGGTAAGTGCGATGCTGACATATACAGGCAAATGCCAGAATTCCATAGCAGTTGCCGCTACCGCACCGAGAAATCCAGAAAGATAGCCAACCGAAAGATCAATATGCGAAATGATAATAACCAGCGTCATGCCAACCGCTAATACTGCTATATAGCCGGTTTGATTTATCAGATTACCTATGTTTCTCGATGAAAGAAAAACACCTTTCGTTGTGATGGTAAAAAACGCCATAATAACTAACAAGGCAATATACATGCCCCATTCACGGATATTCTGCCGAAGTATTTTGTTTATATCGTTAATGAAAATCACCTCATGTCTACTTGTTCGAGCCATTTTACTGCTTATTCCCTCCTTCCGCAAAATCATCGCGTGCACCTACTATGTAGGCCACTACATGCTCTCGAAAAGTGTCAATATCGCCGGTTACGGGAGTGTCACAGACCTTACGCCCGTGGCGCAGCACCATCATTCGGTCGCTAACCTGATAGATATCTTCCAATCGATGACTGATGATAATGATGGAACAGCCCTGTTCCTTGAGCTCCCGTACTAAATCGAGAACTTTTTTTATGGCAGCCACGCTCAGGGCGGCTGTGGGTTCGTCCATTATAGTGACCTTGGTGTTGAAAGCTGTAGCACGGGCAATAGCTACTGCTTGGCGCTGACCACCGGATAGGCTTTCTACTTTCAAGCGCACGGAGGAGATGTCAATCTTAAGACGATCTAACAGACGTTTTGTTTCTTGTTCCATGTAATGCTCATCCATCACACCGATCGGACCTAATTTTACGCTCACCGCTTCACGTCCCATAAAAACGTTTGCGGCTACGTCGAGATTGTTAGCAAGGGCTAAGTCCTGGTACACCATCTCGATGCCCTGCTGGTGTGCATCCCAGGAATTGACCATGTGCACTTTCTTGCCTTCGATAAAAATCTCTCCTTCATCTGGAATGTACGCCCCACTAAGAATTTTCATCAGGGTAGATTTTCCGGCAGCATTGTCACCCACTAATCCCAACACTTCATTATGGTGTAGAACCAGATCTACCCCTCGCAATGCATGTACACCACCAAAGCTCTTTTTGATGTTCCTCATTTCCACAACGGGGATTGCTTTTACCATAGGTTTCCTCTCTTAATTTAAAAAATGATAGATGTATGATTGTACTAAATAAAACCAATAGATTGTAATAACGAGCAAAGCGAACAATCCCTACGATAACCAAGAGACCGTTCGCTTCGCTCACGTTGCTCCTTATTTACAGTAGGCTCTTTAAAATTAATAGCTTTTCGGTTATTTCTTATTTCAATCCGGTAAATTCGGTGGCTTTATAGTAACCGGAATCTATCAAAGCAGCCTTCACATTGCTCTGGTCGACAGTAACTACTACAGACGGTTTGGCAGGAACATCAATTTTTCCGTTGTTATAGGTATGGGTAGCTTCAGGAGTTTTGCCGGTAAGATAAGCGACAGCCGCAGCGATTGCATCACTAACTAATGTTCTGACGTCTTTTAAGACGGTCATTGACTGCTTACCATCAATAATGTACTGTACGGATGGTATCTCGGCATCCTGGCCAGAAACCACATAGCTCTTTACATCATTATCTGCAGCAAATGCGTCTGCAATTGCACGAGCTGTACCGTCGTTCGGCGCAAGGATGAATACATTACCCTTATCAGCAACTCCAGCGACAGTCAAGTTAGCTTCAGCCAGGTTCTTGGCAGTAACAAAGTCCCATTGGGTGGTAACTTGGCCAATGATCTTACCCATCTCATTACGGGTTAATGTGGACTTGCCCTTTAGTGCAATAGCTTCGCTTGAGTTTTTGATTACAAAAGTGCCATCGACAATCTTTGGCTGAAGGACATTCCAGGCGCCCTCAAAGAAGAGGAAGGCGTTGTTATCGGTGGCAGCACCGGCATACAAGTAAAGCGGATTACCGGTGCCAGAAGCCTTGTCAACCAGGTACTGGGCTTGAGCCTCTCCAACAGCAATGCTGTCAAAGGTCACGTAATAGTCAACAGCTTCAGTTTCGCGGATCAGACGATCGTAAGAAACAACCTTTATTCCGGCAGCTCTGGCTTCATCTGCAGCGGCAGCAGCAGCGGTAGCGTCATGCGGGCAGATGATAAGAACTTTAACGCCCTTAGTAATCAAAGCTTCAACATTCTCTTTTTCTTTAGCGGAAGAACCCTGACTGAAAAGAATCTCAGCATTGTAGCCCGCAGTCTTCAGTGCATCATTAAAGCGGGTTTCATCTTGTATCCATCTTGGCTCGTCCTTGGTTGGAAGAACGATACCAACGTCTAGCGCAGACTGTGCAAGCGAAAAACCTGCTATCATGGAAACAAATAGAAACACAAATACCAATAATAATAATTTTTTCATTTTAATTTTCCCCCTTTTTTTACTTATTAAACATTATTTAAGAAAATTTACTTCGAGATTTATTTATTATATCGCCCCCTTTTTTCATCTATATAATAGCCTAATATCTTCAAAAACCTATTTTTATAATATATCACCTCTTTCCTGCTGTCAATTTTTCGCTTCTTGTGCTTAGGATCGGGCTTACAATATCACATTTTCCCCTCCCCTTTGATTCTTTTATCAACAGCAAGTGGCAGAATAATACACACCTGAGAAATTTAAATTAAAACCTATTTCTATTAATAATATACGATATCAATTTTAAAAATCCTTCTTTTTTTGAAAAGTTTTTCGGTGGAAAATAGAGGGTAGCCTTGAAGAAATTGGTGGTAAAAGGAAGAAGTTAAATTTCATGACCGACTTTTCGTGCTCGTACTGTTTTATCCATGTCAATACCCATATTTATTCCGATCTCTACCAGGAGATTCCAACCTACGGCAATTTCCAGGTAATTGGTAAAATCACCGTATTCCGGAATGATAATAGTGGGAAAGATAGTCTTTCTTGTAGAAATTGCTATCACTTTTAATCCTATTCCTTTAATGAGTACATTCTTATATTTTTCCTCTTCCTCTTTGAAGGGATCGACAATGACCACTACTTCTTCTGTATTCATCACTTCTTCTATGCCGTGAAAGGCATAGGTGCCTTCCAAAAAATCCGATTTTTTTCGGGCGATTTCGTTTGCCTTAAGGGTTAATTCCTCGGCCACGCCATTGTTTCTGCCCGAAAAATAAATCATTCTCGAATTCATTAGAGTTTCGGTAATCTCCTCCGGAATATGCATCTGTAAAACTTGGATGATCAAATTACCTAATTGATTAAAATCGGGCAGGTCCATATTATTCAATTTCCTAAATAATAAATCGTAAAAAAGCGCCTGTTCTACCACTGATTTTGTGGCAGGAACTGCCTTCTCTTTACCGCAGGTTAACAGATAGGATAGGTGAGCTTCATTCATGATAGGAGTTCCGGTATTCGCCACAATACTAATAATATTATCATGATTTTGTCTTTTTAATTTTTGAATTAATTCTAAATCTTCTTTTGTTTTTCCTGAATTAGACGCTACAAATACTGTACTATCCAGAAGATTATATTCGAGTGCTTGTGTGGCGCAGTCGGTATAAAAATCTTCTTTATAGCCTTTTTTCCGGGCTTCATAAATTGTCTTTTTTGCCGGAAAAATACGGGATGAACCTTCACCGGTAAAAAATATTCTTTCTTTTTTTATTTCTTGCTCATAAGATATTATTTTTTCAATATCAAGGTGCTTGATTACTTCACCCGTCTCCAGCATTTCTCTGATTAAAAAAAACTGATTATATTTAGTATCCTGTAAATTCATCTCTTCTCTCCTGTTACTAAGTAACCATTATAAATATTTTATAAAATTTAACTCACTGTAATTGGGGAGTTTACCCACAAGCGGTTTGATGTATTTGATATAATCATCAGTCACAAAATTTCCTTCAGCATTGATGTATTTATCATCCATCGTTTTTATCTTTACTGCCACCTGATCAAGAGGAACAGTATCTAATTCAATTTGGTAAGGAAAAGAACTCACCCGATGGATGGAAACCATAATTCCTGAAGCACCTTCTTCAGCTAATTTTATGGCTTTGATTCCACAGGCATAAGCTTCTTCCAAATCAACTTTACTAGCTCTGTCTATAGCACACATCGAGAGAGACTCGGTTATCTGGAATTCCCCCCGGTAATTTGTTTCCTGATGAATCAGCTGATATAAATTAAGGGCTGCGCTCCCGCCACCCATTGCACCATATTCCATATCGGGAAAATCATCCTGTATCCGAAGGCTGGCTACCAAACTTTTATCTTCCCAGAGGATACCTTCACCACAGACAATGGAAACCCAGCCATATTTTTCGATACATTCTTTTACGTCTGATATAAATCTTTCTCTGGACAAAGGCCTTTCCGGTATATAAATAAGATGGGGGGCATCGGATTCATTTTTTTTAGCCAGTACCGCTGATGCTGCCAGCCATCCCGTATCTCTGCCCACCGTTTGTAAAATAACATATTTATCCACGCTCTGCATATCCCGAGCAAGTCTGCCTGCCTGTTGAACTGAAAGGCACACATATCTCGCTGCAGAAGGAAAGCCCGGAGTATGGTCAGTCCCGCAAAGGTCATTGTCCACGGTCTTGGGAATGCCAATTCCGCTTAGTCGATAATTATTTTTTTTACAATATTGCTCTACCTGTCGAAGGGTTCCCATTGAACCATTCCCACCAATAAGAAAAAAATAACGGATATTGAATTTTTTAAGTTGTCTCAAAATAAGGGGAAATTCTTCCTCTTTTAAGATATATCTGCATGAACCCAGGGCGGATGAAGGCGTTTGCCGCAAGGCATTAATGACTCGAGGTTCCTCTTTCCCCAAATCAACAATCTCGTCTTTCATAAATCCTATAATCCCATTTCTCATACCAAGAATGTTTTTGATTTTTTTCGATTTAAGACCTTCTTGAATAAGACCACAAAGACTTGAATTTATCACCGAAGTTGGTCCGCCAAATTGTCCTATAATCGCATTTTCTTCCATAATCCACTTCCCTAATAGATTTAAAATTAGCTATACTCATTTCCAATTTTGTTTAAACTTCACATCGTTTTTTTATACTACCGATATTCTTTATAAAACTATTCCCGGAATTTAGAAAAGGTATCAAAGCCCACCGCTGAGAGAATAATGGCTCCTTTGATGACATACTGAACATAAATATGTATGCCAAGAAGATTAAATACATTAGCAATAATATTTAAGAGCAAAACACCGACTAGAGTCCTCACTACCGACCCTTCTCCGCCGGATACACTGGTACCGCCGATAACCGTTGCGGCAATCGCATCCAGCTCATAACCCTGTCCTGCCAGAGGTGTCACTGATAATAACCGGGCAGCATAAATAACGCCGGCCATTGCGGCCATTAAACCTCCGACAACAAAGGTAAGGATATGATAGTAATCTACTTTTACCCCGGAGAGCCTTACTGCTTCTTTGTTCCCGCCAAGGGCACAGGCATATCTCCCGAACCTGGTTCTCACCAAAATAAACTGCCAAAAAGCGACCATGATGACCAGGATGACCACCGGAAAAGGTATTGGCCCCAGATATCCATTTCCTATAAAAGCGAAGTCCGGTGCCTCCACATACAAGGGATACCCACCGGTATATAAATATACCAAACCTCTTACAATGGTCATGGTTCCCAAAGTTGCAATAATGGCGGGAATATGGATCTTTGCTGCCAAAAATCCGTTTAACAGACCGACCAATGAACCTACTACCAGAACTAACAATATGGCAAGACTCCAGTGCATATAGTTTTGCAGACCAACACACATAGCTGCAGACAGGGCAAGTAATGAGCCAACAGAGATATCAAAACCTGCACCAATAATAACAAAGGTTGTTCCTATGGCCATAACCCCGATAATAGAACTTTGCCTGAGGATATTGAGAATATTAGCCGAGGACAAGAAACCGGGTGTAATAATCGATAAAAAAATACATAATAAAATAAATATAAATAAAATGCCATTTTTCTTTATCGAATACCAGGTTAAATTTAAATTCATCTTTTTATTCATATTCCCTTCCTTATTTAATAAAATATTTTATTTCCAAATTTTAGCGCTTATTTATCTGCTTGTAATATAATTCTCATAATTTCTTCCTGGCTAACGCCCTGTTTAAATTCACTGGATATTTTCCCATGACTTAAAACTAAAATTCTATCCGAGACTTTCACCACTTCCGAAACTTCCGTAGAAACAAAAATAACGCAAACGCCCGATTCGGCCAGTTTACCTACAATGTTATATATTTCCACTTTGGCATTCACATCAATTCCCCGAGTCGGTTCATCCAGGATTAAAACTTTCGGTTCGGTTTGCAGCCATTTTGAGATAACCACCTTTTGCTGGTTTCCTCCACTTAAATACTTTACCACCTGATTGACGCCCGAAGTCTTTATACCTAATTTCTTTATGGCTTGTTTGGTTACATCAAATTCTTTTCTGGGTGAAATGACCCCTTTATTTACAAATTGGTCCAGGGTGGGAAGTGTAATGTTTTTGTATAATTCCAGCATCAGAACGAGTGCATCTTTTTTTCTATCTTCGGGAACTAGGGAGATACCTTGATTCACTGCATCTATTGGTGAACGAAACCTGACCGGTTTATCATTGATGAAAATTTGGCCGCCTTCCAGCTTGTCCGCACCAAAAATAAGCCGTGACAGCTCGGTCTTCCCTGCTCCCATAAGACCGGTAATACCCAAAACTTCACCGGGAGAAGCCTTAAATGACACGCCATTTATTCTTGGTTTTCTCCACAGATTTTCTACTTCTAAAATTGTCTTTTGACTCTTTTTCCCTCCGGTGGGTGGAGAGGTATAAGCATTTTTTAAACTCTCACCGACCATCATGGTAATAACTTCATCCCGGTTCACCTCTTTAGTAAGAACGGTTTTAATCTTTTTCCCATCCCTTAACACGGTAATCCGGTCGGCAATCCTAAAAACTTCTCCTAAAATATGGGTAATATAGAGGACGCTGATATGATTTAATTTGAGCTCAGCAATGATGCGGAAAAGATGCTCTATTTCATTTTCTGATAAAGAAGCGGTCGGTTCATCCATAATGATAAATTTAGTTTTATGGATGAGGGCTTTCAAGATCTCTACTAATTTTTGCTCTGCCACACCCAGGTTTCTTGCTTCTTTATGGGGAGGAAGTTCAAAGCCAAGTTTCTCCGAAATATCAAGATATTCCTGGTAGATTTTTTTTTCATCAATTAAGCCCCATGGGGTAAAACGCTCTACTCCCAAAAATATATTCTGAATCACCGTGAGCTGAGGAATTAAACTATTTTCTTGATAAATGACATTGATGCCGTTTTGAAAGGCCTGCGCGGGAGAATCAAATTCTGCTTTCTGGTTATTAAAATAGATTTCTCCTGAATTTCTTTTATAGGCACCTACCAGCACTTTAATCAGGGTCGATTTACCGGCGCCATTTTCTCCCACCAAAGCATGAACCTCATCCTGGTAGATTTCCAAATCTATATTGTCCAGTGCCTTTACTCCGGGAAAAGATTTATTTAATTTTCTCACTTCTAATATTACTTTTTCTTTTTTTTGATTTATGACTGTGTCGATAAGAAATCACCTACGGTTTTTAAATTTTCGTCGGGTATTTTCAATAAATCCCAGGATAAAACCATGCCTTTAACCTCCGTCTCTGCCAGGGATTCTAAATATTTTTTCAAAATTTTTGCGGTAATATGGCATAATCCGGGTATTTGCACTGCCTCGATTCCTACATAGATGTTGACATTTTCTCCTAAATCAAGTTCCTTTATTCTTTGCATCTCAAGGTAAATGATATTTTCGGAAATACCATTCTTTAACAGATCATTTATTTGGGTCGGCAAGTCCACCCCGATGATTCGACTTATCTCCCGGATGAACTGGCTTTCGTCCAGGGTGGGATTCATATTTAAGATCGCTTTCATAAAACAAGATAATTCCAGGGGAAGACCTGCCGGACCTGAGGCATGACCATAGATCATCGGCTTTATCCAGTCACAGGTCTTGGCTAATAACCGGTAATCTTGAGACACTAAAGGAGCCAAAGAGGGGGCAAATAAATCAACTCCTACAATTTTACCCATTTGTTTTGCCTTATCAGCAAAGATTTTTACCGCCTGATAAATATTTTGTTTACGGAAATCATAAAATTTTTTTAGATTACCTGGAATAATCATATCGGAAAAGGATTGGCAAGTTCGCAAATAAGTGATATCCATAGTTTTAAGTTTTTCAAAAACGGCTTTTGCCTGGTTCCGATAGTTTTCTAAATCCTCATCATATTGAGTATAAAATTTTTTCCGACAAAACTGACAAAAGCAAGAAAAAAGGAGTTCAAAGCCATTGGAAGGAGAAGGAAAGCGAATTCGATCTAAAAAGACCCCATCAAGGCTACTTTCTGTTATTTTATTCTGATATTGGTCAAATATTCGTCTTATATGCTCTCCATCGTTAGGGCAAAGGAATAAAAAATCTTCCTCCCCCTCTCCCAATTTATCCCAACAGCCATTTTTACCATAACCATATAATCCGTCGAATGTTTCTATTGCTTGCTCCCGTTCTATTTTAAAACCGAGAATATCAGCTAAAACAGGATACCAGAGATAAGTCTTTATTTTAAAATCCGTACAGATTTCTCTAACTAAATCAAGATTTTTTTTGTTGAGATCCGGCCATATGATTAAAGCCTCCAGGTCAAGAAACTCTTTAGCTGTTGCCAGCTTCTTTTTTAAATAATCATTTTTGCCTAATGAGTTATTTGTGATATGATTTAAAACGATCTGAGTACCAATCCATTTTTGCTTCATTTATTTAACTTAAATGTTTTAAGTATTGCCCCCTCTTAATTTTAATTAAAGATATTACCTGTAATTTGGCTAAAAACTATATTTTTACATCTCAGGAACAAACTTATCTACATTATTTTTTGTTACAATGATATGCTTAATTTCTACAAATGATGGTACCGTTTCGCCATTCAAATATTTAGCGGTCGTCTCTACTGCTTTATAGCCCTCTTCGACCACTGAAAAATAGGTACTGCCAGTAACTCTTCCTTCTTTTATATAAGGAACTAATTCTTTGGCATACTCCAGACCGGTAACATACACTCCGGTTACACCTGCTTCTTCCAAGGCCATGGCTGCTGCAATAGCTCCACTCCACCACTGACAGCTCACTAAATCAACTTTTCTACCGCTTTGCAGAAATGCTTCCATGAAAGCCAGTGCGCCTTCTTTGGTCCAACCCTCTATGGGTCTCTTCTCCACAACAGTCCAATTCGGATGTTTGGCTGCAATTTTCAAAAATCCCTCTTCGCGCATTCTTTGGGGGGCAGTTCCCGGATTACCTTCAATGAGTACAATACTGGCCGCTTTATCTCCCAGGAGCAGCTCCGCCATTTCTCCCTGAATAATTCCGGCACCAATTTCAGACCTTCCGATATAAGATACAACTCCCGCGTATTTCCCTTCAGGATCTGTGCCCAGGGAATTGGTAAAAGATATTAAGGGAATATTAGCATCATTACAAAGTTTTACTGCGGGAAGTAATGCCATATTGTCTGCAGCACAAAGCATAATTGCATCCACTTTTTTTACAATAAAGTTTTCTACCTGAGAGAGCTGCTTCCCGGCATCCCACTCGGCATCTGCATAGGTAATATTTAAACCAAGATCGAGAGCTGCTTGATCTATTCCTCTGCGCATAACGCTAAAAAACTCTACCGTCCCCGGCAGTAATACGGCTACTTCTTTCTTTTGAGCAAAGGAAACAGAAAAACTTCCCAAAATTAAACCCATCATTAACACAATCAAAATAGATAATTTAAGATAACTTTTCATTTCAGAAATCCTCCTTAAAACTTTATTAGATATTAGATCAGTAGTCTTTTTAAAGTAAATAATATTTATTTTATATACGCCTCACCGCCTTTTTTGGATTATTTTTTAGTCCGGTTGAATTTATTATGTTATCATTGCTATATTAAAATTATAAATTATTTCATTTTTTATTTATTAATTACTATCAATCCTTTCTTTTTTAAAGGCTCAAGCACCATGACTGCTGCTCCAATTAAAACGCCGTCTTCACCTAATTTAGAAAATTCCAACTTGGGAACAAAAGGGATTATTTTTCTGATATTCATCTTCATTTCTTCTAAAAATCTTGCTGGTAAAATTGAAATTCCTCCTCCGATGATTACTAATTCCGGATCAAGTACACAGGATATGTTTGCAATACCGTAAGCAAGATATTTTAGAGTTTCTTGTACAATATTAAGAGCAATGCCGTCACCCTGGGCAGCCATTTTAAATATTTCTATAACCTTGATATTCTTGCCCAATTTTTTTCTTGCTTTTTCTACAATAACTTTATAACTGGCTAATTTTTCCAAACAGCCATAATCTCTAATGCTCTTCGAGGCGTATTTGGGATCAATAAATAGATATCCTGCCTCACCAGCAGCGTTATTAGCCCCTTTATAAAGTTTCCTATTAATGATAATGCCGGCACCTATTCCGGTTCTTTCTCCCACAAAGACAAAGTTGTTAATCTTTTGGGCTACCCCCTTGGTCTTCTCGCCTAAGGCCATCAGATTCACATCGTTCTCAAGAGCAACGGGTATTCCAATTTCTTCTAAGGTTAAATCATCCAAAGACATTTCCCAGTTTAAATAAGGAGTACCAGTCACTTTTTTTAATTTACTATCAATAATTCCCGGTAGGCCAATACCTATCCCTAATATTTTTTCTTGAGAAATATTTATTTCTTTTATAAAATCTTTTAATAAAAAACTCAGAGATTTTTTTAATTTTTGGCCATTTAAAGATTCCATCTTGGGACCAAACTTCTCTTTAATAATATGGTAAGATAAATCCATCAAGGCTACTCTGATACCATTTTCTCCTCCCAAGTCAACTGCAATCATATAAGCTGTTTTTGAATTTATTTTTAATAATATTGGTTTCTTTCCTCCTGAAGAATCTCCTTTCCCAATTTCCTGAACGATATCTCTCTCCATTAAATCCTTAACAATGGCAGAGATGGTGGGAGGGGTTAAACCTATTATTTTACCAACATCTGCTCTTGAAATAGGACCATTTTTCTCAATCGTTCTTAATATCAAACCTTTATTTATATTCCTTATTTCCACTAAACTATTCCCCCTTCTGTTTTTTTTAACAGAAAATAGGTTCTCTTTATCCTTATCATGTTTTTTATTATACTTTTATATTAGCTTGTACTTAAATATGCTTTCTTAATTAATTTTACTAACTAAGTATATAATAAAATTTTTCCTATCTGATGTCAAATTTTTTTATAGAATGGATTCCTACTATTGTTTTCGCGGAAGCAGTATATAATTTTTATCAAAACTAAAAACCGACATCACCTGGCCGGTCATCTAAGCATATATGCCTTCTGAAGAAGTAATAATTAATTCGAATGATTAATGGGAAATTTCAAAGGAAAGGCAAAAACAGGAAAATTTGGAGGCTAAAAAAATCCAGCGTCTCACTAATGATCTCTTCTAAAACTGAAGAAACTATTGTTATATCTACATTGATGAAGGCCGTATCTTCGGAAATCTATGAAAATTGCTTAAATCGCTCTCTTAATTTTTAATGTTTGTTAAGCTTTTGAAGAAAGCTTTTCTATTCTACTCTTTTGGTTAATTAGAGTTATGATTTGCATAAATTTATTCTTCTTAATTTTACTCTTTCTTCCTGAATGGCGCTGCTTATTTTTTTTAGTAAACTTTCCTTCTTATTATCTGTACTATTATTCCAAGCGAAATAACAGTTAATCCAATGATAGCAACTGTGATTATACTTTGAACTGGCACAGCATCGGCAGTAAGTCGTTTTATTAGTATCCCAAATAAAGCCCAATCCACTACCAGGCAGTAGAAAATATCTTTTCGATTAAAAAGTATCGTAAGTGAGATAGCGATACCGATAATGATGACAGCTATAGTCCAAAATGGTTCACTGAGTCCAAATCGGTTCCAGTTAAGATCTACCAAAAGTGCGGTGGCGTTGGCAATCGTGGCTATGGTAATCCAACCAAGATACACACTAAAAGGAAGATGAACCAAGTATTTTTCAGATCTTGAGGAATCCGATCTACCAACCTGTAGTTTTATATAGATAGCGATTAAAGAACCCAACAGGATTAACATAAGAAAAAGGGATAAAGAGACCATTTCAAAGTGCCAGGCAAAAATCCAGCCAAAATTGGCAAGAGAAGAAACGAAAAACAGAATACCTATTTTTTCCAGGAAAGAAATATTTTGCATATTCTTTCTAAAAGCATAGACCAACTGGTAAATAATGAAAATAGCCAGTAATAGATAGATTACTCCCCAAACTAAAAAAGTAAATCCTGACGGAACGAACAAGTTGGGGTATTGGTCAGATAACTCACCGGTTGTCTGGTTATTTAAGGGAAGGGCGACAGCAAGATAGTTTATGATAACCATAGCTACAAAGCTTAATAAATTCAAAATTGATAAAGTTTTTCTTAACCGAGTATTATTCATGACATCTCCTCCTTTTCTTTATTTATAATATATTTACATAAAGAAAAATTACCCAATCCATCCCGGCTCTATTTTGCTTTTTTTCTGGCTTTTACTACCAATGATTTCTTCTTCCCGGATTTTTTTTGAAAGATTCCCAAGATAATTTCTGCTTCTTTAAAAGGCACGGTGATAAAGGAAAAATCATTATATACTTCCACCTGATCAATGGCAGAATTCCTAACCCCTGTATTTTGGATAATAAACTTTACCAGTTTACTGGGACTTATCTTATCTTTCTTACCCAAGGCTATAAATAACCTGGTGGTGCCTTCCATTTCTATCTTCCGGTTTCTGCTTGATAGATCTTGTATTTCATTATATAAGCCGGGATTAAGTTTATCATCAAAACTGTAATTTAGTAACTTGGCCAGTATCTGGGTTGGGTTATTGTCCTCAAGAAGTTTTTTAGCCCAATTATAATAAGTATTATCTACCTTTTCGCTGTCAATAGCAGTTATATCTTCGTTTATCTTCTTTGTTTTTGCGTTAATTATATCCTTGATCCTTGGTACTTTTGACTTTTTTATATCGGTCTTAGCGATGCGCTGAATAAACATCAACCGGTTATACTCGCTCGGAGTAATAAAGGTGATGGCCGTTCCCTGTTTACCCGCCCTTCCTGTGCGGCCAATCCTATTCACATAGGATTCGGGGTCTTGAGGAAGAGAATAATTAATCACATGGGTCATATTGCTAACATCTATACCACGCGCAGCCACATCGGTTGCCACCAGTACGTTGATCTTCTTTTTCTTTAACTTATCCAGGGTTTTTTCTCTTTGTGCCTGTGAAATGTCACCGTGAATCGCATCAGCATCATACCCTCTTTCAACAAGATGGCCGGCAACATCAGCGACATCATTCTTTGTTCGGCAAAAAACTAATCCGTAAAAATCTTCTTCAATATCAATGATCCGGCACAACGCCTCGAATTTGTCGGCAGCTTTGACTTCATAATAGATCTGTTCGGTAAGATCGGCGGTCAGCTGCTGTTTCTCGACAGTGATAAATTTGTAATCTGCCATGTATTTACTAGCGAGCGCTTTAATCTTTGCGGGCATGGTAGCTGAAAACAAAAAAGTCCTTTTCTTTGGATTAGTGTGTTTCATGATCTCTTCCATATCCTCAATGAATCCCATATTAAGCATTTCATCAGCTTCGTCAAGGATCAGATATTCGATATCCTTAAGATTAAGCGTCTTCCTGTTTAGGTGGTCAATTACTCTGCCGGGTGTACCCACCACAATATGCACTCCTTTTTTAAGGCGCCTCAATTGCTGGTCGATTGATTGCCCTCCATAGATAGGAATGGCCTGGATGCCGGAATCTCCCCTTAATGAGCTAATCTCTTCGCAAACCTGTATGGCAAGCTCCCTTGTAGGAGTAATGATAAGGGCTTGTACAATTTTTTTGTCAGGATCTATCATTTCTATTAGAGGAAGTCCGAAGGCAGCTGTTTTGCCGGTACCGGTCTGTGCCTGCGCCATGATATTGATATTATTCCCCAATATGAGAGGAATTGCCAAGGCTTGAATCTGAGATGGTTCTTCAAAACCTTTCTGGTGAATAGCATCCAATACTCCTTGTGAAAGGCCAAGGTGCTCAAATTTGATTTTATCTTTCATTTCTTTCATTGCTTTTCTCCTAAAATAAACTTCGATCAAAGTGAGATATATTGAAGTTTATTTCTTTTTCAACTTACTATTTTCTTTAAATTTTTTTTCTCTTGATATCGAGAGTGCGAATTTAATAGTTTTTTCCTAAGGCGTATATTAGAAGGAGTGATCTCTAACAATTCGTCCTCTTGAATATAATCTAATGCTTGTTCCAAGGAAAACTGGCGGGGATTTTCCAAACGCAGCGCTTCATCTGAGCCGCTGGCACGCATGTTGGTAACATGTTTTTTCTTGGCTACATTCACTTCCATATCTCCGGTTCTTTTATTCTCTCCGATAATCATCCCTTGATAGATCTCTGTAGCCGAATTAACGAATAAGGTACCCCTTGCTTGAGCGTTATAGAGACCGTAGATACTGGTTACGCCGCTTTCAAATACAATTAAGACACCTCGGGAACGATGAGGGATAAGCCCTTTGTAGGGTTGGTAATTAAGAAAGACGTGGTGCATGATACCTTTACCTTTGGTCTTGGTAAGAAATTCATCTCTGAAACCAATTAGGCCTCTGGCCGGAATTTCAAATTCAAGTCGAAGTTGACCATCGGCAATATCAGTCATATTAATTGATTTTGCTTTTCTTTTCCCGCAAATTTCCATAACTGCCCCCATAGTATCTTTAGGAATATCACAGGTCATCAGTTCTATCGGTTCGCACTTTTCTCCATTAATATGCTTAAAAATAACCTTGGGTTTGGACACCTGAAATTCATAACCTTCACGGCGCATATTTTCAATTAATATAGAAAGATGAAGCTCTCCCCTTCCTGATACGTGAAAAGTGTCCGTAGATTCGGTTTCTTCCACCTTCAAGCTGACATTGGTCTCAATTTCTTTAAACAATCTATCTCTTAAATGTCGAGAAGTAATGAATTTACCCTCTTTTCCGGCAAATGGACTATTATTTACTATAAAATCCATAGTTAGAGTGGGTTCATCAATCTTGATTTTTGCTAAAGCTTCCGGATTTTCTTTACAAGCAATAGTCTCGCCTATATTAGCATCGCTGATTCCAGCTATAGCTACAATCTCCCCTGATTGTGCTTTTTTTACCTCTACTCTCTTTAATCCTTCAAAAACGTAGAGCTTTATGACCTTACATAATGTTTTTCTCTTATCCCATTTGATTAAAGTTACGGTTTCTCCTTCTTTAATTTTTCCACGAGTAATCAGTCCCACAACTATTTTCCCTACATAATCGTCTTGACTAAGATTAGTCACCAGTAATTGCAGGGGAGCATTATATTCCACTAAAGGAGCAGGTATATGTTCCAAAATGGTTGAAAAAAGAGGTTCAAGATTCTCTTTCAAGTCCTCCGTAGAAAATCCGGAAACACCTGCGCGTGCAGAAGTGTAAATAACCGGAAAATCGATCTGGTCATCATTGGCTCCCAGATCAATAAATAGATCATAGATTTCATTCAATACTTCGGCAGGTCGGGCATTTGGCCGATCTATTTTATTAATCACTACGATAGGAATAAGATTTAATTCCATTGCTTTACGCAAAACAAATTTGGTTTGGGGCATGGGTCCTTCAAAGGCATCCACAATCAAGAGAACGCCATTAACCATCCGAAGTATTCTTTCAACTTCCCCACCGAAATCTGCATGTCCCGGAGTATCTACAATATTAATCTTGGTGTTCTGCCAATAAACGGAGGCATTTTTGGAAAAAATAGTAATTCCCCTTTCTCTCTCCAGATCATTAGAATCCATGATCCTCTCTTTTACTTCCTGGTTCTCCCGAAAAGTACCGCTTTGTTTAAGCATGGCATCAACAAGTGTAGTCTTTCCGTGGTCTACATGGGCAATAATAGCAATATTTCTTAAATTTATATTTTTCCTCATATTTATTTCCTTTATCCTAAATAGTGACAGGCGGGTAAATTGTAAGTATACCACAATATTAAGAAATATCAAAATTTTTTTGACCTTTCAAAAATTTATTGCATACTTTTTTAGAGAGATTATGGAATTTGAGGATAAGAACATGGATATCTCGATGAAAAAATTAAAACTTCTACTCGCTTTTTCCCTAACCTTCTTTTAGATATGCTTACCCATGATATAATGAGGAATAGTTTTCCCCAATAAAAATCGGAGGAAAGAATATTTCCCGCTAAACAATATATTAAAATTCAATTTTATAAAAAAATCTTTTGCGCTTTCTGATACAACCCCAAAATGGACTCCCCGGACATTTTCCTTCTGTAGAAAATCAAGAAAATGATCGATCAGCAAAGAACCAATATTTTGCCTTCTGTATTCCGCTCTAATGTTGATATGCAAAGTTGCAGGATATTCTTGGGAAAAATCAGGTGAAATAAATTCTCCTTTCAAATAACTGGATATAATATTTTTAAGTAATATTAGGCTATTTCTGCGTAAAAGTTGACGACGACCTAAAGCTTTACATATTAATCCTGGAACAATCTTATGTTTCATTAATCTACGCATCTTTCGAATATCCTGAGCTCCTATAATATAACCAATTACCTGATTTACTTTAACTGCAACAAAGCAGGATAAAGGTTCATAATCAGTAAAATATTTGGTCAATAGGTCAGCCAGTATCTCATCATCAAAGATAGAATCCCTGTGCTCTCCTAACACGATGTTCTCAAGGCTGATCTTTTGAATAGCCTCTCTATCTTTTATCTGATAGTTACGAATTTTTATACTCGTTACATCCATATTGATTCATCCTATTGTCGTACATTGAAACCCGTATAAACACTGGAAGACTGTATCGTGCTCTTCTCTGTTTATCTGGGTGTTTGTTATGGTTAATCGGGGTAACTTTCTACAGCAAAGAGTTCATTTTCCCGAATAAATGATTCGAGTAAATTTTTTAGTAAGGGATTCTTTAATTGACTTTGATAAGATTTAAGTACTTTTTGCTTTAAGTTCTTTGTTTCTTCCGATAGCATCAATCTTTCCCATCCTCCATCAAAAGTAATTAAACTAATTGGCGGCATGGTGTATAAATCAGGAGTGTATTTTTTGGGATAAGGATACAGAGGGTGATGAACTAAGTATTTATAAGCAATTTTCTTATTCGGAGATTGTTCTAATATTTTCTCTACAATTTTGCTGGTGATGGCATGGTCTTTATGGGTGTCGTTAGGATGAGGATAGAGTACAATATCAGGGTTAAAACTATCTATCCGGCTTCGGAAATTTTTTTCTAATTCTACCTGATCTTCTTGGATAAGATTACCGTCCGGATAATTTAAGAAAATTAAATTGTTAACCAACACCCCTAAAATATTGGTAGCGGCTTCAAATTCTAAATATCGTAGATCTTTTAAACTGCGCCTATTGCCATCAGTAACCAATACAATTTTGACTTCGGCTCCTCTCTTTATTGACTCGATAATATAACCGCCACAGGCAAGTGTTTCATCGTCAGGATGAGGTGAAAAAATCAGAACTTTTTGGTCTTTTTCCGGCAGCTTTACATCATTTAAAAAATAAATGGTCAACTGCGGCATAACTGGATTGGTTCTAATATACCAAAAAATTCCAGCGCAAACGCAAACAAACAAAATTATTATTACAATAAGAATTTGGGTTTTACGATTATTTTTAATTTTCTTGAATGGTTTTATCATGGTCCTCTTGGAAGGCCTTTTTAAAATTTTTAGAAAGTTGATAATCTAAAATAATTTTGGGTGATCAATTTTTCCTCAATTATTATTATAATAACATTTTTTTTACTAATTAAAAAATTTTTAGCAGAATTTTTGTATCGCTTACACCAAGCGAAAGTAATCGCCATAGCACAAAATTATTCTTCTTTTTATTTTAAAACAGAGTTTATCCTATTGACATTCCTGAATATTTTAGGTATAAGAAGGATGAATAAAAAAATAAGATTTTTTTATTAAAGTGAAATCTGTGAAGATTTTTGAAAAATATAGAGGAGAATTATGAATCAAAAAACTACTTCGGACAAACCTCCCCAGCGAAGGAAAAACGGTAAAGATCGAAAAGTATTTTTAGGTCCTGTTCCTGATCTTGAAGAACACGTTCGCCCGGATTGGTGGAGTCGAATCTTTAATTATCTTTATTTAAAAACCGATGGCGATGTGGTAGACGACCTGAGCATTACCGCAGGTGAAATTACTCAATTTTTAGATATTCTAAAACTCTCGCTGGAAGATAAAATTCTTGACTTGTGTTGCGGACAAGGCAGACATTCCCTTGAATTAGCCAGGAGAAACTTTAAAAATATCGAAGGATTGGATCGCTCTCATTATCTGATCCAAAAGGCTAAGGCTCGCGCAAGAAAAGAAGATTTAAATGTCAGGTTTAGAGAGGGTGATGCCCGGAAAATTCCCTCCCCACCCGATACTTTTGATGCTGTAACTATATTGGGTAACAGCTTCGGCTATTTTGAGACTATTCAGGATGACTTGAGAGTATTAAAGGAAATATTTAGAGTTTTAAAGCCCTGGGGCAAACTTCTTATTGAGATTACCGACGGCGAATACCTAAAGAAACACTTTCAAGCCAGATCTTGGGAGTGGATGGATAAAAAGCATTTTGTTTGCAGAGAACGCTCCCTTTCTCTTGATAAGCAGCGTCTCATATCCAGAGAGATTATTAATCACGTAGAAAAAGGGATGATAACAGACCAATTCTATGCTGAAAGGCTATATTCTAAAGAAAGTTTAAATCGTCTTTTGGAGACAGCTGGTTTCAGTGATATCGCCTTTCATGGTCAATTCTCTCCTGATTCCAAACGAAATCAAGATTTGGGCATGATGGAAAGATGTATCATTGTTAGCGCCGTAACTAAAAAAGAATGGACACCCATCAAAAAGAAACTGAGAAAAGAGTTAAAAAATGTGGTAGTTATTTTAGGAGATCCACAAAAAGCAGATCCATTAAAACCCTCTACCATCTTTGATGATGATGATTTTTATACTATAGATCAATTAAAATCAGGGCTAAAGGAGCTGAAAAATTATAATTTTACTTATCTGAGTAATCACGATACTTTAATACAAGATCTGATAAAAGTGAAAGAGAAAATTAATTTTGCCTTTAACCTGTGTGATGAAGGCTACTACAATGATGCACAAAAAGAACTGCATATACCCTCTTTGCTGGAAATGCTCGGTATAGCATACACCGGCTCGGGACCACAATGCCTTGCTTACTGTTATGATAAGTCATTAGTGCGTGGTATTGCACGGGAAATGGAAATTCCGGTACCGGAAGCTTTCTTTATTAAGCCCGAAGATACTGCTTTTGAATTGCCCTTTAGTTTTCCGGTAATCGTAAAGCCAAACTTCGGGGATTCTAGTTTTGGGATTACCCAAAACAGCGTGGCCAACAGTTTTGAAGAATTAGTAAATGCTATTTCGGAGATCAGGGAAAAATTTGGTTATGATAAGCCCATTCTTGTTGAGGAACTTCTTACCGGAAAAGACCTTAGCGTGGGAATCATAGGAAATCCTCCCGAACCCTATACTGTCCTGCCTATCATTATGGCAGATTATTCATTATTGCCGGAAAATTTGCCGCAGATCTGCGGTTATGAGTCTAAATGGCTCCCGGAATCACCCTATTGGAATATAAAATCTGCTGCTGCTGAGCTTCTGGAAGATGTAGAAAAATTCATTATCGAGTGCTGCTTGAAACTATCCGAGAGGTTAGAATGTAAAGATTACTGCCGATTCGATTGGAGAATTGATGCTAATGGCGCCCCGAAGCTCCTTGAAGTCAATCCTAACCCCGGTTGGTGCTGGGATGGTCACCTGGTTAAGATGGCCGAGATTGCCGGGAAATCCTACGGTGAAACCCTAAAAATGATTTTACAAGCCACCGAGCAACGTCTTGGTATAAAATAAATAAAAAATAGGGCACATCCTATTTCTTTTGATATAAATGTGATGTGTCCCTATTTTTTTTATTTAACAGTAGATTCTACTTTTTCAAGTCTTTTTTCTAAATCCTTAAAGTAGGCTTCGAGTTTTTCCAAATCAAGAAATTCCGGAGCGGTATCAGGAACGCTTAAATAATAAACTGTCATATCCGGCAATTCACTGGGATAATTTTCTATCTTTTCACTTTGATAAAAGAAGAAGGTTTTCCCCATCATCTTTTTAAAGGATTCTCGATTTAATTTGATTATATTTTCCTTTGTTAATTTTTGCCCGGTAATGATCCATTCTTCCGAATTTGAAAATGGGTCGGTGGCAATCAGACTAAAGGCATAAAACGGTTTTAAGCTGTTTTCTTGATTAATTATTTTAATATATACCCAAGAATTACTCTCTTCTGTTCCCTTAAGAATAGCCCAAAAAAGGGAAATTCCCTTTGCTTTAAAAAATGAATCCGCTCCGTGATATTTGTTGGGACCGGGTTGCTGCTCGGCAACTACCGAAATAATACAAGCTATACTTAAAGCTAAAAACAGATAGGTAAAAAAAATAAAGATCCTTCTTTTCATTTTTAATCTCCCTTCTCTTTAAAAATTTTCAGCTCCTTTTCAGCCAGGTGTACCTCTACCTCTTGATTTAATACATATTTTGCATATTCGACAGCATTGTAAGAGGTAATATTTAAGCTATGTCCATAAACATCTATGGCAAATTCGACTTTCTCTCCCAAAAAGACTTTTTCGGTAACAATTCCTTTTAATTCTTTCCCTTCTACCTTTTTAGAAAGTTGTACAAATTCTGGTCTGATAAAAACATTTATTTTTTGTTGGGGTTTAATTCCCTCTGAAACGGCAGCAATTTTGTAAGCATGATTAAATATTTTTACCATTATAAAGCCATTTTCCACTTCTTGTACTTCTGCAGGAAGTGTATTAATTCTACCAATAAACTTCGCAACAAATTCTGAATTAGGTTGAAAGTATAAATCTTCTGCTGTTCCTACCTGAATTATCTTCCCTTTATTCATAATGGCTATGTGGTCAGATATAGCCATTGCTTCCTCCTGATCATGAGTAACATAAATAGAAGTCATGTGGAGAGATTGCTGTAGACGTCTTATTTCGCTCCGAGTATGAACTCTTAATTTTGCATCTAAGTTTGATAAAGGCTCATCCAGGAGAAGAACTTTTGGTCTGATCACAATGGCACGGGCAAGGGCTACCCGCTGCTGTTCTCCGCCAGAAATCTGGTGAGGAAACTGCGCTTCATACCCGGTTAAGCCCACCATAGCTAAAATTTCATCAACTCTCTGTTTTTCTTCTTGTGGAGAAACCCCTTTTACTTTTAGACCATAAGCAACATTTTCATAAATCGAAAGATGGGGAAAAAGAGCGTAATTCTGAAAAACGAACCCAATATTTCGTTTATTTGCCAATAAATTGGTCACATTTTCTTCTCCAAGAAAAATAGTTCCCTGATCTGGTTGTTCAAAGCCGGCAACCATTCTTAAGGTAGTGGTCTTACCGCAGCCAGAGGGGCCTAATAAGGTTACCAGCTTAGCATGTTCGATGTCTAAATTAACATTATCAACGGCTTTTACTTTGCCTTTTATTCGATGTATAAAGGTTTTATGAATATTGCTTAAATGGATTCCGATTGCTTCCATATTATCCTCCTAAAATGTTAGACATATCGATTGCTCCTGGGCCGCGAAATAGCCTGAGAAACAAATTAATAAATATAATCACTATAAAAACAATTACGACTACCAGAGTGGAAAACGCAGCAGCTACGCCTAATTCCAGTTCGGTCATCTTCTCGAGAATACGAACGGTAATAAGAGTCCAGTTTATAGAAATTAAAAAGATGGTAGCGCTGATTGCTGTCATTGAACGAATAAATACTATCCCTAAACCGCTAAATAAACCGGGAAGGATAAGTGGTATGGTGATACGTTTAAAAGTGGTGGCAGCATTAGCTCCTAAGCTTGAGGATGCTTCTTCGATGCTTGGATCGATTTGCTGAAGAATAGCTACTGTAGTCCGAATTCCCGTAGCACCATATCGAAAGACATAACAGGCTATGATAATAATTGCCGTTCCGGTTATCATAATCGGAGGATTATTAAAAGCAATTAAATACGCAATTCCTACTATCGTTCCGGGCAGAGAGTAATTGACCATTGAAATAATCTCCATAGCAGATCGGGAAATAAAGGTCTTTTTAGAGATCAAATATCCCACAATAACACCATAAAACCCCCCCAGCAACATTCCCGTAGTGGCAATAATAAGTGTATCTTTTATGGCCTTTAATCCCTCGGTGAAAACCACCGTATAATGTTGTAAAGTAACCTGATAATTGGCACCAAATGCCTTTATAATAGAAGCATAGAATAAAAGAATATAGAAATATAGAATTAAAAGGGAAACAAGGATGCATACGGCAAGAAAAATTCTTCCGGTTATGGAAGTAACACTTTTAATTTGAGTCTGTGCTCCGGCTTTTCCGGTAATAGTCACATAATATTTTCGGCTTACCCAATACCTCTGAAGAATAAATACTAAAAAAGCGGGGACCAGAAGAATAAAAGATAAAACTGCTCCTCCTCTTATATCAAATAACCCGGTAATCTGAAGAAAGGCTTCGGTAGGGAGTACCGGAAATTTATTTCCTGCCAGAATTAAAGGTGTGGCAAAATCGGCCAAAGAGGCAGCAAATAGCAAAAGAAAGGAATTTGCTAATCCCGGGATAGCAAGCGGTAGGGTAATAGTTCTAAACACCCTTCCCCGGGAACTTCCCAGACTAAATGCCATATCTTCTACCGTAGGGTCAATACCAGACAGAACAGCTTTTAAAGTAAGATAAGCAATGGGAAAAAAGGTAATGGTTTCGGCAAACAGTACACTATGTAAACCATAAACATTAAATGTTTTTATTCCTAATAGATTATAGGTGATAAGTCCTCTCCGCCCAAAGGAAAATATCATGGCAATTGCTGTAGTGAAGGGAGGAGATATAAGAGGCAGTATGATGGTGCCGTCTAAAAATTTTGACCAGCCCTTGGAAAGATTAGCTCTAACCGAAGTAAAAGCAAAGAAAAAACCAAGAATCGTCCCTGACAAACCAACCAGGGTAGCCAGAAGAAGGCTATTCCAAAATGCTTGTATATGATTCCGTTTATTCAGGATTTCCAGGAGGTTAGATAAAGTAAAATGCCCGCCTTTTTCAAAAGTTAATATAATTATTTTTGATAAAGGGAAAATAATGAATAATAATAAAAAGAACCAAATTACCATGATGCTTAGTAAAATTGCCGGATCTTTTGGCAAATTAGTAGATATTTTTTTCTTAAATAAATTTAAAAAAGCGGGCATTTTTTCTCTTTCTTTCAATAAATTTCTTACTTAATAGTAGCTATCGGTTAAGGCAAAACTTTTTCTACCCATTCATTTACAATACGTTCACGATTTTCCCCCGCCCAAACACTGTCTATTGGGAAAATATTTGCGTCTTTTATCACCGCAGCCAGACTTGGTTCAATCTCTACGTCCGGATGGGCAGGAATAAAGTTAATCTGGTATTTTGCAAAAAGATTTTGCATTGCCGGACTGGAAGCCCAGTCTATTAACTTTTTGCCTAGTTCGGGGTTTTTAGCTCCTTTAAGCAAGGCAATTGCTTCGGTAGATGTACCAATTCCTTCTTTGGGGAAAGATACTACAACATCATAACCTTCCTGTTGTGTTTTCAAAGCATCGACTATAAAGAATATCCCTGCTCCAGCCTGGCCTAAACCTACGGGAATTGTTCCTCCTCCACCACTTTTTGTATACACTTGTACATTAGCACGTAATTTTTTCATGTATTCAAAGGCTTTTTCTTCATCTCTATTAAAAACTTGGAGAATAGTAAATATCCTGGTAACAGCTGTGCCTGAAGTACGGGCATCAGCCATTTGGATCATTTCTTTATAGGCAGGGTCGAGTAAATCATACCAGGATGCAGGCGGATTAAGATTTTTTTCTTTCAGAAATTCCGCATTGGACATAAATACCAGCGGATCATCGGCAATGCCGACCCAAAATCCATCAGCATCTTTAAATCTGCTTTCCAATACATCATATGAAGGTGGTTTATAGGCTTCAAATACCCCCTCTTTAATTCCTGCACTGTGAGTTTCTACGGGTCCGCCGAAAAGAACATCTACTTGTGGATTGTTTTTTTCCGCTATCACCCGTGCCAGGGCCTCACCGGAAGAAAAACGAATAAAATTTACATGTATCCCGGTTGCTTTTTCAAACTCTTCGAACATCGGTCGTGCCCAATTCTCCGGCCAAATTGAATAAGCATTTAATTCTTCGGCAGCTTGTATGGGAATATTCATTTCACCCACGAACCATACTAATATCAAACTAAAAATCAAGGTGAGGAAAAGAATAACAAAATTTTTCTTAATGCTTGACATAATGATAAAATTCTCCTTTCAATTTTAATTTTTTTTCTGGTTTATCCATACAAAGAGTTCTGAAAAGATCACCTCCTTTTTTTGTGCATTGCTTAAACTTCGTTAGGCATTATCTTTTTATAAAAAAATAAATATAAAAATAAAATTTAATTAGGCGGGTCAAAATTTTGAAAAATCTTAGCAATCCTGATCTTTTTATTTATAGTACAATAAGATTTTGGATAATACAAATTGATTTTAAAAAATGTTCGTGTCAACTACTTGTGGGGGGTTTTCCTTACCTCAAAATTTATGCAAATTAAATCAAGTTACAGAGTAATGATAATAAACAAATTCTAACCGTAAAACGAGAATAATAATAGCAATACATTCTAATGATACACTCCTATATTCTTTTATTAATCTTTAATTAATGAATACTGATAAACTCCTTTAATTGTTTTACCCAGCTTTTGTCCTGGTGGGGACCTACTAATACCGGAAGAGAATATCTACGGTCATATTTATCCTCTTTGGGGAAATGGTCTTCTTCTTTAGGCTCTATCTGTTTGAGGATCACCTCTGGTTCTTTCGGCCAGAAGTCATCCCAGTCATCATTGATGATCAATTGTCCGACCTTGGCTAGGTTCAGTGCTCCAGTAAGACTCCAGCTCATCCCCCTTTTCTTGAAGCGATTGGCCAGGATCTTGTCGATATTGCCCTCAATGGCTCCCATGGTATCTACAGGTAATCCTGCTTCTTTTAAGCGATCTACGGCATTGATTCCCTCAGAGTTATTGACAAGATAGGTAATCAGTTCATTTAATTCATCTTTTTTGGGGGGATTCTTACCTTTTTCTTCTTCCAATAAAATAAGTGCTTCCGGGAGGTTACCCTCTCCTAAGAGCGAACTAATCTCAGATTTTCTTTTACGGTTATAGGAAAGATGCTGGATTAGTTTACGTTTTAAGTGAAAGGGGCATAATTGGTAGATGGAATGAGGAAAATAATCTTTCGCTCCTTCTTTGATCCAGGGAGCACCATCCCCTCCTACTAAGATAAGGTTATGGTCATACAGATGAAACTTCTCTTCAGCCAGGAGACTGACCTGAGCCATAAATTCATCTGCTGGGCCAAGACCGGTATAGGCTAATTTATCTTTGAGCTTTTTGGCATCCGAGTTTCCCGAAGGATACCTCTTTTCTTTTCCTTGGTGGATGATAGCCAGTTTCAATTCCGCCTTTTTCTTCTGCTGTTTCTGCAGGTGAATCATGGTGCCGTCTATCTCCAGATAGAGGGGCTCTCTATTTGATTTTGGGGTGAGGGTTGTTGGTTTTAGAGCCTCTTCTAAGTTTTGGTCAAAGGCGTATTCTTCCTGTCTTTGAATCTGGCTACCCTGCAGTTGTACCTGCCTGCGGATAGCCTCAAAGCTTACTGAATCTCCATAACAATACTCTAGGAATCTTTGGGCATTATGGTAGCTGCCGGCTAGAAAAGAGAATAGCCCGGTGATCTTCTGGTAATGAGTGCTCATACGCTGATTGGGGTTTAAGCCCAGGGTTTCATCCAAAAGACCACGGTAACGACCTTCTTTGCCCCGGTAGAGATGCTTCTGGTAGGTGATATTGCCCAGGAGGGTCAAGAGATATTTGCTACGCTTTACACAGTTGGAAAGCTCTCCCCTTTGTCTTTCTTTCCTTAATTTGTTGTCAAGGAACTGGAGTATTTCGGTTAGGACATGCTGGCCTATGATTTTGGTTAGGTTAAAAACAAATTTCTCCAGGTACTGGAAATTTAGTTTGCCTTCTGGTATAGTCACTTGTAGAGATGGTAGGGTAACTGTTAAGCACAATTCTTTCATTAGGTAGATTTACCTCCTTATTTAGAAAAAGAAGGTTTCTTCTTTTTCTTTAGTTTGATCTATGAGGTAAGTCTACCTTTTTTGTTGACCTACTGGCAAGTGATTTCCTAGAAAACCCCTACTAAAATTTTACACTATCTTAAAAAATAGGGATACATCCTATTTTTTAATTTAAGGATTGATGGTGTTGATAAAGAGTTGGATTACTTTTGCTCCACCGATAAACGTCCCTGCCATACTTCCCAGATTAGCCAGAGCGACTACCAGCAATATTTTAGTAACCCGATTATGAAAAAAGTCTTTGAGGGCAGTGATATTCCCCAGTTCTTCAAAATCTTCTACCCGGGGACGCCTAATCAGGGCTTCTACAATACCGGCAAACCATCCGGCTGCTAAAAGAGGATTTAAAGAGCTAAAGGGGGCAGCCGCAAAGGCAGTAAGGATAGAAAGGGGGTGTGCTATAGCAATCAATGCCCCCAGGGCAGATAGAGAGCCATTCCATAAAAACCATTGGATAATCTGGTCAAAACCAGCAGGAGGATAATAACTAAAAGTAGAGGCGATAATCGCAATGATTACCAGAGGAATGCCCCAGGCCAACGCTTTTATGTAATTGGGAGTAGAAGGTATTTTGCTGAGAGCTATTAAATCATGCTCTTTATCTATTTCCTTTTTAATACCTGGTATATGCCCGGCACCTACAACGGCAATGACTTTATTGCCAGGAGCCAGTCTTATTTTTTCAGCCAGGTATTGATCTCTTTCATCGATTAGAGTATGTTTTAATTGGGGAAATGAATGGGCTAATTCGCTTAAGGCTGCGGTAAGAATGTCTTCTGATTTTAGCCTTTCAATTTCTTTTTCGGAAATTTTTTCCTTGCTGAGTATACTTAAAATTAGCATAAAAATTATCCGTATTTTTCCCCAGAGATTAAGCTTTTTCCAGACACGGGTAAAGGTCACTTGAATGTCCCTATCGGCAAGGACCAGTTGGGCTCCCATCTCTTTTGCTGATGAGATAGCCTGGATCATTTCCTGACCTGGATTAATCCCTAATTGTTGAGCTAATCGTTTTTGAAAAGAAGATAAAATTAAATTAACCAGAAGGAGCGGAGCCTTTTTTTGTTTTATGATGGTGATAATATCCATATTTTTCCATTTGTTCGGAGTATTGATACTGCTATAACGGGCATGACACAGTTCTACACAGACGCTGTCCGGTTTCTCTTGCTCAATTAATTCTTTCACTTCTCGGGCACTGTCTTTAGAGACGTGAGCAGTACCTACTAATAAAATTTCTTTTTCGTCTTTTTTTAATATATGAATATTTCTATTATTTTGTAACAATTGTTTATTTCCTCCAGTAAAAATAGTGTGAACGTGTTTATATCTATGAAATTGAAATAATATTATACCATAAAGAAATTATGAAGAATAATGTTGGGGGGGTTTTTGAGGAAAAAGGTACAGAAAAACCTACTAGAAAACCCTGGTCCCTTGGTAGGTTTTTATTTATTATCAATTTTTCTAATTTCTTCTTTAAAAAAACTTTTTACTTTTTGCCAAGATACATGAACAATCATCTTTGGCATTGGATTATTTTCAGCGTCTTCGAAATATATCAAGCTTTTTAAAATATGCATCATATTATAATTTACGCTCTTGTATTTTCTTTTAAACAAACCTAGAAGATTATTTAAAGATATTAATTCTTTACAGATAAAAAATAAATCAATAAAATCTCTCTTTGTTCCGCGAGAGGAAATAGCATCAATTTTCATGCAACCTATATCTCTGAGGTCTGCGACATTAATTTCTTTTATTGGTTTAGGGTCAAAAAGTAGGGGATAATCATATTTTAAAAAACTGACCCGGGTTCTATTAAATATTCCAATTAAAGTATTCTCTGTTTCTCTTTCTATAGAAAATTTTTCCAGGGTTTTAATTTTTTGAATTAAGATTTTGGTGTTAATGTCTTCTTTGGTAAAAAAATCTAAATCAAGGGAAACGCGATGCTTTAATTGTAAGGCTGCGCCCGTTCCACCAGCTAAATAAAAATTTTTAAGCACCGCTTCTTTGGTTAGTATTTCCAGATTGGCTTTTGTTCTTTTTGAAATGATTTTCTGAAGCATAATATTTTTTCTCTCTTCAGATTAAAAATTAATTGCCAATAATTAGCACTTCTGGGGGAAAGATTCTTAGAATTGTAAAGTACATTTTTTATCTGAGCATTATTAAAGTTTTCTCTCATCCACCTTACTGCTTTTTCATCCCCTTCTTCTAATACCTGTCTCTTATACACATCTGACGCTGCCGACGAAGAGGATAGTGTAGATCTCGGTGGTCGCCGTATCAT
>OGCK01000001.1_pt1 | contig 69366 bp, 64 predicted proteins | sample 1570051 | NCBI WGS metagenome assembly OGCK01 (sample SAMN06266181, study PRJEB24510) | hot springs metagenome | isolation source: hot spring sediment | place: USA: Zodletone Spring, Oklahoma | collected 2013-12-03 | reverse complement strand
TTTAGAAATAAGGAGTGATGGTTTGAATTTTATTGATAAAAGTGTTGCAGCGCAACACAAACCTGAATTAATAATTGTTAGTTATAAATTATCAATTAAAAAACTCCAGAGGAGTCATGTATGAGAATGAGTATCGAGGAAGCGATAGAGCTTATCGAAAAAGCAGACCTTAAAACATTGGGCAAAATGGCCTATGCACGCAAGCAGGAGCTGCATCCCAAAGGGGTAACGACCTTCGTGGTGGACCGCAATATCAACTATACCAATATCTGCTGGGTGGATTGCAAGTTCTGCGCATTCTATACCCACGAGAAAAAAGAGAATGCCTATATCCTCACGTTTGACGAGATAGACCAGAAGATCGAGGAGCTGCTTGCTATCGGCGGTACCCAGATCCTTTTTCAGGGCGGGGTCCATCCCAAGCTTGAGATCGAGTGGTACGAGGATCTTGTAGCGCATATCCACCAGAAGTATCCTCAGGTGACGATTCACGGTTTTTCGGCGATCGAGATCGACTATATCGCCCGCCGCTCCAACATCTCTATCTCTGAGGTTTTACGCCGTTTGAGGGATAAAGGACTCAGTTCCATCCCCGGCGCAGGTGCCGAGATACTCAGTGACCGTGTACGGGATATCATCGCACCCAAAAAACTGGACAAAGATACCTGGCTTGAGGTACACAGGGAAGCACACAAACTGGGTATCAAATCCACGGCTACGATGATGTACGGAACAGTGGAGACGACCAGAGAGATCGTGGAACACTGGGATCTCATACGCCAGCTTCAGGATGAGACAGGCGGTTTCAGAGCATTTATCATGTGGTCATACCAGAGCGACAATACGCAGCTCAAACGCGAACTGCCGACGATCGAAAAGACCACTTCCAACCTCTACCTGCGCTATCTGGCCGTGGCAAGACTCTTCCTGGACAACTTCCCGAATATCCAGAGTTCCTGGGTGACGCAGGGCTCCTATATCGGCCAGATGGCGCTGCTCTTCGGCGCGAATGACCTGGGCTCGACGATGATGGAAGAGAATGTGGTATCCGCAGCCGGTGCAAAAAACCAGATGAACCAGGAAGAGATGATCAGGCTGATCAAAGATGTAGGTGAAAATCCGGCTAAGCGTAATACGGCGTACGAAATACTCCAGTATTTCGAATGAAAAATTAAGAATTAAGAGTGAAGAGTTTCAGTATGCGGTGCAGTGGCTCCGCTTTTTTTGAATAGAGGAGATTAAATGAACAGTATTCAGGCAATAAAGGCATTGCAGTGCAATGCAAACCAATACCCTTCACCCTTCACCCTTCACTCTTCACTAAAGAAGATCATCGCAACGATCTTTTTATTACAAGGAGTTTTGATGGCGTCAAGCATCAGTGAAGTCAAGATCAAAGAGAGCACGGTTCCCGTCGTTTACGAAGGAGGTGATTATGTGCCTATCGTTTCCATTCAGTTTGTCTTTACGGGGGCAGGGCACCTGAGCAACACCAAAGACGGCATCGCCGATATGTCTGCAAAACTACTCAATGAGGGAACCAAAAAAGAGGGTTCGGTCGGATTTGCCACAAAGCTGGATGCACGTGCGGTAGATATCCACAGCAGTGTAGGGCGCGAGAGTTTCGTGATCGAAGTCTCCGCTCTCAAAAGCGAGTTTGCCTATGCGATAGAGTTGCTCAAAGAGCTGCTCAAAGACCCGAACTATACCCAGGAGGCTTTTGAACAGGTCACGCGTCAGAAGATCGGCTGGCTCAACCAGAAACGGAGCGATTTTGACTACATCTCCGCTACCGCTTTACGTGCCGAACTCTTCAAGGGCACGCCTCTGGCAAGGCCCTATGACGGGACTTTTGAAAGTATTGAGAGTATCACGCTTGATGATCTTGAGAAGTTTTTCCGTACCCATATCGGATACAACAACGCGATTGCCGTGGTAGGTGGCGATCTTACTCTGGAAGAAGCAAAGCGCTACACCCAGGAAGTACTCAGCCTGCTTCCGAAAGTGGATACCAGAGAGATCCCGCAGGTCGAGGCTTCGGATAAGAGAACCACTCTCTATACAGAGGAAGAGACACAGCAGGCTTATATCTATTTTGGCGCACCGTTTGACTACAGCTACAGGGAAGAGGACCAGTACAAGGCGAAGATCGCCGAGTATCTGCTCGGCGGCGGGGGATTCGGTACGCGTATGATGGAGGAGATCCGTGTGAAACGCGGGCTGACCTACGGCGTCTATGCCTCACTGAGACGTACCAAGAGCGTATCCTACATGAGCGGATACCTTCAGACCAAGCTCTCTACGCAGGAGGAGGCGATCAAGCTGGTGCAGGAGGTGGTTGATACCTTTGTAGCCAAAGGGATCACACAGGATGAACTGGATAAAGCCAAGCAGTTTTTGGTAGGAAGCGAGCCGCTCCGAACAGAGACACTCTCACAGAGGCTCAGCCGTGCCTACAATGAATTCTACTATGGAAGACCCCTTGGCTTCTCCAAGGAGCAGCTCAAAAAGCTGGAAGTAGTGACGCTCGAAGAGATGAATGCTTTCATCACTTCACACAAAGAGCTTTCCGATATCACCTATTCTGTCGTAACAAAAGAGAATAAAAAATAAAAACTAAAAATTAAAAATGATGGTGTGTATCGCTCAGCGATACTCCTATCACATATGACATTTTGACATATTTTTATATTTTTTATCAAATGCTTCGTTATAATTTATCTCATAAAAGCATTGTTTACAATGCATACAGAAATTATTAATTTTTCATTTTTAATTTTTAATTCTGAACGGAGTGAAGTATGGAAGAGGCAAAGCAACTGTTTAAAAAGCTGAAGATCTATTCGCTGCTGGATCTTGCATTGATCACTCCTGCCTCCTATAACGACACCACGCTCTCTACAGATTTTCAACCGGGCAAAACAGGTACCTTTGAAGCGACCGTCAAGGATACCAGTGTCGTTGGCGGAAAGCTGCGGGTCAACTTTCTTCTTAAGCCCTCGGGGAGATATCTCAATTCCACCTTTTTCCGTACTACCCCCTATCATCATACACTTTTCACCGTAGGTTCTCATCACTATATACAAGGGAGGCTGGAGGAGTACCGCGGGTATCTTCAGATGTCCCAGCCCAAAACGGTCAAAGAGGTAGGGAAGATCACTCCCAAATATAAGACCGTACTCAAGGAGAGCGAGATCAGGGCATTGATCGAGTGCTATATCAATGAACGCAACCTCTATAATGAGGGGCTGGACTCCAAAGAGGTGGCGACGCTGATGCGGATCCATTTCCCCAAAAGTATCGAAGAGGTCTATGAGCACGGAACGTTCAAAAGCGAAATCGTATCTGTCATGAAGTTTATCGAAGCCTATAATCATCTTAAAAAACTGAAAGGAAAAAGAGTGGATTTCCCTGCACTTTACGCGCTGCATGGCGATATTGAACCTTTTGTAAAGCGTTTGCCCTTCACACTGACGCAAGAACAGCAAAGCGTGATCGCACAGATACAGCAGGACCTGGCAAGAGAGGATCGGGCAGCCAAGCGTATGGTGGTAGGCGACGTAGGCTCAGGCAAAACGATGGTGATACTTGCTGCGGCAATGCTGGCACTGCCGCATAAGAGCATCTTAATGGCTCCTACCTCTCTTCTGGCACTGCAGCTTTATGAAGAGGCGTGCAAGCATCTGCCCAAAGAGGTAAAGGTCTCGCTGGTGATGCAGGGACGTGACAAAGGCGACTACAAAGAGGCGGACTTTATTATCGGTACCCATGCGTTGCTCTACAAGGAGGATCTGCCGGATGCAGCACTCGTGATGGTCGATGAACAGCATCGCTTCGGAACGCAGCAGAGGCAGCGGCTTGAGTCACTTATAAGCAAGGGTGGCGATAAGCGGGCGCATATGATCCAGTTTTCTGCGACCCCGATCCCGCGAACACAGGCGATGATGGACAGTGCACTTCTGGATGTAAGCCTGATCACTACAACACCTTTTGAAAAAAATATCACCACACAAACCATCAGCAAGCCAGATTTCCCTGCGCTTCTGGCACATATCAAAGCAGAGATAGCGCAGGAGCATCAGGTGCTGATCATCTATCCGCTGGTCGAAGAGAGCAGCGAGGTCCCCTACCAGTCACTCGAAGAGAGCAGGGGGTTCTGGGAGAGCAAGTTTGAAGATGTCTATGTCACGCATGGCAAGGATAGGGATAAAGAGGAGGTGCTGCTGGAGTTCAGGGAAAAAGGGAATATCCTGCTGGCTACGACTGTCGTGGAGGTCGGCATCTCTCTGCCGAAACTGACACTGATCGTGATCGTAGGGGCTGAAAGGCTGGGACTGGCTACACTGCATCAGCTCCGCGGGAGGGTGGGGCGTAACGGACTTAAAAGCTGGTGCTATCTCTACAGCAATGCCCCTGCCAATGAGCGGCTGGTGCAGTTTTCCCAAACCACCAACGGTTTTGATATCGCCAAACTCGACCTGAAGTTCCGCAACAGCGGCGATATCCTGGATGGTACGATACAGAGCGGGCAGAAGTTCAGATGGCTGGATATGGCAGAGGATGAAGCGGTTGTAGCGGCTGCCCAAAGAAGGGTATCTTCTATAGTCTCGCAGTCATCTTAGCTTGTACCTGAGGTTGACTGTGGAACGGAAATCGCTCTTCTCAACATGCTCATAAGGGGTTGCATTGTCAAACCCGGTATCGAGTTTTCTCCTCAGGTTGCTGCCGGCAAGATTGCGGATGCGAATGTCTTCAAAGGCATTGAACTCTGTCTGGCAGAAGAGTTCATAGTCGTAAAGCTCATCGGCGAGTGTATGGACATAGCGAAGATGCAGCATCCCGTCATTGGTATCTTTTTGGCCGTTTGATTCCCCGTAGCTGTACCCGTAGATAAAATAGAGGAGCCATTCTTGGCTGTTGTATTGCCCCTTTGCCTGAAGTGCCGATCGCGCTTTTATCGCTGTTGCCGCTACGGTAGTCAACGGAGAGGGAGACTTCCTCATCTATCCCCTCTTTTTCCCCAATGACCGGCGGTTCTACATTGATAAAACCGTAGCCAAACGAGGTGAAAAAGAGCATTGAGAAAAAGATATTTTGATACATGGATATTCCTTAGGTACATTCAGTGTGGGTATGGTACCAGGATAGGATGAAAAAAAGGAGAAAAATAAAATTTGCGGGAGAAACAGGGAAGGAGCAGAGAAGACTCTGCCCTTGTAGGTTTCCTAGTAGAGGCCGAATCTGCCGTCAGCTCTTTTGTATATGACTCTCATGTTTCCGTCATGATCGTTAAATACAATGAATTGTCGTTTTTTCTCTGCCATCAGCGCTTCGATCGCTTCTTCAAAATCAAGAGGTTTGTGAAGCTCAAGGTCCATCGGGACGAGCTCAACATCTTCAACCGTCATTTCGCTGACAGCTTCGGCTTCTTCGCCAAGGTCTTTGAAGCTCATGATTTTGTGTTCTTTGATCTTCTCGGAGTGTCTTCTGAGCGCTTTTTTCATTCTTTCGATCGCAAGGTCAATAGCCGCATATACATCTTTGTCATTCTGTGTGATTACAAGTGTGTTTTTGTCTTTGAGATTGATGATGAACTCTGTACTGAACCCTTTTTTACCGTTTTTCTCATTGGATGAGATGACAGTATTTGCCGAGATAATGTCAAGATTGTATTTGTTCAGTCCTTCTATAGCTGCTTCAGCATAGGCTTTGATTGCATCTGTCAGTTCAAAATGTCTTCCTGTAATACTTGTATTCATAGTAAATCCTTTTATTAAGATGACTTGTCTGCCTGCCAATCATTTATTGACAAACTGTCTTACCAGAGCGCATGGACTTTGGAAGGATCAACAAGTATGGCTATATCGCTATATCCATACTTAATTGTAACTGAGATAGCTTAATAAAGGATAAATGAGAGAAAAATCAGGAACTTTCCTGCCCGTCGATATAGGCATATTCTGCATAGTTTACAGTGTTTGCCTTGTAAAGGAGATATGGACAGCATCAACATTATTATTGTCGTTGTCTTAATGATGCATCTGGAGCAATCTGATCTCTGCAGAAGCAGGATTGATCACTTCCTGCTGCAGAGCGTTCAGCATCGGGGCTGACATCATCACGATTACAAAGATCAGTTCGATCATGGCAACGGCTCTTCTCTTTTTCTTTTTATTACCAGTTCAACCTTTTTGTATCTCTTTTACTTGCATTCATATCAATCACATACCCTGTCGCACCGACCCCTGCCCAGCCTGAGTCTCCGTTGAAGCGGACCTTGTAGAAGGGATCAGGATCTGCAATCGTGCTGTCCGCGTTGTAGACCAGCCAGCTGTTGGTACCCGTATCCAGTAGTATATCATAGGTCGTCGGGAATGAACCGCTGTGTGTTACCTGGATCATGTTATCCGCCCCGTTGGCGATATTGACATCGTTATCTACCGAGCCGCTGCCGCTTCCCAGTACTGCTACAGGATCCTGCAGTGTGATGTCCCCGTCACCCAAGACTTCGTTGTGGCCAAGCGAGAGCCACCAGTCATTTAAGTCTGTCTGTCCTCCAGTCTGAATTGTGAAAGGAAATAACGGACAGGTCGGGAATACATCACAGTAGACCTGTACGGTGATCGGTGTATTCGCCACTGTTCCCTCTACATCATAGAACTCCTGTGACGCTTTGGCGCGTCCGAAATAGAAGGTGGCATTAAGATCACTACCTCCTACTCCGCTGCCGGTAACGGTTCTTGTCGCTCGCTCGCTTCACTTGTATAGGTAGAAGCTACGGAGATGTTGATATCGCTCTCCGGGACCCTGAAGGGGTTGACCGGCTGGTTGTTGTTGCGCTGGTAGTTGAACATCAGTCTTTGAGTAAGGTTACTGTCATCCCAGGCGATAGCGTGTGTACCGTTGGCTTCATCGGCTCCCCCGAAACCGAGCAGTGTTTGATTCGGGATATCCTTGGTGTTCACACTGTTGTCCAGGGGGTGCCTGTTTGGCTCGGTGACATTCAGCTCCACACTCACATTGTTTTCATAGAAGAGCGCTCCCTCCCGGAAGTTCTGCGTGGGAAGCCCTTCTGCATTGAGTGCTCTGATCTGTACCCCCACATGGGCGGACATATTGAGGTCATTGGAGAGGTAGGTGAAGTTGCCGTCTCTATGGTTTTTCAGCGTGATACCGGTGACCTCAAATCTATCCGGGATGAAGGTCGCATTCTGCTCTCCGCAGATATAGGCACCGTAAGGGATATCCAGAGAGATGTTTTTCGCGTTGGTAAAGGTACCGCCGTTGCAGTCCTGCGGGGTATCATCCAGATCGATCAATGACCAGTCGGAGTCTCTGAGGCGGAACGTGAGCTTTCCGACATCATCGAAGCTCATGGTGACTACTTCAGTGCCGGCTGTGTCGGGCTTGTTACTGATCCCATTATTAAAGAAAAAGTCGGTGTTGGTGAGCGTCGGTGTACCGTTCAATAACCCTTCGTCATCATAGTCTCCATCTCCCCGAATCAGCGACTCGTTCAGAGCAAGAGTGATGTTGTCTCCGGTCTGGTTGTACTCATTGGTATTGGCACCGCCAACGTCATTGGCTACGACGGTAAAAGGATACTCAACTGCCGAGGTGAGCAGTCCGATATCCTCTCCGATTGGCGGGGTGATCGCAAATTCATCCGGTCGAACCGCGAACTGGTCACTGCTCGAACAGATACGCCATTTCGGGTGTGTTGTATCTCCTGCTGTACAGGGTACTGTATCACCGCTGCAGTCTACATCATCATGAAGGGTATAGGTTGTCCCATCAAATTCAGAACAGAACCTAAAGTTGACAGTGACCGCTCTTGATGCATAAGGTACGGTAAATGTTGTATCGAGAGAGAGGTCATCATGTATGTGCAACTCCCTATAACTGCCAGAAATCTCTTGCCCTTTATCATCATATAGTTTGAAGGTAACGACACTGTTGATCCCTTTGAGTTCGGTGCCTGTGAGGTTTTCATCCAGGTTTACCAATCTCAGTTCAAACGGTTTCCCGGCTACTTTGGTGGAGATATTTTTGTCATCGAACTTTCCGTCACCATCGGTATCTCCCCTAAAGCTATCCCACGCATCAAACGGGCCGGTTTGGTAAGTAGGAGGTACATAGGTACGGCAGGGATCAAGGATCACGTCATAGTGCCTGTCCCCGTCATCATAGTGTGCGACATACTCCAGGCTCTCCATCCAGTCACAGGGGTTGATTCCCATTGAGAAGGCAGAAGAGGAGTGCAGTTTGTAGTGTGTCGCCGCGTCAGCAGGCCCGTATGGGCTGCCTAGCGGATAGGTGATCGCTTTTCCTCCGAACAGACTGACATCCATACCAAGCGCACCATTTGCCCAGCCGCTTGCTACTTCAATGGCATTGGCTATCAGTTGATTGTCCTGGACTAAGACGTTGTAGTCTCCTAAAAAACTGAAGTTAAACAGGCTTTGTTTATGCACTTCATCGACCGTTACATTGGTTACAGGGTCAGTAGACCAGATCGGCACCTTGATATCCTGCATCATACCAAACCCGCCACAGTTGAGCATATTGAACGTCATGCCGCTCACTTGGATAAGGTCATAACACATCGAACATTCACCCAGACCGGTATTCCCTGAGTCCTGTGTGCCCATAAATGTAGGGTTGTTACCGTTGATGGTGATGGGGCCTTCAGCGGTGATACCCCCGTAGATCTGCCAGTTGTTCGAGTTGTTGTTGAGCTCTACACTCCCTTCCACATAGATATAGGCCTTGAGGTTGGCTGTACCACCACCGTTACTGAGATCCTTGATATCCCCTTCGACGTAGATAAACAAGTCGCCAGCAGCACTTCCAGGTGCAGTATTGGTGGCGAGGTTGTTCATAGCGACCTCGTAGTCGTTGTGTATAAAAATGCGTACCAAGCCGCCGTTTGGCAGGATGATCTCATTGTTGTTCCCTTCTATCGTGACCGAGTCAAAGTAGTAATCCCCCGGTTCGAAAGCAAGGGTATATCCGCCGTTGACATAGAGGTCACCTAGCAGCATCACCTTGATGCTGCTGGTATTACCCTCATAGGATGTTTGCGGGTCAAAATGGATGGTTTGACCGGCATTATTCGATGGATAGGCGAGGTTACCGTAGTTCAGATCCTGCAGGAGTGTCGGGTCTGATGGTGTATTGTTGGTCCCCGAGAGTGTACTTGGAATAAACGTATGGCTGTACCTGTTCGTCGGAGGGTCAGTACGCTCACAGATCGTTGGCGTGCCGTTACAGGTATAGCTCTGATCACACTCGATCGTACCGGTGATCTGGTTTTCCGGGTAGGCGATGGACCCTGTACCGCATACCTCTTCATTGTTACCGTTGGCATAGAGGTGGTCATAGGTGGTCAGTACGCTTCCGAAGACATCACAGACATACTGGTTTTGGTATGGCAGGTCAGAAGAGATATCGCAGCTCTGGATACGGCCGCGGTAGAGGGTATTGTCCTTGATGTACGTTGCATAGATCTCTGTACCGCTTAAATTTTGTAAATTATTTATATGTTTGTTATAAATAGAGTGAGAAGCACCCGAGGTATAATCAGGCATATCATAGAGCATGACTGGATGCAAAGAGCTTGCAGAGAACAGCCAGTCCAACTCCAGTCCCAAATCTCCCAGAGATTCTGTACTTTTGTAAACACATTCCGAATCTTTGCGGGAGATATCATCTATCCCGCAATCATAATCCAGGGGAACAATATCCAGCATACCGTTTGTGGCATCAATGAGACTGACCTCGGTAAGGGTGCTTCCTCCCTGGTTGAGGATGGGAACGGTTCTCTTATCATATGCAGCATCAAGCGGTTGCTCTATGACTCCTCCGTAGCAGATATCATTCGCATTTTCCACGATAGGCAACCCCCCATCATCACCCACTCTGATGACTACTGTATCGGTATCTATAGCGCCATCATCATCTATTACCGTCAGGGTGATCGTATGATTGCCGGTACTCCATCCGCTTGTGGAGATGGTAGGGCTTACCCCGCTCCAGCTCTTCATCCCGTAACTCCAGCTGTAGCTGATTATCGATCCGTCGCTGTCGGAACTCCCGCTTCCGTCAAGCGTTACACTCGCTCCCTCTTCCACATTTTGATCGGGGCCGGCATCTGCTACAGGAGGTGTATTTCCGGCTGCATTCACTGTGATCACAACAGTATCGGTATCTGTAGCACCGTCATCATCTTCTACTGTCAGGGTGATCGTATGGCTTCCGGTACTCCATCCACTTGTGGAGATGGTAGGGTTTACGCCAGTCCAGGTAGTACTACCGTCGCTCCAGCTGTAGCTGATAATCGATCCGTCGCTGTCGGAACTCCCGCTTCCATCAAGCGTTACACTCGCTCCCTCTGCTACATTTTGATCGGGTCCTGCATCTGCTGTTGGAGGAGTCGCTATTGGTGTGAAGGTGATCTCGAGAGTGTAATTATAATCAGTATTATTTTGGCCACTGTTTGGATAGACAAGCAAGTTAAAGTCTGTAGGCGCTGCAAAAGTAAGTGTTTGACTTGCAACCCCGCCACCTGCTCCCGGACAACTTGTCTCGCTATAGGCAAAAACAACATCTCCATCTGCTGATGTATTGTTCAAAGTAATGGTAATATTACCTGCTTCAGTCACATCGATATAATATGTGTCCTCTGTTGAATCATTATTTTTATATTTTACATCATCAGCGTTGCTATAAGAGGGCGAAGAAGAGTTGATCGATGTATCAAAATCACTACTACTCAAAAAACTACCACACTCATCAGACGCTTCTAACTGCATAAAGCCCAACAAAACCAATGATATGATGGCAAAAAACCCCTTTATTGAACCCTTTAAACCTTTCATTTTTTCCCTCCCTTGTTTATAATACTAATAGCAGAGAGCCTTCCTTAAAGGGGTAGTCTCTGCTTATAGAGTAGTGTTGGCATTAAGAAGGGAGGATGGTTAGTCGCTTTATGCAATTGACAGTGAATCGTTAAAAATACAACAGAAACCTTTTATATCGGCATACATAAAAGCCGATACCCCTCCCTCTGCTGTTAGTGATGAAACTTCTGTTTCATCTTCAAAATGTTCTTTCTCACGAGCACTTCAAAGATTAAACACGCTGCCGTTCTTCTATGGCTGCTTAATCATACGATTTGATCACATCTATTAGTTTAAAATGTTTTTTCAAAGCTTAAACATAAGATAAAAGTATGGATCTACCCATACTTTTATAACGATATTAAATTGTAACCTAAATAACTTAATCAGGAATAAATAGAACTAAGTTAAGAAGATTCCTGCCCCTCGATATAGGCATGTCCTGTTTCAGGCTCAACATGGATCTGAAAGGTATTTCCATCCGAAAGTGTGAAGGTAAAGGTACATCTATTTGGGGCATATCCCGCATAGTCGACAGCATTTGCATTGGTGAACGCTGACCCGTGGAAAGGCCTTCCCAGATGATCGAACCCGATATGGGCGGCATCATCATTAGCATCATTATCACAGGAGTTCGCTACACTGGTGATCCCGAATCTGTGGGTAAGAAAGATATCCTCGCTCACCGTCCCGTTTCCACCTCCCTGACAAGGATCAGCGTTTCGCCAGAAAATGGGTTTGCCCGTGACAGGATCGATCGCCGCTTCCGATTCTGCAAAAAATCCATTCGTAGAACCTGTCCTGTCGTCATCACTGCCTATCATATAGAACTTGCCTGTGCTGTTTGCGCAGCTGCTGAATACGATACGCCAGAGACGGCGCTGCCAGAGGTGGTTGTCAAATTCATGTTTATAGTCGTTGAGTGCGAGGTGCTGGGTATAGCGGATCTGGGAGAGGATATGGTCAGCTGCTTCCTGCTTCATATCCCGGTCCATCCTCGGGATCGCCATGGCTGCCAGAATGCCAAGCACGACGATCACGATCACCAGTTCCAGCATTGTAAATCCGCGTTTTGTCGTATGCTTTTTAGGGTTGAAATGTTTCATATCTTTTGCAGTGTCCTTCTGTGGTATGTGATCCATGGAGAAGCGCTGATATCTCCCTGTATGATATCTTTGTACTCGACATAGACATCGACGATGATATTGAGCTCGTTATTGCCAACACTTGGATTATCAAGCTGACGCGTACCTGAACATGAACCAATATCACTATCCGCTCCGATATAGCTGATACGCGTGCGCACCCTGTACCCTTCACCCGAGGTCTCCGGGTTTGACGGGCCGACATTGGCATTGATATTGGTGATACATGGATTTGTACCGTTCCGGTCATTGGCGGTGACTGTCATGATCGCCAGTTCGGTATAGCTCTTTGCCAGCAGCATCGCCTGCTCTTTTTTGTACTGTGTCGTGGTCTCCTTGACGATCTTGCCCGAGAGGCTCATCACATAGATGGCGATACTTGCCATCAGTACTATCAGGAAAATCGCCGTAACGAGGGAAAATGCTTCTCTGTGATTTCTTATCATCGTATGACCGCCTTTTCTTTACAGCTGTTGACCGTTACCCCGCCGATGTTTTCTCTCTGACATATTTTCAGACGGATAGAGCTTCCGCTCCCGGTAAAGTTGAAGACACTGACATTTCGGATCAGGATCTGGCTTTTCCCATTGGCATAATTCTCATCATCCCATGGCTGATAGTCATAGTAGAGCCTGAGATCCCACACCCCATCCCCTACATCAATATCATCAAACCCGCGATCATGCAACTCTGCTGCAGTGAGCGCTACAGGGACAACCGCATAGGCTGTCCAGGCAAGCTTGTAGTGCTCCTTGACAGGTCTATTGACTCCAAGTCCTCTATTCACCAGATCTAACTCAGTATCCACGGTCTGTCCTGCTACCCGGTGTATGTTCTCTGCGCTGATACCGCCATCATACCCCACGGTATAGGCATCATAGGTATCGGGAAAGAGGATCGCACTGTCGGCGATCCCCGAATTCGCCGTGCCTCCGGCATCTTTTGAAAGATTATTGATGATCGTATTAAGGGCACCGAGCCTCGATCCCGGCGTAGAGAGATCATCTATTGAACTGGCACTGAGGTCCGCATAGCCGCTCCATGCAGGCCGTCTTTTCGCTCCTGTTGTCGGGGATGTATCAACCGCACCGAAGCCGTCATTATCGTAACCGATCCACTCAAGAGTCGTATGGAGCGTGTCTCCTGCAGGGATGCTTTCGATCGGCAAAAAATCTGCGCTTGCCCCATTTTTTCTTGCGATTACGGTACGTGGGAGGCTGTAGGTGAGCCTGTTGACCAGCTGGTTGATCGCCAGTTCTGTCTTTATGCTGGTTCTGTGTACGGCTCTTTGCATGATATAGCCTTCATAGACCTGCACGATGATCTGCGAACCAATGGATGCGACGATCCCGAGTACGACGATCACAAAAACCACTTCGATCATAGAGAAGGCTTTTTTATACTTGAGTGTTTGCATCATTCGAATACCGCCTGTCTGAGCTGATAGGCTCCGATATTGCAGGAGAAGGCGTTAAGCACGATATCTTTTTGCAGTTCCTCCTCCGTGTGGGTCGTCGTGAGTCTCACCTGCACCTGTTTGATATTGGAGTCAATTGTGATGTTGTTGTCAAAAGGGGTGTTGTAGGTGAGGGTATTGCTCGTCCCCGCATAGCTGCTTCCCCCGGGAGTATCATCGAGGTAGTTGACTTTCACTTCAATGGTGATATTTTTGTCGACGACATCACCTATCACTGTAGAGGTAGAATTTAGATCTATTAAAGCAGTTGTGGCAACCGTGATAAAGTCATCGATATCATCTCTGTCTCCACCATCGGGACCCAAGTTCGCAGGTGCTGTAGTATTGATAGCTCCCCCTCCCAACGAATGAAAAAACCGCCTGCTGCTGCTGTCGGGTGTGCCAGCTCTTCTTCCTGTTGGAATCGTTCCATTCATCTCCTGGTTGAGATCACCATCCCCGTTGGGGGAGACAAGGACAGAGACGGTCCTTGTGGGATCGGTATTGCCCTCATCCCAGTGATATGTCAGGATCATCCCGATCTCAGCCGAAGCAGAGGCGATCGCCTCCTGCTGCAGGGCGACATAGCTGCTTTGTGTTGCCGTAGAGATCAGCATCGGGGCTGACATCATCACGATACCCAGGATCACGATCGCAAAGATCAGCTCGATCATGGCGATAGCTCTTCTCATTCTATTTTTCATTACCACTTCAACCTTTTTCTTTCTGTCGTACTTGCATTGATATCAAGCACATGTCCTGTCTTTCCGACCCCTGCCCAGCCGGAGTCTCCGGTAAAGCGTACCTTGTAGAAGGGACTCGGAGCCAGAGTAGGGCTGTCTGCATTGTAGATCAGCCAGCTGTTGGTATTGGCAGGTGTATCCAAGAATATATCATAGGTGATAGGCAGTGAACCGCTCAGGTGTCTTACCTGGATCGTGTTATCCACTCCGTTGATGATATTGACATCAGTATCTACTGAACCGGTACCGCTTCCCAGTGCTACTGCAGGAGGGGTTTCAAGCATGATGTTCCCATCCCCCGAGGCTTCGTCGTGACCAAGCGAGAGCCACCAGCTATGCAGATCCGTCTGCCCCATATATAAGATAGCGTCAGGCAGGAAGGAGGTGCAGTAGAGTGTAGTGCCATTGAACAGGTCATTGTTTACAGGCTGGAAGAGATAGCTGTTGCTGCAGTAGAGCTGTACCGTGATCGGTGTGTCCGCAACCGTTCCTTCTACATCATAGAAGTCCAGGGAAGCCTTCGCGCGCCCGAAATAGAAGGTGGCATTGCGATCATCTTTTTCTACCCCGCTGCCGATGATAACGGCCGTCTTGCCGGATGCGGTATAGGTGGAGGCTACGGAGATATTGATATCGCTCTCGGGGACTTTGAAAGGGTTGACCGGCTGGTTGTTGTTGCGCTCATAGTTGAAAAGGAGGCGCTGGCTGGCATAGGTGATCGTATGTGTCCCGTTGGCTTCATCATCTCCCCCGAAACCGAGCAGTTCAGAGACGTTGATATCCTTGATATCCACAGCATTGTCCAGAGGGTGCCTGTTTGGCAGAGAAGCGTTCCAGTCGGTGACATTCAGCTCTACCGTCACGGGATTTTCATAGAAGAGCACTCCCTCTCTGAAGTTCTCTGTGACATTCCCTTCAGCGTTTTCTGCACTGATCCTTACATCCAGATGGGCAGACATATTGAGGTCATTGGAGAGGTAGGTGAAGTTGCCGTCTCTGTGGTTTCTCAGTACGATATTTTCCACACCGAAGTGGTGCGGAATGAAGGTTACCTGGTCGTAGGTACAGATATAGGTATGTGCACGGCTGGCATTGCAGTCCATCGGGGTATCGTCATTATCTACCGCTGCCCACTCTTTATCAAAAATGTTAAGTTCGATCGTCCCTACATCTGTATAAGAGATACCCACTGTTTCATCCGGATTAGGAGCATTGGTCGGTCCAAAGAGGTTCTCACTTGAAAGACCTCCTACCATGAAACCGGTTCTGGAGGTGTTTACCTCGGAGGTTCCGGCCAGCAGACCTTCCGTATCTACTGCACCGTCTCTGAAATAGCGTATCAGGGTTGCGTTTAGATCACTGTTGTAGTTGTGGTCGTTCACAGTATAGTCAGAGACTACTGCATCTGTCGGGATCGCTGAACCATTGCTATAGATACCATCCACAGGATATCTGGCTGTCAATGAGACGCTATATTCCTGTCCGGCACGCAGAAGGTCGGGTGCATCGGGATGCGTGATACCGATCTGCATACGGTCCGGGCGGATAGCAAAGTTATCTGTGGTACATGCCGGCTGTATATTGAACGTACACATATAGCACCCAAGCTCATTGATATAGATGCCATCCGTCGCAGGGTCAAATGATGGGTCCGACGGGTCAGCATATCCGTTATTTTGTGAAAGGCAGGGTCTACCCGAACTGTTTCCGCATCGGTCCCAGGCATCCTGGCCAAAAGCGGTCTTATACTGAACTTCGGAGTTGACACACTGTGCCAGTCTTGCAAAGTTACCGGTAGTGGAACTGTTTGCCAGACAGTTTTGTCCTTCGACACTCAGAGAGTTTGGATCGACAAAGATCAACTGCATTCTGGATGCTTTTGATGCTGCGGTCGGTACGATCATCTGGTTTTGTGCAGAGATTGCGTCCGGCAATACGTCAAGTACGAGTTGCTCCCCTGTATTTGGATTGATGATATTACCCTTATTCGTAGAACAGGTATTGTCTGACATATAGGGTATGATGGAGTAGGGTATGCCTGTATAGGTCTCGTAAGGTGCGGCTTCTCCTGCAAGATTGAGGTGCACACCGGTGACCTCCCTGCTTGGTGTACCGGCAACCATTGTCTGGATAAATTTGAGCGAACCCTCTGCATCCGCCGGCTTGGCATTGTAGGTAGCTGCATTGTTCCCATTGATAGGGGTGTCCACCAGGTCTGCACTTGATGTGACTGTTACACCCCCTTCACTGGTTCCGTTACACTCATAAATACGACCTTTATGGTGAAATCCTAGTGCGGTGTAGTAGTCACCAAACATTGCAACACCATCTATCCTAGGGGTATTGTAGGTGCTGCTATCATGTAGGAGTACCTCTACATGGTTTACTAGATTTTCATCAATATCAATGGCATACCCTTGAGTATAAGATCCATATTCTGTAGCATGTGCAAGATCGTTACAGTCACCCACTAATGGTCCTGCTGATGTCGAACCACTATAGACACAAGAACCGGCTTTTGTTTCTGGGGCATACATTTTATAGAGCTTGATATCACTCAGTACAGTCGTTGCATTATATTCTCTGACCAACACATATGCTTCACATCCGTTTCCATAGTAGAAGTTACCTTTTATTTCACAGGTGGTGTTATAGTCTAGTGTAATGAATTGGGTTCGATCCGTATAACATAGATGTTCGGCAGTGTCTTTTTCATTTGTGACGCTCGTCGTTTCCGTATAGGTATTATCACTCGGGTTCACATCCTGCGGTGTGCTGTTAACCGTTATGACATTTGTAACTACTCCTGAGCTAGGTTGCGTAGATGGAGCACGGACATGTAGTCTAAAGATGGAAATGGCGCCTGCATGGAGTTCTCCAGTCAATGTGCACTTTATGATACCATCAGCTAATCCTGTAGTCAGGTTGTTTTCATCTTTACAAGTCCACTCATTTGTAAGGCCATTGGTCATATCTAGGTCAACGGACATACCATTTGGCAGTGTATCCGTGATATTTACATCTGTTGCATTCTGATCTCCGATATTACTCACGCTGACCGTATAGTAAAAAGGATCATATATCAATGCCTCTTCTACATTCGCTACTTTTGTAACTTTGAGGTCATTCCCTGCTGAAGGTACATTAGGAGTAAACAGAGCCGAGATATCATAGGTGTTTGCTACTGTATTACTGTTACCTTCTAAGTAAATAAAATATTTTCCTCCTAGTGTTGAGGAGATTAGAATCTCTTTTAATGCATTGTTTCCTATAGATCCAGATATCGAGGAGGGACAAAAGGGGTTTTTTAGTTCAGAGTAATTTAAAATTTTATTTGTTTTATTATTGATGGTAACTTTCAGTGTCCCGTTTGCTGGAACATCGAATGAGTAATAATCTCTATCTCCAGCACCACTGGAACCTTGAACTAACCCGGTATAGATTCCTAAAGCAAGTACTGGTTCTGCTTCACTACAGTCATTGTTTGGTTCTGTTTCAGCATATAAAATACCTCCGAAGAGTATCAATATACCTGAAACTAAAGAAGTAAAACTCTCCTTCAATTTACCAGATAATAAAGTAAAAAATAATTTTTTAAATATATAGGTTAGATACTGCATGGAATCTCCTTTCAACCATTTATTTAATTATACTAAAAAATATAATTAAAAGCTACACAAAGAGACCAAAGTTGCAACGTAGGAAAAATTGATCATTTCCTATTAGCTTTGCAACCCGGCTGTCTGCGTGAGACCCGTGGCTTTTCGTCTCTGCTTCACAGAAGGTTTGGCCATTATCATAACTCAATCATGGCACAAGATGACTTAATTCTTTCTAAGGCAAACAGGTGCAATCGTATCCAGGCTAATACGATTTTTACCTCTTTTGAGCTATGATATTGGGAGTTAAAGAACTTAGACTGGGAGCGGACATATATGTTACAGATAATCAAAACATTTTTTGCAGGGGTTTTCCTCACCTTTTTACTTGCAGGGTGCGGGGGCGATGAGGGGACAGTAGAAGAATTCAACAAGCCTGCGCTCTACTGGTACCAGAAGATCGCTAAAAGTATCTCAAGCGGGCATATGGACAAGGCCGATGCCTATTATATCTCGCTCAAAAGCGAACATATGCGTTCTCCCATGATGCCCGATGCCATTATCATGCTGGCACATGCACATATGAGCAAGGAGGAGTACCTGCTCGCCAACTTCTATCTGGATGAGTACAACAAACGCTTCGGTGCTGGCAGCAATCGCGAGTATATCGAGTTTCTGAAGATCAAAGCCTCTTTCCTGGGGATCAAGGATGTCTACAAGGATCAGAAACTGATAGAAGATACGATCACGAATGCCAAGACCTTTATCGGCCGCTATCCGGGTTCGGCGTATCAGCCGCTGATCCATACGATGCTGGTCCGGCTCTATATGACACAATATCTGCTCAACGAGAACATCGCAGCACTCTATAAGCGTACAGGCAAAGATGCCGCTGCCAAGATCTACAGAGAGAAGAACAAAAACTCTGTGGTACAGCAGAGCGACATCACCCCTCCGGAGAAGGGGATTATCGGTGCTGTATTTAACTAAGGAGAGGCGGTACGGGTAGACAACGGTTAATCTTTTTGCGCTACCCTTAGACACAAAATATCATAAAAAAGAAATCATTTGTTATAGTCTGTTTATTTTTTCAGACACAATTTTTAGAACGAATAAAGGAAATATAAGTATGCAGTTAAGTGATTATGATGCATTTCCCACACAATTGCCTGTAGTGGTAGAAGACGAGCTCTTTTTGTATCCATTTATGATCAGCCCGATTTTTCTGAGCGATCAAAAAGATATCGATGCCGCAACGATGGCGATGGAAAAGAACTCACTGCTCTTTGTGACCTCTTCGGTAAGCGGGAAAGAGGGGGAAAGAAGTTTTGATGCGATGTACAAAGTAGGGGTGGTGGGCTCTATCATGCGCAAAGTCCATCTGCCTGACGGGAGAGTGAAGATCCTCTTCCAGGGGCTATCCCGTGCCAGGATCGTCCAGACGATTGAGGGTGAGGTCAACCAGGCGATCATCGATACGGTAGAGCTTGAGCCCTATAATGAACTGAAAACCAACGCCCTGATGGATATCCTCAGAGGCAAGATCAAGAAGCTCTCCTCTCTCAACAGCAATATCCCTGCCGATCTGCTGCGTACGATCGAAGAGAACGACGAACCCAACCGCATCGCCGATCTAGTCTCTTCGATGCTGAAACTGGATAAAGAGGTGGCCTACAAGCTCTATATCGAGCTGAATATCGAGAAACGCCTCTTGGCACTCATCGATGTGATCACCTCCGAGATCGAAGCGGCAAAGATCCAAAAAGAGATACGCTCCAAAGTCCACAGCAAGATCGAACAGACCAATAAAGAGTATTTCCTCAAAGAACAGCTCAAAGAGATCCAGCACGAACTGGGCATCGATGCGCAGCGTGAAGAGGAGATCGCCGTATTCCGGGAAAAGATCGAAGCGCTGAAACCGCATATGCATGAAGATGCCTACAAGGAGATCAGCAAGCAGCTGGAGCGTTTCGCCCGTATGCACCCGGAGTCAGCGGATGCTAACGTGCTTCAGACCTATCTGGAGTGGGTACTTGATATGCCGTTTGGCAAATATACGAAGCAGGATCTCAGTGTAGAGAAGGTGGCCAAAGAGCTTGACAGGGACCACTACTCACTGGAGAAACCAAAAGAGCGTATCGTCGAGTTCTTCTCTGTACGCGAGCTAGCGGCTTTGAGGGGGATGAAACAAAAAGAGACCAACGGAGCGATACTCTGCTTTGCGGGACCTCCGGGCGTGGGTAAAACCTCACTGGCGAACTCCATTGCTACGGCGCTCGGGAGACCGCTGGTGCGCATCGCGCTGGGCGGATTGGAGGATGTCAACGAGCTTCGCGGCCATAGACGTACCTATGTCGGGGCAATGCCCGGCCGTCTGGTGCAGGGGCTGATAGAGGGGAAGAGTATGGACCCCGTGATCGTACTGGACGAGATCGACAAAGTAGGGCGCAGCATGAGAGGCGACCCGACCGCAGCACTCCTTGAGATCCTCGATCCCGAACAGAATGCGAAGTACCGAGACTACTATCTGAACTTCAACATTGACCTGAGCAAAGCGATCTTCATCGCTACGGCCAATGAAGTGGGACAGATACCTGCACCGCTGCGTGACAGGATGGAGTTTATCGGGCTGAACTCCTACACGCCAAGGGAGAAGTTTGAGATAGCCAAACGCTATCTGATCCCGCAGGAGACAAAAAAACATGCGCTCAGGGCCAATGAAGTATCCATCAGCGACAAAGCGCTGAAACTGCTTATCAGCGACTACACCAGGGAAGCAGGGGTGAGAAACCTGAGAAGGCGTATCGCTGACCTCATGCGTAAAAGTGCGAGAAAACTGCTGGAAGACCGCAGTTTGACCAAAATCATCATCACCAAGAAAAACCTGGAGAAGTTTACCGATAAGAAGGTCTTTGAGATCTCTCCGGTACATCCCGAACCGCAGGTTGGTGTGGTCAACGGTTTGGCATGGACGGCGGTCGGAGGAGATGTATTGACCGTCGAAGCGATCAAGATCAAAGGCAAAGGCGGGTTGCAGCTGACAGGGAAGCTCGGTGATGTGATGAAGGAGTCGGTACGTATTGCCCACTCTGTTGTCAAGATACTGATCGATGAGAATAAACTGCCGATCTCGCCATCGGTGATTCCCCATTCAATAAAAGAGAAGGAAGAGCGTATAGAGCTCGATGTCTCTGAGGTCTACAAGCGCTACGACCTGCATATCCATGTACCTGAAGGGGCCACGCCAAAAGACGGGCCAAGCGCAGGTATCGCGATGGTCTCTGCGATCGCATCGGTGCTTAGCGAGAAGAAGATCGATAACAAGATCGCGATGACGGGCGAGGTGACTTTGACGGGGAATGTGCTGCCTATAGGCGGTCTCAAAGAGAAGCTGATCGCTGCCTATACAGCAGGAGTCAAGCGTGCGCTGATCCCTCTCAAAAACTATGAAAGAGATATGGATGAGATACCCGAAGAGGTTCTCGATGCTGTCAAGATCATTCCCGTCAAAACGATCGACGATGTCCTTAAAGAGATATTTGTAGATTAAGTAGAGAGGAAGAGAGTTTTACAGAGCTTTAAGCTCTGTAAAGTTTATACGTTTAAAGCAATGGTTCTTACGACCACTGCTCCAGTTTTGCATTGAGGTCATTCTCTTTGACCGGCTTTCTCAGAAAATCATTTGCGCCATTTTCATACACTTCTGTTTTTCTTGTATCATCTGTTGAGAGGACGATCACAGGAATGTGAGAGTTTTTCATATCTGCTCTGAATATCTTCAAAAACTCTACACCATCCACTACCGGCATCATAATGTCCAGCAGGATAATGTTGATACTCGGATCTTTTTTAAGCTTCTCCAGAGCATCAGAGCCGTTTTCTGCTTCGATGGTCTCTGAGACATCCGGATTTTTCTTTAAAAGGGTTTGTAACAGTTTTCTGTTGATAAAGTCATCGTCTACTATCAGTACTTTTAACGCCATCTATATTATCCTCTACTCTTTTGAATGATACTTTCTATTTCTTCTTTTGAATTTTGAGTTGTAATTATAGCTATATTATCAGAAATGTTGCTTATCTCATCTATAACCATATCCTCATCCGTAAAGACGATGTCATACTTTCCGGAGGCTAATTCCGAGTGTAGGGCACCAAGATCATCAAGCACCTTGTATTCATGTCCGAGATTATCCAGGACCGATTTGAGCACTCTGCTTTCAAGCAGGAACTTTTTGGCGATAAGAATCTTCTTGTCGCTCTCTTCTGCCGCTCCAAGGTCGTAGACAATCTCCTCCTCCACTTTGACTTCACCGGTTCCGATCTCCGCGATATCTTCAGCTGAGCTCTCTTCTGGCTCGATACTCACAGGTAGATTCTCTGTACTTTCTGCTTTTTCTTTTTTCTCTGAAACCGCTTTGTTCGAGAGGAACTTGTTGAGGATATAGAGCAGTTCAGCCGTTTCGATCGGTTTGGTGATATACTCATCCATCCCCTCTGCAAGGAATCTCTCTCTGTCGCCTTTCAAGGCATTTGCGGTCAATGCAACGATAGGAATGTGCGCTTCCTCCTCATCCTCTTCAAAGTCAAGGATCTCGTGAGTCGCTTCGATACCGTCCATCACCGGCATCTGGATATCCATGAAGATGAGGTCATAATCACCCGATCTTCGTTTTTCAAACGACTCCAGCCCGTTATTGGCGATATCCACGGTGATCCCGTGCTCTTGGAGGATACGTGTAATCAGTTTCTGGTTGATGATGTTATCTTCGGTAACCAGCACTTTTGCATCAAAGTATGTCTCCTGTTTTTCTACAGCCTCTTCAATGATCTTCGGTTTTGTCTCTGCCGTTGCACTCAATACCTCTTGGACTTTGGTGAAATTGACAGGCTTATAGATGACATTCTCCTGCGGAACGCCAAGATCCTCCACTTTATTTCTGCTCGTTATATTTGCTACTACAATAAGTTTTGACTTGTCTACATTGTGCAGTGCGTCAAGAATATTCTGTTTTGCTTTATCAATATCTACCCAGAAAGAGGAGCATCCATCGGTATCAATCAACTCTTTGAGATCTCCCACTGATTCAAAGTGTTTTACGTTATTGCCAAAGTAGTTGAAGTACTTTTCAAAGTATGTATCAAGTTTTGTCGGAATATCCTGCTGGTATTTTCCGATGGTAACATCAGTAAATGCATTGGCATAGCTTGGTTCTGTTGAAGCGACCTCTTCCAGCGGGATAGTAAAGAAGAATGTCGTACCTTTGTCTTTCGCGCTCTCGAGTTCAAGGACACCACCCATGAGTTCAACGAACTGGCTGGAGATCGTAAGTCCGAGACCTGTACCACCGTATTTTCTTGTGACTGAAACATCCGCCTGTGAGAAGGCATCAAAGATACGTGACTGTTGGTCTTTGGTCATACCGATACCATTGTCCGAGACACTGAACATAATGTTTGATTCACCCTCATTGCTATCCACTTTTTTGATCTCAACGTTGATCTCTCCGCCATAACTGGTAAACTTGATCGCGTTGGAAAGCAGGTTGATGACGATCTCTTTGATCTTGGTCGGGTCACCTTTGAGTTTTTTGGAGATGGTAGGATCCATAAAGAAGTTCAGGTCAATGTTTTTCTCTGCAGCGCCAACCGCGTAGGTATCTACAGCACTTTCAAACTCTTCTGCCGCGTCAAATACAATGTTCTCAATCTCAATTTTATTGCTCTCGATTTTCGAAAGGTCAAGAATGTTGTTGATAATACTGAGAAGGTTCTCCGAACTCTTGTCGATAATGTTCAGGAACTCTCTCTGTTCAGCGTTAAGGTCTGTACTTCTGAGGATCTCTGTAAATCCGACGATCCCGTTCAGCGGTGTACGGATCTCATGCGACATGTTCGCAAGGAAAAGGGATTTCGCTTCGTTTGCCTGCAATGCCGTCAGTTTATCCTCTTTCGCACTTTCAACAAGTGTGTCGAGGAAGTGGTACGCCTCTTTTGTCCCTTCGTGCGTATCGAGGTTGATGTTTTCAATGGCCGCGATATCCGAAGAGAGATACTGCTCGCTGCTTTTCATCTCTGTTACGGCTTTGTTGAGGACATCTTCAAGTTCTTCGATGTTTCTTGTCATGTCCCTGATGGTCGTATAGGCAAGGTATGCAAGGATCAAACTCAGGAAAAGAATGGTTGAAGCAATGGAAAGAAGCAAAATCTGTCTCTGGAGATACGCCTCACTTTTTTGCCAGAGTGTGTTGGAAATAAGAAGTTCCGCTTTGGAAAGAAGTGTGATCTTTTTTGTCTGCAGAGCGAACCAGTCCATTGGGTCTTCTGCATAGTCACCGTTATCGACATCTGTCTGGATCGCAGAAGAAGTTTCAGCTAGCTCAGCAAGCATTTCAACAGCCTGAGGGCTGTTCATGAGTTGTTCAAGTTCTTTGAGAAGTTGAGGGTTGGTAACACGCTCAATATCAAAAAGATTTGCTTTGGTTTTAAACTCATCCCAGAGTGCAATCTCTTCAAATGACATGGACAATCTTTTCCCCATATAATAGGCGACGTAGTCCCTCTCAAGGCCAGCATTCTCTTTGGAGATATAGAGCTGGGAGAGTGAAGCGATCAGTGAAGTGATCTCTGTATCAAGCGCAAAGTTGTTAACTTCGAGAAGGCTGTCGTGTGTCGGGTCTGTAAGTTTATTGGTGAATTCATCAGAAAAAACCACTTTAAAGTCAGGATTCTCGCTATCAACGATTTTTCTTGTCGCTTCGATACCTTGTAGACTTTTCATCATTGAACCGTAGCCCATCAGATCTCTCGAAAGATCTTTATTGATCAGACCGGCGATGAACGGCAGATAGGCATTGTCATTAGAGATCGTATCCAGTTTAAGCCCTGCGATGGCCTGGTCTGTTTTTACCCTTTGCTTATCCAGAACCTCTTTAAAATCTTTCTGTCCGCTTCCCAGATAAAGAGATGACAAACCACGCTCTTTTCCCAGTTGTCCAAGCAGATTATCCAGCTTGGCATTGTTGCCGAGCGTAAGTTTCAATGCATTCGCTTTTTCAAAGTTGGCATATGAAATGATGAAGAAGTAACTTGCCAGCAAGATAAGAAGGGTAACCGGTACCAACCCCAGCAGTTTTAGTCTGTTACGTATTGTCATATTCTTTCCTTTATTTAGATGTCAATTCCATTTGTTTCTCAAATGCAATGAAGTGTGCCCAGTAGCTTTTGATCAATGCTTCGAGTTTACTGCTGTCTTCGCAGAACTGTATCTCATAGAGTGTATCAGCAAGAGGGTTGATACGAAGGTTGCTTGCAGCCCCTTTCAGGAGGTGTCCGATCTTTTGTATCTTGTCCAGATTGCCTTGTCGGTAGGCTTCAAGCATATTTTCTGTCTCGCTTTTTGCCTGTTCGATAAAGTCATGGACAAACTCTTCGATGAGCTCAACAGGCAGGCTGAGTTCATCTGCGGCTTCCTCAAGACGGAAATCAAAATGGATAGGTTTTACATCACCAAGGTCGATGGTTCCGAAACTTTTTTCCGGCAATGCCTCTTCTTCCGGCTCTTGTTCCCGCTCTGTTTCCGGCGCAGTGATCATCGCTTCTTCGAGGCTGATCTCCGGCTCGATTGAAGGCAATTCCCTTTCAGGCAGTGTACTCGGCTGTGTGGTGATCCGTGCAAGTTTGTTATAGAAACTTTCCACATATGAGTCACGCTCCGGTGCTGAAGCGCTCTCTATCTCTCTTGCAGCATTTGAAAGTTCAGGCAGGTGCAATACTTCTGCAAGCTGTACAAGTGTTTTTATCGCAGTAGATTGCGTTTATCATCGTCACTATTGAGGTCTTTCTCCTGTGAAATCGCAGTATCGATAAACTCATTGAGGAAGTGATTATACTCCTCCGGAGTGATCCCGATCGTTTCACTTACCTTGGCAACATCGATGTGGATCGGGGCTGTTGATTTCTCCTCTGCTTCGGCAGCTTTACTGGCAGGCACTTCAGCTTTTTCTTCTGCTTCTATCGCAGGCAGTTCAGTCTCTTCTTCCAGAAGACTGATCGGTTCAAAAGCAGACGCTTCCTCTTCGACTTCAGGCTTTTGGTCAATGCTGATCTCAGCTTCAGGCTCTTTGAGAAAATCCTCATCCCATAGAGGGATGATATCCTCATCTTCACTGCTTTTTTCTGTTTCGGTAAGCGCAACAGGCTCTTCTTCACGCTCAATAAGGCTTATCTCATCAGCCAAAGAAACACTCTCCTTCTTTGGCGCCTCTGAAAATTCTGAAGCGCTCAGAATATTCAGCGTCAGTGCCCCCAGCATACTGGAGAGAGGTGAACTTTGCAGGTGAAAGGTATACTGCTGCTCTTCGTTCTCGCCAAAGACGATGGTTAGATCCTCGGGGCTTAGAGAGGCAAAGGAGAGTTCTCCTTTGATCACTTTTTGATACAGCTCTTCGATACTTTGAAGCCCTATCAGATCAAGCAGTGCCTGATCTGCTGCAACGACTTGATTGTTTTGATTGGTGATGTAGTACATATCTGAATAACTCCTTTAGTTTTTTTCTTTTTCGAGCAGATCTTTATAGATAGGGATGACTTCATTGATCTCGGTTTGTGACGCAGGCCTTCTGGCAGCTGTATATCCTATGACCTGTCCATCTTTTTCTATCGGAGTAATATGTGAATAGACCCAATAATACTTGCCATCTTTACGCAAATTTTTTACGACACCGGTCCACTCCTTACCGCTTTTGAGCGTATCCCAGAGTTCCTGGAATGCAGCTTTGGGCATATCAGGATGTCTTACGATGTTGTGATTTTTACCCACCAGTTCCCCTCGTGAATAGCCGGCAATTTCACAGAACTTTCTGTTTGCATAGGTGATGATCCCCTTCAGATCGGTAGAGCTGACAATTAAGCCTTGCTCAAACTTGAATTCTTCATCAATCGGTTCAGGTCTTTGCATATCTTACTCCTTGTTCAGATGAAATAAAATTTTTATTATTACAGACTCTACCAACTCGTAAATAAAAAAAATTATTATCCAAACTTTATAACAAATAAACTAAAAGTGGATTGAAATAACCTTTTTTAGTAAAAAATATTAAGCTTTACGTTTATTTATAGAGCTGGAAAACTCTTCCTAATAGTGTTAATTATCTTTGGAGCTTAAAATGATGTTCGCTATTTTTTCATTGGTAACCTGTGCGAGTTCTTCAAATGAGGCATTTTGAATCGACTCGAACGTCCCAAAGTAGTCAATGAGCTTTTTGAGGGTTGCCTTCCCTATCCCCTTTTGGTTGAGCAGCGAGATCTGTATATCCTCTTTGCGCTTTTTGTTTTGATGGTAGGTGATGGCATAACGGTGTGCCTCGTCTCTCTGCCTCTGTATCCAGTGCAGGCGTTCATCGCCGGGTTGAAGTTCGAGGATGCCTCCATCTGTATAAAGAAGATCTTTGGATGCTCCTTTGGCACGGTGCGCCTTGGCATCGAGCTTCTCTTTGGCAATGGCGATGACATCAAGGTTGACGCCTGCTTCCTGCAGGAGTTTTTTTGCAAGGTTGAGATTGGCCTGTCCGCCATCCAATATCCAGAGATCAGGAGCAGGTGCCTCTGCAAACTTCTCGATCCTGCGGCTCAGCAGTTCTCTCATCTGGCCGTACTCGTCTTTGGCATGAAGCTCATAACGCCGGTAGCTGTTTTTGTCCCACGCTCCTTCATCCCAGACGACCATACCGCCGACAGTTGCAGCCCCCATCATATGCGAGTTGTCAAACGTCTCTACCCGGTAGGGGATCGCTGAAAGACCGAGCAGGTCAGCCACCTTCTGTTCGATAATATTCTTCTCCCTGGGCTTTCGCAGGAGCTCCTGACAGTTTTGCAATGCAAGTTCAATGAGCTTTTTCTTGGGTCCTTTTTGCGGGGTGATGATCTCGATCTTTTGACCGAAGCGTTTGGAGAGCGTCTGTGCGACCTGAGCTGCATCTTCAAAGGGGTGGGCGGTCAGGATCTGTTTGCTGATATGCGGTACATCCACACTGTAAAACTCCAGAAGAGCCTGCTTGTAGGCTTCGTTCTCATCGAAGATATGGGTATGCCTGAAGTAGCTGTGCGAGGAGGAGATGATCTTCCCCTTTCGCATGAAAAGCTTGACGATCACCCCTCTCTCATCACCGTTTTTGATCGCAAAGATATCCAGATCAATACGGTTTGCCATGTCGATGTTGGAGGTGAGTGTAAGGGCGGAGATGGAGTGGATCATATCCCTCATTTTGGCCGCTTCCTCAAAACGTTCATTCATCGCCAGGGCAGTCATCTTCTCGGTAAGGATATCCAGCAGTTTTTTACGTTTGGTGATGGCGCTTTTGACCTCGCTGATGATCTTGGCGTACTCCTCGGGGGTAACCTTCCCTTCACAGGGCCCCAGGCACTTCTTGATCTGGTAGAAGAGACAGGTTTTCCCCTCTCTGAGGCATGATTTTTTCTGTACAAGCGGATAGACTTCGTAGATCGCATCCAGCAGTGCTTTTCCTCCTGAAGGGAAGGGGCCGTAGTAGGTGATCTTTTTGCCTTTGACCACCTTTCTGGTGATCTCGAAGCGAGGGTAGTCGACCGATTCATCGATGTAGATATAAGGGTAGGTCTTGTCGTCGCGCAGCAGGATATTGAACTTGGGTTTGAGCTGTTTGATCAGCGAATTTTCCAGGATCAGCGCATCTTCTTCACTCTCAACGACGAGATACTCAAGTCTTTCTGCCTCGTTGAGCATCATCACTATGCGGCTTGACTGGTCGGGATTCGGACGGAAAAGCGGCGTAAACCTCCAGTAGCTTTTTAGCCGGTTTTTCAGGCTTTTGGCTTTTCCTACATAGAGGAGCTTGCCTCTTCTGTCAAAGTACTGATAGACTCCGGGAGAATCAGGAAGGTGCTGTATCGTCTCTTTCATTTGAAAATCTCCTTTTCACTGCGCAAAGCCCAGTGAAAATTCCCCTCACTAAAGCTTTGCCTGTTGGCAAGAGTGAAACCCTTATGTTTACGTTTACAAAAGGGTTTCACCGGTTATTCTTTATGCTCTTTTTGATCGCTTCGAACTTTTCTTGGAGTTTTGCATCCTCGGTGCAGACTTCGAATTCGCCTTCTGCCAGCTCATAATAATGGGGGATGGTGGATGACTCTTCTTTTTCGGCAGATACCTTGTGATACTTCGAATGAAAGATGACCACCTTGTCAGCTTGTAACATGCTACAATTTTTCTCACTCAGTGCAAAGCGGGATAAAATATCTTTCAACACTTCTTTATTATAATTGAGCTCCATTTTGAAGCCTGGGTGTGTTACGGCGATAAAAAGGGTATTCTGTCTGATATAGACGAATGCGATCGCCTTTTGGTACTTTTCACCCAAAAGTCTGATATACTTTTGGTAGCACTCATGTCGCTTTAAATATCTAAATTGGGGTTGTCCTTGAAGATGAGACAAAATTGTATGCGCGCTTTTCATGGCGTGATTATAACATCTCTTTGCTGTATGGTATTGACAGGATGCGGTCACAAAACCGATCCTGTCTATGTGCCTGATCAGACAGAGAAAACGGAGAAGAGTAATGCCTGAGAAGTATGATGTATTGATTATCGGAGCGGGGATCGCAGGGCTGTATGCAGCGATGAATCTTCCCGAATCCAAAAAGGTACTGGTGGTCTGCAAGGATATCCCCTGGGAGTGCAATACATTTTATGCACAGGGGGGGATGACCACCGCGCTCAATGAGGCCGATATACCGCTGCATGTTGAGGATACGATGGCTGCGGGTGCATACCATAACGATATCGAAGCGGTAGAGATCCTTTCGCGCACTTCTCTGGAGACTACTCCTGACCTGGTCAGCAGAGGCATGAAGTTTGATACCGGTCCTGACGGCAATCTCCTCTATACCAAAGAGGCGGCGCACTCTACCGAGCGTATCATCCATGCCGGCGGCGATGCGACAGGCCGTTATCTGCACTACTTTATGATGGTACAAAACAAGCATATGCTGCAGAGAAATACACTGGTATATGACCTGTTGATAGAAAACGGCAGATGCTATGGCGCCAAAGCGACGGTGAACTATCAGCCCACTACGATCTATGCGGATGATGTGATCATCGCTTCGGGAGGTGTAGGGTCGCTCTATGCGTACAATACCAACTCACGTACTGTAAGTGCGGATATCCACGGTATCTGTGTCGAAAAGGGGATAGAGCTTGCGGATATGGAGTTCATGCAGTTTCACCCGACTGTCTATGTGGAAACCCCGTATGCCAGAAAACTGCTGCTGACTGAAGCATTGCGTGGAGAAGGGGCTCATGTGGTTGGCGAAAAAGGAAACCGCTTTTTGTTTGATTACGATGAGCGGGGAGAGTTGGCAAGCCGGGATATCGTGGCGCGGGGTATCTTCGACTATAAGCGCAAAACCGGCGAAAAGGTCTATCTTGATTTTTCGATGTTTGAGGAGAAGTGGTTTGCCAAGCGTTTCCCGAACATTACGCAGACCTTTGGCGCACTGGGCTACACGTTCCCCCGGGACCGCATCTCTATCTCACCGGCATTTCACTACTCCAACGGAGGCATCAAGACCGACATCAACGGCTGTATAGAGGGAATGGAGGGACTCTATGCGATCGGCGAGGTTGCCAGAACCGGTGTGCACGGTGCCAACCGTCTTGCGTCCAACTCACTGCTTGAGGGGGTTGTATTTGCCAAGAGGGCGGTAGAACATCTTCTCTCCAAGGAGAAGAGTGTGGCACAAATTCCTGTTTTTGATAAAGATTACGGTAACATTCTGCACAAAGATAATGACAAAAAATACAAACACCAGCTACGTAAAATTATGTGGGAGGATATTGGCATTATCAGGACCAAAGCAGGACTCCATGAAGCGAAAAATCTCATCTATGATATGAAGAACAGGGAGATAGGCAGATTGTTACGGTTAAGGCTCAATACAGCTTCTGCGATCGTGGAAGCGGCATTGGCGCGGAAAGAGTCCCTGGGATCACATTACATAGAGTCTTGAGACAAAGAGAATGTATCGGTTCATTTACGGAGATGGTCAGGAAATTACACTAGGAGCGGATATGGCAGCTGAAGCAGCAATGCATATGGATTTGACAACAACATGGGTGGGGATCGCTTCCCTGATTATTTTTGTCGTAGGGTACTACTTTATCGCGGCAGAAGACAAGTATCATATCAACAAGGCAAAACCGGCACTCTTTGCGGGTACGTTTATCTTTGTGCTGATCGGATTATACTATGCGATCAACGGGCTGGACGGTGCGCATCTTCACCATGAGATCGAAATACTGATCGTCGAGATCGCGGGGATCTTCTTCTTCTTATATGTGGCGATGACCTATATCGAGGCGATGATAGACCGCCAGGTCTTCTCCACGCTGCGCTACAACCTTGTCTCGAGGGGATACGGGTATAAAAGACTCTTCTGGACGACGGGTTTGTTGGCATTCTTTATCTCTCCGATCGCGGATAACCTGACAACCGCTTTGATCCTTTCAACGGTCTTGATCACGATTGATCCGAGGAACAAAGAGTTCCTGGTACCCTCTGCGATCAATATCGTTGTGGCTGCCAATGCGGGAGGTGCGTGGTCGCCCTTCGGTGATATTACGACACTGATGGTATGGGTGGACGGCAAAGGGGAATTTGCGGACTTCCTTTATCTTTTCCCGGCTGCCATCCTGGGATGGGTGGTCACGGCATTTTTGCTGAGCCGTTTTGTGCCGGAGGGGACACCGCCGTTTCACAGTGATGAGCAGGCAGTCATGATCGCTCCGGGCGGGAAAGCGATCATGGGGCTTTTTGCCTTGACGATCGCATCTGCGGTCATCTCTCATCAGGTACTTCATCTCCCTGCAATGTGGGGGATGATGTTCGGCCTTGCGGTATTAAAACTCTATGTTTATGGCATGAAAAGAGAGGTGAGGTATGACAGTGAGGGTGTCGAGTGTCCCCCGGTCAACGTCTTCTCCTTTATCGCAAAGATCGAGAATGATACGCTGCTCTTCTTTTTCGGTATTCTGGCTGCGGTGGGGGGTCTCCATTTCCTTGGTTTCCTGGAATACTTCACGACACTCTACACACAGTTCGGTCCGACAGCGGTCAATATCGGCGTGGGATTCATCTCTGCTGTGGTAGATAACGTTCCAGTGATGTCGGCCGTATTGAAAGCCAGTCCTGATATGGGGACGGAGATGGCAGGACATGCACAGTGGATGCTGGTAACGCTGACCGCGGGAGTAGGGGGATCGCTTATCAGCTTCGGTTCTGCAGCCGGAGTGGGGGTGATGGGTAAACTTCACGGTATCTATACCTTCGCTTCGCATATGAAGCTGGCATGGACGGTACTTGTCGGCTATATCGTCTCAGTAGCCGTATGGTATCTGCAGTTCCAAATCCTTGGAATCCAATAAATTCTCAACGCTTTCAGGCACATATGCCTGAAACCATTTTTCTTTCAGACTCCTCTATACCTTTTTTGTGTAAAATTCCACTACGAAACTTTTAAGGAATGCATTGATGAAAAAAGAAGTACCTATCGTCGTACTCGATTTTGGTTCGCAGTATACGCAGCTAATCGCGAGAAAACTTAGAGAATCAGGTGTCTACACAGAGGTAGTACCATACCATGAAAGTATCGAAGAGATCAAAGCACGCAAACCGCAGGGGATCATCCTCTCGGGAGGGCCTGCCTCTGTGTATGCGGAAGATGCCTACAAACCGGATGATGCGATCTGGGACCTTGGTTTGCCTATGCTCGGTATCTGTTACGGGATGCAGCTCATTACCCAGCATTTCGGAGGGGAAGTGGTAGCTGCGGATCATCACGAATATGGCAAGGCAAGACTCAAAATCGAAGAGGAGTGCGGGATCTTCAATGGGATAAGCGACAATGAAGTGGTCTGGATGAGCCATGGTGACAAAGCAGAACGCATCCCGGAAGGATTCAAAGTCATCGGTACAAGCGAGAACTCTCCCTATGCCGCAATCGCCGATGAGAAGAGAAATATTTATGCATTCCAGTATCACCCTGAGGTACACCACTCTGTAGAGGGTACACATATGCTCAAGAACTTCGCAAAATACATCTGCGGCTGTGAGAGTACATGGAACATGGGTTCTTTTGCAAAAGAGAAGATCGAGGAGATCCGCAAACAGGTCGGTGAGAAAAAAGTGCTTTGCGGTGTGAGCGGAGGCGTAGACAGCTCGGTGGTGGCAGCGCTTCTTCATGAAGCGCTTCCAAAAGAGCAGCTTGTCTGTGTCTTTGTCGATCAGGGGCTTTTGCGGAAAGATGAAGCAAAACAGGTACAGGATATGTTCAAGATGCTTGAGATCGACCTGATCACGATTGATGCAAAAAAGGAGTTCATGGAGGCTTTGGCCGGTGTGAGTGATCCTGAGAAGAAACGTAAGGCAATCGGCGAGAAGTTTATCGAAGTCTTCGATAAAGAGGCATCAAAACACACAGATGTCAGCTTCCTGGCGCAGGGAACGCTTTATACGGATGTGATCGAGTCAGTATCGGTGAAAGGTCCGTCCAAGACGATCAAGTCCCACCACAATGTAGGGGGGCTTCCTGACTGGATGACCTTCGAGCTGGTAGAGCCGCTTCGCGAGATCTTCAAGGATGAAGTGCGCAAACTTGGTTTGGAACTGGGCCTGCCAAAAGATATGATCGGTCGTCACCCTTTCCCCGGGCCGGGTCTTGCGATCCGTGTGATGGGCGAGGTGAACGAAGAAGCGCTGAGGCTGATCAGAGAGTCTGATGCGATCATGCAGGAGGTACTCAAGGCGGCAGGCTACTACGACAAGGTATGGCAGGCATTTACCGTATTGCTGAACGTACAGTCGGTCGGCGTGATGGGTGACAACAGAACCTATGACAATACCGTCTGTGTCCGTATGGTAGAATCGGTGGATGGTATGACAGCGACCTTCGCTCATATTCCGCATGATATACTCGAGACGATGAGCAGAAGAATCATTAACGAGATCGACGGGATCAACCGTGTCGTCTATGATATCTCTTCCAAGCCGCCGGCAACGATCGAGTGGGAATAGTCTTCTCTCTTATTTTACTTCATCTTTGAAGGAGTTTGCTCAGTCATTTGCTGCCAGCAAGCTCCTTCGCAACAACCTTCAAATCTAAAGCAAACTAAGAGAAAGCTTTTTTTGATCTCATCTTTGGATGAGTGGTTTCGGTCACTTACATGCTGTAAGCTCCCTCTCCATGACATCCAAATCTAAAGCAAACTAAGAGGAAGCCTCCTCTTGGCACCCCTCATATCTAATACCAGCTGAAAAGAAATTTATTCATAAAACGCTTCAAAAATCAATATCCACTGAAAAAAAACGCAATTAATGCCTTTTTTGCTAAAATGCTCCTATGTCACATGCTATAAAATCCAGAAACTTTTCACTCTTCATCATTGCTATCGCTGCCCTGGCTTTTGTCTATATCGTGGCCAAAGCAGCAATGATAGCAGAGAAGCGGCAGATCGGTACGGGCGAGGGGATCTATACCAACTGTGTGACGACCTCTCCCGCTATCCGAAAGAAAGCGCAGGAGTTGGTCGAAGGGTGTCATAGCGAGTTGTGTGTAGTACAGCGTCTGCTTGATTATGTGACAGCGATCCCCTATAAGGTCAACAGTTTCAGGGCGCACAAACCGATGCAGACGATCGCCAACGGTTATGGAGACTGTGATGACAAAAGCAATCTCCTGATCTCTCTGCTGCATGCATTGGAGAAAGAAGCATACTTTGTGCTTGTCCCTGAACATATCTTTGTGATCACCCCACTGGAAGATCCGCGCATTGCCTATAAAAAAGGGATATGGATCGATGGGAAGAAGTTCTATGTACTTGAGAGTACGGCTGTGGGCTCACGCGCAGGATATCCCTTGAGATACCGTGTCGACGAGATAAAGATGGTCTTCAACCCCTTTACGAATGAAGCGGTGGAGTACGAGAATATTGCTTACCACTAGTTATTGCTCTATCTGCTGTATCAAGAGTGATACATTTTTGGATAGATAAAAAAGGAGAACCTGGCGTTTTGCTGTTCAAACTTGTCCCATGTAGGGGCCGCAACTTCCAAACCTACGATACCGAGTGTCGGAATATTGTCGATATAATCGTCGATGAGGCTGTTGACAAAGTCTGTGATCTCGGGATTGTGCCCTATGATAAAAACAGACTGGAAGTCTCCGGGGATATGACGGATTGTCTCCATCCACTCCTGCGGTTCACACATATAAAGCGTATCTAAAAGCATGATTTCTTTGTCATAGCCGAGGTTTTTAGCAAGTCCTTTGGCAGTTTTTTTTGCACGTTTGGCACTGCTTGAGATGATGAGATCGGGTTTTATCTCCATCCTCTGCAGCACATTGGCCATACGGATGATATTTTTTTTCCCGCGCTTGTTGAGGCCCCTCTCAAAATCGTTTTCAGAGAGGTCACTCCAGTCAGATTTGGCATGTCGTATCAGGTATAATCTTTTCATGTCTACTATTATATCAGAAAAGAATCATAGTTATAGTTTAGTCATATACACTAAAGTTTCTTTCAAAAAAAATTGAAATATTAGAGAAAATATACTATAATCGCGTATATTTAACAAAATAGATCAGGAGAGATATATGGCTAAACATCAGTTTCAAACAGAAATCGGTCAACTGCTTCAGTTGATGACACACTCTTTGTATTCAAACAAAGAGATCTTTTTACGTGAGCTTATCTCCAATGCAAGCGATGCAATCGATAAGTTCAACTATCTCAGACTTACGGATGAGAAATTCAAAGAGAGTGAATGGTCAGGACAGATATTTGTCAAGCTGGATAAAGAGGATAACTCACTGACGATAGGGGATAACGGTATCGGTATGAATGAAGAGGATCTGATGAATCACCTCGGTACGATCGCAAATTCAGGGACAAAAGCGTTTATGGAGTCTCTTACCGGAGATGCGAAAAAAGACAGCAATCTGATCGGGCAGTTCGGGGTAGGGTTCTACTCGGTATTTATGGTCTCGGACCATGTGGATGTGATCTCCAAAAAGGCAGGCGAAGAGCAGGCCTATATATTCTCAACAGACGGTAAGGGTGAGTATGAGACCAAACCTGTGACAAAAGAGTCTCACGGTACGATCATCTATATCAAGCTCAAAGAGGAGGAGAGAGAGTTCCTTGACAAGTGGAGAGTCGAGCAGGTCATCAAAAAGTACTCCGATCATATCGCCTATCCTATCATGCTCAACTACGAGGTAGAAGAGAAAGAGGGTGAAGGCGAAAATGCCGTCACAAAAAAAGTACAAAAATCCGAACAGGCAAATGCGGCAACAGCGCTTTGGACACTGCCGAAATCGGAGCTTAAAAAAGAGGACTATATCGAGTTCTATAAGACCATCAGCCACGGGGATGATGAACCGCTGACATATCTGCACAATAAAGTAGAGGGTGCCAATGAGTTTACCACACTCTTCTATATTCCCAAAAAAGCACCGATGGATATGTACAGGGCAGACTATCAGCTTGGGGTGAAACTCTATGTGAAGCGCGTCTTTATTACGGATGACGAAAAAGAGCTGCTGCCTCCTTACCTGAGATTTGTCAGAGGGATCATCGACTCCGAGGACCTTCCGCTGAATGTTTCGCGCGAACTGCTGCAGGAAAACAGGGTGATGGCAAACATCAAGCAGTCTTCGGTCAAAAAGATCCTTCAATCTATCAAAAAGCTGGAAGGCGAGGATGCCGAAATCTTTGCCAAAGAGTACAACAGGGTGATCAAAGAAGGGATCTTTACGGATTATATGAATAAAGAACTCCTTCTTGATATCGTCAGATACAAGAGTTCGAGCGAAGAGGGACTGGTCACGTTTGAGGAGTATATCAGCCGCGGAAACAGCGAGAAGAAAGAGATCTACTATATCATCGGCGAGAATGAGAAGGTGCTGAGAAACTCACCGCTGCTCGAAGCCTATAAAAAAGCGGATATTGAAGTCCTGATCCTGGATGACAAAGAGGTGGATGAGATCGTCACACCGATGATCGGTCAGTACAAAGAGTGGACACTCAAAGACATTACCACGATCGATGCTCCCGACTCGAAGAGCGAGGAAGAGAAAGAGGAGATCATCAAGGAGTTCAAAGGATTGACCGAGAAGATCAAAGAGATCCTGGGCGATGAGGTCAAAGAGGTGAAGATCTCAACAAGGCTGACCTCCAGTCCGTCATGCGTCCTGAAAGACAGCTCTGACCCGATGGCAAGCATGGCGCATATGTTTGTGCAGATGGGACAGGAGATGCCGGAGATCCCGTTGATCCTTGAGATCAATCCTGAGCATGAGATGGTCAAAAAGCTTGACACGCTGAGCGATGAGTCGCTCTTTGCAGATATCTCCTGGATCCTTCTGGACAGTGCCAAGCTGGCCGAAGGCATGGAGCCAAAAGACAAAGGTGCATTTGCTTCGCGTATTGCAGCAGTGGCGACAAAAGCACTTTAAGTTTCTGAAGTGCTCCCTTATCGAAAGGGTGGGGGAGCACACGCTCTCTTTAACTCCCGTTATTCACCGTAAATTTGTTAAAATACCCACAAAAAAGGCCACTTTTTATGCTTCAGAATATCACGCTTGAACCTTCCTGGCTGGAAGCCCTCTCCGAAGAGTTTGAGAAATCTTATATGTATGAGTTGAAAGCGTTTCTTGATGGGCAGACATCAGAGCAGAAGCAGATACTTCCAGCAACCACACACTGGTTTCATGCACTCAACTCCACACCGCTCGATCAGGTGAAAGTGGTTATTTTGGGGCAGGACCCCTATCCTACAGCCGGACACGCGCACGGGCTTGCCTTTTCTGTGATGCCCGAGGTGAAACCCTTGCCCAAGTCACTGCAGAATATCAACCGGGAACTCTATGAGGATCTCGGCATTGACAATTCGCATACAGGCTATCTTCAGCCGTGGGCACAGCAGGGTGTCCTGCTTCTTAATGCGGTGTTGACGGTAGAGGCGGGAAAATCCAATGCCCATCAGGGGAAAGGGTGGGAGACTTTTACTCAGAAGGTGGTTGATGTGATCAATGCGCATCGTGACAATGTGGTCTTTATCCTGTGGGGAAACTATGCACAGAAAAAAGGAGCTGCTATTGATACCAAGAGGCATTTGGTGATCAAAACGCCACACCCTTCTCCGCTTTCCGCTTATCGCAGTTTTTTTGGCAGCAGGCCTTTTTCCCGGACAAATAGTTACCTTAAATTACATGATATGACAGAGATTGATTGGCGGGTATAGCATCTTTAAAGCAGAGGTATATACCTGACTCATATCTCGGATATGCTAGAATGGCGGCAGTATAGTTGGACTTGTTTTACGGTGCAGAAGCAGAGACCCGACAAGAAACGGTTAGAGAGATTCGATCGAAAAGAGAAGGAGAGTAAGATGCGTATGTCATCACAAAAAAAAGCAACGGTTGTCTCAACTTCAGTAGCCACGCTTTTACTTACCATCAAATTATTGATAGGTGTTGCCAGCGGTTCAGTTGCTGTACTTGCCTCTGCGATAGATTCCCTGCTGGATATGCTGGTCTCTGTCCTGAATTTCTTTGCTATAAAAAAATCGGAGGAGAATCCGGATGAAGAGTATCACTATGGTAAAGGAAAAGTTCAGGCGATTGCGGCGGTCATCGAGGGTACGGTCATTACGATATCAGGTATCTATATTATCTACGAAGCGGTGATGAAACTTGTAAAAGGCGGAGAGACGACACTGCTCGCACCTTCATTTGTTGCCATGCTTCTTTCTATTGTGATCACCTATGGGCTTGTGAAGTATCTGCAAAGAACTGCCAAAGAGACAAACAGCCTGGTGATCAAAGCAGATGCTTTGCATTATCAGACAGATCTCTGGTCAAACGGGGCGGTACTGATGGCGCTGGGACTTGTATGGATCAGCGGATACCACGAAATCGATGCACTTTTCGGTTTGGCAATAGGCCTCTATATCATCTACTCCGCCTATGCGATCATCGTAGAGGGGGTAGAGATATTGCTGGACAAAGCTTTGGAAGGAGAAATCGTCGCTTCCATCGGCGAGATCCTCTCAAAGCACCCGAAGATCACAAGCTACCACTGGCTGCGCACACGAAGCGACGGTACGACAAACTTTGTAGAGTTTCATATGGTGCTTCGTCCCAATATGCTTCTGCTTGAAGCGCACCGTATTGCCGATGAGGTGGAAGAGAAGATGATGGAGCTTGACAGAAAAAAGCGATGGATTATTACCCCGCATTTCGATCCCTATGATGACGAAGCGGTCAACGATGCGATACTGAACGGCACACCATTGATGGAGACACCTTCGGCAGAGGTGAAAATCTAGAATGAAAAAACGAGATATCTATCTGCTTTCTCCTTCGCCGGCAGAGGGAACGATCTCCTTGCCGATGATCTCTTTTTCCATCGTCTCGGAGTGTCTTGACTTTGAGGGTTGCGATACACTGATGTTTACCTCCAAACAGGCAGTGAAAAGTGCTGAAGAGATCGATCCAAACTGGAAAAAGTACCCTACGGTTGCCGTAGGCCCTGCTACCAAAAAGCAGATCGAGGCTTTAGGAGGCAGGGTGATCTACTATCCATCCTCCTTTTATGGCAAAAACCTCAGTCGGGATATTGTGCGATATTTCAAGGAGAAAAAACTCCTCTATCTACGTCCTCAGCAGGTTTCATTTGATACAAAGGAGTACTTGGAAAATGCGGGGGTCGTGCTACAGGAACAGGTGATCTATGAAACCTCCTGCATCACTTATCCTCAAGAGGAAGCCCCTTCAAAGGGTGCGATCATCATCTTTACATCTCCTTCTACGATGGAGTGCTTTTTCAAAAATTTTGAGTGGGACGAGAGCTATACCGCCGTACTGATCGGTGATGCGACAAAGGGAGCTTTGAAGCATGGTATGGACTATGTCGTCGCCGATAAAGCACTGATAAAATCGTGCATTGAAAAAGCAAAGAGTTTGCAGCAAAAGCCTATTGCGTAGTGGCAAAAAGTAGCTTTTTACCCTAAATGCGCTATAATTATTATAACCTAGATGGTTCGACCACTGTATATGGGGTCCAACATTAAATCTTAGTGGGACATGTAGCAGTTTGGTGTGCAGGTATTTTCGTCTGAGCATGGTTTTCCCCTGCGAGAAATTGCCTCCTAAAGAGCTGCTCTCTCCTGCACCGTTGGCTTTTTAGGGCCGACTCACACAGAACGGCCATCCGGGGCTTTCATTTACAATGGCCATTGTCAATGAAATTAAAAATTAAAAATTAAAAATTATAAACCGCTAAACTTGACCGTAATTTACCTTTTAATTTTTACCTTTTAATTTTTACCTTTTAATTTTTGGAGTAGATATGGACGTATTGATCATAGGAAGCGGCGGCAGAGAGTATTCTATCGGTCTGGCATTGCGTAAAGATGAGAATGTAGGGAAGATCTACTTTGCGCCGGGCAACGGGGCAACGGATGAACTGGGGGAGAACCTTGCAATCAGCGATTTCAATGCTCTGGCGGACTTTGTAGAGGAACATAGAGTTGCTCTTACGATCGTAGGGCCTGAAGCACCGCTTGTGGAGGGGATTGTCGATGTGTTCAAGGCACGCGGCCTTACCATTTTCGGCCCTACTGCAAAGGCAGCACAGCTGGAGGGTTCAAAGATCTTTATGAAGAACTTCCTGGCCCGTCATGGTGTTCCGACAGCAAAATATATTGAGACCAGTTCTCTGCAGGAAGCCTATGACTTTATCAACACGATGAAAACGCCGATCGTTGTGAAAGCAGACGGTCTTTGCGGCGGCAAAGGGGTGATCATCGCCCAGAGCCACGATGAAGCCAAAAGGGCGGCGGGCGAGATGCTCAGCGGAAACTCGTTTGGCGAGGCGGGGACAGCGATCGTCGTTGAAGAGTTCCTTGACGGGTACGAGCTTTCGGTCTTTGCCATCTGCGACGGGAAAGACTATGTCGTGCTTCCGGCCGCGCAGGATCACAAGCGTCTGCTCAACAATGACGAAGGGCCGAATACAGGCGGCATGGGAGCCTATGCTCCTACACCGCTTGTCAACGACGATATCTATGCAAAGCTTGACGAGCGTGTGATCAAACCGACCCTAAAGGGGATGCAGGAAGAGGGGATGCCGTTTACGGGAGTACTCTTTATCGGTGTGATGGTAGTCAATGGCGATCCGATCATTTTGGAGTACAATGTACGATTCGGTGATCCGGAATGCGAGGAGTTGATGCCGCTTCTCAAATCTCCCGCGAGCGAGCTCTTCTACAAGGCCGCTACAGGAGACCTGGCGAATGCAAAGATCGAATTTCATGACAAGTATGCCGTGGGTGTGGTTATGGCCAGCAAGGACTACCCGTATAAAAGTTCAGAACCTGCCGAGATCATCATCGATGATATCTATCATGAGGAGATCAGCGAGAATGCCCATATCTCCTTTGCAGGTGTGAGCCGCGGCGAAGACGGGAAACTCTATGCTACAGGCGGAAGGGTACTCGTATGTGTCGGTATTGGGGATAATATCAAGGAAGCACAGCAGAGAGCCTATATGCTTGTGGGGCAAGTGCACTTTGCAGGCAAGCAGTGCCGTACTGATATCGCATATCAGGCACTTTAGGAGAGACGATGGATGGGCACAACTCTCTGATGATCGCTGCACCACAAAAGAGAGTCGTCTCATTTGTGATCGATGATATTATCGTTTCTCTCTTTTTTATGGTCATTTTCTATGATCAGATCATAGGATTCATGCAGGTGATACCTGAAGATCAGCAATCCCAATCGCAATACCTTATGGAGGCCATGAACCAGTTCGTCTCAGCCAACATAGTGTGGCTTTTGTCGCTCAAGGTACTCTATCATACGGTACTTGTCTGGCAGAATGGTATGACACTGGGGAAGTATCTCATGAAGATCAGGGTAGTATCTCTGGAGGATAAAGAAAAACCTTCATTGATGGCGGCGTTCTACCGGGCACTTCTGCGTATCCCCAGTGAGCTCTTTTTCTACCTTGGATTTTTGATGGCATTTTTTGTCCCGCTAAGACAGACTTTTCATGACAAATTTTCAAACTGTGTAGTCGTTGATGCGTAAATATTTACAGTGGTTTCTTCTGTTAGGATGGCTGGGAGGAGGGATCCTTTATGCCAACCAGGAGTCACAGAAGATCGAGGTACTGGCCAAAGAGATGGAGAGTACCCAAACCACTGTATATGCCACAGGCGGTGTACTGGTCTATTTCAAAGACTCTGTGATCAAGGCAGACCGGGCTACCTATGACAGAGAGAGCAATCTTCTGACGGTTGACGGCAATATCGAGATGATCGAACATGAGGGTAACAAACACAAAAGCAGGCATATAGAGATCAATACACAAAGCAACGAAGTGGTCTTTGATGAGCTTTTCCTGATGAGTAAGAACGATGTGTGGCTCATGTCGGATAATGCCAAAAAAAAAGAGGGGAATTACACCCTTGGAAGCAGCATGATCTCCAGCTGCAATATCACTGATCCCTTATGGAAAATAGCTTTTGAACGTTCTATTTATGACAGTGAGACTAAAGAGATGAAACTCTACGATGCCAAAGTCTATTTCTGGGATACGCCGATACTCTATACCCCTTATCTCTCTTTCAATACGGACAAAAAGCGAAGTTCCGGACTCCTCTTCCCGCTTTTTGGTTATTCGGAAGATGAAGGGTTTATCTACGAACAGCCAATCTTCTGGAATATCTCACCCAGCATGGATATGGAGTTTAATCCCCAGATAAGAACAGAGAGAAGCGAGGGGATCTATAGTACCTTCCGTTTTGTTGATTCGGCTTACTCGTCAGGAAAGATACGTGCAGGGTATTTCAGAGACAGCGTGGCGTATCAGAAAAGAGTGGGGAACACAGATCGCGATCACTATGGTTTTGAGTTTTACTACGATGCTTCGCGCTTTCTTTCAGAAAGTACACTGAACGGACTGGATGACGGTCTTTATATCAACACGATACTCTTGAATGATATTGATTATATCAACTTGCAGAAAACCAGATTGAGCAGTTTCGGACGTAACCCGCTGCAAGAGTCCAGGCTGAACTATTTTGTATCGGGTGAGGAGTTCTATACCGGGATCAATGCAAAATATTTCATTGATACGCGCGAAGAGAACAATGACGATACCCTTCAGGTACTTCCCTCTGTACAGCTGCATAAATATCTGGACCATTTTCTATGGAATAATCTCACCTATAACGTGGATATGCAATTCAATAATTTTTATAGAAAAAAAGGGGTGAGACTGAAGCAGGCAGAAGCAAAGATTCCTTTGGATTATACGGCCTCTTTTTTTGATGATTATCTGAGTTTTTCATTGGGTGAGCAGTTTTACTACAGCAAATTCTTTTTTGGCAATGGTGACCATACCGTTGATCAGTTCGAATACTACAGCAATATTCACAAAGCAAAACTTTTTACTGACCTGACAAAAAGATACGATACGTTTATCCATGTGATGCAGCCGGCTTTGGAATATATCAAACCGGGAAATGAACAGCAGTCTCCTGTTGTTTTTGAAGCGCTGGATGATGAGCAAAAAAAGTTGTTTGCAGTGGGTTTGCCTGAAGAGCACTATGCTTTCAGTCTCAGTCATTATTTTTATGATGAAGCGATGCAGTTAAGGTTTTTTCAACGTCTTTCTCAACAATATTATCTCAACCGGTCCACTATTTGGGGTGACTTGAGCAACGAGATGCACTATCGCTGGAGCAACTGGCAAATTTACAATGATATCGTCTATTCGCACGAATTTGGCAAAGTACGAGAGTCCCTAAGCCGTATATCGCTGATAAAGCAAGAGTTTGGATTGACGCTGGGGCATATCTATAAGCAGCTCCTGCCTGATGAGAAGACACTCTTTGTGCCGTCCAATGATATCAATGTCAACTTCCATTACCAGGTAAACCCGAAGATAAAGATCAACGGTGCATTGATCTATGACATAGAAGAGACCTCCGATAGACAGTGGAGTATAGGAGGCAGCTATGCGGTTGACTGTTGGTCAATGGACCTTGGCCTATTGCAGGATATCAGACCATTGCCGTCGGGTTTCCGAACGGAAACCAGTGTTTATCTCCAGTTGAATTTTATACCATTTGCAAGTATTGGAACAAGGAATTGATGAAATGTTAGATCCCGTAGAAGAGATAGAGAGCGCGTTGGAAATACTGGAGCTGCCCAAGCTGATCACCAAGGCAGATATCAAAAGACAGTATCGTTTTCTTGCACAGAAACACCATCCCGATAAAGGGGGAGATGCATCCAAAATGGAACAGATCAACCAATCCTACAAGTTGCTGATGGAGTATATAGAGGATTTTCGTTATACTTTTGATGAGAATGAGATTAAAAAACAGTTTCCTGGAGTAGATTATGTCCAACGATTTAAACCTTAATTGTTGTTATTTTAGGGATCGGCAGAATGCAGCTGAACAATTGATAGATACCCTGCCCAAAGAGCTGTTGCCTCCTAGTGAAACGGTAGTGATAGGTGTAAGCGAAGGGGGAGTCTACTTTGCAGACAGGATTGCGACTGCACTGGATGCTCAAATGGATATACTGCTTACAGAAGCGATCAAAGCACCCAACAATCCCGAGTTGTCTATCGCTATGATCTCGGAGACGAAAGAGGTGGTGATGCACCGGGCCCTCATCGATGCGTTTGAGATCTCGGAGGATTTTGTCTATGCAGAAGCGAGCCGTAAATATGAGGAAGAGGTGCTCTCCTATGTTTATAAATATAGAAAAGGGAAGGACCTTATCTCTTTAAAGGGGAAATATGTTGTCCTGGTGGATGAGTGTATCGAAACGGGCCTTACGATGATGGTCGCACTCAAATCGGCGATAGCAAGAGAGGCAAAGAATATCTATATCGCCACACCCATTCTGGATCAGTCCGTTTACAAAAATTTGATAGCGGTCTGTGACGGAGTCTTCTGTCCTCATAAGATTCAAGACTATATTTCGATAGAATACTATTTTCAAAACTTTGAGAAGCTGACTTTTGAAGAGATTGCATGGATGGTAGAACGTCAAGAGAAAAAAAGAAAACCCAATGAGATGAGAGTAAAGGAAAATAATTAATGGATGCAACAGTGCTAGAGCTGAATATCAACAATTTAGAAGAGACATATGAATTTAATAAAGTAGCGAAACAGGCTTCAGGTGCAGTGCTTTACAGGCAAGGGAAGGCTGTCCTCCTGGCAACTGTTGCTATCGATGAAAAACCGGTAGAAGAGGACTTCCTCCCTATGACGGTACAATATATTGAAAAGAGCTATGCAGCCGCAAAGATACCGGGCGGTTTTATCAAAAGAGAAACGAAGCCGGGAGATTTTGAGACACTTACTTCGCGTATCATAGATCGGTCACTCCGCCCGCTTTTTCCAAAAGGATTCCGTTATCCAGTAGTGATCAGCGTCACGGTATTGAGCAGTGACAGTAATGTTGATATGCAGGTTGCGGCACTGCATGCCGCATCCGCCGCTCTTTTTGTATCAGATACCCCGATCTCACAGGCAGTCGCAGCAGTGCGTTTGGCCAAAATAGACGGAGAGATCGTACTCAACCCGACACTTACAGAACAGACAGAGAGTACGCTAGATCTCTTTGTTGTCGGTTCAGACAAAGATGTGTTGATGATAGAGATGCGTACGATGGCCCAGGAGATCATCGATGATGTAGTTGCTCCTACAATGGCAGAAGTCCCTCTGATACTTGAACATCATGAGTGTAATGAACTGGATGAAGATGCACTGCTTGAAGCGATCAATATGGCACAAAAAGCGATCTCAAAAGCTACAGATACCTACGGAAAAGAGTTTGCTCCGATGTGCAGAGAGCCAATGGTACTGGAGCTATTTGACGAAAAGGTGGACACCGAACTCTATGACTATATCGAAGCAAACTACAAAGAAGCAGTCGAAGAGGCTGTGCAGTCTATGGCAAAAAGCGAGAGAAGCACTGCACTCAAAAAGGTACGCGCCTCCATCATAGAAGCAAAAGCTGCCGAAGGAGTGACTCTGGAGAAAGAATTGGTGAGCAATGTACTCGAAGTGTATAAGAGAAGCATTGTAAGAGGATTGATCCTGGATCAAGGCATCAGAGCGGACGGCAGGGCACTTGATGAGGTGCGTCCTATTGAGATCGAAACCAATATCCTTCCTTCCGTCCACGGCTCATGTCTCTTTACAAGAGGGCAGACACAGGCATTGGTGACTGTAACCCTCGGGACAGATAAAGATGCACAGATGTATGAGCTCATCACGGAGAAAAACACGCTTTCGGAACACTTTATGGTCCACTACAACTTCCCTGGTTACTCAGTAGGTGAAGCGAAGCCTGCATCTGCACCCGGAAGACGTGAACTCGGGCACGGCAATTTGGCAAAACGTGCTCTGGAGCCTACGATAGATGTTCGCAGGGATGGTACAGTGAGAGTTGTTTCGGAGATACTGGAGAGTAACGGCTCCTCCTCTATGGCAACCGTCTGCGGCGGGGCGTTGGCACTCAGGGCAGCGGGAGTAGAGACACAGAAGCTGGTTGCAGGGGTAGCCATGGGGCTTGTTACTGAAGCGGACAAGTACGCCGTACTGACCGATATCATGGGGCTTGAGGATCATGACGGCGATATGGACTTCAAGATCACAGGAACACGTGACGGGATCACTGCCATGCAGATGGATATCAAGCTTGGCGGTTTGGAACTTCATATATTAAGAGATGCGCTGGATCAGGCAAAAAAAGCGCGTTTGCATATCCTGGAGATCATGGAAAAAGCAGACGAGGAGATGAAACCGAGTGAGGCACTGCCGACGGTGGAACACTTTACAATCGATCCTAGCCGTATCGTTGATATCATCGGTAAGGCCGGAGCGACGATCCGTGAAATTATTGAGAAGTTCGATGTAAGCATTGATCTTGACAGGGAGGCTGGCGGGGTGAAAGTCAGCGGTGAAGATGACACGAAGGTAGCAGCAGCCAAAGAACATATTGAGACCATCGCATCAAAGCCGGTACCCAAACAGATGCAGTACGAGATCAACAAGCAGTACAGAGGAAAGATCAAGAAGATCGTAGATTTCGGTATGTTCATTGAGATGCCTGACGGTTTTGATGCGCTGCTGCACATCTCTAAAGTAGCGAAAGGCCGTGTTGACAACCTGGCAGAGCGATACAATGAAGGGGATGAGATCGAAGTGGTGGTGCTGGAGCAAAAAGGCAAAAAGGTAGAGTTGGCTACGCCGGAATACCTGGAATAGCGAAGCAACATATAATATATTTTTGGATAAAATTATGCCGTTATTACGAAGTGTCAAGTAGGGAAACAGTGTGCATTTATGTGACTGTTGGCAGTAGGAATACTGTTTACGCAAGCCGAACGGACTTTGGAGGACAGTCGTAGAGACTTAAAATCAACCAAAATTTGAAGGAATTATAATGAAAAAGATTTTTGTACTTTTCATGGCTCTTGGAGCAGCTGCATTTGCAGGTGAAGGTGAATCTATGATCCAAGCTTACTCAGTAATCGCTGCTGGTGTTGGTCTTGGTCTTGCTGCGCTTGGTGGTGCTATCGGTATGGGTCACACTGCTGCTGCAACAATCGCTGGTACAGCTAGAAACCCAGGTCTTGGTGGTAAACTGATGACTACAATGTTCATTGCTCTTGCGATGATCGAAGCACAAGTTATTTATACACTTGTTATTGCACTTATCGCTCTTTACGCTAACCCATTCCTATAATAGGAATTTAAGCAGGCTTTAAGTTTTGGACGGGTATAATCCCGTCCACACAAACACACGCGATCGTGGTGGAACGGTAGACACGCTATCTTGAGGGGGTAGTGCCTTCGTGGTGTGAGGGTTCAAATCCCTCCGATCGCACCATCCAAATACTTCATTATCAAAATTTCAAAACTAAATTTTTTACAACAGATCAATACTTATTACGTCATACTTAAATGTGTTGCAACAGAAAGTATCTCCAGAGGGATGCAAGAGTTGAGAGTGCATACTGATATTCAGATTATTGTAGATAGTATGACCCTAAAATCCATTAAACAACACTTATATAAGGGATTTTTAACTATTCCTATTAATTTTATTTTCATTATTTTTAATCATTTTTTATCAACTATAGCTTTTTGCGAGAATAAAATCAGCTAAAAAGCCCGGAAACTCCCTAATTTAGGGCATAATTAGCATTTATTTAGCAATTTTTAAGAATAAAATGTGATATAATGATTTACATCTTAAAATAAAGGAAGAAGTATGACAAAAGCTGAATTTGTAGAGTTGGTGCAGAAAAACGGTGAGTTTGAAAGTAAAGCGGCAGCAGAGAGAGCGGTAAAAGCATTTATTGATTCTGTGACAGAAGCGCTAGTAAAAAAAGATAGCGTTTCTCTTGTTGGTTTTGGAACATTCTCGACAGTAGAGGTAGCTGAAAAATCAGGTACTGTACCGGGTACAAACAAAAAGTATAAAAAACCTGCACACACTGCACCAAAATTCAAAATCGGTAAAACATTGAAAGACGCTGTTGCGGCTGCAAAATAATTACCTTTAGGTTACCCGCGTGGGTAACCTTTTATTTTTATCTCTTTCCCTCCCATCTCCTCTTATAATATTAACATGCATTATCCAATTTCTTTGCACTGGAGCAATTTGCTACCTGGTTGGTCACATAAATGACTGTGCCCAGCATCCACAGCAACATTACTCCAATAAATATGGATACAAAAATAATGTTTTTGTTGTCTTTTTTCTTCTGATCATCTGCTGCCATGCATTGTCCTTTTATATTGATTCATTTTAGTATAAAACACCACTGTGTATTTCATGTGCACTCTGCCAGTGACAACATGTTATAATGCACCCAAAAAAAGAGAGAGAATGAGAGTTGACGAGATGATAGGTTTAGGTGTCGCAGGAAACTTTGCGCACCATCTTGAACAGGCAGGCGAGCTTGAGGATTTTAAAGATGTGAAGACAGAGGAACCTCAGGCACCCAAAGGGATCTTCCCCTTTTACCTTCCTTCCAGTGATTCTTTTCTGGGTATCTACTCAGTGACTTCCGATGAGCTGAAACTGCCGGCGTATGAGGCGAATGCACAAGTAGAGCCTGAGATCGGCGTACAGTTTGAGATTGTTTACGGTGATCAGCACGAAGTAGTTGATCTGATTGCAGAAAGATTTACGACCTTTAATGACTGTACGATACGTAAAGAGGGTGCCAAAAAAATATCAGAAAAGAAAAGCTGGGGGCCAAACTCAAAAGGGATCGGAAATAAGTGGATCGATATCGATAAGTTTGAAGAGGGGGGAGTGATGGACAGATACCATCTTTGCTCTTTTGTGAGACGTGACGGTGTACTCCATGAGTATGGTGTGGATGCTCCTCTGCCAGGGTATAGCTATTTTTATACGAAGCTCAAAAACTGGCTGATAGAGAAGATGAATCATCAGGAGGATTTCGGTCCGCTTGAGAATATCTCAGCGCATCTCAGAGCATGCAACTATCCGTCCCATGCTTTGATATCTATCGGTGCGACAGCCTATGCGGAGTTCGGCGAGCATAACTATCTGCAGAGCGGTGACGAGATCTATGTGATCACATACGATGCAACACAGGAAAAGGGAGACCTGGAATCTTCGGAGACAAAAGTGATCCTCCACCAAAAGGTTTTATAGTTTAAAAAGAACCAAGCTGAAAGCCATCACAAAGATCCCTGAGACCACGCCTCCAATGGCGGTATGGTCGTTGCCGTAGCGTCTTGAGGCGGGGAGCAGTTCATCAAATGAGATATAGACCATGATCCCCGCTACGATTCCAAAGGTAATCCCGAGCGTGAGGTCACCCATAATCGGCAAGAGCAGAAGATAGCCAAACACGGCACCGACCGGTTCGGTCAATCCTGAAGCCAATGCAAAGAGAAAAGCTCTTTTTCGACTTCCTGTTGCATAGTAGATCGGCAAAGCCACGGCCAAGCCTTCCGGAATATTGTGAATCGCGATAGCAAAGGCTATAGCGCTTCCCGTGTTCATGTCCTCCAATGCCATTACGAACGTTGCAAAGCCTTCGGGAAAATTGTGTATCGCGATGGCAACCGCAGTAAAAAGCCCGACTCTGGTGAGGAAGCTGTACTGTGCATTGACGGCTGAAATATGATCTTCGCCATATTCCAATGCATGGTGGGGATTGACCGTGTCTGGGATAAGCTGATCGATGATAAAGGTGAGGCCTATTCCGATAAAAAAAGCAATAAGCCCCAGAATTTCACCGTTCAATAAACCATAATGGTGAGAGAATGCACTTTGGGATTTTGCAAGTATCTCCACCAAAGAGATATAGATCATTACGCCTGCAGAAAAGCCCAGGCCGATAGAGAGAAATTTGGTATTGTCCTTTTTGCTGACAAAGGTAAGCAGAGCCCCCAGTGCCGTAGCCAACCCTGCAAACAGTGTTAGAAGGAAGGCGGGCAGGAAACTTTCAAGGGTAAGTGTCTCCACTCTCCCTCCTTTTAGAGTTTATTTCTCAAACTCTCCACAAAATCAGAGATATCATCATGCAATGCCTGCAGGTCCTCTTCGTGTTCCACTTCGTCCGCCAGGATTTCAGAGACAATATCGTAGGTGACGATATCCTTGTCTTTCGTCATTTCCGCAATTTCGGAGTAGACAGAGATGGCACATTGTTCCCCTTTGATGGCATCTTCAAGTATCGCAACGACATCAAAATCATTCGGGGCATCATACCCGCAGTTGGTCTGGGCAAACCAGTCTTTCGGGTTCAGCAGGGGAGTACCGCCCAGCTGCGTAATTCTGTCCGCAACCATATTGGCATGTCTCAACTCATCCGTGGCATGCTGTGTCAGTTCCGCGATCGCGGCATCTTTCATGATCCCTTTGATCACCTTGGCTTCGATAAAATACTGATAATAGGCCAACCACTCATCCGCATATGCTTTGTTCAGCATAGTGATAATGTCGTTAATCTCGATACCTTTGATAATAGAGTTGCCTCTTTTTGCCATACTTGATCCTTTCAAAGTTAATAAGGAAAAATTATCCTTATTCATTGTAACGCTATTAAACTTAAAGGAGAATAGGGCTTTTTTAATTCGCTAACAAAAAATTCGTTAAAATAGTGAAAAGAGTTAGTGAGGCTGAATTTGAAAATAAGAGAATTATTTCTGGCATTGGCGTTGGTCATGCTGTATGGATGTGAACAGGGTAACGTTTCCAAGGCACGCCTGATGGATGACACGAAGAAAAAGCAGGAGGCTGAAGCAGTCCAGCTGAAGTACAAAGAGGTGAATGAAACCCTAGAGCTTCAGAAGCTTGTCGGGGCCAATCAGATCACTTTGGCAAAAATCGAAGCAGAGAAACAGCAGCAGCTGAAAACACTGGAGCTTGAGCAGTCAAAACTGCAGGCAGAAGAGGCGGTAAAGCTGCAGGAAAGCAAACTTGCTTATGAAAAAGAGCTTCAGAGTATGAAGCTTGCCCAGGAAAAAGCGCTTACTATGGTACAGGAGGAACGACTGCTTGCCAACCAGGGCAGCCAGAACAGCTTGTACCAGACGATGATGATCGTAGCAACGGTGCTCATACTGCTCGTTCTTCTGCTTCTGTTTTGGATGCATAAAAAGAACAAAGCCCACGAGGCCAGGATGCATGAAGAGTCCTTAAGGCACGAAGAGTTCATGCAGGCAAGCCAGCAGCATCATGAAAAGATCACAAAAATGCTGGAGATCGTAGTGGATGAAAAGACAGACAAGAGTGTGAAGAAAGAACTGGTAAAGCTACTGAAAGAACAGGGAGGTACGCCACCCCTGCTGTTGGAAGATAAAAAAAATTGACTTTTGAGTCAAAAAAAGGGAGAAGAGGGAATGGGATATCTTTTGTTGGCTGCCTTGCTGGTCGCGGTGCTTTATATCATCACTATCTACAACACGTTGGTTGCCAAAAAAAACCGGATCGAAAACGGTTTCGCGCAGATACAGGTGCAGCTCAAGAGACGCTATGATCTCATACCGGGTCTGGTACAAACGGTGAAGGGCTATATGGAATGTGAACAGGATACCCTGGAAGCCGTAATCCAGGCAAGGAACGAGGCAAGCGGGGCTCTGGCGCAGATTAAAGACGCGATGAAAAATAGAGAAGGTATAAAAAACCTTTCGAAAAAAGAGCAGAGGTTTGTAAATCAGCTTGACAGGGTTGAGTTTTTGATGGAAGCCTATCCTGAGCTGAAGGCAAACGAGAGTGTGCTGCGGCTCATGGAGGAGTTGGGAAGCACCGAGAACCGCATTGCCTTTGCACGACAGGCCTTCAATGATTTTGTCTACAGTTTCAATGCCTACAGGCAGTCTTTCCCCCAAAATCTGCTTGCTGCCAAATTCGGATTTGACCGGGATGCCTCCATGCTTGCGTTTGATGATTCCAAACTGATACAGCAGATGCCTGCCGCTTCACTCTAAAGGAGCGGTAGTGAATTTCTTTGAAGCACAGGAAAATGCCAGAAGAGATACCTGGCAGCTGGTGATATTGTTTCTCCTGGCCGTAGGAGGGCTTGTCCTGGTTTCGACACTTTTTGTCAGCTGGTTCTATGTGACTTTTATCACACATGACTCTGTCCCGTTCACACTTGAAAGATATCTTTCATCCCAGGTCACTTATGGCACGGGTCTGGTCATTTTAGTGGTAGTCGGGATAGGAACCCTGTATCAACATCTCTCTCTGGCAAAAGGCGGGAAAAATGTTGCAGAGACACTGGGAGGCAGACAGCTAAACCCAAATACGGCTACGAAAGAAGAGAGAAGGCTCTTAAATGTTGTTGAGGAGATGGCGATCGCATCAGGTATTTCAACACCGATGATCTATCTGCTGGAAGATAAGAGTATCAATGCTTTTGCCGCAGGGTTAACGATAGATGATGCAGTGATCGGCATCACAAGGGGCGCAGTAGAAAAACTCGAACGTGATGAACTGCAGGGGGTGATCGCCCATGAGTTCAGCCATATTTTTAATGGTGATATGAGACTCAATATGCATCTGGCTGCGACGCTGCACGGTATTGTACTGATAGGTCTGATCGGTGAATTTATCATGAGGCATTTGGGAAGAAACGGGGGTGCAAACGGCAGGAAAAGCGGAGGGAACAATCTGATAATTTTGGGGCTTGGCCTCTATGTGATAGGGTATGTCGGGCTGTTTTTTGGTTCATTGATCAAAGCAGCCGTAAGCAGAAAGCGGGAGTACCTTGCCGATGCTACGGCAGTACAGTATACAAGATTTCCGGCCGGGATTGCGGGTGCACTGAAAAAGATACTCTACTACCAGTCCACTATACACAGCCCTTCGGCAAGTACCTATTCGCATTTCTACTTTTCCCAGGGGGTCAGTTCCATTTTTGCAACACATCCTCCACTGGAAGAGCGTATCCGCAGGATAGACCGTAAATGGGATGGGAAGATACCCGCCTATGAAAACCCCGTAGAAAAGCGCACTTTCGGGGAGAAAACAGAAAATGGAGAGGAACAGAGGCGTTTTCTCCAAGGAGCTGTTGCGGCAGCCGTGCTGAGTGTGGGAAGCGTAGAAGAAGATGGGGTTCAAAAAGCACATGAAGCGATCGCCGGAGTTGATAAAATGTTGCAGGAAAAGTTGAGTGAACCGCTTGGAGTACAAGCAGCGATATTGATGCTTTTTTATCAGGAAGCCTACAGGGAAGAACTTTTTGCATCTGTCAAACAAAAAAGCCCCTATTTGCTGCTGGAGTTTGCAAACTTACTTTCAAAAGAGAGTGAAGTGTATAAAAAAGAGGCTGTATTGATCCTCACTCTTGCACTTTATACGTTAAAAAACCTCTCCGTTGAACAGTACCGTATTTTTGATTCTCTGATGCAAACCTTTGTCGATATCGATAGCAAGGTTTCGATGTACGAGTGGAGCCTTATCTATATCATACGAAGAAATATGGAGACCTATTTTGGCGAACGCAAAGTACCCCGGCAACTTAAACACTCACATATCGGTGCGGTGAAAAATGAACTTGAATTGATTTTTTCGATGTTGATACATGATCAGCATGGAGGCGATGAAGCGGCCAGCAGTGCTTTTGATGAGGTGATGCATACGATTGGTGCGGGAGCGCTGAAGTATCGCTATTCGGATAAGATCTCCCATGAGATGTTTGAACATGCCATGAAGGAGATAGAAGTGGTAAAACCGGGGGTTGCCAAACGTGTCTTTGAAGGGATATTGTACTCGGTGAAAAGCGATCAAATGGTGACACCTGACGAAAACCTGTTTGTCCATGCTGTTGCACTGCTTCTGCAGGTGCCACTGCCAAGAGAATTCTCCTGGCAGAGCAATTAGTTAAACCAGCTTCTCACTCTGTCAAATGCCGATTCGAACGTGCTTTTATGGGGTCTGCTCTCTACCCCGTAACTCTCCTGAAGCTTTTCGAGCAGTTCACGCTGTTCATCATTGATCTTTTTAGGCAGGATCATTTTCACCTGTGCGATCAGGCGTCCTCTGCGTCCGCTGTGTACATCGGCAACCCCTTCTCCTTCAAAGATATACTGCTCCTTGTCTTTGGTCCCCTGCTTGAGTTCAAGTTCTGTTTCCCCGTCCAATGTCGGGATCGTGATCGTCTCTCCCAGGATGGCTTGCGTGAAGAACACCGGAACCTCTATATAGATATCGTTGCCGTTACGGATGAAGTTTTCATCCTCTTCTACGATAAATGTCAGGTAAAGATCTCCGCGTCTGCCATTTTTAGCCAGGTTTCCATGCCCCTGTACTCTGAGGCGGTTGCCTGAGTCTACACCGGCAGGAATATTGATGGTGATCGTCTCCTCTTTGGTCTGATATCCTTTTCCGTTGCAGCTTGAGCACTTTTCGGCACTTTTTTTCCCCTCACCATGACACTTCGGACAGGTCTGGGCAAACTGCATACGTCCCTGGCGCATCACTACCTGACCGTGGCCTCCGCAGTAGTCGCAGATTTCCAGTTTCCCGTCCTTTGCTCCGGTCCCCTCACACGCATCACAGGGTAACTTGTAGGTAATATCGATCTCTTTTTCGCAGCCGAATACCGCCTCATTGAACTTCAGCGGCAGTTCTATCTCGAAGTCCAGTGCATATTTCTGACCAGGATCACGTCTGGTTTGACCAAAACCGCCAAATCCTCCAAAGCCGCCGCTTCCGCCGAACATGGAGTTGAAGATATCCATGATATCGTCCATGCTCGCACTGCCAAAACCGCCGCCCATACCATGGCCTTCAAGTCCGGCTTTACCATAGCGATCATAGATCGATCGTTTTTCATCGTTGCTCAGGACCTGATAGGCTTCATTGATCTGCTTGAATCTCTCTTCCGCCTCTTTATCATCGGGATTACGATCAGGGTGATATTGCATTGCAAGCTTACGGTACGATTTTTTCAGTTCGGCACCGCTGCACTCTCTGCTCACCTCAAGTATTTCGTAATAATCAAGTTCTGTCATATCGTTTACTCCATAGGGCCATATAGATTTTGGCGAATTCTACCATAATTTGGTTATAATCACAAAAATTAAAATGAAGGTAAAATATGGTAGTGCATATCGTCATGTTCAAATTTCAGGAAGAGCATAAAACAGCCAATATCGAAAAAGCGAAAGAGATGCTGGAGAACTTGATGGGCACAGTACCTACACTGCTCAGTATGGAAGTGGGGCTCAATTTTGCGGAAGAGGAACGTGCGATGGACCTCAGTATCGTGACGACGTTTACGGATAAAGAGGGATTGCAGGAGTATGCGGTGCATCCCGAACACCTCAAGGTGGTAGCGTTCATCAAAAGTGTGGTGGCGTACTCTAAAGTAGTGGATTATGAAAAAATTAAAAATTAAAAATTAAAAATTAAAAATTAAAAATTAAAAATTCAGGATTGAGGGATTGGGAATTAAAAACTATAAGATAGAAGCTTTTGAAAACCTCGTCGAGGCATTTCAGTCTTTGCCTTCTATCGGTAAAAAAACAGCCATCCGTCTCGCGTATCATGCAGTGATGGAGGATGGATTCGGTGCAATGAAGCTGGCACATGCGCTGGAGACCGGGGTCAATACGATCCAAAAATGCCGCAAGTGTCATAATATGAGTGAAGATGAACTGTGTGCGATCTGCTCTGATCCCTACCGTGACAGCACCAAGCTCTGTATCGTGCAGTCGGCGAAAGATGTTTTGACGATCGAAGAGAGCGGACAGTTCAACGGTGTATATTACGTGGTTTCGGAGATCAGTGATATGGATGAGGCACATCTTTTTTACGCGGTGGAAGGAGTCGAGGAGATCATCTTTGCTTTTCCTCCGAGTATTGCAACCGATACGATGATACTCTATATCGAAGATAAACTTCATGGCAAAGCGATCGAGTTTACCAAAATCGCCCAGGGTGTGCCTACCGGGGTAGAGCTTGAAAATATCGATGTGTTGTCACTTTCAAGGGCCTTGGAATCAAGAGTGAAGACGTAGTCTATTCGATCACCGTTTGCACTCTTTCGTTGATGTAGTTTTGTATGAATTCGCGTACTTCCGCATAAACGAAGGAGTCTTTGTACCCCTCGATCTTACCGCCTGCTGCATTGGGATGCCCCCCGCCGTTTCCGATCACGGCAGCCATCTTTGAGACATCCAGTTTGTTGTTGCTTCGAAGCGAGAAGTTTCCTCTGAAGTTGACATCCATATAGAAATCATACTCTTCATTTTCCACCATGCAGGCATTGCCGATGATCGAAGCACTTCCTATGTTGTAGCCCAGGATGCCTTTTGCATTTTTATAGGTGATGGTCAGACGTTGTTTATCGGCAGTAAGCAGGTTGGTAACATAGGCAGATACAAGATTGTCTTTTGTATCATTTTTCTCTTTGATAAAAAAGCTTTTTTTAATCCGGTGGAGTTGATCATCGAGTTTGATCGGCGCATCCGGTTCATTGATCAGCAGAGCAGCTTCCCGGATCATCGACAGTTTGAATTTCCTGTCCTCAGAGGGGAAGAGAATACGGTTGATCTCTTTAGCGCCGGAGATCATCCCCAGCATTACTTTTCCATATTCAAAGAGCGGATTCTCGCTGACCCAGATATCGATGGCATTGATCGCCTGCACGATAGGAGCGTGTATGTTTTCACTATCAAATCCATAATGCTGCTGAAGCCAGCGGTAGGTGATCAGCGTTGCGCACCTGTTTGTATCAAGCAGATACCACGCAAAACGCTCTGCCGCACCTGCCCCCGTAGCATGATGGTCAAGAAGCTGAAGTTTCGCCCCGATGCGTATCGCCTCTTTTTCGATCCAGTTCCCCTCTTTTGTCGTAAGATTCAGGTCGGTAATAAGGATCACCCGTTCGATCTCCTCTCCCTGGAGGAACTTGTCCTGTTCGATCTTTTTGACGATCTCTTCGAGGCGGGCAGTGACCTCCGGGCCGTAGTTGGCATTGAAACAGTCGATTTTTTTAAAACACTGTTCTGTAAGGTATTGACAGCCGTAACCGTCAAGGTCGATATGTGAGAGGTGATAGATATGCTGCTGCATCATCAGATGATATCCCCAAGCATTAAACCTTCAAGAAAGTCATCTACTTTGCGCTGAAAGGTTGACAAAAATGGCGAAATCGTACAGGTGCCTATACTTCCGTTGGGGCAGGTTGCCGCATACTGTGTACAGTCAAACACTGCCGGTGCTTTGCCTTCTGCTGCAATGATGATCTCCCGTACAGAAATTTCATTCACATCTCTCATCAGGATAAAACCGCCCTGTGCTCCCTTTTTGGACTCAAGAATCTCAGCTCTGGCCAGATTTTGCAGGATTTTCGCAAGAAAGCTTTTGGGGATACAGAGTTCATTGGCAAGCTGTTCTGCGCCGATAGGTTTTTCGGACCGCCTGATCGTATCCAGGGAGAGCAGCGCATACTCTGTTGCTCGTGTTAATAACATAAAACTAAACCTTTTTAATATAATTAGGAGTATATTACTCTATTATAGATTAGAAAAACGAATCATTTTATATTCTTTGATCTGTCTGTCTCTCTTCTAAGTGCAAAATAAGCTTGAGATGCTATTATTGCACTTCCAAAATATTATTTTGAGAAGAATCAAATACCAATCAGGAGGTCAATTATGGCTTTGGATCAGGCGAAAAAAGCAGAGATTATTGCAAAATACGCTAGAAGTGAAAACGATACGGGTTCAACAGAAGTACAGGTTGCCATTCTTACAGAGAGAATCAACTACCTGACTGAACACCTTAAAACAAATAAAAAAGATCACTCTTCAAGACTTGGTCTACTCAAACTTGTAGGACAGAGAAGAAGACTTATGAGATATCTTAAGAACACAGATCTTTCCAGATGGACAGCAATTAAAACTGATCTTGGAATCAGAAACTAATTCTTTCTTTCAAAACCTTAAGCCATCCCATTCGGGATGGTTTACCCCATATTACTTTTTATTTACCTCTTATTTACTATTTATTATTACTTATATATTATACTCATTGTTTGGCTCTATTCTTTCACTGCAAAGTACATATTTGTCGTTATTTTATCGGACGGGGATAGCTCTGTTTTGTAGTTGAGTCTATTTGACTCACATTATACTTGACAAAATATGACTCAATGTTGTATAATATTTTCAAGCATCGAATAAATGATGTATTAATGAATGAAAAAAAAACAGGAGGTTGTCTATGGCTCAAGAAGAGAAAGAGACTCTTGAAGATCAGCAGACAGAAGAGACGGTCAAATCTGAAACTTCGGCTGCAGAAGAAAGTGAAGAGGGATCGGTTGATCCTTTGGAAGCTGCCCAGGCTGAGGCTGAAGAGTGGAAAGACAAGTATCTTCGTGCACACGCTGACTTTGAGAACTCCAAAAAGCGTTTGGAGAAAGATAAGAACAATGCCGTATCCTATGCTAACGAGAGTTTTGCAAAAGATATCCTTTCAGTAATGGATTCATTTGAAAATGCTCTTGCTGCGATGAACAGCAATAATGAGAATGATTCTGAAGCATATACGCAGATGATAGAAGGTGTGAATCTCACTTATGAGCAACTCAAAAAGATCTTGGAAAAGAACAATATCAAAGAGATAGCTTGTGATGGTGAGTTTGATCCCGAAGTCCATCAGGCGATCATGCAGGTAGAGAGTGATCAGCACGAATCCGGTCAGATCGTACAGGTGATGCAAAAAGGCTATACGATCAAAGAGAGAGTGCTTAGACCGGCTATGGTGAGCACAGCTAAATAGACAGCAGGTAAGAAGTAGTAAGTAGGAGTTGAGGTTAGCTTTTCTAAGAAAAGCTTGAACTCATAGTAGTTTTGGCAATGCCAAAGAATGTGACTAGTCACGTAAGAGCCGTCTGCTGAAGACAGCGCGTGAAACGGAACTTGGTTCTGGTTAAAATCAGCATAGAAAGGAAGAGAAAATGGGTAAAGTATTAGGAATTGACTTGGGTACAACCAACTCTGCAATGGCAGTGTATGAAAATGGCGAAGCAAAAATCATCGCAAACAAAGAGGGTAAAAATACTACACCTTCTATCGTAGCATTTACTGATAAAGGTGAAGTTCTTGTCGGTGAGTCTGCAAAAAGACAGGCGGTGACAAACCCGGAGAAAACGATCTATTCGATCAAGAGAATCATGGGTCTGATGATGAGCGAAGAGAAGGCAAAAGAGGCGCAAAGCAAACTTCCTTATCATATTATTGATAGAAACGGTGCATGTGCGATCGAGGTAGCAGGTAAGACTTATACGCCTCAGGAGATCTCTGCAAAAGTCTTGATGAAAATGAAAGAGGATGCGGAAAGCTACCTCGGTGAGACTGTAACCGATGCGGTGATTACGGTACCTGCGTACTTCAACGATGCCCAAAGAAAAGCGACAAAAGAGGCCGGTACGATCGCAGGACTTAACGTACTTCGTATCATCAACGAGCCGACAGCAGCAGCGCTTGCTTATGGTTTGGACAAGAAAAATGCCGAGCAGATCGTAGTCTATGACCTTGGCGGCGGTACGTTCGACGTAACGGCGCTTGAAACAGGTGACGGTGTTGTTGAAGTACTTGCAACAGGCGGGGACGCGTTCCTTGGTGGTGACGATTTTGATAACAGGATCATTGACTATGTAGCAAATGAGTTCAAAAATGATACAGGTATCGATATCAAGTCTGATGTAATGGCACTTCAAAGGGTAAAAGATGCAGCTGAGACTGCAAAAAAAGAGCTTTCGTCTTCAACTGAGACCGAGATCAACCTTCCGTTCATTACTGCGGATGCGACAGGCCCGAAACACCTGGTCACAAAGATCACAAGAGCGAAATTTGAGTCACTGATCTCTGATCTTGTGACAAGTACGATCAAGACAGTTGAAGGTGTACTGAAAGATGCAGGTCTTGGTAAATCAGACATCAATGAGATCGTAATGGTCGGTGGTTCAACAAGAGTGCCTCTTGTACAAGAGGAGATGAAGAAGTTCTTCGGTAAAGACCTTAACAAATCAGTGAACCCGGATGAGGTAGTTGCGATCGGTGCAGCGATCCAGGGTGGGGTACTTGCAGGTGATGTAAAAGATGTACTTCTTCTTGATGTTACACCGCTTAGCCTTGGTATCGAGACACTTGGCGGGGTAACGACGAAAGTCATCGAAAAAGGTACAACTATCCCGGCGAAGAAATCTCAGGTATTCTCTACGGCTGAAGATAACCAGCCGGCAGTAAGTATCCACGTACTTCAAGGTGAACGTGAGTTTGCCAAAGACAATAAGTCTCTTGGTATGTTCGAACTTAGAGATATCCCGGCAGCACCGAGAGGTGTACCTCAGATCGAGGTAACGTTCGATATCGATGCGAACGGTATCCTGACTGTAACGGCATCTGATAAAGGTACCGGTAAGTCACAGGATATCAAGATCACAGGTTCGTCAGGTCTCAGTGATGAAGAGATCGAAAAAATGGTTCAGGATGCCGAAGCGCACAAAGCTGAAGATGAGAAGAGAAAAGCTGTGGTTGAAATGAGAAACCAGGCAGATGCACTGGTACACCAGACGAAGAAGTCACTGGCTGACCTTGGTGAGAACTTCGATGCATCCGAAAAAGCGAATATCGAAACTGCGATCGCAGAGCTTGAAGCAGTCCTTAAAGATGACAATGCGACAAAAGAGCAGATCGAAGAGAAAGTCAAAGCATTGACCGAAAAGAGCCACAAGCCTGCTGAAGCAATGTATGCAAAAGAGCAGGGTGGAGCAGCTGAAGGTGCAAAAAAAGCTGACGATGACGACGTCATCGATGCTGAAGTAGAGTAATCCTTCGAAAAACTTCATCCACTTTCATGACCTCCACGATCGTGGAGGTTGCTCCTCCTTTATCTCGGCATTCATTTATGTTCCATTTGTATTACGATTAGGATGATCCTTGCCAGAAAAATTCATTGATCCGGAGAAAGGCTATTTTTATATCGACTATTTTGATATAATAGCTCAAGATAGTTCTTGAAGGATAGTTTTATGGAGACAAAAAAATGTACAACGCTTGAAGAGGCAAGAGACGCGATCGATCAGCTTGATGAAGAGATCGTAAAACTGATTGCTCAGCGTAATAATTATATCAGGCAGATCGCCCACTTTAAAACATCGATCGATGAGATCAAAGCCGAGGAGAGGATCAATGATGTGATCTCCAGGGTACGGGCGCAGGCCATTGAACTCGATCTTTCACCCAACCTGATCACGGATCTCTATGTCCGTATGATCGATGGCATGGTGGAGAGCGAGATCTCTGAGTTCAGAAATGCCAAAGGGGCATAGAGGCCATTTCTCTTTTCATTTTTGCATTTTACGTGAGAATGTATAGTTTGTGGGATTTTCCCACTCTGCTTATCTAAAACCCTATTCCGAATATACGTTTTTTCAAAGGGGTTGGAGCAAAAAACAAGAAAAAAACCCACACTCCTACATATATTTGACTTTATATTAGTATTTATATAAAATAAAAATAGTTTTCTTTTATGAAATAAAATAATAAAAAAGGAATATATTATGTCAAAAACAACAATTCCCATTAAAACAATTAAACTTCCACAAAGCAATGAGGGAAGGATTACGGTAGTGAATATTACTGAACCATACGGAGAATTCAGTACCACTGTCACTAGCATCGGTGTGTCACTTGAGGATAAGGATCCAGATTGGACGGTTCATATTCCTGTGAGTAAAATTGATGAACTGATTGCCGCTTTGCAAGAAGCAAAAAAAGTACATCAAGAGAGTGATACCGGATATCATCCTCATGATGAATTGGCAGCTGATACTGGTGGGGGTGGTGCGTAATACTACGCCTTTCCAGCTCCACCGGTAGATCGCATCTCTGTTTGTTAAGCACAGATGAATGAGAAAAAAAAGGGGGATTTTAGTGTATTTATATATTATCACTCTTATGAGAGGGGATAAGAGAATACGTTAATTCTCTTCATCCTCATCATCCGTAACAGCATCGGCAGTAGCACCTGCCACATCAATTGTGGTGGTAACGACCGCTCCTGCAACATAGATGGGGGCAGTGACTACCTGTGTGCATCCGGACAAAAACAATAAAACGATTCCTGTGATGAGTGCTATCTTTTTCATGGCGACATTATAGCCAAAAAAACTTGTCTGCCTGATTGTAGATTTGCTATGGTACAATAAATGATTCCAACGCTAAGAGGTGCCATGAAAATACTGTTGCTTGAAGATGATGTCATACTCCAGGAGATCATAGAGGAGTTTCTGGTTGAAAAAGGGTATGAAGTGGAGAGTTTTTTTGACGGGGGGAGAGCGCTTGATGCCATAAGCGCAGGTTCATATGACCTGCTGCTGCTTGATGTCAATGTGCCGAACATTGACGGATTTGAGATACTTACCTACCTGAGAGACATAGGAAATACCACTCCCGCAGTTTACATCACCTCTCTTGCCGGTATCGATGCCTTAAAAAAAGGTTTTGAATTGGGGGCAGATGATTATCTTCGCAAACCGTTCGAACTGGAGGAGCTGAATGCCCGTATCGAACATATCATGAAACTCTATCGGCTGCATGAAGAGATAGAGTTCGACGGGATAAAGTTTGTCCCGAAAGCACACCATATTATCATCGGTGATACTGTTATGGAGATGAGGCAGAAAGAGGCACAGGTTCTCGAGTATTTTATTAAAAACAGCGGAAAGATCATCTCCTGTGACGAGATCATCGAGAATGTGTGGGACGAAGAGCATGTTCCTACCCATGCAACGATACGCACCTATATCAAAAACCTTCGTAAGCTATTGACCGGTAAAGAGTATTTTGAGAATATCAAAGGAGAAGGTTATCGTTTTAACATCGTATGAGCGCAGCTCACTTGTCCGTTTTTTAGCGCTTTATCTGGGATCGGTATTTATCTTGCTGGCGATTATCGGTTATCTCTTTTTTGAAAATAACCGCTCTTCGATGATCAGTGCGATGAAGTTTGAGATGATGTATCAAGGGCATATGCTCTCTTCCGATATTACGATGAAGGCGATGACAACATCCGAAGAGATGAATGAACCGGATGTGGTCGAGTATCTGAAAAAGCTTGATCTTTGCCGTTTTGATGTAGGATATTATAACAGCGATAGAGAAGCCCTCTATACACAAATAGAAAATTTTAAAAAGTTTGACGACTCGTTTTTCATCCAGGATCGCAGCTGTTATACGGTTGTGGAGGATTACAGTGAGCATCTCGGTGTGCGCTACATCGTATTGAAAGAGAACGAATTGAACAAAACACTGCAGGAACTCCGTATCCGTATTATCTCCTACCTGGTACTCTCCTTTATCCTGATGGGGGTAGTAGGGTATTTCCTTGGGCGGCTTTTTCTTCAGCCTGTACGTGAACAGATCGAATCGCTTGACCGTTTCATCACGGATACTACGCATGAGCTCAACACACCTATCACTGCGATCCTTATGACGATACAGTCTCTCCGGAATGTTGAGGAGAAAAAACTGGCAAGGCTGAAGGCCAGTGCACAGCGACTGAGCATGATGTACAGCTCTTTGACCTATAGATTGGAGGGGAAGGAGGAACCGGATGAACTTATCTGTCTCGAAAAAATCATAAAAGAACGTATCGAGCTGATGAAAGAGCTCATCGAGGCTAAACGGCTGAAAGTGAAGTTGGATACGGAGCCTTACAGGATGAAGATCTCCGGCCGTTCGGCCGAGAGGCTGATCGACAATCTGCTCTCCAATGCGATCAAATACTCCGATGTTGGTGACAGCATCATGATCTCACTGAAAGAGAGGGTGCTCAAGATCAGGGATACCGGGATCGGTATGCCCCATCATGTACAGGCAGATATTTTCAAGCGTTATGAGAGGGCCAATAAGGAGAGAGGGGGGTTTGGTATCGGCTTAAGTATCGTACTGGATATCTGCAAAAGATACGGAATAAAGATAGATCTTCTTTCCAAAGAAGGTGAAGGCAGTACCTTCATCCTCACCTTCCCCAAGGAAGGAAAGCAGTAGTAGCATTGAAGGGTAAATCCCTTCCCACTATATAACATATACTCTTGTTTTTAAATGTTACATGAGAGTATTTATTGCTCTCCCGGTTCTTTCTTCTCTTCTTCTTTCTTTGCTTCACAGCCGCTGTTGATACCTAAAGGTACATAAAGCGGACACCAACCGATCGCTGCTGTTGCAAGAAGAATCACACCGATTATATCAGCGATAATACAGCTGTTCATCAGACCCCACCCCAGTAAAACAAGTCCCGCAACGATTCGTATGACCCTATCAGTTTTGCCCATATTGCATTTCATTTTCGACTCCTTTTATCTATAGGAGCAGTATAGTATTGCAGTGTGGCATCTGTGTGTAGCCTGTTGTAGTCATCTTTGATTCAGATACTTCAAAACAGCATCGAACTCCTTCTCATGCCCAAAACAGCTGCTTGAATTACAGATCATAAATCCATCATTGGTATCATTTTTAAAATAGGTAAACGGGTAGGCAATGTCATCGACTCGTGCGCTGTTTTGTACTAGCTTCTCTTCTGTAGCTTTGACGATAATATCATCTTTGAGGTAGCGCACTACCGTTGCACTCATCAGCGGCGAAGAGATAGGCTGTCTCATGAGATCGTAGGAGTGGAGCTCGAGTGTTTTAAAGACAAACTTTTTATAGACAATGTCCACCAGAGAGGAGAGCGAATGCAGCACGTTCAGCATCACAGCCATTGCGGAGGGGTAAGAGCTGTCATAGATATCCGCACGTGTTTCAAACTCTCCTCTTGAGAATTTCCACTGACCGTTGTTGTAGTACCTCTCTATCGCATTATTTGCAAGCTTTGTGGCGGAAATAAGGTAGGTCTCATCCAGCGTACTGCGATAAGCCTCGATCAAAGCATCTGCAAGGTAGGCATAGTCCTCGAGGAAGGCATGTATCCTGGGCTCTTTTCCTATCAATGTAGAGTGAAAGAGCTGGGAGTGTATATACATACTTGCCAGGAGGGCATCAAGGGATTGTTTGGCTGATTCGAGGTAACGCGCTTCAAGGCGTCCGGCCTGAAAAAGGGATTTGATCATCATTGCATTCCATGAAACCAGGACTTTTTTATCGATAAACGGATAGAGGTGCTTCTCTTCCCGGCGTTTTCTCAGGGCAGCGATCGCTTCATCATAGTAGGGGATATCGATATAGGCCGGGTCATCCACCCGGATAATATTCTTCCCTTCGAAATTACCCTCTCGGGTGATATGGAGCGCTTTTGCCAGTGCCGGGTGCGCTTTATCTGGGATGCCCGCTTTTGCAAAGGATCTGAGGGCTTTTTCAAAAGAGTAGACGAAGTATTTCCCCTCCTCACCTTCGGTATCTGCATCGCTGGCAGAGTAAAATAGGGCATCTTCACTCATCTTTTCGAGCATAAAGTCCAGGGTTTCAAAGGCTACAATCTTGTAGAAATCTTCGCCGGTCGTATGGTAGGCTTTGAGATAGAGTTCGCTCAGCAGCGCATTGTCATAGGTCATTTTCTCAAAATGCGGTACCAACCATTGATCATCGGTACTGTAGCGGCAAAACCCTCCGTCTACGAGGTCCCTCAGCCCCCCTTTTGCCATAGAATTCAATGAGTGTGTAGCCATCTGCAATGCTTCCTTGTCTCCCGTGATACGGTGCAGGTCAAGCAGAAGCTTTAGCAGTGAGGTCTGAGGAAATTTCGGCGCCTTGTTGAATCCTCCGTCCTTGTGGTCAAAGAGCTGTTTTGCCTGATCGATAAAGCGGATGATAATGCTCTCATCCAGGCGTGTAGCCTGTATCTTCTCTTTTCTGGAGTTTATGAACCCCAGTATCTCATCGGCTTTCTCTATCAGGAGTTTTTTTTCTGATTGATATTTGTCTGCGATCACTTCCAGCAGAGAACTGAAACTCATCATCCCGTATCTGGGTTCATCGGGTATATAGGTTGCAGAGTAGAAAGGTTTAAGGTCCTGGCTGAGGAAGATCGAGGTAGGCCATCCGCCGGGGCGTCCGTTCATCAGTTGATAAACCTCCTGAAAGTGCTTATCGATATCGGGACGCTCCTCACGATCAACCTTGATCGAGACAAAGTGTCTGTTGAGTATTTCGGCTGTGGCTTCATCTTCAAATGACTCTCTCTCCATGACGTGGCACCAGTGGCAGGAGCTGTAGCCGATGGAGAGAAAAATCGGTTTGTTCTCTTTTTGCGCTTTTTGAAAAGCCTCCTCGCCCCAGGGGTACCAATCTACGGGATTTTGGGCATGCTGTTGCAGGTAGGGGGAGTATTCATTGATGAGACGATTTGCCATTATTCAACCTTGTGTTTGAGCTATGTTAAATTATTTTGGATAAAATCACTGCATGTGCAGGGTTACACACCTTATACACATAGTCTACTATAGAATAGTAAAAAAATTGTCTTTCAGAGAGAAAAAATGGTGAATTTGGTAAAAAAGTTACTCCTATTGAGTGTGTTCTTTAGTTCTTTGATGTTCGGCGGCTTCGAGTCGGTAGTGAAAAAACAGAAGTTTTTGTCTCCTGAGGAGGCATTTAAGGTTGAAGCGGTGCAGCAGGGTGAGTCGATCGTGACAACTTTGAGTTTGGCGGATGAGATACATGTCTATGCGGATACACTGAAGTTCAAAGCCAAAGGTGAGAAGGAGATTGTACTCAACCCAGATATGCCTAAAGCCGATGAGCTCGATGGGGATATGGTCTATCACGGTGTAGTTACCGTAACTGTCCCTGTAGAAAAGATCACTTCCCAGATCTCGGGGGATTATACTTTCAGTGTGGAGTTTCAGGGGTGTTCGGATGCCGGGCTCTGTTATTCTCCCATCGTCAAAAGCTATCAGTTCAAAGGTAAAGAACTTGGGGTGTGGGAGAAGATCGCAAAGCTCTCCAAAGAGGGAAATGCAGCCAAGATCGTGGATGTGCTGGTCAATGAAAGTTCTCTTTTTGTACTCTTCCTGTTCTTTATCTTCGGACTGCTTCTCTCCCTCACCCCGTGTATTTTCCCTATGATCCCTATTCTCTCTTCGATCATCGTCTCCCAACAGGGTGGCAGAGAGAAACCAAGTATGGCAAGGGCTTTCTTTGTCTCCTTTATCTATGTTCTTGCCATGGCAATGACCTACACGTTCGTAGGACTTGTCGCAGGCTTGGTGGGTGCGGACCTGCAGGCAGCGATGCAGAATCCCTGGGTGCTGACTATCTTTGCCGGCGTATTTGTTGCACTGGCATTTTCACTTTTTGGTTACTATGAGATCGGACTGCCTTCCTCTATTCAGTCAAAATTGAGCAAAGCGAGTGACAGTGCGCAGGGCAAAGGCGTTTTGGGAACAGCGGTCATGGGCTCACTCTCTGCACTGATCGTCGGGCCGTGTACGGCTGCACCGATCTCCGGTGCCGTACTGTTCATTTCACATACAGGGGATGCACTGCTTGGCGGAGCGGCACTTTTTGTGATGAGCATGGGTATGGGGATGCCGCTTCTGCTTGTGGGACTGGGGGCCGGCAAGTTTATGCCACGCCCCGGCGGATGGATGAGCAGGGTTTCGCAGAGCTTTGGGGTGATGATGCTTGCACTGGCGATCTTTATGCTCTCGCGTATCCTCCCTGAAGGGATGACAATGATACTCTGGTCACTGCTCTTTATGGGAACAGCGATCTATATGGGCGTATTTGAGAACAAAGAGAGCGAGGGGGCGATGAAGCTCTTCAGGGTGCTTGCCATGGTATTCCTGCTTTATGGCGCCTCTCTTTTCATCGGGGCCCTCAGCGGAGCCAACTCGATGCTCAGACCCTTTGAGAAGTTCACCTCCGCAACAGTTTCTGAGGTTTCGGCTCCAGTGGCTTCTGAAGACAAGGCTTCGCATCGTGGCTACAGTGTTGCCAGACTCCAGGCTGAAGTCGCAGCTTCAGAGAAACCTGTAGTGGTGGATTTCGGCAAAGACTCATGTACGGCGTGCAAGGAGCTTGAGGAGATCACCTTCTCCAACCCGGCAGTGCAGGAGCAGCTGAAACGTTTTACCTTTATCAAGATCGATCTGACTGCCAATACCGATGATGATAAGGCTCTGCTCAAGGAGTACGGGTTGTTCGGTACACCAAACATCATCTTTTTTGACAAGCACAACAACTATCTGCCAGAAAAAAGTTTGACAGGTTTTATCAAGCCTGAGGTTTTCGAAGCACATATCAAAGAGATAGAGTAAGTTTTTGTAAACTGTTTCAGACTTGAGTTGATATTCTGTTATAATGTAATCAATTATATTGTAAGAGATTTTAAGTGGAACATATCAAGAAGAAAATTATTTTATTGCAACAGGAGCTCTCTTCCTGCAAGGATAGAGCATCATTTGATCAGACGCTGGAGTTCCGTATGGGGCAGTTGTCCCATGAGATCGTATCGGATCCCTCACTTGCTAAGCAGCTTGACAGAAATTCGAAAATATTTTTTCTCTCCAACCGCCTGAAGGATACCCTGAACAGAAAAGTGCTGATGGAAAAATACGATCCTGAAGAGAGAACAAAACAGATAGCTGAATTTATAGAACAGATCAACGGTGAAGCGCTTTTTATGCCAAAGAGATATATACCGTGCTTCTTGCAGAACTTGGAATACCGAATGATATAGAGGTGCCTGCGGTTCAGGATAAAAAAGAAAAATCAGCCATACTTAAAAAGATTGCCAGACAAAAAAGAGAACCGTATCAGCCTGATCTGATTTTGCATCTGTTGATCGTCTGCGGGATGGTACTGTTTCTGTCTCTTATACACATCTCCGAGCCCACGAGACCGTACTAGATCTCGTATGCCGTCTTCTGCTTGAAAA